>OBYC01000034.1_pt1 | contig 174473 bp, 151 predicted proteins | sample 1550651 | NCBI WGS metagenome assembly OBYC01 (sample SAMEA2580181, study PRJEB22360) | human gut metagenome | biome: human gut; feature: human-associated habitat; material: faeces | place: Denmark | collected 2008/2010
ATATCAAATACTGGTAAGAATTGCCATTGCCTATTTTATTATTGAGAAAAAGAAAACTGCGCCACAGCCTTGGCAGGCCATCGCGCAGCGATTTTGTTCAATTCCAGTTTGTTGGTGCAACACTAATACCACACATAACTAAAATAACAACACAGCGTCAGAGCGTATGGGAAAACCTGTACGCCCTAATTTTTTATCAAAAATGGAGGAAAACACATGGAAGAAACAAATGTAACAATGACAGCAGAGGAAATGCAGGGTGAGCCTGCGGCAAAGGAAAATGAGACAAAGGCGGAGAAGTTTATCCGTATTGGCGAGTACCGCATGAATAAGGCAGACGACCAGCGGCTTCACAGGCACCAACGGCAGCATAGCAAATAAAATAAAAGAAGTAACTCCAGAACTCTGCCGAGTGGCTGATGGAAGGCATCGGAGACTGGACAGGGTTCTGGAACAGAAACCCGTAAATCAGATGGAGTGTGAAATGCACTACATCAGCACAAAGACCAACTTACACCAACACCTGTAAATTCCCTTATTGAACGCATCGAAGTCCATAACAATGATAAATCAAGCGGTCACTGTTATGTAAAAGTTGATGTGTATTTCACTGCTGTTGGGATGATTGATATTCCAACTGAGCAAGAAATTCTTGCAATGAAGGAAGAAATGCAAAAAAATCCTCAGCAGTTTCGTTTTATCGCATAATCAGAAAAACGGTGCAACCCATTTCTGAGTTGCACCGTATAGGCATTAAACTAAAACATCCTTATGTGGTATTGCCATTACAGCATCCCTTTTAGTATCTGAAGCACACCATTTTCCCAGTAGGGAGCGCAGATATCAGTAGCAGCTGCACGGACTTCTTCGCGGGCATTTGCAACAGCATAGCTGGTTCCTGCACTTTGCAGCATTTCAATATCGTTCAGGTTATCACCGAAGGTACAGGTCTCTTCAGGGGTAATACCCAGATATTCCTGGAGGAAAGAGATTGCAGTACCTTTCGATACACCAAGAGGATTACAGTCTACCCATTCTTTACCGGCAGCAGCCAGCTGCGCCTGATCTTTCCAGGTAGGGATGAAGAGTGGCTGACACATCTCTTCACAGGCATTCTTATGGTATACGGTGAATTTGATGATATCCGTCTCAGGAATATTGAGAAGATGTTCGGCTTCGCGGATATCATACCCGTAGGAATCTTTAAGCCAGCGGAACATTCTGCTGTTGGCATCTTCTGCGAGACAGTAATTGGGTGTGGCAATGAAGCAGTCACAATGAGGCATTTCGTCATGTACCATTTTACACATGCCCTTCCACACATCTTCCGGCATGGTGTGAACCTTTAGGATTTCTTTTGGAGTACGGACTACCGTGCCTCCGTCTGTAATGTAGAGAAGTTCATCCTTAATCGGAGCAAACAGCTTTCGCTCACTGATGAACTGACGACCAGAGCAGACAGCAAAATGAACGCCCTTTTGAATCAGTTGATGAATAACAGTCATATATTCAGGATCAATGTGCATAGTGCCGTCCTTTACCAGAGAACCATCCACATCGGTAGCAATTAATTTGATCATGTAAATACCTGTGCCTTTCTGCAGAATAACAAACATCCGATTTATTATAACATCAATACGTAAAACCATATACTATATTTTTGAACTGCAATTTAATTATTATACAGTTTCCGCGGGAAATGTGTTAAACTATGCTTACGAAAGGCATGGAGATAAAATGAGAGAGTGGATAAAAGTAATTAGTTTCCTGATTGCAGGAAGTTTTTTCCTGTATGTAATAGGAAGTCTGATACCATATTATGTAAATACGAAGGAAAACAATAATGACAAACTTGTAATATATACACAACATCCTGTGGAATTTGTGACTCCTATTGTAAGAGAATTTGAAGCACGTACGGATATCGAAGTGGAAGTAGTGCGAGCAGGTTCTGGACAGTTGCTGGACTGGATAGAGGAGGACAGGGAGAATCCAAAGGCTGATATTTTATGGGGCGGTTCTTACTATACCATGAAGCCTCATGCGGAGCTGTTTGCTGCATATCAGACAGAGAATGAACCGTATGTAAGAAGTGAATTTAAGAATACAGAGGGCAATCTGATTCGTTTTACGGATGTACCGAGTGTCATTATGGTGAATACAGACCTCCTTGGAAATGAAACCATAGAGGGCTATGAGGACCTTTTGAAACCTGAATTCTATGGAAAGATTGCATTTGCAGACCCGAATATTTCATCCTCTTCTCTGGAGCAGTTAATCAACATGCTGTATGCATGCCGTGATGAGGATGAATGGGGATGGAAGTATGTGGAAGCATTATGCAGGCAGTTGGATGGCAAATTGCTGACAAGCTCTTCGGCGGTATACAATGGAGTGGCGAACGGTGAATTTGTAGCAGGGCTTACTTTTGAAGAGGCTGTGGCTGGAAGCATGGATGATGGTAAGCATGTGGCAATCGTATATATGAAAGAAGGGGTCATATCTACACCGGATGGCGTTTATCTGATTCAGAATGCACCTCACAGGGATGAAGCGGTGGAATTTTTGAATTTTGTTACGGGATATGATGCACAATATATGATTACCGCACAGCTTAATCGAAGATCTGTAAGAGTAGATGTACCAGCAACGGATAAATTACCGGCTAAAGACACCTTGCCTATGCTTCAGCCGGATTCAGCTGAGATAGAGAGTCATAGAAATGAATGGCTGGCGCAGTTCAACCAGATATGGAAGGAGTGTGCCCATGAATAAAAAGACAACGACCTTTCAGGAAAATATCAGAAATACTTTTATTTCCTATGCCATTATTCCATCCCTGATTCTGGTGTGTCTGGCGATGCTTTTATTCTATTGGAGCTGGAATTACTCTATTATTCATTATAACAGACAGGATAATGAACAAATCACGCATACACTGGAAGCAATAGAGAACACCTGGAGTACAGAAGTATCGAATCTGTGTGATCTGGCGAAGGATGAGCCTACACAGAAGATTACGGATATCTATGAAATAATCTATGCGGCAGACAGAAGTAACCGATGCAGCAGTCAGGTGTATCTGCTGGATGATAAGGGAGCGCTTATCTGGAATGTGGAAGATGCGGATATGGATTTCCTTTTGCAGCCGGAGTATCAGCAATGGGGAATATTAAGAATGATCAGGCAACAGCCGGAGACACTTTCTACCTACATTCAGAATGATTTCCTGTGTATGGGACAGGGAATACTGGATGAGAATGGTAAGTTCCTTGGTTATCTGGTCGTAGGCATTCCAGGCAGAGAATGTGCAGATATACTTTCTGGAATCAACAGGAAATATGCAATTACAGATGAAATGGGCTGGATATATCTAAGTAACAGTACGGAGTACCTCAGTGATGAGATGGGACGTTTTCTGTGGTTTGATAAGAAGCAGGATGGCTTTTTTACAGAGAATAATCAGCATTTTTATCTGACACAGAATTATATATTATCTGGTCAGATCGGTGTATATACCATGACGGATACAGTTCCCAAGGTACATATTATGTGGTGGATGATTCTTATGATTGTTGTTATTTTTGCTATCATAGGAATTGTTACCTATTATTCAACCAGAAAGGTTTCGGCAAAATATACACAGGATGTCAAGTTGCTGGCAGATGCTTTTACCAGTGTGGAGAATGGGGAATGGAATACCAGTCTGACCATGGACAGCACACTGGAATTTCAGGTAATCGGTAAGGCATTTAACAAGATGATCGACAGTATGCACAAACAGATGGAAGAGAATAAAGAGCTGGCGCTTCATGCAGCATTTGCACAGGTCAAGCAGCTGGAATCCCAGTTCAACCCTCATTTTCTGTTTAACACGCTGGACAATATCAGATTTATGATTCACATTGATGCGAATGCGGCGGACAAAATGATCACTTCTTTATCGAAGCTGTTAAGATACAGCATTCATGATTCCGGAGAAGAGATTTCGGTAAAAGAGGATATGGAAAATATACAAAGTTACTTTAATATTTTACAGATCCGGTATAACAAGAGATTTGCCTATGAAGTGAATATCGAGGAGTCGATTCTGGATTGTATGATACCGAAGCTGATCATGCAGCCGCTGGTTGAAAATGCGGTAAAGTATGGCTTTACAGACAGAGATAAGCTGACTGTTAAGATAAAGGGTTATGAGAAGCAGGGCAGACTGATTTTTAGCTGTGAGGATGATGGTGCTGGCATGACACCACAGCAGTTAAAGGATATACGTCGCAGATTGCAGCAGAAAGAGAACAAAGAGGGGCATCTGGGATTGTATAATATTCATCGCCGAATACAGCTTATGTATGGAGAAGAATACGGTATTTTCCTGGAGAGTGAGATAGGACAGGGCGTTGTGGTAGTATTGGTGCTTCCTGTGAAACGTTAGATGGGAGAGAGAGTATGTACAGGGTTTTGATTGTTGAGGACGAGGATATTATAAGAAAAGGCATTGCCTATACTATGGACTGGATGAGCATGGACTGCGTCATTGCAGGTGAAGCTGCCAACGGCAAGGAAGGTGTTGAGAAAATTCTGGAGCTGCGACCTGATATCGTAGTAGCGGATATTATGATGCCATATATGAATGGAATCGAAATGATTCGCAGTACGAAGGATCAGGTGCCTTATAAGAGTATTCTGCTTACAAGCTATGCAGAATTTTCCTATGCAAAGCAGGCGATAGATCTGAAAGTATCAGATTATCTCATGAAACCAGTAGAGGAAGAGGAGATTAGAAAGGCGATAGAGAAGGCCACAGGAGAGATCAGAAAGGAACAGGAGATTGCCAGAATCTGTGAGAGACATGCAGATGAGTTCTCCATGCAGGAATTCTATAAAAAGGCAGAGATGGATAATCCCTATGTAAAGAAAACGCTGGAAATTACTGAGAAAGAGTATGCCAATAAGATCAGCGTAGAGAGTATAGCAGATCAGCTTGGTGTGTCTGCAAGCTACCTTTCCAGGAAGTTCAAGCAGATAACTGGACTTACATATCTTGATTTCCTGAATAAATATCGTATCAGTCAGGCAATCAGGCTTATGGAAACAGGGCAGTACAAGGTATACGAAATATCAGAAAAAACAGGGTTCAGCGATTATAAACACTTCAATGTAGTGTTCAAAAGATACACAAACCAGTCTCCAACTGAATTTATGAAGTAGGTGTTCAGAAAATAAGATAATTTTGCATAAAAAAGGGTATATAATATACTCTTTTTTGTTTAATATGAACATACAGAAACAATTCATATATTGATTCAGAAGGGAAGGGGTAACAATGAAAAAGTTAACAGCATTATTACTGGCAGGTTCTATGGTATTTACCATGGCAGGATGCGGCAGCAGCTCTACACCGTCATCAACAGCTACAGATGAGAAAGAGCCGGTAAGCTCAGCAGCAGACACTACAGCAACAGTAGCAGACACAGCAGATACTACAGCAGCAGGAAGTGATATGGATGCTTTGATTGAAGCAGCCAAGGCAGAAGGTACTCTTACAGTATATGGTTCCTGTGAAGAGGCATATTTATCCGCTGCCTGCCAGCAGTTTGAGAAACTGTATGGTATTAAAGTAGATTATCAGAGATTATCCACTGGTGAAGTGTATACCAAGATTCAGGAAGAGAACGGAAGTCCTTCTGGTGATGTATGGTTCGGTGGAACAACAGATCCTTATAACGAAGCTACAGCAGCAGGATTGCTGGAGCCATATGATGCAATGAATGCGTCTAATCTGATCAGTGATACATATAAGGATGCAAATAATAACTGGTATGGAATTTACAAAGGTATTCTGGGATTCATGGTAAACAGGGAAGAAATCGAGCGTCTTGGCATTGAAGAGCCTAAGGACTGGGATGATCTTCTCAAACCCGAATATAAAGGTCTGATCGGTATATCTAATCCTTCAACAGCAGGTACAGCTAAGCTGGTCATCAACACAATGGTACAGATGAAAGGCCATGATGAAGCAATGGAGTACTTTAAGGAACTGGATAAGAACGTATATCAGTATACCAAGAGTGGTTCTGGTCCATCCAAGATGGTAGGACCTGGCGAATGTGTAATTGCAGTTGGTTTCCTGCATGATGGTATTACACAGATCCTTGCAGGATATGACAATATTGACCTGATCATCCCGGCAAGCGGAACCAGCTATGAAATCGGTGCAACTGCAATCTTCAAGGGCTGCAAACATCCAAACGCTGCTAAGTTGTGGATAGAATACGCATTATCTCCTGATTGTGTGGATATTGCAAAGGACAATGAATCGTATCAGTTCCTGGTAATCAGCAATGGTACACAGCCTCAGGAAGCAATTGACTTCGGTCTTGATCCGGATAACGTAATTGATTATGATTTCGAGGATGCGAAGGCTAATACAGCACAGTATGTAGAAGACTTCTTCGAAGCAGTAACCAATGGCAGTGCAGATGCAGCAGATAGTTCAAGATTCCTGACAGAATAGAACAATATCAATAAAGGGATGGTAAATGCCATCCCTTTACCATACCGCAGAAAGGTGGGATGAAAGATGGCCGCAAAGAGAAAAAGTGCAGAGATTGACAGGAAAAAGCTGTTTTCTGATCCTGTTATGATAGGTATGATTGTTGTTTTGCTGGTATTTTTAATTTTATTCATTGTATATCCTTTATTTGTCTTGTTAATAGACAGCGTTTTCTCAGAAGGCAGGTTTTCACTGGATGTATTCAAAAGAGTCCTGAGTATGGACAGATTTAGAACGGCTTTTGTGAATACAGTAGAACTTGGATTGATCACAGGAGTACTTTCTTCTGCAATCGGTTTGTTGTTTGCTTATGTAGATGTATATGTGAAGCTGAAATATAAATGGATTGAGAAACTGTTCAATATAGTATCTTTATTGCCGGTAGTTTCTCCGCCTTTTGTATTATCCTTATCTACGATCATGTTATTTGGCAGAAGCGGTATCATCAGCAGATATGTATTCCATATTTATGATTCCAATGTATACGGACTGAAGGGTATTGTAGTCGTACAGACACTTACTTTCTTTCCGGTCTGCTATCTGATGCTTAAAGGATTGTTGAAAAACATTGATCCGTCTATCGAAGAGGCAGCCAGAGATATTGGAGCTTCCAGACTGAAAGTATTCTTAACCATTACACTTCCACTGATGTTACCTGGTATCGGCAATGCATTTCTGGTTACATTTATTGAGTCTGTAGCAGATTTCGCAAACCCTATGCTGATCGGCGGTGACTTTGATACATTGGCTACTACGATTTACTTACAGGTAACAGGTTCTTATGATTCCACAGGTGCGGCAGCAATGTCCGTTATCCTCTTGTCACTGACTTTAATTCTGTTCTTTATACAGAAGTATTATCTGGAGAAAAAGACAACAGCAACTCTCACCGGCAAGGCATCCCGTGTACGTATGCCGATTACCGATAAGAGTGTAACAGTTCCGCTTACTGTATTCTGTACAGTAGTTGCGGCTTTTGTTGTGCTGATGTATGTAATGATTCCTTTTGGAGCATTGTTTAAGTTATGGGGAAGAGATTATTCACTTTCCCTGAAATGGTTTGATTATCTGTTTAAATACAGTGGATTTAAGGCGTTTAAGGATTCCTTTGTCCTTTCTATCATAGCAGCACCGATTACGGCATTGATGTCCATGGTAATTGCTTATCTGGTCGTAAAGAAGAAATTCAAGTCCAAGGCATTCATTGAGTTTACTTCCATGCTGGCAATGGCAGTACCGGGAACTGTTCTCGGTATCGGATTTATCAGAGGTTATGCGAATGGTATCTTCCAGACGGGTGTGTTAAAAGGCATTTATGGTTCTGCTGCGATTCTGATTATCGTATTTATTGTCAGAAGTCTTCCTGTAGGAACCAGAAGTGGTATTTCTGCATTGAGACAGATTGATAAATCCATAGAAGAATCTGCATATGACCTTGGAGCCGGCAGTGGTAAAGTCTTCACTTCCATTACACTTCCATTGATTAAGGATTCCTTCTTCAGTGGACTGGTAACGGCTTTTGTACGTAGTATCACTGCAATCAGTGCGATCATTCTTCTGGTAACACCTCAGTTCCTGCTGATAACCTGTCAGATCAATGAATTTGCTGAGAAGGGCTATTATGGTGTTGCCTGTGCATATGCAACGATTCTGATCGCAATTGTATATGCTGCGGTATTGATTATGAATCTGTTCATCAAATTCTTCGGAACAAGCAAAAAAGTAAAGGATGCAGAAAGGTAGGGGAATATTATGATAAAAGAAAAAAAAGGCGTGCGTCTGGAGCATATCTCTAAAATATACAAAGATCCAAAGACAGGAAAAGATTTTTATGCAGTAAAAGATGTATCCCTGAATATTGAACCGGGAAGCTTCGTTACATTACTTGGACCGTCTGGATGTGGCAAGACAACAACACTTCGTATGATCGCAGGTTTTGAAAGCCCTGATGAGGGAGAAATCTATCTTGGAGATGAGGCAATTAATGAGCTGACTCCCAATAAGAGAGATACTGCAATGGTATTCCAGAGTTATGCACTTTTCCCGCATTATAATGTATTTGACAATGTAGCATATGGATTAAAGCTGAGAAAGCTTCCAAAGGATGAGATTCAGCGTAAGGTTATGGAAATGCTGGAGCTGGTGGAATTAAGCGGTATGGAGAACAGACTGACGAATCAGTTATCAGGTGGTCAGCAACAGCGTGTCGCACTGGCAAGAGCACTGGTCGTAGAACCCAGTGTACTGTTATTTGACGAACCGCTCAGTAATCTGGATGCAAAGCTTAGAATCTCCATGAGAACAGAAATCCGTAAAATTCAGCAGAAGGTTGGAATTACTGCAATCTACGTTACCCACGATCAGGCAGAAGCAATGAGCCTGTCAGATAAAATCATTATCATGAATGGCGGCGTTGTAGAGCAGATGGGAACACCACAGGAAACCTATTATTCTCCTAAGAGTGCTTTCGTGGCAGATTTCATTGGAGAGGCTAACTTCCTGGAAGGTGTTGTAGAGAAGCATGATGTAATGAAGATTGCAGATGTATCTGTTCCGGTGAAGACGGGAGACATGGCAGCAGGTACTGCATGCAGACTGGTGCTGCGCCCGGAGAGCGTAACATTAAAGGATACAGGTATTCTTCCATGTAAAGTCGTATATTCCTGCTTTATGGGCTCTTACCAGAGTTATCATGTACAGGTCAAAGATATGCTTGTGAAGCTGGAAGAATATAATCCCAAGAATAAGAGAGTCTATCAGGTAGGTGAGGATGCATTCCTGAACTTTGAGGAAGGAACAGTATTCCCATTATAGGCAGCAGAAAGGGGCAGTGAACCCGATATGAAAGGAGCATTGGAGTATCTTCAGGGCTGGAGTGATCTGGCTATCTGTTGCAGACTGATTATAGCAACTTTTCTGGGAAGTTTGATAGGCTGGGAGAGAATTTCCAAAAGACATAATGCAGGAATCCGTACATTTGCTTTGGTCAGCCTGGGGGCAGCCGTATCGACAGCTCTGAATATAAAATTAGGATACATTCCCGGACTGGAAGCAGATGTAAGCAGAATTCCAGCCGGCGTGATCAGTGGAATAGGTTTCTTGGGAGCCGGTTCCATACTGGTTACAGGGCGTAATCAGATCAAGGGACTGACAACAGCTGCCAGCCTGTGGGTATGTGCTGCAATGGGGCTTGTGATCGGTGCAGGATATTTACTTGTAGGAATTGTGTGCTTTGCCCTGATTATGATTGCAAACCGCGTACTGCAGAATCTGAGTGTGAGTGTGGAAGAGCACAGCCGCTATATCAGTATTTATCTGGAGGTGGAGAAATTAAAGGGTGTTGTGAAGCTGCGCAAGTACATCTCAGAAACCGGATATGAGCTGGTGTCCATGAATAAGACAAAAGAGAAGACATTACTGGATTCTGATGTGGCATTGACTGTTGTATTAGATATGAAAAGCACAACAGAACATCAAAATGTGTTAGATGCCTTCAATAATCTTGACTATGTAAATTATCTGGAAGAGATATAACAATATAATATTTTCACACACAATGTACGATATATATAATGTATGGATACATGGTGTGAGCTAAGGACAGCGATTCCCTGTGGAATGCTGTCCTTTTCTATATTGAGAGAAAGGTGTGGTCATAAAATGGAAATGTCAGCAATAAAAAATATGTCAAGATCAGAGTTATTGTCCAGTATCAGTGCCAGAAAAAATGAAATCGCAGAGAAACTGCAAAAAGGTGAAACACAGGAGAGCTTTGAAATTGGAGGAAGTTCATTTACTAATAGTGAGTGGGATAAGCTGATTAGCAAAGTCGATTCACAGATTGATGAGATTAAGGAAGAGCAGAAGCTGAGAAAAGAGAAGCAGGAGGAACAGCAGGAAGCATATGAAGTGGCTGCCTCAAGAACAAATTCCATGTTCCAGAAATTGAATGGAGTGTATAAGCAGGCGTGCCCTTATGAATATCTTGCAAAGGACGGAGTGATTGAATATAATGGGATAGTGTTCGCATGCGATACAGAGAATAATGCCATATCTCTTGGTGATGTATCGGATAAGAGTAAGGTCATCACTGTAAGACTTAGTGGAGGCGGTACTTTGTATGTGAACCGTGAAAACATAGGAGATTTATCGCAGGCTATGGGAATGTTCTCACCGGAGGATGTGAACTGCATTCTGAGGGCATTGGCAGATGATGCCAAGATACAAAAGACCGAAGAAGAGATAGAAGAAGCGGGTGCGCACATCGGAGAAGAAAATCAGGAATAGTCTGCCATATAGGGAGAGCAGATTTATGAAAAAAAGATTTATTGCAGCAGTGTTGGCAGCAGGGCTCACATTTACGGGTTGTGGAGCAACTAAGCAGACAGTAACAGAGACAGAAGTATTTCAGGATGGAGAGGTGCAGACACAGGAGACTGCCCAGAGTGAGACTCAGACGCAGGAGAAGGAGACTCAGGAAACAGAATCACCAATTAAGATAGAAATTACTTCAGAGCATCATGAGGGCACAAGTGATGAGAGCCGTGAGGATGTGAAGTATACTTATGAATATGAACAGCCTATTGTGTCTATATCAGGAAATGAAGAAGCCCAGAATGCGATTCAGAGTGATCTGGAGTCGTATATTGACAGCTTTCTTGACAGTCTGGCAAGTGGAGAGTTCGGAGTAGTCTATGATGAAGGCGCAGAAGCAAGCTATCAGAATGTGGGAATGCAGGTGCTTCGCGCAGACGAACAGGTCATCAGTATCATGATGACAAACGAGGGCTATGATGGTGGGGCACATGGCTGGTTCACGATAGAATATTTCAATTATTTCACCACAACAGGTGAGAAGATTACCTTTGACAAACTGGGAGAAGGCTTCAGAGAGCGTGCAGAGCAGTTGGTTAAGGTTAAGGCTAAACAGATGCAGCAGGAAGAGCAGTGCTTCTTTGAAGATTATCAGAAGAGTATTCCTCTGGTAGTACTGGATGGAACAGAAGACCGCAATGAGGTATACACTTCCATTTATGGAGATACGTGGAGTGATATGGAAAGCGAACCCATGATTCCTACTTTCTATATAACAGATACAGGTTTTGGGTTCACATCGGGACAATATGTATTACAGCCTTATGCAGGAGGAATCATAGATTTCAACTTTACGGCAGCAGACTTTGGTGATCCCCTTACTGCGGATATTTTTACGGATGCAGGAGCGGGGGAGCGAACAATCAAGGAAGATCAGCTCAACGCTGCAGACAACGCAGCCGCGGATGCAATCAGCGCAGAGGAATATGCTGCCTTTACCAAGACGGCAGATGCTGTGGACGCTGAGGGCTTTGGCAGCTTTGATGACTTTGCACAGACCATGAATCAGGACTTTACAGGAACCTGGTATGATCCGGAGATGGGAGAGGCCATCCGCCTGACTACTGAGGGAGCCTATGTATATATTCCTTTTCTTGACCTCTATGGAGACGAGCTGTATGAGTGGGAGCTGATAGACAGAAGCGATAGAGGCTTGTGCCCTGAGATTGCCATTTACTATGGTGGAAGGGAAGTAGGGGAGCTTGCTTATTATGTGGCCGGTATCAGAGACAATTATTTCTGGTGCAATGCACAGTCACAGATTTTTTACAAGCAGTAGGAATTTTGGTTAGTTATGATAAATAATAAAAAAATCCAATTTAACTATTGACCTTTTGCAAATGGAGTGCTATAACACATATAGAACAAAGGAAAGGGACATGAATTGAATAAATCCTAAGCCCCCAACGCTCCGGGTTCTCTATTTGTAGAATTGGAGGAAAAGACAAATGACTACTTTAAAGGTACAAAAAAGAGACATGGAAACAAAGGCAAAGAAACTGAGAAGAGAAGGTTTTATTACTGGTAATCTTTTCGGTAAGGAGATTGAAGGTTCTATACCACTTAAAATCGAGCGATTAGAAGCAGAGAGAACTTTACGTGGATGTATGAAGGGTACACAGATCATGCTGGATGTAGAAGGCAAGATGTATGATGTACTGATCAAGGAGATTGACTTCGATGCAACCAAGAATCAGACACTGGAGATTGACTTCCAGGCACTGGTAAGCAATGAGAAGGTTCATTCTGTAGCAGAGATCGTTCTTCACAACACAGAAAACGTTGTAGAGGGTGTTCTGGAACAGATACTGAAAGAAGTATCTTATAAGGCATATCCAAGCGCACTGGTAGATAAGATTGATGTAGACTGTGGTAATCTTCATTTAGGAGACTGCATCAGAGTAAAGGATTTGGAGATAGCTAAGAATAAAGATATCAGCATCATGACCAATCCGGAATCCATTATTGTGAATGTCATCGCAGTTCATAATAATGCAGGCGATGATACAGCAGATGACACAGAAGAAACAGCAGAGAAATAAAGGATAAACAGTATGGGGCAGGTTGAAAAATCTGCCCCATAAAATTTTTAAAAAAAAATTAAAAAAGTACTTGCATTTTTCTGAAACGTATTATATACTATCACTTGTGCTGATGAGTTACCAGTCACTTAAATGAATAAAGCGCTATCGCCAAACGGTAAGGCAACGGACTCTGACTCCGTCATTTTCAAGGTTCGAATCCTTGTAGCGCTGCTACAGAAAGCTCTCGAAAGTATCGAGAGCTTTTTATTTACACAGGAATGTGTAACAACAGATAAGTAACACGGAGTGCGTGAGGATGCGCATGTAATGGAAATGCAGTCTATAATGACAGCATAGGATTTTAAAGGAGAACGGTATGTTTCAATTAGGAAGAAAACAGGAATTAGTGGTAGTAAAGACAGTTGATTTTGGTGTATATCTGGGAGAAGACCAGAATGCAGGCATGGACAAAAGAGTACTTCTGCCAAAGAAGCAGGTACCTGAGAACTGCAACATTGGAGACAAGGTAGAAGTATTTCTGTATAAGGATTCCAGGGACAGGCTGATCGCAACAGTCAGTATCCCTAAATTAATGGTAGGAGAAGTAGGATTTCTGAAGGTATCCCAGGTGACAAAGATCGGTGCATTCCTTGACTGGGGACTGGAGAAGGATATTCTGTTACCATATAAAGAGCAGACAAGAAAAGTCAGAGAAGGAGAAGAAGTTCTGGTAGCACTCTATATTGATAAGAGCAGCAGACTGGCAGCTACCATGAATGTATATGAATATCTCCGCAAGGACAGCGAATATAAAAAGGATGATATTGTTACAGGTATGATTTACCAGACCAGCGATAACTTTGGTGTATTCGTGGCAGTAGATAATATCTATTCTGCATTGATTCCCAAGAAGGAAGTAGTAGGTGAGCTTCGTATAGGTGATACTGTACAGGCTCGTGTAACCGGTGTGAAGCCGGATGGCAAGCTGGATCTGAGTGTCCGTGAAAAGGCATATCTGCAGATCGAGAAGGATGCAGTAAAGATCCTGCAGATCATCGACAGCTTCGATGGTGTGCTGCCTTTTACGGACAGGGCAAATCCGGAGGTCATCAAGCGTGAGACACAGATGAGCAAGAATGAGTTCAAGCGTGCTATTGGTAATCTGTTAAAGAATGGCAAAATCGAGATCAAGGAGAACTGTATCAGAAGAATATAGTGTAAAAACAAAATTCCCCAAGGAGTGTGTCCAAGGGGGATTTTGCTTTTTGGCGGCATTTATACCATGACGTCTATATTGCCACCAAGCTCAGGATATACAGAATGCTCCATGGCAGAAGCATCCAGCATCTGTGTAATGGCACTTCCGGTATCCTGTGCCTGTTCCAGAGATTTGGATAAGACGGCAGTTCCAACGTCATTCAGCAGATTGGTCTGCGCCAGATTCATGGATAATGCAGCAATGTCCATCCTTATCCCTCCTTTCTTATATGCTGTACTTTCGGAAGCTTCATTTAGAAGACTCCGAGAGTACATTATGGGACTGTCCCATATATCGTATATATCGGTTAAAATGAGCCAAATATTAGCGTTTCCGGGAATGATAAGGCTTTTGTGTATCTTGCATACGGGGTAAAATTTCAAATTTTTGTCAATATCATTCAAAAATGCATAAAAAAATCGGGAATTACTATAGATTTATTTGTATAAATGTATTAAAATGGTTTCAGAATGCGAAGAATCAGAATATTCAGAAAGAAAAATTTTTGTGGATATTGTATAAGTGAGGAGAGTGGCATATGATATCAAATCAGATCATGCAGAATACAATCGAAGGAATTAAGGCGATTGCAAGAGTAGAGTTATTCGTGGCTGATATTGACGGTAAGCTTGTGGCATCTACCAAGTCAACAGGAAACAGCTTTGAAAGTTCAATTCTGGAGTTCGTGAAGTCTCCGGCAGACAGCCAGGAGATACAGGGGTGTCAGTTCTTTAAGATCTATGATGACCAGCAGTTGGAATACATTCTGATTGCCAATGATGCAGGTGAGAATGCATATATGGTAGGTAAGATGGCAGCATTCCAGCTTCAGAACCTGATGGTCGCATACAAAGAGAGATTTGATAAGGACAACTTTATCAAGAACCTCCTTCTGGATAATCTGCTTCTGGTAGATATTTACAGCCGTTCCAAGAAACTGCATATTCAGACTGATGTAAAACGTGCAGTCCTTATTGTGGAATCTCCAAATGGAAAGGATGCCAATATTCTTGAGAAAGTCAGAGAGAACTTCGGACAGAATGGAAAAGACTTCGTCACAGCAGTAGATGAGAATAACGTTATTATAGTGAAGGAAATCGCAGATAACGAGACAAATCGTGATATTGATAAATATGCCAGAGCAATTGAAGAATGTCTGAATAAGGAAGGCATTAAGGATGTACATATCTCTTATGGTACCAATGTAAAGGAAATCAAGGAAGTCAGCCGCTCCTACAAGGAAGCCAAGATGGCACTGGATGTTGGTAAGATATTCTTCGCAGAAAGAGATATTATTGCATATAGTGAACTTGGTATTGGCAGACTGATCTATCAGCTTCCGATTCCTCTGTGCAAGATGTTTATCAAGGAAATATTCGGTGGTAAAAGCCCGGATGATTTTGACGAGGAAACCCTGACCACAATCAATAAGTTCTTCGAGAATTCTCTGAACGTATCCGAGACATCCAGACAGCTCTTCATTCACAGAAATACACTTGTATACAGACTGGATAAGCTGCAAAAGAGCACCGGACTGGACCTGAGAGTATTTGAAGATGCGATTACCTTTAAGATCGCGCTCATGGTAGTTCGTTACATGAAATATATGGAATCTTTTGAGTATTGATATTGATACTGTAAAGCCATGCGCCGGATGCATGAAATGGCAGATACAAGCTTGCTTGGATGCTGACATTTTATGTATTTGGCATAGGGCGCTCAGCTCAAGTGAGGATTTACGAAGTAAATTCGAGCTTGCATGGCGTAAAATAGAAAGACTAATTAGGGGTGAATTTATTTGAAAAGTACAGCAGTGAAGAAACGTGTACAGCGTACAGGCAGTGGAGATGACCCGATTATTCTGCTGGAGAACGTGAGTAAGTCCTATACTGCGGGAATTCCTGCATTAAATGGGATTAATCTGCATATAAATAAAGGAGAATTCGTTTTTGTAGTAGGAGACAGCGGATCAGGTAAATCTACACTGATCAAGCTTTTGCTTAGGGAACTGGTGCCTACGTCCGGAAGAATCTTTGTAAACGGTACAGATGTAGTACGTCTGAAACGCCGCAAGATTCCCAAGTTCAGAAGAAGCCTTGGCGTTGTGTTCCAGGATTTCAGACTTTTAAAAGACCGCAATGTGTATGAAAATGTGGCTTTTGCCCAGAGAATCATACAGATGCCCAGCAGAGAGATACGTAAGAATGTACCTGCAATGCTCTCCAGGGTAGGACTGGCAGGAAAGTATAAAGCAAAACCAAAGCAGCTGTCAGGTGGTGAACAGCAGAGAGTTGCCCTGGCTAGGGCACTGGTCAACAGGCCGGAGATCCTGCTGGCAGATGAACCTACAGGTAATCTTGATCCGAAGAATTCCTGGGAGATCATGAATCTGCTGGAGAAAATTAATAATGATGGTACGACTGTCCTGGTTGTAACCCATAACCGTGAAATCGTCAATGCGATGCAGAAGAGGGTTATTACTATGAAGAAGGGTCTCATTGTCAGCGATGAGGAAAAGGGTGGTTACATCGATGAGGATTAATACATTGTTTTACTGCCTGTGGCAGGGAATTCGAAATACATTCAGAAATAAATGGTTTACTTTGGCATCTGTAGCAACGATATCTGCCTGTCTTTTCCTGTTTGGTCTGTTCTACGCCATACTGACGAACTTCCAGCATATCGTAAAGACCGCAGAGGAAGGCGTATCTGTTACGGCATTTCTGGATGAAGGTGTCAGTGATGAGAGAGTACAGGAGATTAGTGACATGATATCCAAACGTGTGGAAGTCAGAGAGGCAGATTATGTTTCCGCTGACCAGACATGGGAGACTTTCAAGGCAGATTATCTGGGAGAGTATTCAGAAGGATTTACAGAAAATCCTCTGTATGACTGCGCTCATTTTGAGATTTATATGAGTGATGTATCCATGCAGCCGGAGCTTGTAAGCTATCTGGAATCCATACAGGGAATCCGTAAAGTCAACAAGTCTGCTGTTACGGCACAGGCTTTGACAGGAATCAATTCCATTGTCGGATATGTGACAATCGGAATCATTGCAATTCTGTTTGCGGTATCTATATTCCTGATCAGCAATACAGTTACCATTGGTATCTCCGTTCGTAAGGAAGAGATACAGATCATGAAATACATAGGAGCAACTGACTTTTTCGTGAGAGCCCCTTTCGTAATAGAAGGTATGGTGATTGGGTTCATCGGATCACTGATTCCGCTGGCAGCTGTGTACGTTATTTATAATCAGGCACTTTTGTATGTGGCACAGAAATTTGCATATTTGTCACAGCTGATGCAGTTTTTGCCGGTGAACGAGATCTTTACAAATCTGATACCGGTATGTATCGGCATAGGTGTAGGAATTGGTTTTATAGGCAGTTTTACAACTGTCAGAAAGCATTTGAGCGTCTAGGATGCATCCATTTACAGATGCTGTAGAGACAAAGAAAGTAATTAGGAGAGATATATGCGTTTTAAGAAGATGATGAGGGGAATTGCCCTGCTTCTTATGACTGTCTTGCTTTCTGTCAGCGTATGTCCTTTGGTCAGCCATGCAGATAAAATATCTGATTTGAAAAAGAGCATTCAGGATAAACAGGATGCGATTGATAAGGCACAGAATGAAAAGAAAGCGCTGCAATCCGGCTTGACGGATGTAAAGAAGGTAATATCAGGTCTGCAGACTTCCAAGCAGAATCTGTCAAATTATATTAGCCAGCTGGATGACAGCCTTTCACAGGCGCAGGCAAGGATACTGGAGCTCAATACCATGATCACAGACAAAGAAGCTGAGATCACGAAGACGGCAGCAGAGCTGGAGGATGCCATTGCAACAGAGGAAACGCAGTATCAGGCCATGAAGGACAGAATTAAATTCATTTATGAGAAAGGTGATTCTTTTTATCTGGAAATGGTACTGACCGCAGAGTCTTTTGGAGAGATGCTGAACAAGGCAGAATATGTGGAGAAATTATCTGCGTATGATAAACGTATGCTGGAACAGTATCAGGCAACAAGACAGTATGTGGCGGTGTGTAAGGAACAGCTGGAGGCAGAACAGGAGCTTCTGCAGGAAGCCAAGACTGATGTGGAGAAAGAACAGAAGTCTCTGGAAACACTGATATCGCAGAAGGAGCAGGAGATTACAGCCTATGAAAGTGATATCAATAACCAGCAGGCTCTGGTGAAAGAATATGAGGCTGAGATTGCAGCGCAGAATGCGGAGATCAAAGCCATGGAAGATCTGGTAGCAGCCCAGAAAGCAGAACTTGCGAAAGAAAACAAGGCTGCAAGAACCTATGATGGAGGTATGTTTGCATGGCCTGCACCATCCTATACCAGAATTTCAGATGATTATGGTAACCGAATGCATCCTACGCTGCATGTGCAGCAGTTCCATAACGGTATTGACCTGGCATCACCGGGAGGTTCGCCGATTCTGGCAGCTTATGATGGAACAGTAGTATCAGCGGCATATAGTTCTACCATGGGTAATTATGTGATGCTCGACCATGGAGACAACCTGTATACTATATATATGCATGCATCAGCACTATATGTATCCAAAGGAGAAAATGTTGTAAAAGGACAGAAGATTGCCGCAGTAGGAAGTACAGGACGTTCTACAGGTAACCATCTGCATTTCAGCGTCAGGCTGAACGGCAGCTATGTCAGCCCGTGGAATTATTTATCACATTAAAATGTATGACTACGTAAGGAAAGGCATGGATATAGAAATATGAATGAGAATGAAAAAGATGATAACAGGTCCTTTTGGCGGGGACTGGCGGTTGGATTGGCATCCAGCTGTGCGATTCTGCTGGTTGTATTTGGAAGTGTAAAAATATATCAGACATATCGTGTCTATGGCAAGCTGGCAAGTGGAAATTCTGCAGAAACAGAATCCGTAGCCAATGAGAAAACAACAGAGAAGCTGGGAGTACTGGAAAACACGATCAAGCAGTATTTCTGGCAGGATGTGGATGAAAGTACACTGGAGGAAGGTGTATACAAGGGCTTGCTGGAATCACTGGATGATCCGTATTCTGTATATTATACTCATGATGAGCTGGTGCAGCTGCAGCAGCAGACAGAAGGCATCTATTATGGAATCGGAGCTTACATCAGCCAGGATAATGAAATGGGATATGTCAGAGTCAGCAAGATCATTAAGAACACACCGGCAGAAGCAAGCGGTCTGCAGCAGGATGACTACATTTACAAGGTCGATGGCGAAGATATGCAGGGAAAGGACAGCTCTTATGTTGTCAGTAAGATAAAAGGCGAAGCAGGTACGAAGGTTACAATTACCGTAGTACGTGAAGGCGCCACAGATCCTATTGATATTGAAGTAGAGCGTCAGAAGATCGAAAGCCCTACCGTAGAGTATCAGATGCTGGATAATGACATGGCATATATACAGATCACAGAATTTGACCTGGTAACAACAGAGCAGTTTGAAGAGACTTATAAACAGGCACAGGCGGATGGAATGAAGGGACTTATATTAGACCTCAGAAGCAATCCGGGCGGCAATTTATCCACCGTGTGCGATATCGCAAGGATGATCCTTCCCAAAGGGCTTATCGTGTATACAGAGGATAAGTATGGCAAACGGGAAGAGTATACCTGCGATGGAGCCAATCAGATCAAAGTACCACTGGTAGTTCTCACCAATGGCTACAGTGCAAGTGCTTCCGAGATTCTGGCAGGTGCTGTCAAGGACTATGGAATTGGAACCCTGGTAGGAACAACTACCTATGGAAAAGGCATTGTGCAGAAAGTCATTAATCTGTCAGATGGTTCCGCAGTGAAGCTGACAGTCAGTAATTATTTCACACCAAACGGGAATAATATTCACAAGATAGGAATTGATCCTGATGTGGAAGTAGAGTTCGATGCGGAACAGTATAAGAATGGTGTGGATAACCAATTGGAAAAAGCGAAAGAAGTATTGGCAGGGTTGATGTAACCCTGCCATTGTTTTACAGAAAAATAACTATATACATTTTAAAAATTTGTGGTATACTGTATTAGAACGTATATTCGCAAACAAATGTATTGCTTTGACTATGTGGAGGACGCAGAGCATGGAGTTTAAATTACATTCAGAATATCAGCCGACAGGAGACCAGCCGGAGGCGATTGCAGAACTGGTGAAGGGATTTCAGGAGGGTAATCAGTTTCAGACCCTGCTTGGAGTTACCGGTTCGGGTAAGACTTTTACAATGGCAAATATTATTGCGGCGTTGAATAAACCCACATTGATTATCGCGCATAATAAGACTCTGGCAGGGCAGCTCTACGGAGAAATGAAAGAATTTTTCCCGGAAAATGCGGTAGAATATTTTGTGTCCTATTATGATTATTATCAGCCGGAGGCGTATGTGCCTTCTACAGATACTTATATAGCGAAGGATTCTGCGGTAAATGAAGAGATTGATAAGCTGCGTCTGTCTGCAACAGCATCCCTGACAGAACGAAGAGATGTAGTAGTAGTAGCCAGCGTATCCTGTATCTATGGTCTAGGCAGCCCGGACGAATATCAGGGAATGATGCTTTCTCTGCGTCCTGGAATGCAGAAGGACAGAGAAGAGGTTATACGAGCTTTGATTGAGATGCAGTATGACAGAAATGATATGGACCTGGAGAGAAGCCGTTTCAGAGTGCATGGAGATATTGTTGATATCAATCCTGCGCAGGGTGGAGAGTATCTGATACGAGTGGAATTCTTTGGGGATGAGATTGACAGAATATCCGAGATTGACCCGGTTACGCAGAAGACACTGGCACTGCTGGAGCATGTAACGATATTCCCTGCCTCTCATTATGTAGTAGCGCCTGAGAAAATAGCCAAAGCATGCGATGATATAGAAGAAGAATTAAAAGAGCGTGTAAAATATTTCAAAAGTGAAGATAAACTGCTGGAGGCTCAGAGAATTTCTGAAAGAACCAATTTTGATATTGAGATGCTTCGGGAAACGGGATTCTGCTCCGGCATTGAGAATTACTCCAGGCATTTAAGTGGAACAAGGGAGGGAGAACCTCCATATTGTCTGATGGACTTCTTCAAGGATGATTTCCTGATTATTGTAGATGAGTCCCATATTACGATTCCACAGATCAGAGGTATGTATGCAGGAGACCGTTCCCGTAAAATGACCTTGGTAGATTATGGTTTCCGTTTACCGTCTGCTCTGGACAACAGACCTCTCAGATTTGAAGAGTTTGAGCAGAAGATCGACCAGATGCTTTTCGTATCTGCAACACCGAATGTATATGAAGAGGAGCATGAGCTTTTCAGGGCAGAGCAGATTATCAGACCGACAGGGCTTCTTGACCCTGAGATTGAGATTCATCCTGTAGAGGGACAGATTGATGATCTGATCTCCCAGATCAAAAAGGAGACAAGCAAGCATAATAAGGTCCTTGTAACAACGCTGACGAAGCGTATGGCAGAAGATCTGACGAAATATATGAGCGAAGTAGGGATTCGTGTAAAATATCTGCATTCGGATATAGATACTCTGGAGCGTGCACAGATTATACGCGACATGCGACTGGATGTCTTTGATGTACTGGTAGGTATCAACCTGCTCAGAGAGGGCTTGGATATTCCTGAGATATCGCTGGTAGCGATTCTGGATGCAGATAAAGAGGGCTTTTTGCGTTCAGCAACGTCTCTGATCCAGACAGTAGGACGAGCCGCCAGAAATGCAGAGGGACATGTTATCATGTATGCGGATACCATTACAGATTCCATGCGGATTACTCTGGATGAGACAGCAAGAAGACGTGCTATCCAGCAGAAATATAATGAAGAGCATAATATTACACCACAGACGATCAAGAAGGCAGTTAGAGACCTGATCAGTATATCCAAGGCTGTTGCCAAGGAAGAACAGACCTTTGCAAAAGATCCTGAATCAATGGATGAGAAGGAATTGAAGAAGTTAATCGCTACTGTGGAGAAGAATATGCGTAAGGCAGCAGCTGATCTGAACTTTGAGGCAGCGGCAGAGCTTCGTGATAAGATGACAGACTTAAAGAAAATGCTGAATGATATGACAAATGGGTTATAAGATAGAAAGGTATGGTCAATAAGATGAATGCAGAACAGTTGAAGATGCTTCCAAAGAGTGAGGTAATCAGAATCCGTGGGGCAAATGAACATAATTTGAAGGATATCAGTCTGGATATACCACGAAACAAATTCGTAGTTCTGACAGGACTGTCAGGTTCCGGTAAATCCTCACTGGCTTTTGATACAATCTATGCAGAAGGACAGAGGCGATATATGGAATCCCTGTCTTCTTATGCAAGACAGTTCCTGGGACAGATGGAGAAGCCTAACGTAGAGAGTATAGAAGGATTGTCACCTGCTATTTCCATAGATCAGAAATCTACAAACAGAAATCCCAGATCTACAGTAGGAACAGTAACGGAGATCTATGATTATTTCCGATTATTATATGCAAGAATCGGTATTCCTCATTGCCCTAATTGTGGCAGGGAGATTCATAAGCAGACCATAGACCAGATGGTAGATCAGATCATGGCACTGCCAGAGGGAACGAAGCTTCAGCTGCTTGCTCCAGTAGTCAGAGGACGTAAGGGTGAACATGCCAAAGTACTGGAAAGAGCCAAGAAAAGTGGTTACGTGAGAGTACGTGTTGACGGCAGTCTCTATGAACTGACAGAAGAGATCAAGCTGGATAAGAATATCAAGCATAATATTGAGATCATCGTTGACAGACTGGTAGTCAAGGAAGGGATTAACAGACGTTTGACAGATTCCATAGAGAATGTTATGGAACTTGCCAATGGACTTATGATCGTAGATATCATAGGTGGAGAGCCTATGAACTTCTCTGACAGCTTTGCATGTCCAGATTGTGGTATCAGCATTGAAGAAGTAGAGCCAAGAAGCTTTTCCTTCAACAATCCTTTTGGCGCCTGCCCGGAATGTTTTGGTTTAGGCTATAAGATGGAATTTGACGTTGATCTGATGATTCCTGATAAGACATTAAGTATTAATCAGGGCGCAATTACAGTTATGGGGTGGCAGTCCTGCACAGATAAGAACAGCTTCACCAATGCTATTTTACAGGCTTTGTGTAAGGAATATCATTTCTCACTGGATACGCCTTTTGAAGAACTGACGCCAGAGGTTCAGGACATGCTGATACATGGAACGAAGGGTAAGGAAGTAATCGTTCATTATAAAGGACAGCGTGGAGAGGGTAAATATCCTGTAGCCTTTGAAGGATTGATCAAGAATGTGGAGCGTAAATACCGTGAGACTTCTTCTGAAATCATGAAAGCAGAATATGAGACTTTCATGCGTATTACACCCTGTAAAGAATGTGGCGGCAGGAGATTAAAGAAGAGTTCCCTGGCAGTTACAGTGTGTGATAAGAATATTTATGAAGTGACATCCCTGTCAATTAATAAGCTGTATGAATTCCTGGATGGTATGGAACTGACTCCACAGCAACAGCTTATCGGTAAGAGAATCTTAAAAGAGATTAAGGCACGTGTTGGCTTCTTAAAGAGCGTAGGTCTGGAATATCTGTGTCTGTCCAGAGCGACAGCTACCTTATCCGGTGGTGAGGCACAGAGAATCCGTCTGGCAACACAGATTGGTTCGGGACTTGTGGGCGTATGTTATATTCTGGATGAGCCAAGTATCGGACTACATCAGAGGGATAATGACAAGCTGCTGGGGGCTTTACGTAACTTACAGGAGCTTGGCAATACGCTGATCGTAGTAGAGCATGATGAGGATACCATGCTGGCAGCAGATCATATTGTGGATATCGGACCGGGAGCAGGAGAACATGGTGGACAAGTTATCGCGCAGGGTACGGCACAGGAGATCATGCAGATACCAGAGTCCATTACCGGACAATATCTGAGCGGCAAGATTCAGATACCGGTTCCAGCGACCAGAAGAAAGCCGACAGGCTGGCTTACGGTAAAAGGTGCTGCTGAAAATAACCTCAAGAATATAGATGTGAAGTTCCCATTGGGAGTATTTACCTGTGTGACAGGCGTGTCAGGTTCTGGTAAATCCTCACTGGTCAATGAAATCCTATATAAATATCTGGCAAAACAGCTCAACAGAGCACGCACGATACCCGGTAAGTTCAAGAAGATAGAAGGTGTGGAGCAACTGGATAAGGTCATAGATATCGACCAGTCTCCGATTGGACGTACACCACGTTCTAATCCGGCTACCTACACAGGTGTATTTGACCAGATTCGTGACTTGTTCGCTTCGACAGTAGATGCCAAGGCAAAGGGCTATACGAAGGGAAGATTCAGTTTCAATGTCAAGGGTGGACGTTGTGAAGCCTGTGGCGGTGACGGTATCATCAAGATTGAGATGCACTTCCTTCCTGATGTGTATGTACCCTGTGAAGTGTGTCAGGGCAAACGCTACAACAGAGAGACACTGGATGTAAAATATAAGGGCAAGAGTATTTATGATGTACTGGATATGACTGTGGAAGAAGCACTGGAATTCTTTGACAAGGTTCCTTCTATCCGCAGAAAGATAGAGACATTAAATGATGTGGGACTCTCCTATATTAAGCTGGGACAGCCTTCAACCACATTGTCTGGTGGTGAAGCACAGAGAATCAAGCTGGCAACAGAGCTGAGCAGAAGAAGTACCGGTAAGACAATCTATATTCTGGATGAGCCTACCACAGGACTGCATTTTGCAGATGTGCATAAGCTGGTGGAGATCTTACAGAGACTGGCTGAGGGCGGTAACAGTGTAGTAGTCATTGAGCATAATCTTGATGTGATTAAGACTGCCGACTATATCATAGATATTGGACCAGAAGGCGGAGACGGCGGCGGAACCGTAATCGCAGAAGGCACACCGGAGCATATTGCCCAGTGCCCAAACTCTTATACAGGAATCTATGTGAAGAAGATGCTGGATAAGGCAAAAGCCGGGAATCAATAAAAATAATGATAAAAGTATGTTTACAAATAAAATATCAGATAATATAATGAATTTACATAATATTATGAAAAATACTAAAGTATTATGTAAAATTGACCGATATAAGGTACAGATGGATTGATTGGGTTTCCGGGCTTTTATTGTAAAAAAAGTATGAAACCCCTTTGAAAAATGGTTAGTTTAGGTTATAATGACTTAGCATGTTTAAATTGGCATCATTGGGAACAATAATGAAAACAAGATGATTAAGCGATAGATAATAACCAACCATTCAGAAAGGGGCAAAGAGCCATATGCAGTACACAGACATTGGAATCGACCTTGGAACCGCAAGTATTTTAGTTTACATTCGTGGTAAGGGTGTAGTTTTGAAGGAGCCGTCAGTAGTTGCCTTCGATAGAGATACAGATAAAATCAAAGCCATCGGAGAAGATGCGAGACTGATGCTTGGTAGAACACCAGGTAATATCGTTGCAGTCAGACCACTGAGACAGGGCGTTATCTCTGATTATAAAGTAACAGAACAGATGATGAAGCATTTCATACAGAAGGCACTGGGAAGAAAGACTTTCCGTAAGCCTATCATTGCTGTATGTGTACCCAGTGGTGTTACAGAAGTAGAGAAGAAAGCAGTAGAAGATGCTACGTATCAGGCAGGCGCAAGAGATGTTAAGATCATTGAAGAGCCTATTGCAGCAGCAATTGGAGCAGGAATCGACATCAGTAAGCCATGCGGTAACATGATCGTAGATATCGGAGGCGGTACTTCTGATATTGCCGTTATTTCACTGGGTGGTACAGTAGTCAGTGCATCTATCAAGGTTGCAGGCGATGACTTCGATGAAGCAATCGTCCGTTACATGAGAAAGAAACATAATCTTTTGATTGGTGAGAGAACAGCAGAAGACATTAAGATTAAGATTGGGTCAGCATTCAAGAGAGCAGAAGTGGATTACATGGACGTCAGAGGACGTAACCTTGTAACCGGTCTTCCTAAGACAATCCGCGTGTCCTCAGAGGAAACAGAAGAGGCACTGCGTGAGACGACTTCCCAGATTATTGATACGATTCACAGCGTTTTGGAGAAAACTCCACCTGAACTGGCAGCAGATATCGCAGACCGCGGTATTGTATTGACCGGCGGCGGCAGCTTACTTCGTGGACTGGAGGATCTGGTAGAATCCAGAACCGGCATTAATACAATGACGGCAGAAGATCCTATGACAGCCGTAGCAATCGGTACTGGTAAGTACGTAGAATTTCTTGCAGGAGCAAGGGAAGATTTGTAACAATACTGCCTCTTAACCGCACCCCGCAATTAGGAGGAACATATGCTTAGAGGTCTTTATACAGCCTATACTGGTATGCTCAACGAACAGTATAGAATGGATATCATGTCGAATAATCTGGCAAATGCGGATACCACCGGATTCAAGAAGGAAGGTTCCACCAGCCAGTCCTATTCGGATGTAATGGCAGTTAAAATCAAGGACACAACAGAATTTCGCAATACACCCAAGAGACTTGGAACCATGAGTCTTGGTGTGAAGATTGGAGAAACCTATACAGATTTTGATCAGGGTTCTCTTAGAGATACAGGCAACACATATGACCTGGCAATCTCAGGAGACGGATTCTTTAATATTGAGTTTACCAATAAGGCGGGAGAGACTTCTACAAAATATACAAGAGATGGTGGATTTACCGTTACAGCAGATGGCTACCTTGTAACCAAGGATGGGGACTATGTGCTGGGACAGAATGGAAGAATCCAGCTCTCTACCACTGCAGCCAATACCGTAATTGATGGAGACGGCAGAATCTATCAGGACAATAATCTGGTGGCGCAGTTAAAGATCACAGAATTTGAAGATACGAATTATCTGACCCATTATGGCGAGACGATGTGGGATGCAGTAGATGGTGCAACAGCTAGGGATGCTACAGATGCAACCATACATCAGGGATATTTGGAGATGTCCAATACCTCAGTTGTCAAAGAAATGGTGAATATGATCTCTATTCAGAGACAGTATGAAGCCAATCAGAAACTGATTACTACTTACGATGAATCACTGGATAAATCCGTGAATCAGGTAGGTAAGGTGTAAACTTGGTATAAGCGATAAGGAGGGTTAGATATGGTCAGATCTTTATGGACAGGTGCGACAGGTATGATCGCACAGCAGCTTAATGTAGATAATATTTCCAATAATCTTGCAAATGTCAATACGACAGGTTACAAGAGTGAAGCCATGGAATTTAAGTCTTTATTATATCAGACAGTACAGACTAAAACGACTACAGCCAATGGAGAGAATAAACCAATTGGTGCGGAAGTGGGACTGGGTGTTAGAAATTCTTCTATTACCTCTATCTTTACACAGGGCAGCCTGCTAGAATCCTCAGGACCTGCCAATTTCGCAATTGATGGTAACGGATTCTTTGGTATTCGTGGTGATGATGGGAATACATATTATACAAGAAATGGCCATTTTGTATTTGCAGTAGGCAATAATGGAATGACATTGACTACTTCAGATGGACTTCCGGTACTGAACAGTTCAGGAGAACCGATTGTACTGGATAGTGATGCGGTAGTAAGCAAGGTAACAATCAGTAAGGATGGTACACTGTATTATCCTGATGATAAAGGCAATCCACAGAGTCTTGGTATTACCATTGGTCTGTGGCAGTTCAATAACCCGGCAGGACTGAGCAAGGAAGGTGACAGCTTATATTCTGTTACTGCTGCAAGTGGAGCAGCCATGAATGAGGCAAGTAACACCAACCTGACCAAGAGCTCACTGAAACAGGGTTATCTGGAAGGCTCCAACGTACAGATCGCAGATGAAATGGTGAATCTGATCGTTGCCCAGAGAGCATATGAAATGAATTCCAAAGTAATCACGACTTCGGATGAAATGCTTCAGCAGGCAAATCAGTTGAAACGATAGGGACAGCAAGTGGCAGGAGTATGATAAGAGAATACTCCTGAGCTAAGGAGGACTACAGATGGATATCGGAACAAGTTCATTATATACGGATTATATTACAAGTACAGCATCAAACAATAAGGCATCATCCCTGACGGATAAGGCAAAGACAGATTATTCCAATGCCTCAGACGAAGAGCTGATGGATGTCTGTAAAGAATTTGAATCTTATTTTCTGGAGAAAATATTTGATACCATGATTGATTCTACGAAGCTGTTCTCAGGTAAAGAGGAAAGCTCCTATGCATCCAAGATGGTAGATTATTTCAAGGATACAGCGGTGCAGACAATCGCTTCCCAGGCAACAGAGCAGGGGACGCTTGGAATTGCACAGACATTGTATGAACAGATGAAGCTTCAGTACAGTGGAATCAGTCCACAGGCGCTGGAGAATGCATCTGCTGCACAGAAAAATGAAGAAGAAGCATAAATAAAGTAAAGGAAGGCACTCAGAAATGGGTGCTTTTTTGTTACTGTACACAGGTAGTAAATTGTTGCAGGAACGAGGTACGAGTGAACCAATGTCATTTAGTTAGTGTAAAGAGGAATGAACCTTTGCGAGATACAGCTGTTGAAATATCACTCCAATCGCAATACAGAGTAAACGGGAGATTATCTTTTATGCCCAGACATGACAAAACGGCAGATTGCGCATCTGCCGTTCGAAGCGTTATAATGATAAAGTTGTTTATGCAGCGCGATATATGAAATATCGCGGTTTCCAAAAAGTGAAGCATTCTGAGATAAGCTTTCGATATACAATGACATTTTCGCAGTGCGTACATGGTATATACGACGTGAAAACGGAAGCAGTATATCGGAAATGCAGCCAGAATGCTTCGTTTGAAGAAAATCCCGAGAGTATATATTATATGAATTTATACTTACTCTACCACTTGCGAACCGAATATCGCATTAAGATATAAGCATCCGCAATAGCCATCCTCATTCAGCAAATCAAGCACATTGTAGCCTGCAGGAATAGTTACTTTGTATTTGACACCGTTCCATTTATAAATAACTGTCAGGGATACATCCGGTCTTTTAGACAAAGCTTCAAAGGTTTCTCTGTTAAAACTGATATATTTGTCTAATTCCACTACACAGTTGCCACCCCGTTCTATATTTTTTATTGTCTGCTGTGTCTGTTTCTGTGTTTCAGTATACTTTACAACAGCTGTTGCATACTCTTCATTGGCTGCTGTATATTCTTCACCGGACGAGGAGCTTTGTCCCCCGGGTTGTTCTTTCATGACCGCTTCAATGATGGCTGAAATATTCACACCACCGCCTCTTGGTACGATGATGCTGTAAGAGCCATCTCCATTATCGATTACCTTGGCTTTTCCCGCAGATACTCCCTTTACCTGATAGCCATCCTCTGCTTTTACATAGAATTTCACAGTAGTGCCCTCTGTAGCTTCATTCTTCTCTAAGGTAATATTGGCATTGGATGTTTTTTCTGTTCTGAAACTATATTTAACCTTCTTTTTTAGTATCTCATCTGCTGCCTCTTTCTTTGAGATATTTGTTCCTGAAATAGTATCTCTTGTTGTACCATCATTGATACCGAAATAGTCGCCTTGCTTTACATTGATTTCAAAGAGATTAACTTCGGGCATAGCCTGGATAAGTTCATCAATATTCTGTATGTTTCTCTTCCTTACATCTAGAAGAACTCCTGTCTCGCCCTCTTTTGTCACATTCAGTGTTCCCAGGTTGATTTTCCCACGTCCTGTAGCATCTTCCAGTGTAATATCCAGTCCCGTTCCACCTGTTGCTGTGATGTCTCCACCTACCGTAACATCTGAACCATTATTGATTACAACTCCTGAGCCGCCTGTAACACTACCATTCACCTCTACAATGGAATTTAATCCGGTACCACTTTTGATAATATGGATCCCTTTGCCATCGGAAGTCACATCGCCCTTAACGTTTACCTTTGAACTACTCGCTGAAATGCCAACCGTTTCATCACCGCTGTTGCTTTTGGTTCCAGAGGCTTTGACGTTTCCGTTTACAGTGACTTCTCCCTGAGCTGCTTTTATCCCTATAGAACCTATTCCCTCAACTTCTACATTCCCTTTTACGGTGACTTCTCCATTGCTCTCCGTTTCCACACCGCTTACCGGTACGCTGTACGTTCCCCTGTTACGCTCCACTACTTTGACATCGTTGTTAATTGTAATACTGCCGCCATTATTTGCATTTACTCCTGTACTGTCAGCACCTTCTACCAAAACGCCTCCTGCAGTAACCTCTCCCTTTGAGTTTATGCCAACGGCTTGTGAACCAACTGCCTTGACCGTTCCATCCACTGTGACACTGGAACCCTTTACTGCATCTACTCCCGAAGGTGTTATTCCACCTTCTGCTGTAACATTTCCGCTCACTTTCACAGAGGAGTTGCCGCGACTCGCAACACCCTCGGCCGATTCACCACTCGCGGAAACATTACCCTGCACGCTGACAGAGGAGTTGTCCGTACTCCAAACACCATAGGTATTATTACCATCCGCAGAAACATTGCCCTTAACGCTGACCTTGGCATTGTCAGATGTCTTTACCGCAGTTTCATCGTTTCCTGTTACGGATACATCACCGGTTATGTCAGTCTGTTCGGAACCTGCAGCTACCACCTTGTTATTATTGTTGCTATAGGTTTCAATACTGTAATTTTCTCCCTCAGCAGCATACACTGATACTACATTAGTGCAGGTCAGTGCAACTGCCAGTCCTAATACTAATAATGCTTTTCTTTTCAAATCGAATCTCCTTTCTGCTGGTAGTGTCAGATACTACTCTTTTGTTTGATACATTAGATTACTTAAATACATGTGACCATGACGTTCTGAATCGATAGTTATAGTTGTATCATACAATCAACGATGTAAAATTTCTGTTAAGATTTGGTTCACCCGTACCTCGTTCCGTCAACAATTTATGCACACAAAATCAATTATAGTGATTTGGGTTCATGTAAAACTTGTGATTTTCATGCATAATCTGCTTGAAAACACTTTACGGAATACTACCTGTGTACCAATGTCATTTAGTTGGCAATCAAGATATGCTTGACCTGCTTTGGGATAGAGCATTGGTCATGCGCTTGTGCCATAAACCAAATGAAACCGGAACTTTTGATTTTTATGGCATGACAAAAAGACAGATTGCGTGTCTGCCTTCCAAAAGTTATAATGATAAAGATGTTTATGCAGCCTGATATATGAAATATCCAAGGCAGCCGGTTTCAGCTTTTGCCTCTGCTGGTTAAGAGCGGAAGAAGCAGGCATGGAAGAAGCATCCAATCCTCAAAAGTCCAGCATTTCAACTTTTGGGGATGAAGAACCCCGCGAGACGAGTGAACAGTAACGCTTTTTTCGTGTAGTAGTACGAGTTTTTACATTTCGATGGCTTTTTGCGGGAAAAGTTGATATCATGTATCTGTTTAGAGTCATGCAGTACACTAGGAACAGACAGGCGTATAAAGAACAGAAAAGAGGATAAAGAAGTGGAGACACGCAAAGGTTTCGTGGAACACATTATATATAAGAATCCAATGAACGGCTATGGCGTCATCAATCTCGTGGCTGATGAGGAGGAAGTGACCTGTACAGGGATCTTCACACATGTGGATGAGGGAGAATGTATAGAGGTCACAGGGGATTATGTGGAGCACGCCGTATATGGAACACAGTTCAAGGTGGAGAAATACCGGGTAGTACCGCCGGAGGATGCGGTAGCTATTGAACGTTATCTTGGCTCGGGAGCAATCCGGGGCGTGGGAGCAGCGCTGGCAGCAAGAATTGTAAAAAAATTCGGTGATGACACCTTCCGTATCATTGAAGAAGAACCGGAGAGACTGATAGAGATCAAAGGAATCAGTGAACGGATTGCCAGAGAGATTGCAGAACAGGTCGAGGAAAAAAGAGATCTCCGAGAGGCAATGATCTTTTTGCAGAAATATGGTATTTCAAACACATTAGCGTTAAAAATTTATCAAAGATATGGTATGGGGCTGTATAATGTCATGCAGGAAAATCCATATCGTCTGGCTGAAGATGTAAGCGGTATCGGCTTTCGAATTGCTGATGAGATTGCCTCCAAGATTGGGATTCATACAGATTCTGATTATCGTATTCGTAGTGGTATTCTGTATACACTGATACAGTCTGGTGGAGAAGGCAATGTATATCTGCCGGAGCCTATGCTGCTGGAGAGAGCGGCACAATTACTTGGACTGCAGCCGGAACAGATTGCACCGCAGGTAGATAATCTGGCGATTGATAAGAAACTGGTCATCAAGATGAAGGATGATACCAAGTGTGTATACAGCATGACATATTATTATGCGGAGCTGAACTGTGCCCGTATGCTTTATGAATTGCAGGAAGCCTTTGCCGGCGCAGACAGACTCACGATGGTAGAGAAACAGCGTCTTGGGAAGAAGATAGAAGCCCTGGAAAAAGAAAATCATATGCAGCTGGATACATTACAGAGACAGGCTGTTATGGATGCTGTGGAAAATGGCATTTTTCTTCTGTCAGGTGGTCCTGGAACCGGTAAGACGACAACAATCAATATGATGATCCACTATTTTGAAGATGAAGGCTGTGATATTTTCCTGGCGGCACCTACGGGACGAGCTGCCAAGAGAATGACCGAAGCGACAGGATTTGAAGCAAAGACGATACACAGATTACTGGAGTTGAACGGTGGCACATCAGACGAAGACAGGAATGCTTCTTTTGAACGAAATGACCTGAACCCTCTGGAAGCGGATGTTATTATCATTGACGAGATGTCCATGGTGGATATTTATCTGTTTCAGGCACTGTTAAAAGCCATTACACCGGGAACAAGGCTGATTATGGTGGGAGATCGTAACCAGCTGCCATCTGTAGGACCTGGACAGGTGCTGAAAGACCTTATGGAGAGTGGGGCTTTTGCAACAGTTATCCTCAATAAGATATTCAGACAGGCAGGGGAGAGCGATATTGTAGTCAATGCGCACCTGATTAATGAAGGCAAGCAGATTTCCCTGAACAACAAGAGCAAGGACTTCTTTTTCCTGGAAAGAGACAATGTGAATGTAATCTATAAGCATATGATACTGCTGATTACGGAGAAGCTGCCAAGGTACGTGCATGCAGGCACTTTTGATATACAGGTACTGACCCCCATGCGAAAGGGAGCACTGGGTGTAGAGGTGTTGAATAAAATATTACAGCAATACCTCAATCCGCCATCGCCGGAAAAGGAAGAAGTAGGACATGGGGATGGAATCCTGCGGCTTGGGGATAAGGTCATGCAGATCAAGAATAACTACCAGCTGGAATGGGAGATTGTAAGCAAATATGGAATTGCAATAGATTCCGGTCAGGGAGTATTCAATGGAGATACCGGAATCATCCGGGAAATCAATGAAACGGCTAAGACACTGGTTGTGGAATATGATGATATGCGCAGGGTAACATATTCGTTGAGTGGTCTGGATGAGATAGAGCTTGCCTATGCGATTACGATACACAAATCACAGGGTAGTGAATACCCTGCGGTAATTATGCCGCTGCTTACCGGTCCCAGGATGCTTTTTAACAGAAATCTGCTGTATACAGGAGTGACCAGGGCCAAGAACTGCGTGACGATACTGGGAAGCAGCAGCACGGTCATGCAGATGATTGAGAATGCAAATGAACAAAAGAGATTTACAGGATTAAAAGACAGAATATGCGAAATGATGGAAACTATGCAGACAGAATCATAAATCTGGTTTATCCGAGACGATGTCCTGTCTGTGATGAACCGGTTTCTGCGGCGGATAACCTGATCTGTGAGGAATGCCGCCCAAAGCTTCGGTATATAGAAGGGGCAAGGTGCCGCAAATGCGGAAAAAGGCTGACGGATGAGACAAGAATATATTGCGGCGACTGTGAGCGCAGAGTGCATATATTTGATCATGGATATGCATTATATTCCTATAGGGAAATGCATGACAGCATATACCGGTTCAAGTCCAAAGGGCGGTGCGAATATGCCAGATTCTATGCCGGGGATATCTGCAGGCATTTAAAAGACGAAATAGACACAATGGGGGCACAGGCGCTCATACCGGTTCCGCTGCACGCTTCAAGAGAACGTGAAAGAGGGTATAATCAGTCAGAACTTCTGGCAAAGGAAATGTCACGGCTGCTTGGAATTCCTGTGAGGTCAGATATTGTAAAAAGAGTGCAGAAAACGGTTCCACAAAAGGAACTGGATGAGCTGGGAAGGCAAAATAATTTGAAAAAGGCTTTCTTTATTGGCACAGATGTTGTAAAATTAAAGAAAGTTATTGTCGTTGATGATGTGTATACAACAGGCAGTACAGTAGATGCCGTGGCAAGAGAACTGAAGGAACACGGAGTGGGGAAGGTATATTTTATTACCCTTTGCATAGGTGAAGGGATTTAGCTGTAATGGAGGGAACGTTAAGATGAATGTTAGAAACTGCAGAAAGTGTGGAAAGATTTTTAACTATGTATCAGGATTACCAATCTGTCCTGCCTGCAGGGATGAAGCAGAAAAGAAATTTCAGGTAGTGAAGAAGTTCATACGTGAGAATCCGAGAGCTGATATCCGGGAAGTGGCAGCAGCATGTGAAGTAGAGACATCACAGATACAGCAGTGGATTCGTGAAGAGAGACTGGAGTTTACAGAAGATTCACCGATTAAGTTACCATGTGAGAACTGTGGAGCCATGATCAGGGCAGGTAAATACTGTGAAAAGTGCAAAGCAGCCATGGTAAAGAACCTGTCCAATGCAATTGACAAACCAAAGGTGATTGCACAGCAGCGTCCTGACAGGCGTGATGCACAGAGCAGAATGCGTTTCCTTGATAAGCATGAATAGTTACGTATAGTAATAGAGGAAATGACTGAGTAAGGAAAGAAAACATCTATGTTGAACGAAGAACGAATTAAATTAATGACGAAAATGGCAGCCTATGAAGCAGATGAAGGAAAGAAAAATGTTGCAATTGGTAACTATTTCCGGGGTGATTATATTGGATTACAGGTAATCAAATCCATTATCAGTGCAACGATAGCATTTGTAATTGTTTTTGGACTGTTTGTTTTCTATGACTTTGAAGTATTTATGTCTGATATCTATAAGATGGATCTGTTGGGCTTTGGCAGGACAGTCATAACGGCTTATCTGATCTTTGTGGCAGTCTATGCCCTGATTTCTTATATGATATATACGTATCGCTATGCAAAAGCGAGAAAAAGCCTGAAAATGTATTATAATAATTTGAAAAAACTTGCGTATCTCTATGACAAAGAGGGCAGAAGATAAACGCGCATAATATAGAGCTATGAAAGGATATTACTATGACTAATTTACTTGTTTTCAGGGAGCAGCTTAAAAAATTCTACAGTAAATATGAGCTGTATATTACACCATTATGTAAGTTCCTGCTGGCATTGGTATCTTTGCTGGTGATCAACAGCAGAATTGGCTATATGAGTACATTGAAGAATGCAGCAGTTGTATTGATTCTTGCACTTCTTTGTTCCTTTTTGCCAATTAATCTTACGATTGTGATTGCAGCTGCGGTGACACTGGCGCATCTGTATGCGTTTTCTGTAGAATGTGCAATTGTTGCGTTGGCAGTTTTTCTGCTATTGTTCATCCTGTATTTCAGGTTTTCACCAAAGGATACACTGGCAGTATTGCTGACTCCTATCTGTTTTGTACTGAAGATACCTTATGTAATGCCGATAGCAGTCGGATTGATAGGTACACCGGCATCTTCTGTAGCAGTAGCAAGCGGTGTGATCGTGTATTACATGCTTGCAGGTATGAATGAGAGTGCATCTGTACTGAACACATTTGACGCAGACGGTATGGTAGATAAGTTTCGTTACTGTATTGATACTTTGATGGGAAACAGAGCAATGATGGTGGCAATTGTGGCTTTTGCAGCTACTGTTCTGGTGGTATGGTTCATCAGACGCCTCAGCATTGACCATGCCTGGACAATTGCCATGATTACAGGTGCATTACTGAATATACTGATACTTTTGTTTGGAGATCTGATGTACAGCACAGATATCTCCATTATAGGACTGATTCTTGGAAGTATTGTGTCAGTTCTGCTTGTGAAAGTATTACAGTTCTTTGTATTTAATGTAGATTATTCCCGGACGGAAATGGTGCAGTTCGAGGATGATGAATATTACTATTATGTCAAGGCAGTTCCCAAGAATACGGTCGCAACACCTGAGAAGCGTGTGAAGACGATCAGGGTGCCGGAAAAGGCAGTGAATCGCAGTAAGAGGGACACAGGCCGCCAATAGAATAAAATTTGACTGGAATGAAAATGTATGAAGGATCAGATTGTTACCTTTTTTAGTAAGTACATTTCAACTTTATCTCTGCAGGGCGTAAGCGTGCGATGGGAGGATATAGTGGAAATTCTCATTATATCCTTTTTGGTGTATCAGATTATGACCTGGATCAAGAATACCAAAGCCTGGTTTTTGATGAAAGGCATAGGTATTATTCTGATCTTTATTTTGCTTGCTATCATATTCGAAATGAATACGATATTGTGGATTGTTGAGAATGTTCTGAGTATTGCAGTTATAGCAGTGGTGGTTGTATTGCAGCCGGAGCTTCGACGTGCACTGGAGGAATTGGGCCGTAAGAAATTCTTTGCGAGTCTGATGCCCTTTGACAAGGTGCAGACGGAACGTTTTTCAGATAAGACTGTAAATGATCTGGTAAAAGCAAGCTTTGAAATGGGCAAGGTCAAGACAGGTGCTCTTATGGTAATAGAGCAGAATGTGAAGCTGACAGAGTACGAAAGAACAGGAATCGAAGTGGATGGATTGATATCCAGCCAGCTTCTGATCAATATATTTGAACATAATACGCCGCTTCATGATGGAGCTGTTATTATCCGGGGCAATAGAGTGGTGTCCGCAACATGTTATCTTCCTTTATCAGACAACATGGAGATTAGCAAAGAGCTGGGAACCAGACATCGTGCCGGTGTAGGTATCTCTGAGGTGACAGATGCGCTGACTATTATTGTTTCTGAGGAAACAGGCCATGTAAGTGTTACCTATGAAGGTAAGCTGTATCGTAATCTGGATGCCAATGCCCTGAGAGAGAAACTGCAGCTCATTCAGAATAAAGAAGTAGATGAGAAGAAGCACAGGTTATGGAAAGGAAGGGCTAAGGATGAAAAATAAGCTGACGCATAATCTGACACACAATCTCGGACTTAAAATTCTGGCACTGGTATTTTCTGTTGGGCTGTGGTTTGTAGTAAACAATATTACAGACCCTGTTATTCGAAAGTCATTTACGAGTGTACCTGTTGAAATTACCAATGCAGATATGATTACCAATGAAGGTAAGGTATATGAAATACAGGATGAAACAGATTCTGTGACCGTTACGGTAAGAGGTAAGAGTTCTATCGTCAGCAGCCTGAACAAGGAAGATATCAAGGCTGTTGCTGATATGTCAGACCTCAGCTTTATGAATACGGTTACGATCAAGCTGTCCTGTACCAGAAGCAATTACAATTCTCAGCTGGAGCTGTCCAGTAATGTGGAGAATCTCAAGCTGATAATTGAAGATATGAAGAGAACACAGTTCGTAATCAATACGAATATATCCGGCGAACCGGCTGATGGCTATGTGGTAGGATCTGTAACGCCGAGCCAGAACGTAGTGAGAGTATCAGGACCGGAGTCTATTATTAACCAGATTGACCATGTAGATGCAACTGTGGATATCAGAGATACGTACACATCAGATATTACCACCAGTGTAGAACTGAAATTCCATGATGAGAATCATAATGAGATCAAGAGCAGTTCGATTAAAACAAATATTTCTACGATCAATGTTGTAGTAACCATACTGGCAACCAAGGATGTACCTTTAAAATTTGCAGTTACCGGTGAACCCGCAAGCGGTTATCTGACAACAGGAAGTGTGATCAGTGTGCCTGAGACAATTACAATCGCAGGACGTAAGAGTGTACTGGATAGTGTATCTGAAATTCTGATAGCAGACAGCTCACTGAGCGTAGAGGATGCAACAGAAGATGTTACGAGGATTATTTCTGCCAAGAAATATCTGCCTTCTGGCACACAGTTTGCAGACAGTACATTTAATGGTAATGTAAGCGTAACAGTTGGAGTAGAGCCGGAAGCTTCCAAAGAACTGGAAGTACCGGTCAAGAATTTTGCCATTGGCAATGCTCCGGAAGGATTTGATGTAGAAATCAAGGAATTCCAGGATGAATCAGTGAAGGCATATACAGTAGCCGTAACGGGTATTGCAGATGATGTGAACAGTCTCAATGCAAAAGACGTTATTGGTGTAGTAGATATGAATCAGATACTTGATAAGCTTGCAATGACAGAGTGGCAGGAAGGTTCTTACACAGGAGAAATTATCTTTAACTTCCCGGATGATGTGAAGACACAGCAAAGCTACAGTCTGACACTGGTCGTTACACAGAAGAGTGAAGAGGAATAAAAATAGAGTATTTGGAGGAATAGTAGTAATTATGGCTAGATTATTTGGAACAGATGGTGTGCGTGGTGTCGCAAATGATGAATTGACACCGATGCTTGCAATGCAGCTTGGTCAGGCAGGTGCTTATGTACTTTCTAAAGAAAAGGCACATAAGCCTACGATCATGGTAGGCTGTGATACAAGAATTTCAGGAGATATGCTGGCAAATGCCCTGATGGCAGGTGCGTGCTCCGTAGGTGCAAATGTAGTATATGTAGGTGTCATTCCTACTCCTGCAATTGCGTATCTGACTAAGAAATATCGCGTAGATGCAGGAGTTGTGATCTCTGCTTCCCATAACCCGGTAGAATTCAATGGTATCAAGTTCTTTGACGGAAACGGATTCAAGCTTCCCGATGCACTGGAAGATGAAATTGAAGCACTGATCCGCAGTGGAATGAAGGATGTACAGTTCCCGACAGGACCAAGCGTAGGTAAGATCAAGTATCGTACAGATGCAAGAGAAGAATATATCAATCATGCAGTAAATGCCGTTGCAGTGGATCTGACAGGAATGAAGATTGTTGTTGACTGTGCAGAAGGTGCTTCACATTATACCTCTGTAGAGACACTAAAGGAGCTTGGTGCAGAGGTCGTAGCAATTCACAATAATCCAGATGGTACGAATATCAATGCCAACTGTGGCTCTACACATATGGAAGAATTACAGGCAAGAGTAGTATATGAAAAAGCCAATGTAGGATTGGCTTTTGATGGTGATGCTGACAGACTTCTTGCGGTAGATGAGAAGGGTAAGAGAGTCGATGGCGATGAGATTATGGCGATTGTCGGCAATCATATGAAAGAACAGGGCAAGTTGAAGGATAATACGATTGTTGCTACTGTTATGAGTAACCTTGGCTTTTTCCTGATGGGCAAGGAGCAGGGAATCCATATTGAGCAGACTAAGGTTGGTGACAGATATGTATTAGAGCGTATGCTGGAGATTGGTGCTAACCTTGGTGGTGAGCAGTCAGGTCATATCATTTTCCTGGATGAAAATACAACAGGAGACGGACTTTTGAGTGCATTGCATCTGTTACAGGTTATGGTAGATACAGGTAAGCCGCTTTCTGAGCTTTCTAAGATTATGACAGTTCTTCCACAGGCACTGGTAGGTGCCAAGGTTCCTAATCATAAGAAAGACAGCTATATGGAGTATACAGAGATTGCAGAAGCAATTGCACGTGTCAGTGCCAAGTTTGAAGGAGAGGGACGTGTCCTGATCAGACCATCAGGTACAGAGCCACTTGTAAGAGTCATGATAGAAGGTAAAGATCAGGAAATGATCGAGAAGGAAGCCAAAGCTCTTGCAGAGCTGATTCAGAACGTGATGCTGTAATGACATTGATGGCAGTATAGATAACAAAAGTTACGATAGTAGGTATGGAGGAATAGATATGGTAAGCCAGAAGGTTAAGATTAAGAATCCTACAGGTCTTCACCTTAGACCAGCCGGAATTTTGTGCAAGGAAGCGATGCAGTTCCAGTCACTGATCACATTTACATTTCGTGAGAGTACTGCAAATGCCAAGAGTGTACTCAGCGTATTGGGAGCCTGCGTAAAAAGCGGTGATGAAATAGAGTTTCACTGTGATGGACCAGATGAAAAGGAAGCACTGGAAACCATGGTAAAGGCAGTAGAAGACGGACTTGGAGAATAGATAGCAATACAGCATGAAAACAGTCGGAGAAATGATTCGGCTGTTTTCTGTGGTTAATGTATAGAGACAGAAAGGGATTATTAAGATATGAAGAAGATTATTGTGACTGGCTGTAACGGTCAGTTGGGACGGGCAATCAACCAGGTGTATGCAGACAGCAGAGAGTATGAATGTGTGAATACAGATGTGGCACAGCTGGATATTACAAATATTGAAGCTGTTATGAAACTGGCAGAAGAGGTAAAACCGTATGCAATCATCAACTGCGCAGCACATACTAATGTAAATGCCTGCGAAACAGATGTTGACAACGCTTATAAGATCAATGCTATTGGACCAAGAAACCTGAGTATAGCTGCTACCAGATACAATGCGAAGCTGGTACATATTTCAACGGATTATGTATTCAGCGGAGATTCCAAAGAGCCATATCTTGAATTTGACCAGACAGGTCCCAAGGGAATGTATGGTAAGACCAAGCTGGCAGGAGAGAACTTTGTAAAGGAATTTGCAAAGGATCATTTTATCATCCGTACAGCCTGGTTATATGGAGATGGCAAGAATTTTGTAAAGACAATGCTCAATCTGTCACAGAATCATGATACAGTCAGAGTAGTAGGGGATCAGATCGGTTCTCCAACAAGTGCAACAGAGCTTGCAAAAGCCATTGCTTACCTGCTTCCTACAGATAATTATGGACTTTTCCATGGAACCTGTGAAGGCTATACAAGCTGGGCTGAATTTACCAAAGAAATCTTCAGACTTGCAGGTAAGAAGACAAACGTTGAGACAATTACAACAGAAGAATATCTGGCAGATGCTACAGGAATCGTTGCACCACGTCCGGCATATTCTATTTTGGAGAATTATATGCTGAAGCTGACAACGAATCATATGTTTGCCCAGTGGGAAGATGCGATTGCAGAATATATGAAAAATCTGAACTGATGATGAAAAATGCTTCAGAGTACTTATTTTTCTACTCTGAAGCAATAGTTGTTAATGATACAGGTTCGTAACGGCAAAGGCGATTACAATGCCAAGGATAGCGCCCATCAGAACCTGTAATGGTGTATGACCAACGAGCTCTTTGAGTTTCTCATCGGTGGATAATTCCTGATCCATATCCTGAAAAAGTGCGATCATCTCATTCAGGACTTTAGCCTGAATACCAGTCTCACGGCGGACACCAAGGGCATCATACATGACGATGATTGCCAGAATAGCGCAGATTGCAAACTGGAAGCTGTCGAGACCATACTGGATACCGGCTGCAGTGGATAATGCACATACAGTAGCTGAGTGAGAACTTGGCATACCACCACTTCCTACCAGACGTTCGGGAACAAAGCTTTTATTGAAATACATGTGAATTCCTGTTTTTAATAATTGAGCAACTAACCATCCAAGGACGGCAGCAATCAGAAGCTGATTGTGAAATAATAGAGTGAATTGGTTCATAGGATGAAGCGTCCTTTCTATATGTATTAATGTAACGATTTCATTATAACGGAGGGCGCAGAAAAGTACAACCGAATATTTATATTGCAACATAATGTTAAGACGTGTATACTATAAAAAGCGTAATATGCTCTGAATACGTGATTTTATGGGCAGAAATGAATAAATATGGTAATACATCAACCCAAATAAAGAGAGGTATATTTTATGAATAATAAGATAGCATTGATTACAGGTATCACAGGACAGGATGGTTCCTATCTTGCAGAGTTCCTGCTGGAGAAGGGATATGAAGTACATGGTCTGATCAGAAGACACAGTATTTCCAACACAGCAAGAATCGATCATTTAATTGCATCTGATTACTATAAGATAAAATTTTTCCTGCATTTTGCAGATACAACAGATTCTTCCAACTTAATGAGAATTATCGGAGAGATCAGACCTACAGAAGTATACAATCTGGCAGCACAGTCTCATGTAGGCGTGTCTTTTGAAGTACCTGAATATACAGCAGAAGCAACAGGTGTCAGCACCTTGAAGCTCTTAGAGGCAATCCGTGTAAATGGCGGTAATTGCAGATATTATCAGGCTTCTACTTCTGAATTATTCGGTGGTATTCCTGAAACTGCACCTCAGAGCGAAGCAACACCTTTTTATCCAAAGAGCCCTTATGGTGTGGCTAAGCTGTACTCTTACTGGATTACGGTAAATTATAGAGAATCCTACAACATGTTTGCATGTAATGGTATTTTGTTCAATCATGAATCTCCAAGACGTGGTGAGAACTTCGTAACAAGAAAGATTACTCTTGCAATTGCCAACATCATTGCAGGCAAGCAGGAGAAGCTGTCTCTTGGTAATATGAATGCAAAGAGAGACTGGGGATTTGCCGGAGACTATGTAGAAGGTATGTGGCTGATGTTACAGCAGGACAAGCCCGGAGATTATGTACTGGCAACCAATGAAACACATACAGTACGTGAATTTGTAGAAGCAGCATTTGAAGAACTGGGTGTAGAGATTCGCTGGGAAGGCGAAGGCGTTAATGAGAAGGGCTATGATGCACAGACAGGAAGACTTCTGGTAGATGTAAATCCCGAATTCTATCGTCCAGCAGAAGTAGAATTCCTCTGGGGCAATGCGGCAAAGGCAGAGAAGGAACTGGGCTGGAAGCGTAAGATAGACTTCAAGCATCTGGTAGCTATGATGATGGATTCTGACCTGAAGGAAATCGCAGGCATGTCCACTGAAGAATACAGAAATCGTTAGGATAATATAAAGAGGTGTTAGTCATGTTAAACAAGACAGATAAAATCTATGTAGCAGGACACAGAGGATTAGTAGGTTCTGCAATTGTAAGAAATCTGAAAGCAAAGGGCTATACCGATGTGATCGGCAGAACTCATAAAGAGTTGGATCTGACCAATCAGGCAGCTGTAAGAACTTTCTTTGAAACAGAAAGACCGGATGTTGTTGTGCTCGCAGCAGCAAAAGTAGGCGGTATCAATGCCAACAATACAACACCTGCAGAATTTGCCTATGAGAATATGCAGATTCAATGTAATGTTATCAAATGCTGCCATGATTATAAAGTAAAGAAATTATTATTCCTTGGCAGTACATGCATCTATCCTAAGATGGCTCCACAGCCAATTCCTGAAGATGCACTGTTGACGGGTCCTCTTGAAGTGACCAATGAGGCATATGCAATTGCCAAGATTTCAGGGTTGGAAATGTGTAAATTCTATAAGAGACAGTATGGTGATGATTTCATCAGCTGTATGCCTACTAACCTGTATGGACCATATGATAATTATGATTTATCCGGTTCCCATGTTATGCCGGCAATGATCCGTAAGTTCCATGAAGCCAAAGTAAACAATGCACCAAGCGTTGAACTCTGGGGAACAGGTACGCCTCTTCGTGAGTTCCTCTATGTAGATGATATGGCGGATGCCTGCGTATTCCTTCTGGAAAACTACAGCGGAGAGCAGCATGTCAATATCGGTACCGGTAAAGAAGTGACTATTAAGGAACTGGCTGAGACCGTAAAGAGAACAGTAGGCTATACCGGAGAGATTGTATGGAATACAGCAATGCCTGATGGCACTCCAAGAAAACTGACTGATGTAACCAAACTGCACAATCTGGGCTGGACACATAAAGTAGAACTGGAAGAAGGCGTGAAGCTCGCCTATGACTGGTTCAGAGATAACGTATCTGAAGCCAGAATGTAGAATGAAAAGAACTTCTAATCGCTCAGAGCAAAGGCTCTTTCGCGAAGAAGTTCTAAGTTTCATTCAGGAAAAACGCAGGCGTTTTTCGCTGGTATCTGGGAAGTTCAAGGTAGTATGAAGGTATGAAAAGAACTTCTAATCGCTCAGAGCAAAGGCTCTTTCGCGAAGAAGTTCTAAGTTTCATTCAGGAAAAACGCAGGCGTTTTTCGCTGATATTCGAGAAGCCAAGAGCTTAAAGATGATGTGGTTATTAGTGTGAAAAAAGTGGAGAGAAAATGGAAGGTCAGGAAAGAGTAGAAGTATTGGGAGCAACAACTACAAAATTGCTGAGACTGGGGTTTCAGGCTCAGCAGATCGGGTATCGGTATCTGAGGGAGGCTGTATGGGTAGTGTGCAGTGACCCGGAGATGATTACCAGCGTGACCAAGCTTCTATATCCTGAAATAGCCAAACGTTTCTCCACCACGGATAAGCAGGTAGAACGTGCAATCCGCAACTCTATCGAGACTGCCTGGGTGAAAGGCAACCAGGATGCCTGGAAGGCTTTGACCGGACAGTCGATACAGGACAATGCAACCAGACCGACCAATAGGGAAATGATCAGCCTGTTGGCCGGATCTGTCAGTAAGGAGAGATAAGAAGTGGGAGCATATACGAAGCTGTTAAGCATTATTGTCCCCTGCTACAATGAAGAGGAAAGTGTTCCTCTGTTTTATCAGGAGGCTGTAAAGCAGGAGACTTTTTTCCATGAAAAAGATGTAGAGCTGGAACTGATCTTTGTAGATGATGGTTCTAAGGATAAAACAGTTGAAGAAGTGAAAAAATTAAGGGAAAAGGATGAGAGAATCCATCTGGTGTCTTTTTCCAGAAATTTCGGAAAAGAAGCTGCAATCATAGCAGGTCTTGAGAAAGCAAAGGGAGATTTCACTGTATTAATGGATGCAGACCTTCAGGATCCACCTGCTCTTTTGCCGGAAATGTATGGCTATATTGAACAGGGATATGATTCTGTGGCGACCAGACGTGTGGACCGAAAGGGAGAACCGCCAATCAGATCGTTCTTTGCAAGAAGATTCTATGGTCTGATGCGTAAGATATCCAAGACAGAGATTGTAGATGGAGCAAGGGATTATCGTCTGATGACAAGACAGGTAACAGATGCTATCCTGTCCATGAGAGAGTATAACCGTTTCTCCAAGGGAATCTTCGGCTGGGTAGGATATAAGACCAAATGGCTGGAATATGAGAATGTGCAGAGAGCTGCCGGTGAGACCAAGTGGAACTTCTGGAAGCTGTTTTTGTATTCGCTGGATGGTATTATGGCTTTTTCTACAATGCCGTTATCTATTGCATCTTTTTTTGGGATTTTATTTTGTATTCTGGCATTTGTCTTTATGATATTTATCTTTGTCAGAGCTTTGATTTATGGAGATCCTGTAGCGGGCTGGCCTTCCATGGTATGTATCATTTCTTTTATCGGAGGCGTTCAGCTGCTATGTCTGGGTATTATGGGACAGTATATGAGTAAGCTCTACATGGAAGTAAAAGACAGACCTAAATATCTGGTGAAGGAAGAATTCTAAAGATATGGAAATAAGAGACTGGAAAGAATATGCAGATACAGTCAGTATCATAGTACCTGTGTATAATGCCGGACGTTTTCTGGCAGAAACAATTGAAATGGTTCAAAAGCAGACCTATGCAGACTGGGAATTGCTTCTGGTAGATGACTGTTCTGCTGATGACAGTATGGAGATTGCAAAGCGATATGCTGCACAGGATGATAGAATCCATCCTATTATACAGGAGAGAAATGTCGGTGCTGCATGTACAAGAAATGCAGGAATTGGACAGGCTAAAGGACGTTTCCTGTGTTTTCTGGATGCGGATGATATCTGGCTGGAAGATAAACTGGCAAAAGAGATGGCATATATGCGTGCTCAGAATGCAGGCTTTGTCTTTACCGGGTATGAATTTGCAGATGAAAAAGGTGTAGGGCTTGGTAAGATCGTGCATGTTCCGGCAACTATAAAATATGAGCAGGCGCTGAAGAATACAACGATATTTACGTCAACAGTCATGATTGACAGAGACAAGATTGCAGATGAGGATATTTATATGCCTCAGATTGCCAGTGAAGATACTGCAACCTGGTGGCATATTCTAAAAAAATACCATACAGGATATGGATTGGATGAGAATCTTGTAAAATACAGGAGATCACAGGGGTCTTTATCTTCCAATAAAATGGTGGCAATTCGCAGAATATGGGCATTGTATCGAAAGCAGGAGAGACTTTCGGTAATCAGGAGTGCTTATTGTATGTGCTTCTGGGCCTGCAGGGCCGTATTACGCAGGGTATGAAAGGCATATATAAACAGTGCTGATAAAGCGCAGATGGGAGTAGGCGTGAAACACTTTGAATCAGTAAAAAGAATCATTATATTACAACTTGCAGTTATAGGATTGCTGATGCAGACGATTGCTTACGTATATGTATGGCGGACAGTATATAATGATATTATGCAGAAATATATGTGGAGAAATTTTACGGGCAGAGGCTTCTGGCTTCTGGCAGCTGTCTATCTGGTACTTCTGTTGTTCTTCACGGGCACATATGGAGGATTGAAGATCGGGTATCTTAAACCGATGGATGTTTTTTTCTCACAGGTGCTGTCATTGATCTTTACCAATGTGATTTCGTATTTTCAGATTTCTCTGTTGTCATTAAAGTTGGTAACTGCATATCCGCTTATCCTTATGACACTGGTGCAGGTTGGTATATCTGCGGTCTGGGTATTTATCTGTCAGAGCTTTTACAGACAGCTGTTCCCGCCAAGAAAGCTGCTTTTGATCAGTGGAAACCGTCCGATAGAAGATATTCTGCACAAGTTTGAAAGCCGCAGGGATAAATATGAAGTGGTCAGATGTGTGCGGGAAGAATTGGGACAAAAGGCATTGGAACAGGAGATTCTGGAGCGATATGATGGCATTGTTCTGTGGGACATCAATACAGGACTGCGCAATAAATTGCTCAAATTCTGCTACAGCAGAAGTATCAGAGTCTATATGATGCCTAAGATTCCTGATATTATGATTCAGGGAGCATCCCAGCTGCATTTGTTTGATACGCCGATTCTCTTCACAAGGGAATATTCCATGACAGTGGAACAGCGCTTTGTAAAAAGGGCAATTGATATTATCTGTTCACTGATACTGATCATCATTACATCACCTATCATGATAATAACAGCTGTTATTATAAAATGCTATGATCATGGCCCGGTGCTGTACAAACAGGTTCGCTGCACTAGAAATATGGAAGAATTCAAAATTGTGAAATTCCGCAGTATGAGAACTGATGCAGAGAAAGACGGTGTGGCAAGACTGGCATCCAAGAATGATGACAGAATTACACCGATAGGTAAATTCATCCGAAAGGTAAGAATTGATGAATTACCACAGTTGTTCAATATATTAAAGGGGGAAATGTCTTTTATCGGGCCAAGACCGGAGAGACCGGAGATTATCAGACAGTACCAGGAGGATATGCCGGAGTTTACCTTCAGAACCAAGGTAAAAGCCGGATTGGCAGGATATGCCCAGGTATATGGCAAGTACAATACGACTCCTTATGATAAATTGAAACTGGATTTATTTTATATAGAAAATTACAGCGTATGGCTTGATATTAAGCTGATGCTTCTTACTCTGAAGATTTTATTCCAGCCTGACAGCACGGAGGGCGTAGAAGAGAATCAGGTAACTGCTATGAAGGAGATTAGGAAAGAGGAGGAAGAGAAGTAATGCAGGATACGCACAGGATACAGGAAACATATCCCCAGGAAGGCATCGACAGTAAGGCTTATCTGCTCTGCCTTCTAAGACGTATACCATATATGCTGCTCATAGGACTGACCGGTGCCATAATAGGCAGCGGTCTGTATTTGCTTATAGCGGCAATCAATAACAGGACGACTGTGTATATGCAGGAGACCGAATATTATATTGATTTTGCCCCCGGACGTATTGATGCCAAGGATTATTACAATGCCTTTACCTGGAATGATGTGATGGGTACAGATCTGATCATGGATACAATGCTGGAGGTTCTTGGTGATGCGTATTCCAGAGATTCAGTAGAAGAAATGATAACAGCCGATATTTTATCTGATGTGAGGTATCTGACCATTACTGTACAAGGTGAGGACGAAAAGAAAGTCGAAGCTGTGAGCAGTGCAGTACAGGAAGCGCTGACAGCGTTAGGCAGCCGTGAGGATTTGTTTGATTCGATCACCTTGATTGAAGATAATGGCGTAAAACTTACATCCAGACCTTATTTTACATGGAGAGCCGCATTTCTTGGATTCCTCATTGCAGTATGCATAGAGATATTCAGATTCAGCATTCGGTTTGGAATCGGAGATATCTTCTACACCAAGAGACAGATCAGACAAAGACTGAATATCCCCGTACTTGGATTGTGGTATCAGTTAGATAATCACCATGATGGAGAAGAGGAATTGCAGACCTCTTTAGCAGTGCAATCCGTTATGAATCAGGACGTAATTTTTGTAGATATAATAAATGGGAATTACGCAGAACAGTTCTATGAGCAATATACATCCATTTTTAGCTCCAAAGAGAATGGTTCATTACAGACAATTTCCTGCCCAATCATCAGACAGGAAGAGTACGATAAGCTGGAAAACGCTAATGTCATTCTGGTAATACCATTTGGTGTTCCATGTGCAAATCAGGCAGAAGATATCGTATGTGAATTACAGCGAAGAAATTGCCATATCGCAGGAGCAGTCCTGACGAATTGCAGCCATAGTTGGGTAAAAGCATATTATAATAAATTTAGTACATGAAAGTAATGGCTTTATGATCAAGCTGCACAATTCGTCCCTTTTATACGTTCCTATCCCATATATAGAAATGAGGTTTAATATGACACTGGAAGTACTGGTATCCGCAGTAAATCAGCAGATTCGTGATCTGCCAGAAAGAATGCATCTGGAAAGTGATGCAGTCATAATCAATCAGACAGATCATTTTTCATATGAAGAATATAAGTATCAGGACAATATCATCCGTGGATATAACTTTGCAGAAAAAGGTGTAGGCTTGTCCAGAAACAACGCTCTGCTGCGTGCAAAAGGCGATATTGTTCTGTTTTCAGATGAAGATATCATATATGATGCCGGCTATGCAGATAAAGTCCTCAAAGAATTTGAGAAGCACCCGGAAGCAGACATGCTACTGTTCAATATCCGGGTAGGAGAATCCAGAACCACCTATTATACAGAGAAGTTTCATAGAGTGCATATCTGGAATGCCGGCAGATATCCAACATACTCCTTTGCAGTACGTAGAGAGAGACTTCAGGCTGCAAACATTACCTTTTCCCTGTTATTTGGTGGTGGCACCAAATACAGCAATGGAGAAGACAGCCTGTTTCTAAAGGATTGCCTCTCTTATGGATTCAAGGTCTATGCAACACCGGTGGAACTGGGCGCAGAGACAGAGCGGGAATCTACATGGTTCCACGGATATCATGAGAAATTCTTTACTGATAGAGGTGTGTTATATCATTTCCTGTATGGAAAGCTTGCGTTGCCAATGTCTGTAAGGTTTCTGATGGCACATGGTAAGGTTATGTGTCAGGAGATACCAAGGAATAGAGCATTACAGCTTATGAAGGCAGGTATCAGATCAGTCCGTGGATTGTGACAGTATAAATTTGGGGATGACAGAAAGGTCTCATGATAATGACACAGGATGTAATACTATCTATGTTATTTTATCTGCTGATTGCAGTGACAACGATATATATGGCATATAAAGTACAGTGCAGCAGACGGTCAGGGAATGTCATTCTGACCAGAACCTATTACTGGGGAATCTTTATGATTTTGTTTCTGTGTTCTGCTTTTCGTTTCAATGTGGGTAATGATTACAGCCAATACACACAGACCGCACACGAAGCCAGTGTTGGGGGCTATGTAGTGACAGAATCTGGATTTAACTGGTTGGTGAGACTGGTGTATGGAGTATGTGGTGGCGAATATTACGAAGTGGTATTTGCCGTGTTTGCTCTATTTACTCTTGTGCTTTTTCTAAAAGTAATGTATGAACAGAGCGACGATTTTGCATTTTCTTTTTTTCTGTTTATGACACTGGGACTGTATTTTCAGACCTATAATACGGTGCGCTATTACCTTGTATTGGCTATGGCACTATATTCTATCCGCTTTTGTCTACAGCGTGACTGGATCAAATTCATCTGTTGGATATTACTTGCTTCTTTATTCCATAAATCGGTATTGATCGTAATTCCTATATACTGGATTGCAGCCTATATATGGAAAAAATGGTTTATAATAACATGCGTTATTACAAGCGCAATCTGTTTTGCAGCGAAAAAATATGTATTAAAGCTGGCGTTGATACTGTATCCCTCTTATGAGAATACGGTATTTCTGGAAGGCGGAACCAGCGTTGTTACGATATTGCGCTGTCTTTTGGTTCTGGGATTGTATCTGTGGTATATCAGATACAATAAAAAGAACGATATACACAATGAGAAAGAACAGGAAATCAGGATGTATGCGCAGCTCAATTTCCTGGCGCTAATATGCTGTGTATTTTTCTCTTTTCTTCCGGTCGTTACCAGAATCGTATACTATTTCAGTGTCAATCAGATTCTGATGCTGCCCATGGTCACAGCAGGAATAGCAGATGAGACAGCCCGTAAAAAGGTGAAATATCTGATCATTGCCTTCTGTGCATTGTATTTTTTGGTATTTCTTATGATGGCTGGACAGCCGGGAGTGAGGCTTCTGCCATATAGAAGCTGGCTATTTGAGTCAGAACGGTTCTTATATAAGTAGAAAGGTCGCATAGTAAATGGAGTATTCAATAAGTTACAGTATCATAGTGGTATGCCTGAATGCAGGGAAAAGATTGATGGAAACGATAGAGAGTATCCGCTCACAGACGTATGGGAAGTATGAGATTATCATAAAAGATGGGATGTCTACGGATGGTTCTCTGGATTCATTGATACAGGAAGCAGACAGAGGAGACAGCAGAATCCGTATTCATTCTCAGGCAGATAAGGGAATCTATGATGCCATGAACCAGGCGGTAGGATATGCGAAAGGAGATTATCTGTTCTTCCTGAATGCAGGGGACAGCTTCTATGATAAAGAGGTATTATATAAAATAACGGAAGTTATTAAAAGAGATAAGCCGGATATTGTATATGGTAATCTGTATCATAAGGCACTGCATTCTGTGATACAGTCAGCACCTGCAATTAATGATTTTACCTGTTACAGAAATGTGCCATGTCATCAGACCTGTTTCTATCGTAAGGAGCTTTTTGCAGAGAGAGGATACAACCCTGTTTATAATGTGCGTGCTGATTATGAACATTTTCTATGGTGTTATTATAAAAGAAGAGCAACCGCTCTGTATGCACCCATCATTGTAGCAGCTTATGAAGGCGGCGGTTATTCAGAGACAGCCGAGAATAAAAGGCGTTCTGCAGCGCAACATAGAGAGATTACAAGATTCTATATGGGAAGAGCAAAAGCAGGAAAGTATCGTATGCTCATGATACTCAGTCTTGCACCTCTCCGTACGAAAATGGCGGAGAGTGAGAAATTCTCCGGCTTCTATAACCGGATGAAGAGTGGAATATATAAAGTGACTGGAAAGGGAAGGTGAGATGCAGAATGAAGGTTCTATGGTTATGCAACATTATGATACCGTTTATTGCCAGAAGCCTGGGACAGAAGCTGGTAGTCAAGGAAGGGTGGCTTTCAGGGCTTTCTGATAAATTGATTGAAAATCGGGACACAAATAAAATAGCACTTGCTATTTGCTTCCCTACATCCGATGACTTTCATATGGCACAGAATGATCAGTCTTTATTTGTAAAAGACACGGTAAGGGGAGTTCCTTATTATATGTTTCGTGAGGACACTGTGCATCCGGAAAATTATGATGCATCTATGGAACAGACTCTGAAAGCGGTGATAGATGATTTTCAGCCGGATATTGTTCATATTTTTGGAACAGAATTTCCACATACACTGGCTATGGTGAAGGCTTTCGGAAACCCGGAGCGTACCCTGATCGGTATTCAGGGGTTATGTTCTGCGATTGCACAGGTATATATGGCGGATCTGCCTTCCAATGTGTGTAAAAAGAAGACATTTCGTGATATCATCAAAAAAGACGGATTGCTGGAGCAACAGGAGAAATTCGTACAAAGAGGAAAGTATGAGAAGGAAGCTATTGCGATGGCAGGTCATATTACCGGAAGAACTGATTTTGACCGGGAATATGCTGAGAAGCTTAATCCCAATGCAAAATATCATTTCATGAATGAGACATTGCGCGAGGAGTTCTACCATGACAGCTGGAATATAGACAGGATAGAGAGATATTCTATTTTTCTGAGCCAGGGCAATTATCCTATCAAGGGCTTGCATCATGTGCTGGATATTCTGCCTGATCTGATAGAGGCACATGAAGAAACTATGCTGTATGTAGCCGGTGATGTGATTACTGCGAACGATACCCTGAAAGATAAGATCAAGATATCAGGGTATGGCAAATATCTGTTGACACAGATTCGTAAGAATAAGCTGCAGGATCACGTTAAGTTCCTTGGTAGACTACAGCCGGACAGAATGTGTGCAAGAGATTTAAAGACGCATGTGTTCGTGTGTCCATCAGCAATAGAGAATTCCCCTAATTCTGTGGGGGAGGCAATGTTGTTGGGAGTGCCTACAGTGGCTGCTAACGTAGGAGGTATTCACAATCTGTTGACGGATAATAAGGATGGATTGTTGTATAAGCCGGATAATCCACAGCAGATGAAGCAGGAGATTCTCAGAATTATGGATGATGATAAGCTGGCTATGTCCTTGTCATCCAATGCAAGAAGCCATGCTGCACATACGCATAATCCTGACTTAAATTATCGCAGATTATTGGAGATTTACCATGAAATTGACCATAGTATCTAATTATATCAATCATCATCAGATTCCTATGGCATCTGAATTATATGCAAAGCTAGGTGAGAACTTTACATTTATTCAGACACAGCCCATGGAAGAGGACCGTGTGAAAATGGGCTGGGGAAGTGAGATATCTTCCTTGCCATATCTGAAACTGTATTATGAGCGGCCACAGGAATGTGCAGAACTCATGATGGACAGTGATATTGTGGTATTCGGTGGCATAGAGGATGAGAGCTATATCAAACCCCGTCTTCAGGCTGGCAAAATCGTAATTCGTGCCAGTGAACGTTTATACCGCGAAGGTCAGTGGAAAGCGATTTCTCCCAGAGGATTGAAGAAAAAGCATGAGGATCATACCCGGTATAAAGATGCTCCGGTCTATCTGTTATGTCATGGAGCGTATGTGGCTTCTGATTTTCAGATCATCAAGGCATATCCCAATAAGAAATTCAAATGGGGATATTTCCCGGAGGTGAAGGAGTACAATCTGGAATCCCTTTTCCTGCGTAAACTGCATCTGGACGAGCAGGGCAATACCTGTGTCAGAATCCTTTGGGCAGGCAGGTTCCTAAAGCTGAAGCATCCGGAATACGCAATTAATATCGCACGTTATTTAACGAAGGAAGGCATATCATTCCATCTGGATATGGTAGGTGGAGGAGAGATGGATGAGAAGCTTCGCCGGATGACTAAGAAATATCACCTGAATCAGGAAGTGACTTTTCATGGTTATCAGTCTCCTAAGAATGTAAGGCGGTTCATGGAGGAAGCAGATATCTTCCTCTTTACCAGCAATTATCTGGAAGGTTGGGGAGCTGTACTGAATGAGTCCATGAACAGTGCCTGTGCTGTTGTTGCAGGACATGGAATCGGAGCTGTGCCATTTCTGATACAGGATGGTAAGAATGGACTGGTCTATAAGAACGGAAGATATGAGGAATTTCGTGATGAAGTACTGCGCCTTGCCAAGGATGAGAAACTGAGACAGGAACTGGGCAGACAGGCTTATGAGACGATTATCAGAGAATGGAATCCAAGAGAGGCAGCGAACAGACTTTATACATTCTGTGAGGGCTTATTGGAAGGTCAGGTCATCCCGCAGGAGAGCGGACCACTTAGCATAGCACCTGTTATTTCACCGAAAAAGGGATATCAGTACACGAAGAGGGAAGTATAAAACATATGTCAAGAATTTATGTGTGTCACACATTTTATCATGTATATGTCTCTATTTTGAAAGAGATGAAGCTGGAGAGAGAGGATGCAGCCTATGAGAAGGGAGATATTGCCCTGAGCAGTATTTCTACAGATTTTGGAGATCTGGAAGAGAGATTGCGCAAGACTGGTATTTTTCGTCAGGTTATGGCACTTGATGAGAAAAGGGAAGAATTCTTTCCGCAGCTTGCCAAGTATCGTAAGAATTACAGCAACATTCTCAAACATATGGTAAACCGCATGATCTTTACCAAGGCGCTGGCAAAGTGCGAAGAACCTTATATGACCATTGATTTTGCATCCTATCAGGATATTTATGTCTTTTGCGACAGCGACCCGATAGGGTATTATCTGAATTATAAACACATTCCCTATCATGCAGTGGAGGATGGTCTGGACTGCCTGAAAAATCTGGATGATGCCTATGTTGCCAACCATGGACATTTTAAGCTCAAGGCATGGTTCTCCAGACACAATCTGATTTTTATTATGAATGGATGGGGAAAATACTGTCTGGATATGGAGATCAATGACAGAAGTGTTGTGCCGACAGATTGTCCCCGCTTTGTAGAGGTGCCTCGTAAACCTTTGGAAAAGGCATTGACTTCCAGACAGAAGAAGCTGATGGTGCAGGCTTTTATTCCAGATGCGGATGCGCTGCTGGCTCAGCTGGAACCAAGATTCCCGGGAGAAGAATTTGTCATGTTCCTGACAGAACCGCATCCCGTAGATATAGAAGCCCGTAAAAAGGTATGCCTGGATATTGTGGCAAAATACGGTCAGGGATATCGGGTATTGATAAAACCGCATCCAAGAGATATGATAGATTACACGGCGCTTTGTCCGGATTGCGTAGTTCTGAAAGGACGATTCCCGATTGAAGTCATGAATATGTTCGAGGGCATACGGATCAAGAAAGCAGTATCTATTCTCACGACAGCAATGAACACGATGGATTTCGTTGAAGAGAAGATCAATCTTGGAGCCAGCTTCTGGGATGCTTATGAAGATCCCCAGAAACATGCCTTTAATAAGAAGGCTGGATTGAAGCTTGCCAATGAAGCGGAAGTGAAAAATTAGGAGTAGAAGTAAACAATGGTGAAAATATTAAAGAAAATCAATATTTTAATGGATGGCAGGCAGAAACGCCAGATGGTAGGTCTGTTCTGCATGATGGCAGTATCGGCTTTTCTGGAGACCGGGGCTGTCATGATGGTCATGGCAGTGGTAGAGATGATCATAGATCCTGATACGCTGGCACAGGGCGAGACTTATCAGAAAGTGTGTGAGATCCTGCACTTGAATGGAACAGTGGAATTCTCTGTTCTTGCAATTCTGTTTCTGATTTTCCTCTATATTGCGAAGAATTCCTTCCAGTTCTTTTTACAGAAGAGCCTGTATCATTTTGTGTATACCAATCAGTTCCATACGGCGGCAAGCCTGATGAAGAATTTTGTAAAGAGAGATTATGAGTATTATCTTAATGCGGAGACTTCAGTTATCCAGAGGAGTATTACAGCGGATGTCAGCAACATGTATGCACTGATCCAGTCAGTACTTCAGATTGCTTCAGAATCTATCGTAGCGCTGTTTCTGGTGGTGGCACTTGCCATGCAGGATCCTGTTATGACAGTTGTGATAGCAGTATTGCTTGTAGTGACGCTGGTAGTGATCAAGAATATCATCAAGCCTATCATGAACCGTACAGGTAAAGAGAATCAGGATTACGGCGCATCCATGTTTGCATGGATTGCAGAAACCATTCAGGGTATCAAGGATATTAAGGTTGCCGGTAAGGAACAGTATTTTATTAATGAATATTGTAAGGTGGGAGAAGGCTATGTAAAAGCCATGGAGCGATTCAGCCTTTTTAATAACACCCCCAAGCTTCTGATTGAGACGGTATGTATTGCAGGACTTCTGGGGTATATTCTGGTGCTGATCGTATCAGGTGCAGATGTATCCGGAATGATTTCTTTGTTTGCAGCATTCGGTATCGCAGCGATGCGTCTTCTGCCGGCTGCCAGCAGAATCAATAACCAGCTGACCAGTATGGCATTTAATGAGCCATTCTTCTTCAATGTAAGCGATAATCTTGTAGAAGAGACCAATGAGCAGAATACAGACATCTCCTATGCAGTAGTAGCCAAGGAGAAACTGCCGGTAACAAGGGCAGTGACCCTGGAAGATATTACCTATCATTATCCAAATTCAGATAAATTAATCTTTGACCATGCGAGTGTGACTTTCCCAATCGGACAGTCTATTGGCGTAGTAGGCGCCAGTGGTGCGGGTAAGACAACAATTATTGATATTGTGCTTGGACTTTTGAACCTGCAGGGCGGCAGAGTGCTGGCAGATGATGTGGACATACAGACACATTACAGAGAATGGCTTGCTAACGTAGGCTACATTCCACAGATGATTTTCCTTCTGGATGCAGATATTCGTAAGAATGTTGCCTTTGGTGTACCGGAAGAGGAGATTGATGATGAGAAGCTCTGGTATGCACTGAGAGAAGCCCAGCTGGATGAATTCATCAAGACATTGCCGGATGGAGTATACACAGGAATCGGAGAGAGAGGAATCCGGCTGTCCGGTGGACAGCGCCAGCGTATTGGTATCGCCCGTGCGCTCTATAATGACCCGGAGGTATTGATTCTTGACGAAGCGACTTCTGCATTAGATAATGATACTGAGGCAGCAATCATGGATTCTATTAACAGACTCCATGGTAAGAAGACATTACTTATCATTGCCCATAGATTACAGACAATTGAAAAATGCGATATCGTGTATCGTGTAGAGAACGGTGCTATTGTAAAGGAACGGTAAAAGTGAGAGGGTATGCTATATGAAATTGAGTATTATAGTACCTGTGTATAACATGGCAGCAGGAAATAAGCTACGGTTTTGTCTGGATTCCCTGGTGAACCAGACAATTGCAGATTATGAGATCATTGCAGTAGATGATGCTTCTACGGATGAATCTCTGGATATTCTGAAGGAATATGAAGCCAGATATCCATGGAAATTCCGTGCAATACAGTCTTACGAGAACAGAAGACAGGGTGGTGCCAGAAATATGGGGCTGGAGGCTGCCAGAGGCACCTGGGTCGGCTTCGTGGATTCTGATGACTGGGCAGCCTATGACATGTATGAGAAGCTGGTGCGTAAGGCAGAGGAAACCGGCGCAGATGTGGTCGGATGCGATTATAACATGACATCTACACAGAGCATGCAGATTGGTAAAGTTGTGCCCAATAACACAATGGATCAAACAGGGATATTGAACCGGGATAAATACGCATTACTTGTCATGAACCCAGGCAGTATGGTAATCAAAATATATGCCAGAGAAGTAATAGAGGTGAATCATCTGCGTTTCCCGGAAAAGACATTCTATGAAGATAACTGCGCATCGCCTATCTGGATGCTTCATTTTACGCATTTTGAGAAGGTAGAAGAACCGCTGTACTATTATTATCAGCATGAAGAGTCTACAGTGCATGAAATCTCCATAGAGAAATGCGAAGCCAGACTTTTGATGGGCAAGAGAATGATTGAGGAAAGCCGCAAGAGAGGCTTTTACAGACAATACAGACAGGAATTTGAATTTGCTTTTAGTAAATTATACTATATGAATACTTTATTTACGTATATGATTGGTATGAAGCATCCGAGACTGGATTTCCTGAAATTAATTGCAAAAGGCATGCAGGAGGAATTCCCGGATTTCCAGAATAATCCATATTACCAGAAAGCATTTGACGAAGAGCAGAAGAAACTGGCAGCGATGCATATGAAATCCCCATTGTGGTTTCTGATCTATTATAAATTGCTATATGGATATCGTAAAATACGTGGAAAGGTATAAGTAAGGCAAGATGCAGTTCACATCCTTTACGTTTGCAGTTTTTTTCCCTGTTGTCGTTCTGATTTTTTATATATTACCCAAAAAGGCAAGGCAAATATGGCTTTTGCTTGCCAGCTACTGTTTTTACATGGGATGGAATCCTAAGTATGCACTGCTGATTCTGACGTCTACAGTGATTACATATCTGTGTGGACTGGGAATTGATATGTTTTCTGCTGAAAAGAAGAGAGTACGTAAGGCAGTGCTGCTTGCAGGAATTTTGTCCAATCTGGGGATTTTGGTTTTCTTTAAGTATTTCTATTTTCTGCATGACAGTGTGGCAGCAGTAGTATCCATATTTGGAATCCATATGAAAGCAAGCAGTCTCGATATTGTGCTTCCGGTCGGGATTTCTTTTTATACCTTTCAGGCGCTGGGCTATGTCATTGATGTATATAGGCAGCAGGTCAAGGCAGAGAAGAATTTCATCCGTTATGCACTGTTCGTGTCTTTCTTTCCACAGCTGGTTGCAGGACCCATTGAAAGAAGTGGTCATCTTTTATCACAGATAGAAGAGATCAGCAGGAAGCCTTCCTGGAACTTTGATAAAGTGACCAGGGGTCTTCTTATGATGCTGTGGGGATATTTCATGAAACTGGTGATTGCAGACAGAGCGGCTGCACTGGTAGATACCGTATTCCCAATCTATTATATGTTCGATGGCGTGGCACTGGTATTGACTATGATCATGTTTGGATTTCAGCTTTACTGTGATTTTGCCAGTTATTCAGCAATTGCCATCGGCGCCTCCTCTGTCCTTGGAATAGAGTTATGCCCGAATTTTGCAGCGCCGTTCTTTTCATCCGGTGTCAGTGAATTCTGGAGAAGATGGCATATTTCTTTAAGCTCATGGCTGAGGGATTACGTATATATTCCATTGGGAGGAAATCGTTGCTCCAGGGTGCGTAAGTACTTTAATATCATGGTCACTTTCCTGACCAGTGGTATCTGGCATGGAGCCAGCTGGCATTTTGTACTGTGGGGTGCGTTACAGGGAATTTTTATTGTGATCGGAGATATGCTAAGACCTGCTAAGACTAAATTTCATACTGTATTCCATGTGAAGACACAGAGTGTGGGATTTCGTTGTGGACAGGTCTGCATGACCTATCTGTTGTTTTTGGTTTCATTTACTTTCTTCAGAGCGCCAACAATTTCAGATGGTGTCTATTATCTGGAGAGGATTGTGCGGCATTTTGATATATGGGCATTGCTGGATGGTTCTGTATATACGCTTGGGCTGGATGCGAAAGAGATGCTGGTATTCGTGATAGCAGTGGCAATATTATGGATTGTTGACTGGTACTATCAGAAGAAAAAGGCATATTTTGATACATTGGTGAAGAATCAGTGCCTGGCTGTACAGTATCTGATTGTGCTGACACTTTTTGTGATGATTCTGGTATTCGGTGTATATGGAGAAGGGTACAATGCATCGGAATTTATTTATTTTCAGTTCTGATTTATCGGGTATGTTTGGGAGGAAATAAAGGATGCGGCGCAGAGTAGCAGCTATAGTTCTTTTCCTGTTATTACTGGCAGGAGTAACAGGAGCAGCCGGCAAAATTGTCAGCGCAAAATTTATCAATGATTCTACTACCATGATCAATGGATTTTATGCAGAGGATAAGAACAGTATAGATGTACTGGTCGTTGGAAGCAGTAACGCATTCTGTACTATTGATCCGTTGGTGCTGTATGAGGAAGAGGGGATTGCAGCCTATGATTTCTGTAGTTCTTCACAGCCGATGAATCTGTCGCTTCTGTATGTAAAGGAAGCATTAAAAAGGCAGACTCCCAAGGTGGTTGCTCTGGAAGTGAATATGATCCCGGCAGAAAATATTACGCATATTTCAGAAAACAGACTTCGTTGGGGATTGACAGATATGCCTTTCACAATAGATAAACTGAAATGTCTGTACCAGTCTCTAGGCAGAGTAGATGCAGAATATATGAGCTACGTCTTTCCTGTATTGCGCTATCATGGCAGATGGAAGGAATTGTCCAAACAGGATTATACTTATATGTTTGCAGATAAGAGCAATTTTACAAAAGGCTATCTGGTGACGCAGGAGACCTCATCAGAGATGGTCAATTTATCAGACTATGATTCTGAAGGGGAGACCTGGATAGAGGATGACGTGGAGAACTGTGTAAAGCAGATTGCAGACCTGTGTGACAAAAAGGGCGCAAAGCTTGTGCTTTTCAAATCACCAAGGCAGGAGTGGTATCAGTATCATACCAGGGCAGTCAGGGAGCTTGCTGATAAATATGGATTGGAATATGTGGATTATAATGAATTAAAAGAAGAAATCGGACTGGATGCGGCAGCGGATTTCCGGGATGGAGAGCATCTGAATGATTATGGTGCTGCTAAAGTGACCAGACATTTTGGAAGCTGGTTAAAGTCCCAATATGAGCTGCCTGACAGAAGAGAAGGGCAGAAAGATAACTCCTGGGATGAGGCGTTGCAGTATAAGGCAAGACTGGATGCGGCTCCCTGTCAGGGGACATCAGATGTACACAACTGCATGGACCGGTTGGCTGGTGATGATTCTTATCTGGCGATTCTGACCTACACAGAGACTCCTGCCCACATATATCAGTGGATTTATAAAGGCGGCAAAATCGTATTTTATAAAGAGTGGACACAGACAGGTGTAGAACATTATGTATATGATAAAGAGGATATCGTGTTTGGTAAATTGGATGGGATATATCAGATTTTAATCGCTCACATGGATTTTTATCAGATGGAAAAGCCATGGTCTGTCATTGTTTATGATACGATTACGCATTCTGTGGCAGATACAGCTTCTTTTGATGAATAATGCGGAAGTGGATTTTTTTTGACGGAAGATAGACTTTGTGGTATAGTTAAGTGTAATTATGACTTGATCAAGTCATACTATGGATGAACGTTGGAACAAGTGGAGGACAACACAATGTTATTAGATGATAAAACAATATTAATTACTGGTGGAACAGGCTCTTTTGGTAAATGCTTTACTAAATATGTCCTGACACATTATAACCCTAAGAAGATCATCATTTATTCCCGTGATGAGTTCAAGCAGTGGATGATGCAGAATGAATTTGCAGAATATAAGGATAAGCTTCGTTTCTTTATCGGGGATGTCAGAGACTACGAGAGAATGAAGAGAGCCTTTGAAGGTGTTGATTATGTTATTCATGCAGCCGCATTAAAGCAGGTACCTGCATGTGAGTACAATCCTAACGAAGCGATTAAGACAAATGTCATCGGTGCACAGAATGTGATTGATGCATCCCTGAATATGGGGGTAAAGAAGGTAGTAGCCCTTTCTACAGATAAGGCTGTCAACCCTGTGAACCTCTATGGCGGTACGAAATTAGTATCAGACAAGCTCTTTATCGCTGCCAATGCATATTGCGGCAACAAGGATCTGAACTTCTCTATCGTAAGATATGGTAATGTGGCAGGCAGCCGCGGTTCTGTTATTCCATTTTTCCACAAGCTGATTACAGATGGTGCGGCAGAACTGCCTATTACAGATTATAGAATGACACGTTTCTGGATCAGCCTGACAGAGGGCGTGAAGCTCGTAATCAAGGCGCTGGAAGAAGCTAAGGGCGGCGAGACCTTTATCAGCAAGATTCCTTCCTTCAAGATTACAGACCTGGCAGAAGCAATGGCACCTGGCATGAAAACTGTAGAGACAGGTATCCGTCCTGGCGAGAAGCTGCATGAAGTGATGGTAACAGCAGAGGATTCTATGACAACCTATGAATACGATAAGCATTTTATTATTTATCCACAGATGTTCTGGCAGGAATCCAAGAGACCTACTCCAAATGGCAAGAAGGTTGAAGACGGCTTCTACTATTCTTCCGGTAATAATACAGAATGGCTTACAGTAGAGCAGATCAGAGAGCTTTTAAAGGACATTGACTTAGAGAAATAAAAGAGGTGCGAAGATGGATGCAAATAAGAAAATGGAGCTGCCTGCCATAGCAGGTGGTGAGCCTGTTCGCAAGACAAAATTATTTTACGGACATCAGTATATAGATGAGGCAGATGTGGCTGCTGTAACACAGGTATTAACAAGTGATTATCTTACCTGTGGACCTAAGGTAGATGAACTGGAAGCACGTCTGTGTGCCCTGACAGGGGCAAAATATGCAGTCGTATGCAGCAATGGTACAGCTGCGTTGCATATTGCAGCAATGGCAGCAGGTGTAACAGAGGGGGATGAAGTGATTACAACTCCGATTACCTTTGCAGCATCTGCAAACTGTGCCCTGTATTGTGGCGCAAAGCCTGTTTTTGCAGATATCAATCCTAAGACATATAATATTGATCCTGCCAAAGTAAAAGAGAAGATTACAGATAAGACCAGGGCAGTGGTGGCAGTAGATTTTACAGGACAGGCAGTAGAGCTTGATCCATTACTTGAAATGTGCCATGAAAAGGGCATTATCCTGATTGAAGATGGAGCACATTCTATTGGTACAAAATATAAAGGAAGACCGGTCGGTAGCATTGCGGACCTGACTACCTTTAGCTTCCATCCTGTAAAGACTGTAACAGGTGGAGAAGGCGGTGCTGTATTGACTAACAGCAAAGATATGTACGAGAAGCTGTTGTTATACCGTTCCCATGGCATTACCAGAAAGCCGGAGCTTCTTGTACGTGAATCTGATGGTCCATGGTATTACGAGCAGATAGACCTTGGGTATAATTATCGAATTACAGATATCCAGTGTGCCCTGATTATCAGTCAGCTGGATAAAATAGAGAAATTTGCAGCCAGAAGACGACAGGTCGTAGAACGTTATAATGAGGCATTTTCCCAGATACCAGAGATTACGGTACAGCAGGAGATACCGGAGTCTGATACAACCAGACATCTTTATATTCTTCGAATCAGACCTGAACTTCTGAACACAGACAGAAAGGGCTTCTTCGAAGCGCTTGCGGCAGAGAATATCTGTTGTAATGTACATTATATCCCTGTATACAGACACCCATATTATGAAAAGCTGGGATATCCTAAGGGATTATGCCCTGAGGCAGAGAAGCTGTATGACGAAATTATCAGTCTTCCATTATATTATTCCCTGACAGATGAGGATGTGGAAGATGTTATTAAGGCAGTATCCAAAATTGCTGCATATTACAGAAAGAATTAGTGAGAAAAGCTCGGGGAACACCGGGCTTTTTCCTGCTTAAATAGAGATTATAACCAGAGAGTATGAATTACGGAAATCGAGGTAAAGAATGAAGAGCGTAGCAATCATTACAGCCAGAGGCGGCAGTAAACGGATCCCACATAAAAATATAAAGCCTTTCCTTGGAAAACCTATTCTGGAATACAGCATTGAAGCTGCACTTGGGGCAGACTGTTTTCAGGAAGTCATGGTATCTACAGATGATGAAGAGATTGCAAGGATAGCCAGACATGCGGGGGCACAAGTGCCCTTTATGAGAAGCGAGAATACAGCAAATGATTATGCAACAACAGCGGACGTGATTCTGGAAGTATTAGAATCCTATGAGAGAATCGGCAAGAAGTTCGACCAGGTCTGCTGTATATATCCGACAGCACCCTTTGTAACAGCGAATGCACTAAAGACTGCCATGATGCTGCTGGAACAGGAAAGATCAGACTGCGTTATTCCAGTGGTGAAATTCTCTTTCCCACCGCAAAGGTGTGTTGTCATCAATCAGGGGAGACTGACACCTAAGTGGCCTGAGAATATGAAAGTCAGATCTCAGGATCTGGAGCCTTTTTATCATGATTGTGGACAGTTCTATTGCCTGGATGTCAGAAAATTCCAGGAACAGAAGGTCATCTGGATGAAGGATGTTGTGCCATTTATACAGGATGAAAGCACCGTGCAGGATATTGATACGCTGGAAGATTGGAAAATCGCTGAAATGAAGTATCAGATCATGCATCAGAAATAAAGGAGATAGAAGATGGAACAGGTCGTAATCAATGGAAGAAAAGTCGGAGATGGTAATCCGGCATATATTATCGCAGAAATGTCAGCCAATCACGCAGGAAGCCTGGAAAGAGCCAAAGAAATGATTCATGTGGCAAAAGAGGTAGGCGCAGACTGTGTAAAGATACAGACATATACTGCGGATACAATGACAATAGACTGCCATAACCAGTATTTTGATATTACAGAGGGAACCTGGAAAGGAATCAATTTATATGAACTGTATCAGCAGGCATATACACCCTGGGAGTGGCATCAGGAGCTTAGGGATGAAGCTGCCAAGGTGGGGATTGATTTCCTGTCTACGCCTTTTGACAAGACAAGTGTAGACTTCCTCGAAGAACTGGGAATGCCTTTCTATAAGATTGCATCCTTTGAATTAGTAGATATTCCATTGTTGGAGTACATTGCATCCAAAGGAAAACCAATCATTATGTCAACCGGAATGGGAAGTCTGGAAGAGATTACGGAAGCTGTAGAAGCAATCTATGGGCAGGGCAATAAACAGCTCGTACTGATGAAGTGTTCCAGCGCATATCCGGCTAAAGTAGAAGAAATGAACCTGAGTACTATTGTAGATCTGAAGAAGCACTTCCAGCTTCCGGTAGGACTTTCTGATCATTCCATGGGATATTTCAGTGCTGCGACTGCTGTGGCGATGGGCGCTAATGTGATAGAGAAGCATTTCTGTATCAGCAGGGCCATCAAGAATCCGGATTCCACATTCTCCATGGAGCCTGAAGAGTTCCGTGAAATGGTCTTACAGGTGCGTGAAGTAGAGAAGGCAAAAGGCATTGTGAGCTATGGTGTTTCCGAACAGGAAGAAACCAATGCATGCTTTAGACGTTCTCTTTTCGTAGTGAAGGATGTGGAAGCTGGAGAGGCTTTTACAGAAGCGAATGTAAGAAGCATCCGCCCTGCATATGGATTAAAACCCAAGTACTATAATGAAATATTGGGAAGAAAAGCCAACAAAGCCATCCAGGCAGGCACACCACTGGCATGGGAGGATATAGAGTGAGACTGAGTTTACGGGAAGTAACAGCAAAAGACATGGATCTGCTCTATGAGTGGGCCAATGATCCGACCGTGAGACAGAATGCTTTTCATACAGAGCCCATTCCATATGAGGATCATAAAATGTGGTTTGCCAAAAATCTGGCTGATAGGGATGTATTGATGTATATTCTGTATCAGACAACTGCACAGGGCAGAGAAGAGCCGCTGGGACAGATACGGTTATCCATAGAAGAGGGCAAGGCACAGATTGATTACAGTGTGGAGGCTTCCAGACGCGGACAGGGGCTTGGTGCGAAAATGATCCTGATGGCAGAGGAGCTGCTTCGGGAGAGCAGAAGAGATGTTTCCTGCTGTATTGCACAGGTCAAGTATGAAAACCCTGCATCTGCGAGGGTATTTGAAAAATGCGGATATGATGGACAGGAACTGGAGCAGTATATGGAGTTTACAAAACGGATTTCGTGAAAAGACAGAAAGGTATGGGAGTACATTGAAGATCATAATAGCCACGATCAAATCCTGGAATATTGAGCGTGCATATGCAATGCAGAAGCAGTATGAGGGGATTCATCAGATTGAAGTATTTACGAAGAAAGAGGAATTGACACCCGAGGCAGTAGAAAAATTCGCACCGGATTATATCTTCCTGCCACACTGGTCTTATCTGATCGCAAAGGACATTACAGAGCGTTGGAATTGTGTTGTATTTCATATGACAGATTTGCCTTACGGACGTGGAGGAAGCCCGTTACAGAATCTGATCGTAAGAGGACATAAGGATACTAAGATTTCTGCAATACAGGTAACACCCCGGTTAGATGATGGACCGGTTTATATGAAGGAAGCGTTATCACTTGAGGGTTCAGCGCAGGAGATATTTGAACGGTGTTCAGAGATTATTTTCACCAAAATGATACCTGTTTTTCTGAAGCAGGAGCTGATTCCTGTTCCACAGGAGGGAGAACCGGTGGTATTTAAACGCAGAAAACCGGAGGAGGGCAGAATTACAGAGGATATGCCGCTGGATAAGATATATGATTATATCAGAATGCTGGACGCAGAAGGGTATCCGAGAGCATATATGGATTTTGGACCATACAGGCTGGAGTTTGAGCAGGTGCAGACGACTTCAGGTGGGGAATCACTGGAAGCAAAGGTAAAGATCCATATTCGAGAAGAATGAAAGGTAAGAAAACAGACATGAAGAAGATATTGGTAGTAGCAGCACACCCGGATGATGAAATTCTGGGAGTAGGAGCAACAGTTGCAAAGCATGCGGCACAGGGAGATGAAGTGTATGCACTGATTCTTGGGGAGGGACAGACCTCAAGGGGAGAGCATAGAGAGGATATCAGTGCAGACGTTGTAAAGGAGCTGCATCAGAATACACTGGAAAGTGCAGAGAAAGTAGGTTATAAAGAGGTCTATTTTGCAGATTTCCCTGATAACCGTTTTGATCAGGTAGATTTACTGGACGTTGTAAAGGCAGTAGAGCATAAGATAAAAGAAATCCAGCCGGAGATCATATATACGCATTACAGCGGAGATCTGAACATCGATCATCAGTATACCGCAAGGGCGGTGTTGACAGCCACCAGACCGATAGGGGATTACCCTGTAAAGGAAATCTACGCCTTTGAGACATTATCTTCTACAGAATGGAACTTTGATTACAGTGCACAGCCTGCATTCTGTCCGAATGTGTATGTGGATATTACGCAGTTCTATGCTAATAAGGAAGCAGCAATGAAATGCTATGTGTCTGAGCTGTGCGAGTATCCTCATCCAAGGTCTCTGGAGGGAATGGATGTGCTGTCAAGGACACGAGGAATAGCCGCAGGAATGAACAGAGCAGAGGCATTTATGCTGATTCGAAGCATGAGATAATCAAAGAAACAAATTATACATTTACAGGTATAAAGTGGGTGAAAGGTTATGTATATTATACGGGCGGATGGGAATACGGCGATTGGAATGGGGCATGTCATGAGGTGTCTGTCCATAGCGGATGCCATGAAGGATAGGAATATAGAACCGGTATTTATGACGGCTGATAATGACTGTGTAGCCATGATCGGGGACAGAGGCTTTGAAGTCTGTGTATTAGGGACTGATTACCGTGACATGGAATCAGAGCTTCCTCTGATCAGAGAATTCCTGAGGCAGAGGACGAAGGACGTTGATGCTTCTTCTGTCATTCTGGTAGACAGCTATCAGGTGACTTCAAAATATTATGAAGAATTACGTACAATGGCAAAGGTAGCATGCCTGGAGGATATGGGGCAGTCCTATCCGGTAGATCTGCTGGTCAATTATAATATTTATGGACCAAAGCTTGTATATGATAATAAAATAACACATGCTACTTTATTGGGAACCGGGTATCAGCCACTGCGCAGGGAATTTCAGCAGGATATGCAATATGATATAAAGGATAAAATAACAGATGTAATGATAACAACCGGAGGAAGTGATCCTTATTTTGCCGCCAGAGCTTTTACAGATACTTTCCTGTCTGAGAAAGAATTGGAGAAGTCACAGATCAGATATCATATCATCAGTGGTCCATTTAATACGCATGCGGAAGAGCTGCATAAGCTGTATGATGAGAATCCCCGGGTGGAGATTCATGAGCATGTAACCTGTATGAAAGAAATCATGAAGCAGTGTGATGTGGTATTATCTGCAACAGGAAGCACCATTTATGAAGTCAGTGCCCTGGGAGTACCGCTGATTGCCTTTTATTTTGCAGAGAATCAGAGGCAGGGAGCAGACATGTTATCTGAAATTACACATGTTATTAATTGCGGGAATTATGCAGATGACGCTGAACAGACAGTAGGAAATGCGGTAAATGCACTGTTAAAATGTGTGAAGGATAAAGAGTACCGTGAAACATTATACCATGAGGAGAGAAGCCTCGTAGATGGGCAGGGAGCAGCCAGAATTGCACAGGCGTTGATAGATTTGACAAAGTAGCAACGAAAACGGAAAGGCATAATCATATGAAGAAGAAAGACAGACAAATGAATTATGAATTGTTACGTATCATTGCCATGTTGATGATCGTATGTCTCCATTACCTGAGTAAGGGCGGAGCATTGGGAGATCCAAAGCAGGAACTTACAACAAATGGATATCTTGCCTGGCTGATAGAAGCCTTCTGTCTTGTGGCTGTGAATGTGTATGTACTGATCAGCGGTTACTTTGGCGTAGATTCCCAGAATTTTACAATACGCAAGCCTCTTAAAATATGGAGGCAGGTGTGGTTCTATTCTGTTGGAATTGGATTGATCATGCTTATAGCAGGAGCAGCATCCTGGAATCTGTATCAGGGAATGACTTATGTGTTCCCGGTTGTTACCGAGCATTACTGGTTTGCAACGGCATATTTACTGTTGTGTCTGCTGATGCCTTTTCTGAACGCAGGTGTAGAGAAGCTGGATCAGAAGACCTTTCAGTGGATTCTGATAGGCATGTTGCTTGTATTCAGTGTGGCTAAGACAGTATTGCCTATGCAGCTGCCGTGGGATCATAAGGGATATGATGCATTCTGGTTCGTATTCCTGTATCTGACAGGAGCATATCTGAAGAAATATAAGATCTCAGGTGGCGCTAAATGGCTTTTCGTCTATATTACAGGCGTATTTGCCATATATCTGAGCTTTCTGATGCTTCAGGTGGTCTATCTGAAGCTGGGTAAGCTGGGGGATTTTATCTCTTATAGTTATTCTTATAATTATCTCTTCACCTATGTGGCATCCATTGGTCTTTTTCTGGCTTTTGCCAATGTGGGGAAGAACTGGAAAGAAAAGACACAGAAGATGATTTCTACGCTTGCCAGAGCTACATTTGGGGTCTATCTGATACATGAACATGTAGAGCTGAGAGGCTTGTGGAAGACACTGTTCCATTGTGAAATCTATGCGCAGGGCTCTACAGGAAAGTTCATGTTACATATGCTTGGAACTGTATGTGTCGTATATATAGTCTGCACTATAATTGAGCTGTTGCGGCAGAAAATAACAGAATTGTTGACAAATGCCATTAAAAGAAACGAGTAGAAAGGCATGGATATGAACATGAAACAGAATAAGATATATGGATTCTTACAGAAGTGGATACCTGTCCTGATTCTGTTATTGTATCCATTGCGAAAAGTCAATACAGGTATTGATCTGATGGATGGTGGCTATTCACTGGGCAATTATCGCTTCTTCACAACGATGAATCAGGTGTGGAAGCTGGCGACCTATCTGGCGAATGTGCTTGGAGTCGCATTGACCAGATTGCCTTTTGGAGATACGTGGATTGGTATGAACGTGTATACAGCACTTCTTACAGGCATTACTGCCGCAGGTACTTATTGCGCATTAAGAAAAAGGCTGCAGCATCCAGTCCTCATATGGCTTGGTGAAATGCTGGCATTATCTCTTTGCTGGGCACCGTCTACGAATTTGTATCAGTATTTGGGATATTACCTGATGACAGCAGCTGTGTTGGTTCTGTATCATGCCTTAACCAATAAAAATAACATATGTTATATTGTGGCAGGGATCATTCTGGGACTGGCTGTGGGAGTGAGAATGCCAAACATTACCTATGCGGCATTAATTCTTCCGGTGTGGTATTATGCATGGCTTACAAAGGACAGGGACTGGTTTCTCCATACGCTTTACTGTATTGGAGGATATGTACTGGGATTGATTGTTCCTCTGGGTGTGATTGTGTTCAAATATGGAGTACAGGCTTATCCGGAGATGATAGCGTCCTTATTTGGCATGACAGATACGGCTACGGACTATAAGCCTACGTCGATGATTATGGCTATGTTTGGAGATTATATACAGTATAGTGTATGGCTGATTCTGTTCCTGCTTTATCTTTTGACTGGTTTGGTGCTGTTTAGAATAGCCAGTGGCAGATTTGTAAAGGTGAAAAAGGTATTATACCTGTTAGGACTGGCAGTGATTCTTCGATTCTGTTATGGGCGTGGAATGTTTGGATTTGACTATACAGGTTATTTCTCCATGTATAAATGGGTGACGGTATATCTGTTGATTGTGATTATACTATGCATATATTGTCTTGTTGATTCTAAAATATCACAGCAGCAGAAATTGTGGTCAGCCTTTATGCTGGTTATCATATTCATTACTCCGCTTGGCAGTAATAATGGATTATATCCGATTATCAGTAATTTATTTATCATGGCACCGGTGTCTTTTGTATTTCTCTATGAGATATTTAAGAATGTTCGTGAAGAAAACGGCTTTGTGTGCAAAAGCATGGTGATATTTATCATTGGGTGTACCTTTGTACAATGCTTTCTGTTTGGTGTATTTTTTCATTTCCATGATGCATTGCCAAAGGGCGAACAGTATGTAAAGACAGAGATTCCTGGAAGTATATCCACGAAGAATATGTATACCACTGTGGATAAAAAGGAAGAATTAGAGGCGCTTGGTGGATATCTTACCCAGAATCATTTAACAGAGAAAAAGGTATTGCTTTATGGGGAGATTCCAGCAATTTCCTATATTTTTGATATGGAACCTGCGGTCTATACCACCTGGGCAGACTTACGTTCTAATACGTTGGAACGATTACAGGCAGATCTGGATGCAATTACGACAGACTATCCTGTGGTTATTGTTACAGATGCAATTGGACAGGAATTGTCAGGCAATACTTCTTATGTGGATGAGAAGCTGGATGCAATTGCACAATTCTTAAGTAGAGGAAATTATCAGTGCGGCTATGCGCAGAAGGGCTATTATGTATATACATCACAGTAACCAAGAAACCTACGGTGGATCGCACAGATTTGCAAGGAAATTTGCTGCTTCGCAGCGCAAATCAGGCGTGGGAAACGCTTTAATTAGCGTTTCCATTGCAAAATATGTAAAAAGTGTGTAAGATAGATACAACAGTTTGCAGGTTATGGAAAGGCATGGTAACTATTATGATTAATTTTAACGTACCGCCCTATACAGGGAAAGAAATAGAATATATAAAACAGGCAGTAGAGAATCAGAAAATCTGTGGAGATGGTCCTTTTACGAAGAAATGTAATGAATGGATCGAGAAAAAAACAGGAACGACGAAATGTCTTCTGACTCCCTCCTGTACACAGGCAACAGAGCTGGCAGCATTGCTTGCAGATATAAAAGAAGGCGATGAAATCATTATGCCGTCTTTTACTTTCGTATCTACGGCAGATGCTTTCGTACTTCGTGGAGCCAAGCCTGTGTTCGTAGATATCAGACCTGATACCATGAATATAGATGAGACCAAAATTGAAGAAGCGATTACAGAACGTACCAAAGCTATCGTACCTGTTCATTATGCAGGTGTAGCCTGTGAAATGGATACGATTATGGATATTGCAGCCAGACATCATCTTATGGTTATAGAGGATGCAGCACAGGGCATTATGGCTTCCTATAAAGGACAGGCTCTTGGGGCAATTGGTGATTTTGGTTGTTACTCTTTCCATGAGACGAAGAATGTAAGCATGGGAGAGGGCGGTGCGCTCCTCATCAAGGATGCCAAATATATCGAGGATGCAGAGATCATCCGTGAAAAGGGCACCAACCGTTCCAAATATTTCAGAGGTCAGATTGATAAGTACACCTGGGTGAACTATGGTTCTTCCTATCTTCCAAGTGATATGAATGCCGCCTATCTGTGGGCACAATTAGAGCTTGCACAGGAGATCACAGATGTCAGACTGGCACGCTGGAATCAGTACAATGAATTGCTGCAGCCCTTAAAGGAGCGTGGCATACTGGAGCTTCCTACCATTCCTGAGGGCTGTGTGCACAATGCGCATATGTATTATGTGAAAACAAAGGACATTGAGGAACGCTCACGGCTGATCGATTTCCTGAAAGAGAATGGAATCTGGGCAGTCTTCCATTATATTCCTCTTCATACTGCACCGGCAGGACTAAAATTTGGCGAATTCAGGGGTGAAGACGTTTATACAACCAAAGAAAGTGAAAGGCTGCTTCGTCTGCCTATGTTCTATAAGCTGACAGAAGCAGAAGTTGATTATATCGTAAGCAAAGTGAAGGAGTTCTATCACGTATCATGAGGAACCAGAGCAGAGTTTTAAACGGCAGGCTCTGGAAGATTCTGGTATTTATGGGACTCATGATTGCCTGCCTGGCAATTCGTTTTGATTTTTATTATGATTTGAATGATGATACTGCAATCAGAGATATTCTCTCGGGCAGATACACGGGAGAACCCAGTGGATATTGTATACAGATGCTTTATCCGCTGGGATGGCTGATTGCAACTGCTTACAGAGCCATTCGCAAGATTTCTTGGTATGGCTTGTTTTTGTGCGCATGTCAATTTGGTGTATTGGCATTGATTGCCTGGAGGCTGCTTTCGATTACGAAAAAGGTGTGGTTACAGGTAATCCTGCTCATACTGGAAGGTGTACTGGCATTTGGACTGATGGGAAGAGAACTGGTTATTTTACAATATAGTGTGACCAGTGGATTATGCATGGCTGGGGCAATATTCTGGTATCTGACAACTCCAAGAGACCAGAAACCGGCGCCGTATTTAAGGGGGAATCTGGCAGCAGTCGTGCTGGTATTGATTGCGTTTATGATCAGAACAGAAGTATGTATGATGCTTCTGCCTTTTCTGGCGTTAGCAGGTCTGAGCCAGTGGTCGAAGGAAACAAAGCCTTTTGCAGGGACAAATGTAAGAAAATATCTTATGGTAGCCGGCAGTGCTTTCCTGGGAATATTGATTTTATATTCCATAGACAGCTTCGCATACCGGTCAACTGAATGGAAGAGCTTCCGGGCTTTCTTTGATGCCAGAACGAATTTATATGATTTCTATGGAATACCGGACTATGACCGGAATGAAGAATTTTATCAGTCCATAGGACTGTCCAGGGAATCCTACACATTGCTGCAGAACTATAATTTCGCGCTGGATGATTCTATTGACGAAAGTTTATTAGAGAGAATTGCACAGTATCAGAGGGAGAATGCAGGAAATGGCGGTACGTTGTACCGGATGGATGGATTTGTCTGCAAGAATAGTCCAAAGGAAGCGCTGTGGTTATATAAACAACATCTTCTGACAGTGGAGAATGGAATAAAGACCGGCATTATACTGGCAGCATATCTGCTGTATTTCTTGCTGGCTTCCGGTAGGAGAAAGAGCGGCTGCTGCTGGAGAGTATTGTCACTGTTTGTCATACGCAGTGCGTTATGGATGTATCTGTATATGGTAAATCGTGTGCTTACCAGAGTGACAGTGCCATTGTTAATCATGGAGTTTGCACTGCTGGCGGGCTGGATCATACAGGAGATTCAGACCTTGGATACATCTTCTCGATTCAATATCATGAAGGTATCTGGAGTTATCACATTGCTGGGGCTGTGTGGACTTATGGGAACTGTGATTAATATGGAGAATACAGGGAAAGAATACGATATGAGACTGGAGGCAGATGCCAGATGGAATACTTTGACAGAATATTGTAGTCATAATCCGAAACAGTATTATTCCATTGATGTGTATTCTTCTACTTCTTATCAGGGAACACCTTATGCAGATAAAATATTTGCTGCATCTGATAATCAGTATACAAATTATGATATCTGTGGCGGCTGGATTGCCAAGAGTCCGCTAACGAGGGCAAAACAGGAAAGAGCAGGATTTAAGGGACTTGAGGAAGCATTATTGACAGGACAGGCATTGTTTGTTGCAAAACCGGATTCGGACGTAAACTGGCTTGGCGCATATTATCAGAACCGGGGCAAGACAGTAGAGCCTAAAGTGACAGATGAAGTGAAGACTGCAGACGGAGAAACGATATATCTGATATATCAATTACAGTAGCAGATAATTATTGGAGGAAAACATGGAGCAGGTAAGACAAGACCTCAGATTAGAGGGATCACAGATATATTTACGGCCAATAACGGTGGAAGATACGGATATCGTACTGAAATGGAGAAATGATCCGCAGGTTGTGAAGAATTTTATCTACCGTAAGCCTATAAGCCGTGAGGAACACCTGGACTGGATTCATAATAAAGTGGAAAAAGGACTGGTAATACAGTTCATTGTGTGTGATAAAGAGAATGATAAGCCATTGGGGTGCGTATATCTGCAGAATTTTGATACAGTCTGTAACAAGGCTGAATGGGGCATTTTCTTTGGCAATGAAGGAGCAAAAGGCAAGGGAATCGGAACACAGGCCGGTAAAATTCTTATGCATTATGCCTTTCATGAGTTAAAGCTTCATAAAGTCATGGGAAGAGTACTGGCGTACAATCAGGCAAGTATACGTGTCCATGAGAAGATGGGGGGTATACATGAAGCATATTTAAAAGATGAGCTTTATCTGGATGGCGAGTATGTGGATGAAATTTTCTTTGGGTTTACCAAGGAAAGTACAGATGCCGTATATGGGGAAGAAGATATAACTCATACAAAGGTCAGCTTTGTGATTCCCTGTTACCGCAGTGCACGTACTATCGAAGGCGTAGTAGATGAAATCAGAGAGACTATGGAACAAATCCCTAAGTACGTATATGATATTGTACTGGTAAATGACTGTTCACCGGACAATACATTTGAAGTAATCCAGCAGTTATGCAGCAGGTATGACAATATAACAGGTATTGATTTTGCAAAGAATTTTGGACAGCATGCAGCACTTATGGCTGGGCTTCGGAATGCAGATGGTGATATTGTAGTATGCCTGGATGACGATGGACAGACTCCGGCAAACGAAGTTGGAAAGCTTCTTGCAGGACTGGAACAGGGACATGATGTTGTATATGCAAGCTATGGTAATAAGAAACATAGTGCTTTTCGCAATTTCGGCACATGGATGAATGATATCATGACCAGAGTTATGCTTGGAAAACCCAGGGAATTGCATGTAACAAGTTACTTTGCAGCAAAGAGATATATCGTGGACAGTATGTTACAGTATGAAAACAGTTATCCTTATGTAATTGGTCTGGTATTACGGGCTACAAAGAATATCATCAATGTACCGGTAAAGCACAGAAGCCGTGAAGTGGGAAGTTCAGGTTACACGATGAAGAAGCTGCTCGGTCTTTGGTTCAATGGATTTACTGCATTTTCCATTATCCCATTACGGGCAGCTACTATGGCAGGCGCAGTTTTTGCGTGTCTGGGGTTCTTATATGGCATTTATACTGTAATCAAGAAGCTTGTGAACCCGGCAGTACCCATGGGCTTTAGCTCAACGATGTCCGCTATCGTGTTTATTGGAGGTATGCTGATGCTGATGCTTGGACTGGTAGGAGAATATATAGGAAGAATCTACATCAGTATTAATCATTCTCCACAGTATGTCATCAGGAAACGGGCAGGTAGTGTGAAAAAACAACATACCGTATACTAACGTTGTATTCATATTTTGATTGTGATATACTACGAAATGCATTATGGCAGAGAGGAGCAATAGATTGAAGCAACTGACTCACACATGGAATCCTAACTATATAAGAAGAAATACGGTTATTCAGATAGTTATCGTATCCCTTGCTTTTTTCATGCTGATCAGAGTCTGGCCATGCAATCTGGTAAAGACACATCATGTGTCAAAACAGAAGGCGGCTACGAACTACAAGGAATTATCCGGTGATCCTTTCACCAATTCAGATAAGAAGCTGCAGACAGTCACATTTACCGGAAATCATATTGAGCAGATAAAAATATATCTATCCTGTTCTTCCTATCAGGAGGGAGACAGGGTTTTATTCCGACTGTATAATGAAGAGTTTTCCTGCATATATGAACAGGACTATGCATGCAGCAGGATAGCCAGAGAACATATGCTTGTGGCAACACCGGATATGGATGTGGATTTGGAGCATTTATATTATTATGAGGTAATTGTACCGGAAGAAGTATCGGCAGTTCTTGAGATTGCGTATGCTGATAACAGTCTGTTGTCACAGGCGGAGAATGGAATCTTATATATTGATGGTATTATAAATGAAAGCAGCTCTCTGATTGCGGATTTCAGATATAGTAATAATCTGTCTGTTGTTGGGATGATTTTATGTGATTTGCTGATTATTTTATGTGCAGTATTGTGCTATGTGGGAATATTCTATATTCTGGACCGATTGGATGAATATCTGCCGGAGGTTATCCGTTATGGCAGATGGATTGCTACCGGATTTGGTGGTATGTTTGCGATTGTTGTATTTATTCTGGCAGTAATCCGTAATATATTCGGCGGTGAGGCAGCAGATCGTATTGTTTATACCATAGGAATATTGGTCGGACTTGGTTGGTATATGTGTGCAATATGGATACCAAGAGATCCAAGGAAGCCATCCAGGCTTGCTCCTGATGCACAGACATCCCTGATTTGGCGCAATTATATTCAAGTGGTATGTTTTGGATTCCTTTTTTATGCACTGTGTATGTATGTCAATGCAGACAGAGAGTATTATCATGATACGAATACAAGGTGGATGCTGATATTTCTTGGAATCGCTTTTTTAATGATCCGTCCGGAAAAGGAGCTGTTTCATATTCCTGCGTATATATGGACGGGAGTTTCTGTAATAGGAGCAGGAATCTATTGTTTTAATTTTACTGATTCTCAGGAGCAGTATCTTGCCAGGCTGACAGCCGCAGTTGTGGTTGTATGGGGTAATGTGGTAATCAATGCACTGATGCAGTATAAGAGGCAGATGTGGCAGAACATTCATAAGCCTTTTGCACTGCTCTGGCTTGTGTTTGCGGTGTTTATGGTCATAAACCGATATGGAAAAACATGGCCCTTTACTGCAACATTGCCATTTGCGGCATTATTGTTGTATAATCTGAGTACAGCACAGAAGAGCAGATTGTTGAAGAATTTTACGAATGGACTGATATTAAGCTTTGGGCTGGTGGTATTGTTCAGCCTGCACCATAGACCATACCATTACTGGATGCGTTATAGGTACAATATGATATTCCATACAGTAGCAAGTACGGGAATGTATCTATCAACAGTATTTGCAGCGGTGGTTGCAAAGCTTTTCTGCAAGTGGAGATATGATCAGTTTAGCTGGAAAAAATCAGTGAACGAACTGTTTATTCTGGGTGCGGTGAGTGCTTTTACATTATTCACCATGTCCAGAACAGCAATGCTAACGATGGCTGTTACATTTGTTTGTGTTATGATACTGAGACAATGGGTATACAGGTTTCGCATTCAAAGATTTGCAATGGAAATAGGGGTGTTATGCATAACTGTACTGCTGTCATTTCCATTTGCATATTCGGTGCTTAGAATGGTGCCGGCTGTTGTAAATGATCCCATTCGATATGATCTGGAACCACAGGATAGTTCATTTATGATTTATGAGGGTGATTCAGTTGATTCAGACAAATATATGAATATTAAGCGTTTTTTTGATGTATTTCTGAATCGGTTTGATAATGGAGAAGCAAGAAATATACAGATACAGCCATCTGAAAATGCATTGCTTGCATATATAGGAAGGGATAAGCTCCCGGTTGCAGTAAATGATTCTGAGGATAAATATGTTTTAGAGAGTACAGCGGATATATCCAATGGAAGATTTGAGATTTTCTTGGCGTATCTGGAACGACTGAATTTAGCAGGGCATGATAAAATGACAGCAGAGGGAACAGATTATGGACATGCCCATAATTCCTATATTCAGGCAGCATATGATTTTGGAATTATTGCAGGGGTTGTATTTTTAGTGCTTTGCGCTTATACTTTGATACAGTCAGTATTATTATTTAAGAAGCAAGGTAACAAATATGGTATATTTATTGTTCCATTTGCATTGATAGTAAATTTTGGATTTATGAGTGTAACGGAATGGGCATTTCACCCATGCATTCCAGCTGGGTTTTGCTTCCTTTTCGTACAGATGCTGCTTATGCAGGAGGGGAAAACGAATAAGGGTTAACGTGGAGATGAAACTATGAAAATATGGAATCGTTTCAATAGTCAGATAGTGCACAGAAGAATTGTGCTGATTATATTTGACATTATGACGGTATGCGTTTCAAGCATTATACCGTTATGGCTTCGTTTTATTGACGAAGAGACAATCCCCGATGTTTATATAGGGTCGGCATGGGATTTCTTATTGATTAATATCCTGATGACATTGATCATATTTTATTTATTTAAACTATATCAAAGTTTATGGGCGTTTGCAGGACCAACGGAGGCACAGAACATTGTGGCTGCGTGCTTTTTGTGTGCAGTATTAAACTATGGTGGAATGAAGCTTCTGAGATTTCCGATTCCACGTAGTTATTTCTTTATGTATGCACTGGTATTGACTGCAATCACAACGTTTGGAAGATTTTCTTATCGTTTTATACGAAGTATCAAACACAAAGCCCAGAATAAGAAGAATGCATCCAAGGTCATGGTCATTGGCGCCGGAGAAGCCGGCAATACAGTGATCAAGGAGCTGGTAAACAGTACGTACTGTACCATGTCCGTGAAATGTATTATTGATGATAACTCTAACAAGTGGGGGCAGTTCATACAGGGAATTAAAATTGTAGGTGGCAGAGACAAAATTATAGAAAGTGCTGCTTTTTATGGTATTGATGAGATTATTATTGCGATTCCATCGGCTAATCGTGCAACTATGCGTGAACTGGTCGAGATCTGCAAGGAGACTAACTGCAAGCTGCGTACCCTGCCGGGAATCTATCAGCTGGTAAATGGAGAGGTGAATGTCAGCAAGCTCCGTGATGTAGATGTGGAAGATCTGCTGGGCAGAGACCCGATCAAGGTAGATATGGAATCTATCTATAATTATGTTAAAGGTAAAGTCATTCTGGTAACAGGTGGTGGCGGATCTATTGGTAGTGAACTGTGCAGACAGATTGCAGGACATGACCCGAAACAGCTGATCATTGTAGATATCTATGAAAATAATGCTTACGACATTCAGCAGGAATTAAAATATAAGTACCCTGAGCTTGATCTTGTAGTGTTGATTGCTTCAGTTCGTAATACAAACCGCATGAATTATATCATGGAGAAATATCATCCGGATATCATTTACCATGCGGCTGCGCATAAGCATGTACCGCTTATGGAGGACAGCCCTAATGAAGCGATTAAGAATAATGTATTTGGTACCTGGAAGACAGCGCAGGCAGCAGTACAATATGGTGTTAAGAAGTTTGTTATGATTTCCACAGATAAGGCAGTGAATCCGACCAATATTATGGGAGCTTCCAAGAGAATCTGTGAAATGATCATTCAGACCTACAATCGTCATTATGATACGGAATTTGTAGCAGTACGTTTTGGTAATGTATTGGGAAGTAATGGCAGTGTTATTCCTTTGTTTAAAAGACAGATTATGGCAGGTGGACCGGTTACAGTAACTCACCCGGATATTATTCGCTATTTTATGACGATTCCAGAGGCAGTATCATTAGTATTGCAGGCTGGTGTCTATGCAAAGGGCGGAGAGATTTTTGTTTTGGATATGGGAGAACCTGTAAAAATATTGGATCTGGCTAAGAACCTGATTCGACTTTCCGGCTATAAAGTAGATGAAGATATTAAGATAGAGTTCACAGGACTTCGCCCTGGTGAGAAGCTATATGAAGAATTGCTTATGAATGAAGAAGGCTTGACAGATACAGAGAATAAGCTGATTCATATTGGCAAACCGATTGAATTCGATGAAGTGAAGTTCTATGCACAGTTATATAATCTGGAAAAGGCTGTAGATATGGAATGTGAAGATGTACGACCGATGATTCAGGAGATCGTGCCTACGTATGTTCCGAAGAAACAGCAGTAATATAAAAGGAGCTGGTATCATGTATCAGAAACAGTTTGATAGATTTGAACAGAAAGTATGGCTCAGTTCACCTACCATGCATGGTGAAGAACTGGAGTATATTAAAGAAGCCTTTGACACGAACTGGATGTCTACAGTTGGTAAGAACATAGATGAAACTGAAAGAATGGCATGCGAGAAGGCAGGCTGCAAATATGCGGTTGCTCTATCCGCAGGAACAGCAGCTCTTCACATGGCAGTGAAGCTGGCGGGCATTAAGCCTGGACAGAAGGTTTTCTGTAGTGATATGACTTTTGATGCCACGGTGAATCCGGTCGTATATGAAGGCGGAGTTCCTGTTTTTATTGACACAGAGTATGATACCTGGAATATGGACCCTGTAGCTTTGGAAAAGGCATTTGAGATATATCCTGATGTAAAAGTGGTAGTAGTAGCACATTTATATGGTACACCAGGAAAAATAGATGAGCTCAGGGCGGTTTGTGAGAAGCATGGTGCTGTAATTATTGAAGATGCGGCAGAATCCTTTGGCGCAAGCTATAAAGGACAACAGACAGGTACATTTGGAGCTTATAATGCCATTTCCTTTAATGGAAATAAGATCATTACAGGTTCAGCAGGTGGCATGTTCCTTACAAACAGTAAGGAAGACTGTGAAAAGGTTAAGAAATGGTCTACACAGGCAAGGGAAAATGCTCCGTGGTATCAGCATGAAGAACTTGGATATAATTACCGGATGAGTAATGTAATTGCAGGAGTCATAAGAGGCCAGCTGCCACATCTGGAAGGGCACATTGCACAGAAGAAGGCAATTTATGAAAGATACCAGCAAGGCTTAAAGGATTTACCTGTTACCATGAACCCTTATAATGCTGAGGATTCAGAACCCAATTTCTGGTTATCCTGTCTGATTATCAATCCGGATGCTATGTGTAAGCAGGTAAGAGGAGAATGTGAAGCCTTATATCAGCCGGAACATGGTAAGAGCTGCCCGACAGAAATCCTGGATGCAATCGCATCTATCAACGCAGAGGGCAGACCTATCTGGAAGCCTATGCACATGCAGCCGATTTATAGAATGAATGGATTTGTCACAAGGGAAGGTAATGGCAGAGCTAAGACCAATGCATATATTAAGGGTGGTTCTGTAGGAAAAGATGGAAGACCATTAGATGTAGGTATGGATATTTTCCAGAGAGGCTTATGTCTTCCAAGCGATAATAAAATGACAATAGAACAGCAGGATAGAATCATTGAAGTGATCAAGGCTTGTTTTGAATAAAGACAGGAATAGAGGATAGGAAGGATTACAGAATGTATCGCAAGGTTATAAAAAGAGTATTAGACATTATTATTTCATTAGCAGCGCTTATTATTCTGAGTCCTGTTCTTTTGGTTGTGGCGATTCTGGTCAGATGTAAGCTGGGAAGCCCTGTCATTTTCCATCAGGAAAGACCGGGATATCACGAGAAGACATTTAAACTGTGTAAATTCCGTTCCATGACAGATGAAAGAGATGCAGAGGGCAACCTTTTGCCAGATGCAGTACGACTTACAAAATTTGGTAAAATATTGAGGGCTGCCAGTCTGGATGAACTTCCTGAATTATGGAATATTTTAAAAGGTGATATGAGTTTGATTGGGCCAAGACCTTTACTGGTAAGCTACTTACCTTATTATACAGAAGAAGAACAGCTTAGACATACGGTACGTCCGGGGCTTACGGGCCTGGCTCAGGTCAGTGGCAGAAATCTGCTTGACTGGGACAGAAGAATCGCAAAGGATGTAGAATATGTGAAGAATCTGTCCTTTGCAATGGATGTGAAGATTTTCTTCCTGACGATAAAGAAAGTATTTGTTCATGAAGATATTGCAGTTGATACAAATCAGGCGGAGGGAAATTTTGCTGAAATCAGAAAAGCCCGTCTGGAAGCCGAAAGGGGTAAAGCATGAATCTATTGATATTAAGCTGTGGTACAAGAGACAAAGTAGTGCAGTATTTTAAGAAAGCATTTGCTGGTGAAGGAAGAATTATATGTACAGATGCCAGTCCTTATGCTCCGGCATTGTATGAAGGAGATGCACATTATATTGTACCCAGAATTACAGAACCGGGATATATGGACATCATACTGGATATCTGCCGTAAGGAGAAGATAACAGGAGTTCTATCACTGATTGATCCGGAACTGTCATTGATTGCACTGCATAAGAATGAATTTGAAGCCCTTGGAACTACGGTAATTGGCTCTTCCTACGAATTATGTGAGAGAACCTTGAATAAATGGGCTCTTTATCAGTGGATGTGTGAGCATGGATATGCCTGCGCTAAATCTTATATTGATTTAGAGGCATTCTATCAGGCGCTGGAAGCGGGAGAAGTGAAATACCCTGTATTTGTGAAGCCCATGAAGGGCAGTGCCAGTCTGCATATTGCAAAGGCAGAGGACAAAGAAACAGTAGAACTGTTATATCATCATGGAGAACAGATGATGATACAGGAATTCATGGATGGACAGGAAATAGGAGTTGACTGTTACATTGACATGATCAGTGGAGAGGTAGTTTCTATTTTTACGAAGAAGAAGCTGGTCATGAGAGCGGGAGAGACGGATAAAGCCGTGTCTTTTGCAGATGATAGATTATTTGAACTCATAGAGAGATTCGTGAAAGAAAGCGGATTCAGAGGTCAGATAGATATTGATGTGTTTGAAAAAGACGGTGTCTACTATATATCAGAAGTAAATCCTAGATTTGGAGGAGGTTATCCCCATGCCTATGCCTGTGGTGCTGACCATATGACACTGATTCGCAACAATCTGGCAGGAAATACGAATGAGAGACATATTGGCGAATATCAGACAGGAAAGGTCATGATGAAATATAATGAAATCATGATAATAGATGAAATGTAGGAGTAACCACATGAAAAGGATATTAATACTTGCCAATTCAGCAAGCGGGTTGTATGATTTTAGAAACGAACTGTTGCTGCGTTTGCTCAAGGAAGGATATGAAGTACATATCAGTCTGCCTGATGAAGATAAAGTCCCGGAGCTTGTCACAGAAGGCTGTAAAGTATATCATACACCGTTAGACAGAAGAGGAATGAACCCTGTCAGAGATATGAAACTGATGAGGGCATATGATCGATTACTTGCACAGATTAAGCCTGATGTGGTACTGACTTATACAATAAAACCCAATATATATGGCAATTTGTGTTGCCGACGCCGACATATTCCTTATCTGGTAAATATTACAGGATTGGGTTCAGTATTTGAAAATGGCGGTATGGTACAGAAATTAGTAGTATTTCTGTATAAAATGGCATTAAAATCAGCATCCTGTATCTTTTTCCAGAATGAAACGAATCGGGAAATCTTTGAAAAGTATGGAATCAGAGGCAAAAAATCAAGACTTGTATCAGGTTCCGGTGTGAATCTGGAAAGACATTGTGCAGAAGAATATCCTGCACAGACAGAACCAGTCAGATTCCTGTATGTTGGCAGACTTATGAAGGAAAAAGGCATAGAGGAATTATTATACGCTGCCAGAGCAATGAAGCAGGAATATCCTGATGTAATATTTGAGCTGGTTGGTTATTATGAAGATGATTATAAATCTATCATAGAACAGTATGAAAAAGAAGGAATTGTCACCTTGACCGGTTATCAGAAGATTATGCATCCTTATTATCAAAAGGCATGGGCTGTTCTGATGCCGAGCTATCATGAAGGAATGTCCAATGTGGTATTAGAGGCAAGCGCAACGGCAAGACCTGTGCTGGCTTCAGATATTCCGGGATGCCACGAAGGATACGACGAAGGCATAACAGGATTTGGATATCCGGCAAGAGACAAAGAGGCACTGCTTGGAGCCCTTCGTAAATTCATGGCTCTTTCTTATGAAGAGAAGAAACAGATGGGACTCAATGCCAGAGCCAAAATGGAGCGTGAATTCGACCGTCAACAGGTCGTGAATGCATATATAGAAGAAGTCACGTCATTATAAAATAATGGAGGATAAAAAAGATGAGTTTATATGAGGATATTGTAAACGGAAAAGAAAAATTATCATTAGTGGGCTTAGGTTACGTAGGAATGCCTATCGCAGTTGCTTTTGCAAGAAAGATAAAAGTCGTAGGTTTTGACTTAAATGCCGCTAAAATTGACTTATACAAGTCTGGTGTAGATCCTACAAATGAAGTTGGAGATGATGTAATCAAGAATACAACTGTAGAATTTACAGCAGATCCGACCAAGTTAAGAGAAGCCAAGTTCCATATCGTTGCAGTACCTACTCCTGTCAATGATGACCACACACCGGATCTGACACCGGTAGAGGGTGCAAGCCGTATTCTTGGACAGAATCTGACCAAGGGTTCCATTGTTGTATTTGAATCTACAGTATATCCAGGTGTAACAGAAGATATCTGTGTACCTATTCTTGAGAAAGAATCCGGATTAAAATGTGGTGTAGACTTTAAGATTGGATATTCACCGGAACGTATCAATCCTGGTGACAAGGTTCACAGATTAGAGACCATTACCAAGATTGTATCCGGTATGGATGAAGAGACTTTAAATGAAGTAGCACATATCTATGAACTCGTTGTAGAAGCTGGCGTATACCGTGCAGAGAGCATTAAAGTAGCAGAGGCTGCCAAGGTTATCGAGAACAGCCAGAGAGATATTAACATTGCATTTATGAACGAATTATCTATCATTTTTAATAAGATGGGTATTGATACCAAGTCTGTATTATCAGCAGCAGGAACCAAGTGGAATTTCCTCAAGTTCCAGCCGGGTCTGGTAGGTGGTCACTGTATCGGTGTTGATCCTTACTACTTAACCTATAAGGCAGAACAGTTAGGATATCATTCCCAGATCATTCTGTCAGGTCGCCGTATCAATGATGATATGGGAAAATATGTAGCAGAGAACCTGGTAAAGAACCTGATCAAGGCAGATATTCCTGTAAAGAGTGCCAAGGTAGCAATTCTTGGATTTACCTTTAAGGAGAACTGCCCGGATACCAGAAATACCAAGGTTATTGATATCTATAAGGAATTACAGGAATATGGTATTACTCCAATGGTAGTAGACCCGGCGGCTGATGCAGCAGAAGCCAAGAGACTCTATGGCATTACATTCAATACGATGGAAGATATCAAGGAGATGGATGCTGTTATCATAGCTGTATCTCATAAGCAGTTCCTGACACTGGACAAAGAGAAAATCAGCTCCCTTTACAGCAAGGCACATGCTAAGAAGGTATTGGTAGACATTAAGGGAATCTTTGATAGAAAAGAATATAGTACAGAGGACTATATTTACTGGAGACTGTAATTGTACATGAAAAGAAAATGGCAGAAGCTGCTTTTATTTATATTTTTATTGATAATATTTATGGGCAGCTTCCTGCTCTTTGGAAGCAGAACCTATACAGATACCGGTAGTTATGAAGTAATGTCACCAATTAGAGAACCATTTTATGGTGTTTTCTTATATATTTACAGAATTTTATTTGGAGAATATAGCTATACTGCAGTTGCTTTGACACAGAATATATTTGCAGTCATTGTATGCTATTTACTGTTAGAATATATTATTGAAACAAATAAAATTCATTCTATGGTAATAAAATTGGCATTGTTGCTTGCAATTTTGATGCCTTATATAGTGACTCCTTTTTTTACTGTGTCACGGATGATTATTGCAAATGCAATTTTAACAGAAGGAATTACCCTCTCATTATATAATCTCTATTTCTATTTTTTATTGCACATAGTATGGGAGAAGCAGGCAGATCAGAAAAAATATGTAATATATAGTATAGTAAGCCTTGTAATTGCCCTTATCCTTACCTTGACAAGAGGTCAGATGCTGGTTACATTGATTGCATGGTTCATTGTAGAAGCAGTGGTACTGCATATACGGTATCGCAAACAGGATTCGAGATTATTTTGGAAAAACATGTGCATCTGTGTTCTGCTTGTAATCATAACAGTTGGTGTCAGAACATTTTCGGTAGGAATCTATAATTATATAAATAATGGAGCATTTTCTCAGACACCTTATGGCAAGGTAACTCTATTTACTAATGTGTTATATGTATCAGAGCGTGAGGCAGATCGGAATATAAAGGATGATACACTTAGGACATTGTATGATCAGATTTATGATGAAGCGGCAGCACAGGGCGTTTTATATGCAGACGCACCGAGTGGACTGGCAGCAGAGGCAGAATTCTTCTCCAGTGCACATGACACGTTAAAAATGGATATTATAGAGGCAAAGCTTACAGAATATATAGAGAAAACCTATGGAAATATAAGTTACCTGGAAAGACTGAAGCTAATGGACCAGATGTCAGGCAATATGATGAAAGATGTTTTGAGAGACTGCATACCTGTTTATATGGTTCATTATATGAAAAATATTGCAGTAGGATTGATTCGAAGTGTTGCGGTTCTGAATCCGTTATTATATATTCCGGTTATATGTGGATATTTATTTTTGATTATTGCAGGAATTTATCTGGGAATAAAAAAGAAAGAGTATAAGGTGTTCGGATTTTTGCTATTGACTGCATTATTGACAGCAGCAATGGCAGGGGCTGTATCATTTACTATTATGTGTCTTTCCAGATATATGATATATAATACTTCTTTAATTTATTTATGTGGTATTTTAATGCTATGGAAAATTATAGGAAGAAGAAAAGAGGATAAACAAGATGGGCTATAAGAATCTGAAATTTGACGAAAAGAGTGTATTTCTTGTAACAGGTGGGGCTGGTTTTATCGGTTCCAATCTGTGCGAGGCGTTGACTGATATGGGATATCAGGTCAGATGTCTGGATGATCTCTCAACAGGTAAGGAAGAAAATGTCAAGCTTCTTGCCGACAGACCTAATTATACCTTTATCAAGGGCGATATCAAAGACCTGGATACCTGCATGAAGGCGTGTGAGGGTGTTGATTATGTTATGAATCAGGCAGCATGGGGTTCAGTTCCCAGAAGTATCGAGATGCCTTTATTCTATGAGCGTAACAACATTATGGGTACTCTGAATATGATGGAAGCAGCAAGACAGAATGGAGTAAAGAAGTTCGTCTATGCATCCAGTTCATCTGTATATGGAGATCATCCTGTACTGCCTAAGAAAGAAGGACAGGAAGGGAATCTGTTATCTCCTTATGCGCTGACTAAGCGTGTGGATGAAGAGTATGGTAAGCTCTATAAGAGACTGTATGGTTTAGATACTTACGGACTTCGCTATTTCAATGTATTTGGACGCAGACAGGACCCTAATGGTGCATATGCAGCGGTTATTCCTAAGTTTATCAAGCAGCTTCTGGATGGTGAAGTGCCTACAATTAATGGTGATGGTAAGCAGTCCAGAGATTTCACCTATATTGATAACGTTATCGAAGCGAATATGAAGGCTTGCCTGGCTCCATCAGAAGCAGCAGGACAGGCATTTAACATTGCTTATGGTGGAAGAGAGTATTTAATTGACATTTATTATGACCTTTGCAAGGCACTAGGTAAGAATGTAGAGCCGCATTTTGGACCGGACAGAGCCGGGGATATTAAGCATTCCAATGCTGATATTACTAAGGCGAAAGAACTTCTTGGCTATGACCCGGACTATGATTTCTCCAAGGGTATTGCACTGGCAATTGACTGGTATAAGGCTAACTTATGAAAATAACAATCAGAATGGATGATATTACGCCTGATATGGATTGGGCAAAGTTCCTTAGATTTAAGGAGCTTTGTGATCTGTATCAGGTCAAACCGCTTATAGGGGTAGTTCCTGCAAATCAGGATACTATGCTGCATATTGAGAAACCAAGAACAGATTATTGGGAATATCTGCATACATTACAGAGCGAGGGATGGTGTATAGCCCAGCACGGCTATACACATATTTATAATACGCATAAGAAAGGCTGCTTTCCACTGAATGCACTTTCTGAATATGCGGGCAACAGTTATGAAGATCAATATGCCTCATTGGAAAAAGGTCAGAAGATTTTAAAAGAGCATGAGATTCATACGGATATATTCATGGCTCCGGCGCACTCATATGACTATAATACATTGAAAGCGTTGAAAAAGCTTGGCTTTACCAAAATAACAGATGGATTTGGCAGGCAGCCATATCAATGGCAGGGATTGACATTTTATCCGATTTCTTTTAAACAGAGCAACAGCCTGAAACAGGAAAAAGGATATACGACCTTTGTTGTTCATGCCAATACCATGAATGATCAGGATTTTGTCAGGTATGAGCAGATGTTCACACAGCATAAGGATAAATTTATTTCTTATACAGAGTATTTACAGGCTGATACGGTGAAACGCAATATGCCTGAACATTGGGCAGAACATCTGAAGGCTTTGAGCAAATATATATTAGTTCAAATGAAAAGTAAGTTGTAACAATGCAGGCAAAAGGAGGTGCAAGTGCATGAAGGAACAGGAAATAAAACCAAAACCAGTCAGAGTCTTACATGTGCTAGGCACCACGAATCTTGGTGGTGCGGAGAGCAGAATCATGGAATTATACCGTTGTATAGACAGAGGCCAGGTACAGTTTGATTTTCTGATTCATACCAAAGAAGACGGACATTATAGTGAGGAAATCCGTTCTCTCGGAGGTCATATCTATAGTCTGCCAAGATTCAAATTCTTCAATATAGCAGAGTATCGTAAAGCAATTCGCACATTTTTCAAAGAACATAAGGAGTTTACTGTTATACAGGGACATATGACTAGTACGGCAGCTATTTATCTGCCTATAGCTAAGCAGGAATATGCCAGACAGTCACTGCCTTTGATTACAGCTGCCCATGCCAGAAGTGCAGGCGTAGACAAAGGATTAAAAGGTATTGCTACCAGGGTATTGCGTATTCCACTAAAGAATAGGGCGGATTACTTATTTACCTGTTCGAAAGAAGCAGGAATTGCAGTATATGGAGCAAAAGCCGTCAGGGATGGAAAAGTCTGGACGATTCCCAATGCCATTGATGCGGAAAGGTTTCATTTTCAACAGAATGTGCGGGATGAGATACGTACTGAATTGGGCATTCAGGATAAATTTGTTATAGGTCATGTAGGGCGTTTTGGATTCATGAAGAATCATACGTATCTGGTGGATATTTTTGCCAAAGTATGCAAAGAACGGGATGACGCAGTTCTGGTTATGATAGGCAAGGGTGAACAGGAAGAAACTATACGTGAGAAGATCAAGGGACTTGGATTGGAAGATAAGGCATATTTTCTTGGAAACAGATATGATGTTGAGAAGTACTATCAGGCTTTTGATTACTTCGTATTTCCCTCTACATTTGAAGGATTGCCTGGAAGTGTAGCAGAAGCACAGGCAGCAGGATTGCATTGCCTGGTATCTGACCGGGTGACCAGAGAAGTGGCATTAACTCCACTCGTATCCTATCGAAACATAGAAGAAGATTCGAAGCTGTGGGCAGAAGAAATCCTTCAGAATGCACAGGAAGCGTTAAGACGTGAAGATATGAGAGAAGCAATTGCACAGAAAGGATTCGATGTGAGAAGACAGGCTGTACAGATGGCAGAATTCTATCGGACAGGGCAGAATCCTCCAGGACATACTACAGAATAGAGAAAGCAGGTTGACATAATGATAGATGTTATATATCAGAAGAAATTTCTGAAAGTAAATCAGATATGGTATCCGGGTAAACGAACAGTAGAATCACTTCTTAAGGAAAAGAGAAAGGCGGATATTCTGTTTGTCCATGGAGCACCGATAGAGGAGACAAATGGAAGCTTCCGGGGCTGGCAGGAATATCATACCTGTAGAAATGATCTGACGATTTCTGAGGAAGATATGTTGGCAAATATAAATAAAGCTGTGAAGTACCAGTTCCGCCGCAGTGAAAAGGATAATATTGAGATTGCCTTTTACACCAAAGAAGATATTGAGAAAAATCCACAGCTGATTGAGACTTTTCGGGATATATATGAGAGAATGTACCGGTCAAAAGGCTCAGATACGAAGCTGAATGTAACAGCAATAGAGAGATATCTGGCAGTAGATGGTATTGTCTTCTCGGCAGCAATACATGAAGGCGAAGTACTGGTATTTCATTCCTATATCTGTGATAGGGAAGAAGCAAGACTTCTTCATTCTGCATCCTGCTTTAGAGAAGAGAGCGCAGACCAGTCAATGATAGGAAGAGCCAATAAGAGATTGCATTGGGAAGACATTAAGTACTTTAAGCAAAAAGGGCTGCTGCGATATGACTGGGGGGGAATCTCAGATTTTGAGAACCCGAACGGAATTGATGAATTTAAATTGAAATTTGGTGGAGAAAAGATAACGTATTACAATATTTTTGCAGGAAATACTGTATTAGGTAAGGCTGCAGTTCTGGCGATGAAAGCAATGAAAAGGGTGAATTAATATGGAGACGTCCACACGAATCAGAATCATGCTGATTGTTCCGATGCTTGATCAGGGCGGATTGGAACGGATCTGTGCATTGACAGCGCAATTGCTGAAAACAAAATACGAAGTGCACTTGGTTGTGTTTAACACGGAAGGCATGATTTATGATGTAAGTGGAGTTCATTTAATAGATCTTCATCTGGGAGCAGTACCTGGTAAATTTGGTAAAATCATAAATGTATACAAACGGGTTGCACAGGTAAAAAAATTAAAGAAAGAGCTGGATATTCAAATTAGCTATAGCTTTGGACAGACTGCTAATATGGTAAATGTGCTTTCAAAATACCATGACAAAACATGGGCAGGAATCCGTGGCTATGGGGCATTGGATAATTACAGACAGATGCAGTTTGTATGCAAAAGGGCAGATAGAATGGTGAGCTGCACGAAGGTGATGGAGCAGGAGATTGGACGGTCGTATCCTGTGAAAAATTCAGCAACTTTGTATAATCCTTGTAATTTGGATGAAATCAATGTATTATCCAGAGAAAAGATAGATGAGAAAATAGAAGCGTTTCTACAGAAAACAGGTCCAACCATAGTATCTATGGGACGTGCCCATGATGTAAAAGGCTTTTGGCATTTAATCAAAGCTGTTAAGCTGGTGAAAAACAAAGTGCCACATGTGAAACTTATGATAATTGGTGATGGCGACTACAGTGCGTATCAGAAGCTGGCACAGGAACTGGGGATAGCAGAGCAGGTATTGTTTACTGGTGTGCAGATGAACCCATTTGCATTGTTGGCGAAGGCTGATGTATATGCATTGACTTCAGACAGCGAAGGATTTCCAAATGCTTTGATTGAAGCGATGGCAGTTGGATTGCCCTGTGTCAGCGTAAACTGCAAGACAGGGCCTGCGGAAATATTGCAGAATGATTATCAACAATGTGCTGCACAGGATAAAGTATACCATGCAGATTATGGTATATTAACACCGGTTTTTTATGGTGGAAAGAATCTCGATGCCAGCATGATATCACAAGAAGAGGAAATATTTGCAGGGGAATTGGTGGAATTATTACTCAACCAGGAACTTATGACTTCATACAGGAATAAGGCACTGTATCGCGCAAATCAATTTGGTGTGGATGCATATGTCAGGGAAATTGACAGATTAATTGCACAGGAATTAGAATGACCGGAGGTAGAGAATGACGGGCAGCAGGAAAAAAAGAATGATTTTATATAGTGTTCTATTTGCGGTCAGTGCAGTATTTTATCTGTTCTGGTACTGGCATGATGGAATTGTTATTACACCAGATGCACAGTCATATATTGATATGATAAGTGCCAGAGATCCTGGATATTCATTTTTCCTATGGATATGTAGGGTATTTGCCGGCTGGGAAGGGTATCAGCAGCTGGCAGTAATACTACAGTGCTTACTTGCGGCAGCCGCTGCCAGTGCAATTACTGTAGGCTTGGGCAGACGATTTAATCTGCATTGGTTGGGAACAATTGGTGTATTGGTGATTCAATATGGAATTACACTCTTAAACCGTTTTGTAGCCCAAAGAAGATATAGTTACTATAATAGCATTGAGACAGAAGCTATCACATATTCCATTTGGGTATTTTTTTTCCTGAATTTATTAGGAATTATCTATGATCATAAAAAGAAAAATGTGATCATGGCATTTGTGTGGGCTATTATATTAATGTCTACAAGAAAACAGATGATAGTAGCATTCGGATTGCTGTTCCTATGCCTGGCTGCTTCATGGTGGAAGGATAAGAAATGGTATCTTGCAGTTCTTAGTGCAGGCGTAATCGTTATATTGGGATTTGCAGGAACCAGATTACTTGACTGCACATATAATTATGGCGTCAGAGGAGTGTTCGCACCTCATACAGGTGATTCCAGCTTTATTCTAGGAACAGAAATCTATGTGGCAGATAAGGATATGGTATCTTACATCTCAGATAAGGAGAATCAGAAACTTTTTCTGGAGATAATGAACAGAGCCGATGCATTAGAGTATAATGCCGGATATGCAGGTAAGGGATGGCATAATATAGAAGAACATTACAGTAGTTCTTATGATCGCATCAAGTTTGATATTGTAAATGTAGTTATACGTGAAGAACAGATCAGTCAGGGAATGAATGATCAGGAACGGGAACTTGATGCAAATCGTATCATGAATGAAATGATGAAAGAGCTGCTTGTTCCCTGTATACCTGGAATGTTTAAAATATTCTGCAGTAATATTGTCCATGGATTTGTTACAACAGTTTTAAAGGTTCATACAGTTCTTAACTGGGTTGCATTGTTCCTGTACATTGCTTATACAGGAATGATTATTTATTTATTTAAGATGCAGTCTGGCAGAGAGAGAGGGCAATCCTCAGCTTGTATGGCTATTGTGGTCTTAACAGCGATTGCAGTAAATGTAGTAGGAACCTCTGCAGCTATTTATCCTCAGATGAGATATATGTTGTACAATACAGGATTATTTTATCAGGCTGCATGGATTATGCTGATAGAGATTTACCGAAAGGGTAGAAAATGAAGAAAATAGTATTTCATATACAATGCCTGGAACGAGGCGGCGCAGAACGTGTAGTAACCAACCTTGCAGGACAGTTTGTAAATCATGGATATGAGGTATATATCGCAACAGAGTCGCAGGGAGAAAATGAGTATGAAACAGACCCAAAGATTCATCGTATCCATGTAGGGCTGACTCCTGAACAGGAGAACGATGGAAGAGTAAAGAAATTCCTTGACCGCATTATTAACTTACGAAGATTTTTAAAACAGACACAGCCGGATATTGTGATTGCTTTTGCAAGAAAAGCAAATTACAGGGCATTAACATCAACAATAGGAACGAAAATTCCAGTGGTAATATCCATTAGAATTGCACCGGTTGGATGTTATGATTTCCTATCTGATAAGATACAGATTCCTATTTTGTTCAGAAGGGCAGCAGGGTGTGTTTTCCAGACGCAGGAACAGAAAGATTTCTTTCCTGAGTATGTTCAGAGGAGATCACGCATTATATTAAATGCGATTAATCCGGTTTTTATTGGCAATCCAATACCTGAACATAGAGAGAAGACAGTAGTACACTCAGGTAGAATTGTGGATTTTAAAAATCAGCTTATGCTGATCAGGGCATTTGAACAGGTTCATAGTAAACATCCGGATTATGTACTTAAAATATTTGGTCAGGATACACATGATGGAACGTGGGAAAAGCTGGAAGCACAGATAGCAGAAAATAAAGCGCGGGATTATGTGAAATTGATGGGAGGAAGTAATCAGCTTCAAAAGGATATGATCAATGGGGCAGTCGCGGCATTTTCTTCTGATGTGGAAGGAATGCCGAATGCTATGTTGGAGGCAATGGCATTGGGGCTGCCTGTTGTTGCAACAGATTGTCCGCCGGGAGGCCCTAGAATGGTAATTACAGACGGTGAGAACGGCTTATTGGTCCCTGTAGGAGATGAGAATGCTCTGGCAGCAGCAATCAATCGCTTAATAGAAGACCCACAGCTGGCAGACAGATTAGGCAGAAATGCAGCTAAGATATCAGAACGTGCGAGTGCAGATGTAGTCTTTAGGGAGTGGGAGAAATATCTGCTTGAAATATGTGATAAACAGTAAAGCATGATGGAATGGAGGCGTACAGTATGTGTGGCATTTGTGGTTTTATTTCAAGAAAATGCATAACAATAGATCAACTGAAAAAAATGAATGATACCATGTATCACAGAGGCCCTAATGACAGTGGAGAAGAGATTTTCCAGGTAGGGAATGGTTATTATCTCGGATTTGCACAGAGACGTCTCTCCATTATGGATCTGTCCATGTTGGGGCATCAGCCAATGTATTCTAATGATAAGCGCATTGTGATTACATACAATGGTGAAATTTATAATTTTCAGGATATTAAGAAAGAGTTGGGTGATTATCCGTTCAAGTCTCAATGCGATACAGAAGTAATATTAGCGGCTTACTTGAAGTGGGGGCTTTCCTGCATAGACAGATTTCGTGGAATGTTTGCAATCGCGCTTTATGATAGGGAGAAAGAGGAACTGTATCTGATCAGGGACAGAGTGGGTAAGAAGCCTCTTTACTATTGGCTGGATCAGGATAATATTGTATTTGCTTCAGAACTGAAACCAATCATGGAGTATCCCGGTTTTCCGAGAGTGATCAGAAAGGATGTTATTGGAAGATACCTTTATCAACAGTACATCTGTGAACCTGATACTATTTTTGAAAATGTATATAAAGTAGAACCGGGACAGGTAATCTGTTTTCATGTAAAAGAAGAGGAAGCTTCAGAACGTGTAACAAGCTGGAAATACTGGGATATTGCGCAGGTACATCAGGCAAAAGCGGCAGATAAAGTAAACTCTTATGAACAGGCAAAGGAAGAACTTACTGCTATTTTGAAGGATGCTGTGGCTAAGAGAATGATAGCAGATGTACCTCTTGGAACTTTCTTAAGTGGGGGATATGACTCTTCCCTAGTGACAGCTCTGGCACAATCACTGAGCAATGAACCGGTTAAGACTTATTCCATTGGTTTTCATGAAGAGAATTACAATGAAGCCAGATATGCAAAAGAAGTGGCGAAGCATCTTGGGACTAATCATACAGAACTATATGTAGATGAGAAGGCAATGTTCCACATGCTGGATGATATAGCCAAGTATTATGATGAACCCTTTGCAGACAGCTCACAGATTCCCTCCATGCTGGTGTCACAACTTGCATCTAAGGACGTTACGGTTGTGCTATCCGGGGATGGTGGAGATGAGTTCTTCTGTGGATATAATGTCTATGATTATGTAGCCAAGGCGCAGAAGCTGGATGTATTGGGAAGAGTAGTGAATGGAGTATGTTCGGTTCCACCTTTGAAAAAGGCTGATTTTATATCAAAACTGCCTTTTCAGGTGCAGGTGATAGCACGTAATGACAATCCACAGACCAAGACACAGCTAGGGAACATACGATATATGGAACTGATTAGTCGTATGGTTGTAGAGCAGGGAATGCCATATCAATATGAAATAGAAAACAAGTATCATGAGAAGAACTGGCAGGAGAGAAGAATGTTGGTAGATGAGGATACTTATCTGGTGGGAGATATATTATGTAAAGTGGACAGAGCGTCTATGAAGTACTCTCTTGAAACCAGATGTCCTCTGCTGGATGTCAACGTTGTAGAATATTCCTACAGACTTCCTCATGAATTTAAGTATTATAACGGTGTGAAAAAACGTATCCTGAAAGATATAGCATACGAATATATTCCAAGAGAATTGCTGGACAGACCTAAGGTAGGTTTCTCAGTGCCGCTTGATCAATGGATGAGGGGACCACTCAGGGAGCAGTTGCTTGATGTATCAGAAAGCAGTTTCCTTTGCAATCAGGGAATATTTGATTCCAAATACGTGAATCAGTTCGTACAGAAATATCTTACAAGTGGTGATGGCAAGTCTGGATCGGGAACCAGGTATTCACGAATTGTATGGGCTTTTCTGATGTTCCAGCAATGGTACAAAGCATATATGTAAAAACCTGAAAAGAGGTAGAAATGAAGAAAATTGCACTTTTTATCAGTTCCCTTCAAAAGGGTGGTTCAGAGCGTGTTATGGTGAATCTGGCAGAGTTTTTCTATCGGAATCATTATGATGTATTATTGGTAACACAGTATAAAAGGCAGGATGAATACGAGATTATGCCTGAAATTAAGAGGGTGTATTCTGAGCCTTCGCAGGATCAGCTCCAGGGAAACAGACTGCAGAACTTCATGACCAGATTTCGGACTTTACGTCGAATCTGGCAAGAGTATAAGCCGGATGTCATTTTGTCTTTCCTTGGGAAAAATAATCTGATGGCTATCACTACTTCAAGATTCCTGCCGGTCAGGACAGTAGTATCGGTTCGAGGGGAACCTACTATGGAATATGAAGGGAAATTGATGCAGTTTCTTGCAAAATGGCTGTTTCGTTATGCTGATGGAGTTGTATTGCAGACGAAGATGGCAATGCAGTTCTTTCCAAAGCGTGTAAGAAAGAAAGCGGTGATTTTACCTAACCCACTAAATCCATTATTTGTAAAGAACAAATATGAGGGAGTCAGAGAGCCATTGATTGTGGCAGTAGGGCGTACAGATGAGAACAAAAATCACGCTATGCTAATTCATGCATTTGCCAGAATTGCTTCAGAGTATCCGAATGTAAATTTATGCATATACGGAGATGGCAATTGTAAAGAGCAGCTAGAACAACTGGTAAAGGAGAAAGAATTGACAGATAGGATCTCTTTACCGGGAACAGTTACAAACGTTGCTGAGCATATATACAAAGCGCAGATATTTGCTCTTACATCCAATACGGAAGGAATGCCCAATTCCTTGATGGAAGCCATGGCTTTGGGATTACCTGTGGTATCTACAGACTGTCCATGTGGAGGACCGGCGACTCTGATTGAAGATGGCGTGAATGGACTACTGGTTCCGGTAGGAGATGCCTATGCGTTGGCAGATGCTTTCCGCAAAATTCTATCTGATCCACAGTATGCGCAGAAGCTTGGTGATAATGCATATAAGGTTGTGGAAGAGTTGAATCCGGATAAGGTAAATGGTGAGTGGAGAAAATATTTATCTCATATTGCGCATGATAAGAATTAAGAGACAAAGCGGGAGGAAATATTGTGGCACATCCTTTAAAGGTATTTTTATATCATCATACAGTGACAGCCAAGCTGTATAATATCATACGAAACTATCGAAGAGACCGTTTTAATAAGCTTAGCGATGAAGAGTTTGCCCAAATGATGTATAAAGAGCATACGGGCGAAGGGCTGGATCTCAAGAATCCGAGAACATTTGATGAGAAGGTCTGGTATCTGAAATTACATGAAAGAGATCCGCTACAGACGAAATGTACGGACAAATATGAAGTACGTGAGTATGTGAAGGGATGCGGGCTTGGGCATATACTGAATGAAGTCTATGGAATCTATGATTCTTTTAAAGCAGTACCTTTTGATCAGCTGCCGGATAGATTTTTCATGAAATGCACCCATACTTCAGGTGCAAATGCCATATTTGACAGAAATAAGCCATTTGATTATAAATATCAAAAGAACGAATTTGATTTCTGGATGAAGCGTAATTATTTCTGGGGAAGCCGGGAATGGAATTATAAGGATATTAAGCCACGTATTATCTGTGAAAAAATACTGGAAGATAAGAATGGTAAGCTTCCTATGGATTATAAATTTATGTGTTTTAATGGACAGGTAAAATTACTGTTCCTGAATATTGGATTGGCAACAGCTACAGGAGAGCATGCAGATGATGCGTTCTGTAATATATATGACAGAGATTTTAAGTTATTGCCAATTAAGGATGAGCGTGAGAATTATTTGGAAAAAGAAATTCCCAAGCCGGATAATTGGGAAGAAATGATACAATATGCAGAGATACTGTCTAGGCCATTCAGACACTGTAGAGTGGATTTCTATAATGTAGATGGTAAGATTTATTTTGGAGAGATAACGTTTCATCATGGTGGAGGATGTAATGGCATTGAACCAAAGGAATGGGCATATAAAATGGGAGACTGGATTACACTGGATTAAAGAGAAAGGACATTGCCTATGTGTGGAATTGCAGGATTTTGTAACCATCCAACGAACTGGAAAGAAAATATACACAGAATGAATGAGAGAATGCTACATCGTGGACCTGATGCAGGCGGTTTCTGGGCGAATGAGGATGCCAGTGTAGTATTTGGACATCGCAGATTATCTATTGTGGACTTATCAGAGAATGGTGCACAGCCGATGCAGTCAGCCTCCGGCAGATATATGTGTGTATATAACGGAGAAATCTATAATTACAAAGTAATTCGTGACAAACTTCTTGCAGATCATAAAGTGACGGCTTTTCGTGGTTCCTCTGATACAGAAGTGCTTCTGGAGGCTTTCGAGGCATATGGTGTCAGAGAAACAATTGCCATGTGTAAGGGAATGTTTGCCATCGCTTTGCTGGACAGACAGACTAAGAAGTTGACATTGATCCGTGACCGAATTGGTGAAAAGCCTCTTTATTATGGATTTGTAAATGGACATTTTGCGTTTGCTTCTGACCTGGGAAGCATTACACAGTTAGATGATTTCCATAATGCGATTGATACCAAGGTGCTGCAGATTTATTTTGTACATGGATATATTCCAGCTCCTTACTCTATTTATGAGAATATCTATAAGCTGGATGCAGGCTGTATGCTGGAACTGGATGCACCTTATACCGAGCCTAAGGTTAGTGCATACTGGTCGGTGAGAGAAGCTGCCAAGTATGGGGAAGAGCATCCGTTTAAAGGGACAAGACAAGAGGCAGCAGATGAGCTGGAGAGATTGCTCAAGGCATCTATCAAAGATCAGATGGTAGCAGATGTGCCGGTAGGAGCATTCCTGTCTGCTGGAATTGACAGTAGTACAGTAGTGGCTCTGATGCAGGCACAGTCAAGCCGTAAGGTGAGAAGCTTTACTATAGGAATGGATGATCCAAAATATAATGAAGCAGTTTATGCAAAAGAAATCGCACAGCATCTGGGAACAGAGCATACAGAACTTTACATTACAGAAGAGGATGCCAAGGCAGTGATTCCTAAATTACCCTGGATGTTTGGAGAGCCTTTTGCAGATTCTTCACAGATTCCCACATACCTGGTAAGTAAGATGACCAGAGAGCATGTTACGGTATCTTTAAGTGGAGATGCAGGGGACGAATTATTCTGTGGATATGGTTGTTATTCTTCCATTAATCGAATCTGGGGTAAAATGAAGAATTATCCGTATGGACTCCGCAAATTATGCAGTGAACTGGTGTTACACTCTCCATTTGGAAAAAACAATCAGGTTCTGCAGACCAAGGCATATCTATTGGGAGCTAAAAGTCCGGAGAATCTGTATGAACTATCTAATGCCCAGGAGCCTCTGAGTAAAGAGATACCATTAGAGAGACAGGTTCACGGATATAAACAGAATCTGAACCCGTATGGAGATCTGAAGGATACGCAGAACTGTATCATGCTCATGGATATGGAAATGTACCATCCGGATGATATTTTGGTAAAAGTAGACAGAACAGCAATGGCAGTATCACTGGAAACCAGAGTACCTATGCTGGACAAGGATGTAGTAGAATTTGCATGGACGATTCCGATGGAATATAAGAAGCAGGGTGATGAGGGCAAGCTAGTATTAAAAGATGTCCTTTACCGATATGTTCCCAAGGAAATGATGGACAGACCAAAGAAGGGCTTCTCAATTCCCATTATGAAATGGCTCAAAGAGCCACAGCTTCGTGAATGGGCAGAGAGCCTCATAGACAGGAAAATGCTGGAGCAGCAGGGAATCCTGAATCCGGATGTGGTATGGCATATCTGGAATGATTATGTGGAACATGACAACTGGAGAGATCAGATATGGTATATTCTGATGTTCCAGAGCTGGATGGTCAATGAGAGGGCAGCATAATGCTTACAGTTATGATTAACTGGCTCTATATCGCTTTTACGACAATGTGCCTTGGGATAGGCGTTGCTGCATTTACCAGGAACAGACTTCATTACCAGATCGGCAGAACAGACAGTCTCTTGGCAATGGGACTGATTGCAGCAACTGTCTATGCACAGATATGGAGCTTATTCTATAAGGTTGGAATCCTTGCGAATCTGGTACTTTTGATGATATGTGCAATATCGCTTTTTTATGGCAGAGGACAACTATCATATATGATGCAGATACAGAAAAGGAAAGCTACAGTCTTAAAAGGCATTGGATTTGCAATAGTGGTCCTTATATGGACATATTGTACATCCAGAGGATACATGCATTACGATTCTGACCTGTATCATGCGCAAAGTATACGCTGGATAGAAGAATATGGAATAGTGAAGGGACTGGGCAATATTCATGTGAGATTTGCCTATAACAGTTCCTTTTTTGCGTTGTCCGCGCTTTACAGTATGCCATATATATTTGGACAGTCTATGCATAGTGTAAATGGGCTGATAGCATTGATTCTCAGTGTAGAGGCATTGCGTATCGTGCATGCCTGGAAAAGAAAGAAGTTACTTTTATCAGATTTTGCAAGGGCAGCAGCATTGTTCTACCTGACCTTGATATATGGTGATATTATGGCGCCTGCTTCCGATTATGCGATTATGTGCACGGTATTCTATATCATCATCAAATGGCTGAGTCAATTAGAGGATGAAAAGGAAGCTGATAATGTAACACCCTATGCATTGCTATGTGTGGCAGGGGTCTATGCAGTATCCCTGAAGCTGACAGCCGGATTGATTCTGATACTGGTTCTGAAGCCGGCTATTATGCTGATACGGCAGAAACGATGGAAAGAAATTATGCTTTATCTATGTATGGGCATTGGAGTTATAACACCCTGGCTTATAAGGACAGTATGGATATCAGGATATTTGTTATATCCTTTCCCGGCGTTGGATATATTCTCTGTAGACTGGAAGATTCCAGCCCAGGCAGCAGCTTTGGATGCTGCTGAGATTAAGACCTGGGGAAGGGGCTTGAATAATGCGGCACTGGTAAATATGCCAATGACAGAATGGTTCCCGCAGTGGTTTCAGACAATGCTGCCGAAGTTGGGTAAATTATTTATTATCGCAGATATCATAAGCATCATTCTGGGATTCATTATGTTCATAATTGCCTTATTTAGAAGAAAAGCTGATAAGATAAAAGACATTGGGCTGGTATGGCTGGCAATAGCAGCATCTTATCTGTTCTGGCAGTTATCAGCGCCACTGATCAGATATGGGTATGCCTATATATTACTGTTGATAGCAATGACTGGTGGCATGATGTGGACTGCAATCTGTATTAAAATAAAACTTGCAGATACAGAAAGCATGGATAGAATCCTGTGTATACTGCTTCTGATGTTGGGATTCGTGAAGATATGGTCATTAGGAGGCTATATTGTAACACAGAGCAACCTGCCATATTATGTGGCACAACAGAATTACGGAAGCTATGAGCTGGATTCCTATGAAGTCAATGGAGTTACGTTCTATTATCCGGTAAGCGGTGACAGAGTGGGATATGATGCATTTCCTGCAATTCCAAGGAAGGTGGATATTACTTTCCGGGGAGATACATTGAAGCAGGGATTCAGGAGTATTGAATAAAAGGTGGTATTTAAAAGCAGTTTACCGATTTGTAATCTTGTGCTATGATTTGTGTTAGTGCGAAGTTTGTTTAAACGAAAGGAATGGAAGAGTGAAGACACTGAGAAAATTCAAAGTACCTGAATGGGTAACGGCAGGACTTGCATTTATATATTATTGGATTATGGCATTATATAAATTGACCAATGCACCAATCTGGCAGGATGAATCAATGGAATATTATTGCTCCATACCAGTAAAAGGAGCTATCCAGGGCGTGACACAATATACGACCATGTATGAACGTATGGCGTATATTCAGCAGCAGCCTCCTTTATATAACTGGTTGATGTGTATCTGGCTGCAGATTCATGACAGTGAGTGGTGGTATCGTTTTTCCAGTGTAGTAATGGGCTTCATTGCAGTAATTGGTTTATATCTGGTCATAAAGAAACTGTGTGGCAGATTTTCAGCTACCTTGTCTGTTTTTGTGTTTTCCAGTATTTATATTCTGATGTATTATGTGAAAGAAGCATCAGAATATATGCTTTTAATCATGTTGTTAATCTGGACTGTATATCTATACCTGTTTATATTAGAGCAGATCACGATTAAAAGAGCAATTATGTTTACAGTTTTATGTGTAGTAGATGTATATACACATTATGGCGCTGTATTTGTCATTATACCAATGGCACTGCAGCTGTTAGCATATTATTGGAAATCAGGCGAGAAGAAAACATTCTGGTCTGCTATGATATCTTATGTTGTAGCTGGTATGGGGGCTGGAATTCCTTTGCTCTATTTCTTCATGTTACCTCAATCTACCAATCCAATCAGTACACTTGGGGCTGACAAGCCGATAGAGATAACTGGTAATAATATCATACTGGATTTCTTTGACAGTCTGATGTGGGTGCTTCGCTGGTGCATGCTGGACTATGACAGGGATGCAGAGAAGATAACATGGACAATATGGATCATTCTTTTTGCGCTATTGGGTCTTGGCATATTTGTTTATCGAAAGACACATAGAAAAGAAATCAGGTTTTTTATCAGATGTAATATATGGGTATTTCTTATTTATTACGTGATTACAACACTGAATATCTATGCATATGGTTGGTTTGGTAATCGTTATAATTTGTTTATATTTCCGCTGTGGTTTATTTTGATTGCAGTTATTTTATATGAAACGGTTATGATCTTCAAGGAAAGTGACAAGCAATGGATGCGTAAGGCAGCACCATTTATTAGTGCCGGAATCGTGCTCTCCATGATCCTGTACTGCACATATGGGGATTACCGAATCAGTAATCACTGGGCAAAGAGCGATTTAAGAACTGTAGTCAGTACATGGCGGTCAGATGATGGAGAAGAAGTTCCGACTTTTGTCAATTTCCATCAGAGGTATGCATTTGTATATTACTTGACACATAGCGAAGGGTATCAGGAATCCGACTGGAATCAGATTTATTGCAATGAAACATTAGAAACATTGAATTATAGTGATGCGGAATGGATATCTTTTTTGAATGAGAATGTTTATCCTGATGGTCTGCCAAAGCAGATTTATGTGGTATCGGGACAACATGATACAATAGTGAACGCATTAGAATCTGTAGGTTATCAAACGACAGCAGTTGTGGATACCACTGCTAAATTGTTCCTGTTGGAACAGAAATAAAGAACGAGGGAATCTATGATTTTAATTCATGTGATGGGCGGATTAGGTAATCAATTATATCAGTATGCCCTTTATGAAAAAATGAAAAGCCTTGGGAAAAAAGTGAAACTGGATACGTATGCATATAACGATGCAGCTGGAGAGGATAAGGAATGGCGTAGTCTGGAACTTGATCGGTTCCCTGCTATAGAGTACGATAAGGCAACTTCTGAGGACAGAACAAAGCTTTTGGATAATTCAGGTTTGCTTACTGCTAAGATCCGTAGAAAGCTTCTGGGAAGAAAAGACAAGACAATAAGAGAAAGTAAGGAGTATATGCCAGAGATTTTTCATATGGATGACGTATATCTCTATGGCTTCTGGAATTGTGAGCGGTATTATGAGGATATTATTCCACTGTTGCAGGACAAGTTACAGTTTCCGATAAGTGATGACCCAAGAAATCAGCAGTGTATAGAGCAGATGCAGAAGGAGAATGCGGTCAGCATCCATATTCGGAGAACGGATTATCTGACAGTGGCAGATGGAGCCAGATATATGGGAATCTGCACGGAAGATTATTATAAAGGCGCAATGGCATATATAGAAGCAAGAATCATCAATCCGGTATATTATATTTTCTCTGATGATGTAGAATATGCGAAACAGCATTATCATGAGGATAATATGCATGTGGTAGATTGGAATAGCAAGGCAGATGGAATCTATGATATGCAGCTTATGAGCAAATGTAAGCATAATATCTGTGCAAACAGTACATTCAGTATGTGGGGAGCCAGATTGAATCAAAATAAGGAGAAAATCATGATACGACCATTACATCATGATAATTATGAGACAGCAACAGCTGCGCAGGTAAAGCAAAACTGGAAAAACTGGATTCTATTGGATCAGAATGGACAAGTGTGTGAATAGAAATGATTTAATATCTGTAATTGTTCCTGTGTATAATATGGAACAATATATGGAGAGATGTGTGAATTCCATAATAAATCAGACTTATCATAATCTGGAGATTATTCTGGTAGACGATGGCTCTACAGACCATTCCCCTGCAATGTGTGATGAGTACGCATTGCGTGACGGGCGGATCAAAGTCGTACACAAACCCAATGGCGGATTATCAGATGCCAGAAATGCAGGTCTGGCAGTTGCCGGTGGAAATTATATTGGTTATGTTGACAGTGACGACTGGATAGAACCTCAGATGTATGAGAAGATGTATGCTGCCTGCGTAGAAAACAATGCACAGGTGGCAGTGTGCCGGTATGCAAAGGCTTATCAGGACAGGATAGAGAGAGGCGGCAATGGCAGGATTACGGCTTTTGACCGGGAAGGAATCCTGAAGGTATATTTATCAGATACGGATGAGTATGTTGTTTACAATTCTGTATGGAGTAAACTGTTTGCAAGAGAGGTTGTAGAGGGAGTGCTGTTTCCAATCGGAAAGAACTCTGAAGATATCATGTATACGACCAGGGCATTCTGTAAACTGGAAAGGGCAGTATATATAGATGAATGCCTGTATAATTATGTACTTGACAGGGAAGGCAGTATTATGAATGTGAATCGTACAGAGAGGATGTTTTGCGATGAAATCCCTTTCTGGAGAGAGCACATTGCTTATATCAGACAGCATGTCTCAAATCAAATGGGAGACATGGCTGCGTATTATTTTTATCGTAGAATGTTATCATATTATATGGAGTTATCTCAGATATCAGCTACTAGGGAAGCAGCTAGACGTATTGCGACTATGATGAAAAAAGAGAAAAAGGAAATTCTGAGAGTATACAAAAATGCCTATGAAGGCAAAGGAGATGTTGTCAGAATGTGTATTTTTCTGATATCTCCCGCAGGGTATAAGGGCATAAACAGATTATATGAGAAAGTCGTTATACCTTTTAGAAATAAATAAGGACAAAACATATGTTATTTAATTCTTACATCTTTATTTTCCTATTCCTGCCATTGGCTTTGGCTGGATATTATGGATTAAATCATTTCAAACAATATAAGCTTGGCATGGCATGGCTGATTGGAATGTCCATGTGGTTCTATGGTTATAATAGTATACACTACCTGTTCATATTGATAGTGAGTATTTTATTAAATTATTTTCTGGTAGAAGGCATGTCCAAAGTGGCCCGCCATAAAGGCAGGCAGCTGCTCATGATTGTTGGAATACTGCTAAATCTTGGCATTTTATTCTATTATAAGTATTATGATTTCTTTATAGAAAATGTAAATGCAGTCTTAAAGACAGATATTCATCTGCTTCGTGTAGTTCTGCCACTGGGAATCAGTTTCTATACATTTCAGCAGCTGTCATATGTAATAGATTACTATAGACAGGATTGTGAGAAATACAGCCTGCTGGAATATGCTGCTTATGTTTCTTTTTTTCCACAGTTGATAGCGGGACCGATTGTATACCATAATGAATTAATTCCACAGTTCCGGGATAAAAGCAGAAAGAAGATAGATGTAGAGAATTTCAGTAAGGGAATCTATGCATTTGTACTAGGACTTGCCAAGAAAGTATTGATTGCGGATACTTTTTCTAAAGTTGTGACGATAGGATACCAGGCAGTTGGAGAGTTGAATAGTTCAACCATTCTGTTGGTCATGGTATGTTATTCGTTACAGATTTATTTTGATTTCAGCGGTTATTGTGATATGGCATATGGTATTGGTTATATGTTCAATGTAGAATTGCCGGTGAATTTCAATTCCCCCTATAAGGCGGTATCTATTGTAGATTTCTGGGACAGATGGCATATGACCCTGACCAGATTCTTTACCAGATATGTGTATATTCCACTTGGCGGCAGCAGAAGAGGTAAGATAAGGACGTACCTTAATGTAATGATTGTTTTCTTTGTCAGCGGTGTATGGCATGGAGCAAACTGGACTTTTATTTTGTGGGGAATCATAAATGGTGCTGCCAATGTAGCGCATAAAATATTCAGCAAATGGATAGATAGAATTCCAAAAGTATTACGTATGGGAATCACTTTTGTATTCTGTACTTTTGCATGGAGTTTGTTCAGGGCAGAATCGGTAGCACAGGCATTTGAATTGTGGAACAGACTGTTTCATGAAGGATGGGGGGCTATATACACTCCAATCACAGATCAATTTAACAATATTGTGGAAATGAAGATGCTATATCGTATCGGATTAAGCGCTGTAATCAATGTATATCCGGGACTTTGCGTTTTGATTCTTACATTTATAGTTGTAATCGCATGCTTTACAATGTGTAATACGCAGGAAAAGGTAGCAGATATGCAATATACTAATCGTAAGATTATCACAATCACAGCATTGTTTATTTGGAGTGTCATGTCATTATCAGAAGTCAGCGAATTTTTGTATTTTAATTTTTAGGAGCAGTAATGCAGGCAAAAACATGGTTAAAAAAATGTATATTAGCGTTGATTGGGTCCATAGTATTGTTCTTTGTACTATGTTTTGTTTTTGACCCGTATTTTCATTTTCATAAACCGTTTTCATTTGTAAGATACCGTTTGTATGATGAGAGATATACGAATGATGGAATTTCCAGACATTTTGACTATAATGCAATGATAACGGGAACTTCCATGGCACAGAACTTTAAACCAAGTGAAATGGATCAATTATTTGGAACACAGTCTGTAAAAGAGACTTTTTCAGGGGCCGGTTATCAGGAATTATCACAGAATCTGGAAAGGGCACTGAAACGTAATTCTAATTTGAAGACAGTAATATGGACAATAGATTATAATGGATTGATCAGAGAGAAAGACTGGACACAATACGAGGGATATCCAACATATTTATATGATGATAATCCTTGGAATGATACACAGTATATTTTTAACAAGTCGGTATTTTATCACGGAGTATTGACTAATATTGCAAAAACAATTTTACAGCAGCCGAGTACATCTATGGATGAATATTCATCCTGGGATAAACCAACAGGCCTACAGTATATCATGGAAAGTTATGACAGGTGGGAAGAGAAAGCGCCCATGCAGTCAGGACTTTCGCCGAAAGAAAGAGAAATGGTCATCACCAATATCCGTGAAAATATTGTAGAATTAGTAAAACAATATCCGGATACTACATTCTATCTGTTTTACACTCCGTACAGTATCTGCTTCTGGGATTTCCAGAATCAGGAAGGACTTATGATGCGGCAATTTGAAGCAGAACAGATTGCAACAGAGATGTTGTTGGACTGTGCAAATGTGAAGCTCTATAATTTTTATGATAAATATGATATAATATGTAATCTTGATAATTACAGAGACAGGGAGCATTATGCACCTGAAATTAACAGTGCAATATTACAGTGGATACAGGCTGGGGATGGATTGATCACCAGAGATAATTATATGTCTAAGTTAGAGCAGGAAAAAGAATTTTATCTCAATTATGATTACGACAGCATTTATCAGGCTAATGTTGAGCAATAGATATATGATCATGCACTATGCAGGTAGGAAATGAGGAATAAAATGGACATCTTTAAAAAGCTGAATTACATTTTGGACAAAAAACAGAAAATCAATATAGTTGTTTTGGCAGTTATGATATTCATTGGTGGTATATTGGAAACTTTAAGTATATCAGCAATGCTTCCTGTCGTATGGGTTATCATTGATGCAGAGTCGGTACAAAATAATAAGTACTGTCAATGGATCATGCAACTCCTGCATATACAGAATATGCAGGGATTTATCATCATGCTTTTAGTCTCCTTAATGATTATGTATGTATTAAAAAATGCATATCTGCTACTTTTGACAAGTGAACAGAATCGATTTATTTCTGTAAATAGAAATAGGCTGATCAGTCAGGTATTAAGAGAATTTTTGAACAGACCTTATGAGTTTTATCTTGATGCAGATATTCCTACTGTTTTTCGTCTGACAGACAGCGATATTCCAAATGTATTTGGTATTTTGATGGCTATTATTTCCCTGGCATCTGAAGTAGTTGTATTTGTTTTGATATGTGGAGTACTTATTGCAACAGATTGGAAGCTTGTGATGGTTCTCATATTTATTTCAGGGATTGTAACGCTTGTTTTATTCAAAGTTCTGAAACCTAAGTTGAATTCACTGGGAATGACCAATCAGGCAATTCAGTCAAGAATTGCTAAATGGCGTATTCAGGCTATCTATGGAATTAAAGATGTTAAAGTATTGCATAGAGAATCATTTTTTGCAGATAACTATGAAAGCAATGGAAAAATCGGGGCTAAATTAAATCAGAAATATGCAATTATTAATGCGTTGCCCAGAATTTTAATAGAAACTATTTTTATGGTATCTATATTGGGATATTTGGTTGTCTGTGTTGCGTTAGGGGATGATATGACGCAGATGCTTCCGACATTGACTGCTTTTGGATTAGCAGCGGTCAGATTATTGCCCTGCGTAAACCGCATTAATACGTATCTTACGGATATTTCATATTTTAGACCGTGTCTTGACTATGTTTATGAAAATATGAACATAAATGAAATCAGTAAGAAAACGAATCAGACGTTGTTACCTGTTGATGAAACAAAAACAATGAAGTTAAGAAACCGAATAGAATTAAAGGATATTGTATATGCCTACCCTAATACGGATACGCTGATTTTTAACCATGCAGATATGGAGATTCCATATGGCAAGTCAATTGGAATTATGGGACCTTCTGGAGCAGGTAAATCGACTATAGTAGATATTCTTCTTGGATTACTGAAGGTACATGAGGGACAGATACTTTGTGATGGCGATAATGTATTTGATAATTATCCTGCATGGCTGGCGCAGATTGGATATATTCCTCAGTCTATTTATCTGGTAGATGAACCTATCCGCAATAATATTGCATTTGGTATTGCAGATGATGAGATTGATGATAACAGAATCTGGCAGGTATTAGAAGAAGCTCAGTTGAAAGAATTTATACAGACACTTCCAGAAGGATTGGATACAACAATCGGAGACAGAGGTGTTAGATTGTCCGGCGGACAAAGGCAGCGTCTTGGCATTGCGAGGGCATTGTATCATAATCCGGAGATTCTTGTGTTTGATGAGGCCACTTCAGCATTGGATAATGAGACAGAGGCTGCAGTTATGGAAGCAATCAACAGCTTTCATGGTAAGAAAACAATGGTTATTATTGCACATAGACTCAATACAATCGAGAAATGTGATATGATTTATAAGGTTGAAGGCGGCAAGATTACACAGACAACTTTATAGGCATAGGAAGAGGTACAAGTTGGATAAACATGCATATTTGCTGATGATTCATGAGAATTCATTAGTGCTGAACAGATTGATTCGGTTAATAGATGATAATTGGAATGATATCTATATCCACATAGATAAAAATGCGAAAAATATAGCCCCATCAGAAATAAAACAGTTTGCACAGAAATCGAAGGTATATTTTGTAAAAAGACACAAGGTGAACTGGGGAACAAATAGTATCATGGAAGCTGAGATTGAACTGTTTAAGGCGGCAGCAAAGCAGCAGTATCAGTACTATCATTTGCTGTCAGGTGCTGATCTTCCAATAAAGACACAGAAAGAGATACATGATTTCTTTGAAGAGAACAATGGAAAAGAATTCATACATTTTGGAACAGAGCAGTATCAGAAGGATATTCAGGAGAGATATAACCAGTATCATTTCTTTACAAAGCGGCTGGGAAGAAAAAGAGACAAAAAATTCTGGGTACAATTGGAGACATATTCACTGGCGATACAAAGAAGACTGCATGTTAATAGGGAGAAAAAGAATGATTTTTCGTTTTATGGAGGTTCCAATTGGTGCAGCGTTACATATGAATATGCAAAGTATTTAATAAATGAGTATAAAAGGATAAGGCGTAGCTATTATTTTACGCAGATTAGTGATGAATCAATATTGCAGACTGTGTTAATGAAATCACTTTATAAAAATAGTGTTTATCAAAGTAGTTTTTCTAACAGTTGCATAAGCAATGTACGTGAAATTGATTGGAACAGGGGAAATCCATATGTATTTCGAGCAGAAGACTTTGAGATGCTTATGAATTCACCATGTATGTTTGCCAGAAAATTTGACGAGAAGACAGACCGGAAAATCATAGAGCAGATATATGAGACAATCAATAATGAGCAGATTAAGGATAGAGGGTAGAAAGGGAAGAGCATGATACATGAACAGGTTATTGCAACAGAATTATTAAAAGGTCAGGGACTGGGCAATCAACTGTTCTGCTATGTTACGACCAGATGCCTTGCTATGAAGAATCACAGCCAATTTGCCATTCTGAATAAGGAAATTCTGGCAAATAATATGCATTCCAATAAGGGCATGTATTTCATGGATATTGACTGTGGCCTGGACATGAAGAAAGAAGAATTTTCAGAGATTTATCAGGAGAAAGAAGACAGAATATATCTTGGCAATTCCATGCATGATATCGAGCATGGATGCTATATTTCAGGAGCAGATGAGAAGCTTCTGAGGCTGGCTCAATCTACACTTGTATATGGCAATATGCAGGATGAAGCATATTTTGGACAGTATAAAGAAGAGATTAAGCAATGGCTGAGGGTAAAGCCGGAATATGATAGTTATGAATATTCCAGGGATAATCTGTGCATTATCAATATTCGAGGTGGTGAATATACCAGCAATCCGGAGCTTTTTCTTCGTAGGAAATACTGGCTGGATGCCATGAAGGTGATGAAACGTAAGCGCCCTGATATAGAATTTATGGTAATTACAGACGATTTGTCAGCAGCAAGAAGAATCCTTCCTGAAGTGCCGGCTTACCACTTTGATCTGTCAGGAGATTACACTGCAATCAAAAATGCAAAGTATCTGATATTATCGAACTCTACATTTGCTTTTTTCCCTGCTTATACCAGTGAAACAGTAGAGTATGTGATAGCACCTAAATATTGGGCGAGACATAACGTGTCAGATGGCTATTGGGCATCCGAGCAGAATATTTATGATGAGTTCACATATATGGATAGAAAGGGAAAACTTTTTACTGCAGCAGAATGTCGGGAAGAGTTGGCAGCATATAAGCAGAGTTCCAGCAGATATAAAAAGGTTGGAATAGAATTATCCGGTATCAGGTTATTGACAGCAAAATGCCATGCGAAATATCTGATTTGTGAGGATTTATTTGTAAGGGCATTACGTTCTGTAAAAAGAAGAATATCTTCTGATTGATAAATGGAGTGAAATATATGCAAAAACATCATAATATGACTTTTGATGAGATCGTTAAAGAGGTTGTAAGAGTATGTAAAAAAAATAAAGTAGAGCATCTTTCATTATTTGGCTCTTATGCTCGGGGAACTCAGACAGAGAGAAGTGATATTGATTTTATTGCGTATGGTGTAAAAGATATTGAGACTTTACGTGAAGAAATAGATGAGATTATGACATTAAAAAAAATAGATATATTTGATTATGATGAAGTATGTAATCAATATTTGAGAGAGGATATGGATGAATATGGAAGAAAAATCTACTAGGAGATATCTAAGTTTTTGCAAAAGTCTCGATAATTTGAAATTGTCATGTGGTGCAAATCCCAATGAGAATTTTGTACTGAGTGGTACTGCACAAACCTTTAATCTTACCTTTGACTTAGCTTGGAAAGTAATGAAAGATATTATTGTTTCAGAATATGGGATAGTCGATTTTGCAACAGGTTCACCAAGAGATACATTAAAGACTGCATATAGTGTCGGGCTAATATCAGATGATCTATGGCTTCAAATGCTGAAAGTCAGAAACACATTAATTCACGATTATGATGGAGATGTGGCTAAAAGGTATTTCAAAAATATTACAGAGGATTTTTTTGAATTGCTTCAGCAGTTAAGAAGTAAAGCTGAGCAATGGTATCAAGTGGATGAATCAGACGGTAGGTAAGCAGGAGAAATATAAATGCAGGAAAAATTAAAGTTACCACAGATTACATTAGTGGCAATGACAAGTGTAAATATAAAAGAGACAATTCAGGCTATGGAATACAGTATGCGTGGAATTGAATTCGGTGATGCTGTGCTGATCACGCATAAGAAGCCCATCGGGCTGCCTAAGAATATCCGTTACAGTCATACCAGTGAGCTTACGGATATTGACGCCTTTAATTATAAAATGGTATATGAGCTGGGTGATCACATCCATACAGATTATGCCATGATCGTGCATGCAGATGGGTTTATCGTACATCCCGAAATGTGGCGTGATGAGTTCCTGAAATATGATTATATTGGTGCTCCGTGGCCATTACCGAAGGAAGGCGACGCCACTACCTACCGTGATAAAGATGGTAATATCTGTCGTGTGGGCAACAGCGTAGGAATCCGAAGCAAGCGTCTTATGGATTATCCGAAAAAGGCAGATATTCCATGGGAAGGTGAGTATGCATATGGTAAAATGTGGTATCATGAGGATGGATTTATCTGCTGTAAGATCAAACATATTCTGGAAGCAGAGGGCATGCAGATAGCGCCGCTTGAAGTGGCTAAGTATTTTGGACATGAACATATGATACCGGAGATAGAGGGTATTACACCATTTGCTTTTCATAAATGGGAGGGGACGAACGCACAGTATCCTAATTTTTACAAGGAACCATTTATGAAAAAATGTAAGAAACTGGTCAGAAGGATTATCAGGAAATAAAAGGAAGATAAGGAATCAGTATGGTATACGATTGTTTTCAATTTTTCAATGAATTAGATATTCTTAAAATCAGACTCAATGTCATGAATGATGTTGTAGACAAGTTTGTGATCAGCGAGGCTACAGAGACCTTTTCAGGACTTAAGAAACCTCTTTATTATGAAGAAAATAAAGAGATGTTCAAAGAGTTCGAGGATAAGATTATACATGTGGTAGTAGATGATACGCCTCAGGGGGGAACTCATGAAAGAGATACCTTCCAGAAAAATGCAGTAACCCGTGGACTGAAAGATGCTACGGATGATGATATTATTATATTCAGTGATTTGGATGAAATCCCCAATCCTGAAAAAATCAAAGAAATCCTGCAGAATTTCCAACAGGATAAGATCTATCATTTTGCCCAGCGCCTGTTCTACTGCTATCTGAATATGGAGGAGGTATCGGGAAATCTCTTATCCTATGCAGGGGAATTTGATGGTGTGGAGCATAAGAAATGGATTGGTTCCAAGATGTTAAGCTATAAGCTTATGAAAGAGCAGCATCTGCAGTGTGGTGATCTTCGTTTTCCGGAGCGCAAGGAAATAGGAATTCGTGTAGAAGATGGCGGATGGCATTTTGGATATATGGGTGGACATGGCGAGAAGGATATTAAGAAGCGTGTACAGGAGAAGGTAGTTTCTGCTGCACATCAGGAATATAATTCCAAGCATGTATTAAACCAGGTTACAGATCAGATTAAGGATGGCAAGGATATCTTTGGGAGAGATGCCAGGTTTATCAGATGCGAGATAGATGAAAGCTATCCGAGGTATATCAGAGAGCACCAGAAAGAACTGGATTTCCTGATCCTGCATGAGGAGAAGCCTGTGGAGCATGCTCTTAGACGGGCAAGGGTAACAATTAAGGATACATGTTACCAGATAGAATTAGGATGCAAGCGACTGATAAAGAAAATAATAGGTAGAGGGTAGAACATGGTAAAAGTATCAATCTGCGTGCCTACTTATAATAATGCGTTGGAGGTGGAGAGACTGTTACAGTCTGTTCACAGGCAGAATTATACAGATTATGAAGTGAATATATCAGATGACTCTACGAATGAAGAAACAGCAGAACTGATAGAGCGGATCAGAACAGAATGGAGTTGGCAGGATAAACTGCATTATATCCATAATGAGAAGCCATTAGGGCATATCTATAACTGGAATGCGGCAATTAAGATGGCAGCAGGGCAGTATATTAAGATCATGTTCAGTGATGACTGGTTTACAGATGAGGATGGCCTGGGCTTTTTTGTCAGTATGCTGGATGAGCATCCGGAGGCTAATCTGGCTTTCTCAGGAAGCATGCAGGTATTGCTGAACGGACAGGATATTGAACAGGTAAAACATCTGAACAAACAGGTAACAGAGCATGGAAATGCATATGCAAGATATGCAGAAGATGCCTTTATAGAACGACTGCACAGAAATTATAAGCTGTTTTTCCTGGGAAACCAGATAGGAGCTCCCAGTGCCGGAATTTACCGCAGAGGAGAACATCCGGTATTATTTGATGAACAAAGCAACTGGGCTTCCGATATGTTCCTGTATTTTGACCTGCTGCAGGCTAACCATGCGTTTGTATACACGAAGGAACCGTTGATTTCTATAGGTATGCATGCTAATCAGTATACTGAGACATTTTCAGAAAGAGATATGCGCATTTATAATGATTACAGGTATTTGTATACGAAATATGGACTGCAGGATTGTGAAGAGTGCAGACAGTATTTCACAGAGAACTTTATCATTAAGTACCATCAGGGATTGAAAGAAGCCAAAGCACTGGGAATAGAGAACAGCAGATACTGGAGGGCATGGTGTAAAGAACAGAAGGAAACAGTAAAATGTTTCCTGCATGCAAGATTACAGCATGGAAGATAAAATGAAAAATATAAAATATGCAGTATGCTATCTGGTTATCATAGTGATGGCATCCATTCCATTATTTAATAATTATCTGATTCGGGGGCATGATATATATTTTCACCTGATGCGCATAGAAGGATTGGCACAAGGACTGGGAGCAGGAGAATTTCCGGTCAGGATACAACCTGTATGGTATGACGGATATGGTTACGCCGTATCCGTCTTTTACAGTGATCTGTTCTTATATCCGGCTGCATTGTTGAGATTATTGGGAATATCACTACAGGATGCCTATAAGGTATATGTGGTATTATGTAACATAGCGACAGCACTGATATCAGGCTATAGTTTCGGCAAAATATTCAGGAAAAGAGAAATCGGAGTATTTGGCAGCTGTCTTTACACACTGGCACCGTATCGTCTGGTAAATCTATATACCAGAGGGGCATTGGGAGAATACACAGGGATGATATTCTGGCCTTTACTGATCTACTCCTGCGTATTATTGCTGAATGAAGGTAGAAATAAAGTTCAGTTACAAAAAGGTGCTGTTTTTATGGGAATCAGTATGGCTGGAATGTTACAGAGCCATATGTTGACAGCAGAAATAGCATGTATGGTATTACTTTTATTAGTTATTGTGCATTGCAGACGGACTTTTCATAAGGAAGTTATGCTTGCAGGCTGTGGTGCAGTTGCAGCTGCACTGGGACTTAGCGCGTGGTTCCTGATTCCATTTTTGGATTATATGCTGTTTGGAAGGTTCAATATCAACAGTATTCGCAATAATGACATTATGATACAGAGGCAGGGAGCTTTTCTTTCACAGGTATTTGCGATATTTGATAATGCAGTTGGGCAGAGTCTGGACGCAGGTGCCGGGACAGCAGGGGATTTTACACAGGGTGTTGGACTGTCTCTGATGCTTTCGGTTATCATATTGATGCTATTGTGTATCCGGGGATATCTGAAGCAGGAAGAAAGAAGAAACAGACAGATCACGATCACAGCAGCCGGCTTAGGAGCTCTTATGGTAGTTATGAGTACTCTGTACTTTCCATGGGACCGACTATGCAGAATAAGCAGGATATTCCGGTATATTATTGTAAAAATACAATTTCCATGGCGTTTTACCGGTGTTGCAGTGGGACTGTTAGTAGTAGTATGGTGTGCAGTTCTGAATTATACAGAACGAGAGTATGACAGAAGAAAAAAAGTAATTACCATATGCCTTGCCGTTGGTATCCTGTTACTGTCAGTCGGACACTTTGTCATAGACCTGAACCAGCGGGCAGAAAGAATACAGGTTCGCTCTGTGAAGGAAATGGATACTTTCGTGGCGTCGGGAGAGGAATATCTGCCCGTTGATACGGTATTGGACAAGCTTAAAACACAGGAACTGTACAAAGATGACAGTGTAGAAATATCAGATGTGGTATATCGTGGGACATCAATAACGATGCATGTGAAGAATACATCGGCGCAGCAGGCGGGATTAGAACTGCCACGGTTATATTATGCAGGCTATCAGGCACTGGAAGTAACAGATGAAGGTCAACATTTTCCAATAGAAGTAACAGATGGAACCAATCATGTAATTAAACTTATGATACCGAAACAGACAGAAGGGAATATTACGCTGTCATTCCGTGAACCATGGTATTGGCGATTGGCAGAGATTATCACATTGCTATCAGCAGGAATCGTGATATTATGTACATATAGGGTTGAAAATTGTGAGAGATAGGGATTGTAAAAAATATCAGGATGAATATGAATTTAGAGAAAGCCCAGAAAGTATACAAGAGCATATTTGTTATTAGCTGCATTATTTTTTTAGGATGCTATATAAGTTTGATATTTAATGAGAATGTGTGGACAGATGAAGCTTATACCATCAGGCTGATCAGAAAAAATACATTGACGCAGATTATTGCAGCAACGGCAGATGATGTACATCCGCCACTCTATTATCTTATGCTGAAAGTATTTATAAGTATTTTCGGAGATAGTATGATTACTTATAAATTATTTTCAATAGTACCCCTGATTTTATGTTATATTTTAGCAGGAACCAGGATCAAAAGATATTGGGGAAATAATACAGCAATCTTATTTATATTTTTTATCAATGCAATTCCAAGTTTACTGGAATATGTAGTACAGATACGTATGTATTCATGGGCTATGTTTTGGGTTACCTGGGCAGCGGTCAGTGCATTTGGTGTTTATAAAGAACGTAGAATCAGTGATCATATACAATTGATAATAGCTGCATTAGGCGCATGTTATACACATAATTATGCAATGCTTAGTTGTGTATGTATTTATGCGTTTCTTGCGATATTTATGATAAAGAGTCCCAGGCAATGGTCAATATCAGGAATAGTGGTTGCTTTATTTTATAGTCCATGGTTATTTATTCTGTATCAGCAGACTACGAACAGAATTGGAAATTACTGGATTGAACCGGTTACAGTAAGAACGGTGATCAGTTATGTAGAATACTTATTTGGTTCGGATATACCATATTCACCATGGATGTTGGGAATATTATGTTTAATGACCCTGATACAGTGCTTAAAAAGTATCAATATGGATCGTGTTAAAGCATTGTCGGCTATATGCATGTTTACTGTTCCGGTTGTAATTGCATTAATTGGAATTATAGTATCAATTGTGGTTACTCCATTTTTTATTGCCAGGTATCTAGTACCTTGTGTAGGGTTACTGGCATTATTCCTTGCAATTGGTTATGGAGGGCAGAAAACAGATTTAAAGATATTGCTGATTTTGTTTTGTTGTGTTATGTTTGTCAGTGCGTATAAGATTAATTACACCAAAGAATATGGGAGTACCAGGACGCAGGAACTTCTTGATTATATGAATGAAAATATGGGAGAAAACGACTATATTTTATATAACTATGAAATATATGGCTTTATATATCAGATTTATTTTGATGAGGAGCGCACAATATTCTTAGGAAATATGGATTTTTCACAGGATTTTGATACGTTATGGTTCTTTGACAGCTGTGTTACACCATGGCTGGATTCACAGACACTTGAGAATTATCAGTTACAGAAGGAATTCATAGGAAGAATGGGAATAGAGCAGAATGAATTCTCTCTATATCGAATAACCCATAAGTGAGTGTAGAATATGAAAAGAATAAGTATTATTTGTAGCATCTATTTAAGCTGTGTTATAATCATATTGGCTGTTATGGCATGGCATCACCCTTTTACAAATGAATTAATGTCAACAAATGGGGCTGCATATGAGCAGAAGGTGAATTCAGTGGCATTCGGTTATCAGTTGGATCAGCAGTTTATACCGATAGAAAATGGATTATCGGCAATAGACATTTATGTAAACACAACGGAGTGCTCAACAGAAAGCGGAAAATTGCAATTCTCAGTTTGGAATCAGTTAAATGAGCTATGTTTTATAAAGGATATTCCATTGTCAGAATTGCCAGAGTATGGTTGGTATAAAGTATTACTGGACGTGCAGTTACAAAAAGGAGAGAAATATAGACTGGCACTTGAAAGCATAGATTGTATAGATTTGGGGCCGCAGATATCCTTCTTTGCAGCCAATCAGGCTGCGGCACCGGAACAGATAACGGATACATTGATCTATGCAGGGCAGGAAGTATCTAATGCTGCACTTCGTATCAGGTTCTATTATGAAGTACCTGTGAAATGGTATATATATGGTGTATATATATTATTTGCAGCCATTACTGGTATGTGGATCATAAGATTTTTCAATAAGGAGAGTTAAATGATGGAGAGAACGAATAATTTCTTCCTGATTCATAATTTTAATACAATTCCTGATGAATTGATTGCAATGTGTCAGGATTATGTTATTTATGACTGTTCAACAGATAATACTGTGAAAGAAAATCTTCATAATGGACACTATAATGTGATAGATATAGAGAATACAGGTCATAATATTACTACTTATTTCTCCTACTTCGATGAGCATTATGATAACCTGCCGGAAGTAATCTGCCTGTTAAAAGGTAATATGATAGGACGTCATTGTTCAAAAGAATTCTTTGAACAGGTATATGATAATAAGACATTTACATTCCTGTATGATGAGAAACAGTACTGGGATCGTTTCTCAAAATATAATGAAAATAAAGAAAAAAATGAAACAGGGACCACATTTCTTGCAATGGAAAATGTCTATGTAGAGAAAAATAATTCCTGGTATGTGGATTCTCCTAATCATCCAAAGAAGTATTTTGATGATGTGGATGATCTGCTCAGATTTATTTATAAAGATCCTATGATTCCACAGTACTGCATGTTCTCACCGGGAGCCTGCTTTATTGTCCGTAGAGAGCAGATATTAAAGCATAGTCGTGAGTTTTACCGTAACCTGAATAAGATTATGAATTATGCAATGGACCCATGTTTCCCATCAGAAGCACACCAGATTGAGAGGATACTGCCTATTATCTTTACTTCTTTATGTGAGGTAAATGACTGGATGGATGATGAGGCTGCCTTTGAGGCTAAATTGCCGGAATGCAGTGCGTACATACAGTATAAATGGGAGAACAGACCCAGAAGATTTAAGAAGCTGAGAAAAGCATTAGGTCTGATATAGCCTGGGAGAGGTAAAAGATACATGAAATTAGTGAGCGTAGTGGTATTGGCATATAGATCTGCCGACACCATTATAGAAACTTTGGAAAGCATAAAAAAACAGACATATCCCCAAATAGAGCTTATTGTAACAGATGATTGTTCACCGGATAACACTGTTGAAGTAGTAGAACACTGGATGAGAGATAACAAAGGATGTCTTTCAGATATGAAATTAGTAACTACTGAAAAGAATACTGGTCTACCATCTAATATCAACAGAGGATTACAGGCTGCAACGGGGATGTATTATAAGGGAATTGCCGGGGATGACTATCTGACTGAAGATGCCATAGAGAAATATGTTGATTTTTGTGAGAAGAATCCAGGCGTGTTTCCTATTGCCAGAGTACATTTGTTTACAGAATACGATAATAATCCATCATTTCCTGAGATACAGGCATATTGTAATAGATGTTATGAATTTGCTCAGAAAACATACAAAGAACAGTATCAGATGCTGCTTATGCAGAATCGCATCGTGGCACCATCAGCAACTTTTTACACCATGGATTTTCTAAAACAGGTTAAGGGCTATGACGAAGAGTATAAATGGTTTGAGGATTATCCTATGAATCTGAAGGTCATGCATGCAGGATATAGGTTTGGACTTATTGATGAAGAAATTGTCTGGTATCGCATGTCAGAGAAATCTGTTACTGCCTCCCAACAAATGCGACTGAAGAAAACAGAAATGAAATTATTTTTCAGAAGAAAGCTATGGTATATGATACAGGCCGGGATGGGATGGGAAGGCATTAAACAATGTAAATACTGGCTTAAGATTGCAATGACAAAATAGAAGGAGAAGGAAGCTGACAATGAATATTGTGATTATTCCTGCCTTTTTCCAAACAAAGAGCAGAAAAACGCTGGGGAGTTTCTTCCTGGAACAGGCAAGAGCATTACAGCAAAAAGGACACAAAGTTACTATTCTGTATTGCGATACTTATTCCATAAAATGTGTGAAGGACTGGTTTGCATACAATGAGGAAAAGTCTGAAATCATAGAAGGCATTCAAATTTACAGAAATAGATGTTTTTGTCCATTGAAGCATGGAATAGAGGGACATCGTGAGGCCTTTGCCAATGGTATTCAGAAGCTCTATGATCAATATATGAAAGGAAACAAACCGGATATTATTCATGCTCATTGTTGTGTATGGGCAGGCTATGCTGCCATGAAGCTTTCCGGGCAGATAGGAGTCCCCTATGTAGTGACAGAACATGCTACTTTGTTTCAATTACATAGAGATGAAATAAGCGCTGGAAATAATGCAATCATTCAACAAGTTTATCAAAAGGCAGCAAGAGTGATTTGTGTAAGCAGAGCTTTTGCAAGGTTAATAGAATCATATAGGACAGATATAGATGTAGTAGGTAATGTGGTGAATTGCGATATCTTTACACCGCCCAAAGTCTCTAAAAATCATAATGAAATCAGGTTCCTTACTGTGTGTTATATGGAAGAAGAAGCACAACTGTATAAAAAGGGCATGGATATACTGATTCAATCCTGGACGGAAATTGTTAAAGAAAATACGAATGTAAAACTGGTAATTGGTGGTGGGGGCAAGGCTGTACAAAAGGTTGTAGATTGGACCAAAAAGTATCATGTAACAGATAGTGTGGAATTCCTTGGCACATTGAACAGACAACAGGTTGTGGAGCAAATGCAGATGTGTGACTGTTTTGTCCTGCCAAGCCGCTATGAGACCTTTGGTGTAGTATATATAGAAGCCATGGCATGTGGAAAACCTGTGATTGCAGTGGCGAATGGTGGACCTGATGATTTCGTAAAGGACTTTAATGGTATGTTGATAAAGCCTGATGTTGAAGAGCTTACAGGAGCAATCAATAAGATGATAAAACGATTAAAGGGTTACGATTATTATTATGAGGAAGAAATATCCGGTTATATAAAAAATCTATTTTCTTATGATTCGATTGCCGGAAAATTATTAGAAGTTTATAAATCAATTTTAACAAGTTGTTAATAAAAATGAGAGGGATTATACAAATGGCAAGACAAAAGGTTCAAAAGGCGGTAATAGGATTTTTGTGCCTATGTACAGTATTGGAAAATTTAAGAAGGAGAGAGAACTGTGCAAAAAAAAATAAATAAGCCTGGCAATCTGTGTTTCTGGATTGCACTCATAATAGAATGTGTAATAGTAATGATTGATAAAAGTGCATATACCAATCCATGGGAAGGACAACTTTTCAGACTAACCTTTTTACTTTTTTGCATTAAGGTAATTACGACCAGATATTCCAAGAAGGAATGGATTGTTATTGCAATTGTTGGTGTATTAGTATCGATATCATATCTGGTAAATGATAAGGATGAAGTAGTTAGAGCAGCTGTTTTTGTTATTTCTTGCAAGAATATCGATGTAAAGAAAATACTGAAAGTGGTATTAGGCATTACACTGGCAGGTTCAGTAATTCTGTTTATTTTAGCTGCAAGTGGTACATTTGGTGCTATGGCAATGACAGCCAATTTTGGAAGAGGACCATCTCCGGGAATTGTTGAGACGAGATATTGTTTTGGCATGGGGCATCCAAATGCTTTTCAATGCATGATGTATATGATGACGGTGTTATGTCTGTACATTTATATTGATAGAATGAAATGGTATCATTTTGCAGCATTGTTTCTGATCAATATAATTACTTATCAGTATACAGATTCAAATACAGCTATACTTGTAATAGGTGCAACGATAATAGGAGCAGTTATTATGAAGTATGTTCCGGCAATGAGGAATATGAAGTGGGTATACTGGGTAAGTGGAGTATTTGTATTAGCACTAGTTAGCTTTTCGGCATTTGGATCACATACTGGAAGAGAAACACAGTTTATGTACGATTTGGATCAGATATTAAATGGAAGATTTCAGTATGCCCACGCAATTGAAAATGCGAGAGTAGAGAATTGGACTCTGTTCTCAAATAGAGCGAATACAGAGTTTTTTGATCAGGGATTTATCCGTCTGTTTTACTGGTATGGAATTATTCCAGGTGTGATGTATGTATTAGCCAATCTTTATTTAATATATCAGAGCTATCAAAAAAGAGATTATATGTTACTTATTATTGTAGTTGGGTTTTCGCTGTTTTCATTAATGGAAGCACATTTAATATCAGTTTATATTTTACGTAATTATTTATTTATTTTATTGGGATATTATTGGTATCAACCATTTGAAATGGTGGAGAAAAAGAATGGATAATAAGGAAATTATGGTTACAGTGTTAACTCCCTGCTTTAATAGTGTAAAAACTATTGAAAAAACATTGGCATGTATTGAACAACAAACATATCCCCATATCGAGTACATTATTTTGGATGGTGGCTCTACAGATGGTACATTGGAGGTAATAGAGCAACATAGAAAGAAGCTGCCAAATCAGTTTACACTGATTTCTGAGAAAGATCATGGTATTTATGATGCAATGAATAAGGGAATCAGATTAGCTAAAGGTAAGTTAATCGGCATCGTAAATAGCGATGACTGGTATGAAAAGGATACCATAGAAAACGTAGTAAAGGCATATCAGGGTAATCAGTATGAAGTAGTTTATGGTATGCAGAGAACCTATTTGAATGGAAAAGAAAAGGCAACTTTTATCTATCATCATGATTTTTTGCCGCAGCAGATGATTACTCATCCTACCTGTTTTGTAACAAAGGATGTATATGGAACATTTGGCGCTTTTGATTTGCAATACAGGTCGGCATCAGATTATGACTTTATGCTGCGATTATATCAGACAAAGCAGGTAACTTTTACACCGGTGATGAAGGTACTTTCTAATTTTCAGTTGGGAGGTATGTCAAGCAGTCAGGTCGGTGTACAGGAAAATTTAAAAGTCAGATATAAATATGGATATCTTACGAAAAAGCAACTGATATTTCAGACAATAAAAAGTAAGATTTATCAATGGTTTCATGAAAGGAAATAATAATGTCCTCAAAAAAACTGGCAATTATCTCTTTAAATACAGAAAAGAAGAACCTGAGTAAATACTACAATTCCCAGGCAGAAGGATTGGCGAAGGCATTTGCCAGGTCAGGACATGATGTAGAAGTGTATCACCTCATTCCTGATCTGGATGGAGAAAAAGAAGAAATAGAACATGATGGTGTCAAAAGCATTTATTTGAAGACAAAACATATAGGAAAACATGCATTGCCTGACTATACCGGCTTGAATGCAGATAGAGAGTGTTACATTACGGCATCAGATAACTATATCGCATTGCGGGGATTCTTTAAATGGTGCAGGAAAAATAATATCTTATGTCTGCCGTACATTGGAGTTATCAGAAGCAATAATGCTTCAGCCTGGAAGAAGAAAATAGTAGATTTATTTTGCGATAATACATGGTTTTATAAAAAGTATCCCACTGTTGTGAAAACCCCTGCTTTAGCCGAACAATTGAGAGCATTAGGTGCAGAGGATAATGTAAAGATAATTCCGGTGGGGTTGGATGAAACTATTTTAAAACAGAATTATGCAGAGTATGATACTGATAAAATAAAAGAAAAATGGGGATATCAGCCACAGGACAAGATTTTGCTTTTTATCGGTCGAATGACAAATGAAAAACAGCCGCTTAAAATGGTAGAAATATTCCAACAGTTATACGCACAGGATAAGAATTACAGGTTACTGATGATTGGACAGGGAGAGTTGTTAGAGCAGGTAAAACAGAGTATTTCACGGAAATCACTTGGGAATGTCGTATCAATCATGGAAAAGATAGAAAACAGTAATATTTGGGAAGCGTATCGTATAGCATATGCCTATGTTAATTTAAATGAACATGAGATCTTTGGTATGTCAATTTTGGAAGCTATGTACTATGAGTGTCCTGTTGTGGCGTTGGAAGCATCGGGACCTGATTATATTCTGGAATATGGAAAGTATGGTTATTTATGCAGCAGTGATTTAGAGTTATATAATAGTTTGATACAGAAAAAAATAAGGGGAAAGATAGAAGAAGCAAAAAGCAGAATATGTAACCAGTATACATGGAATGAATCTGCAAAGGAATTTTTTAAAGTATGGAGGAATTGGAATTGAGAGAAAGAGAGAAGTGGGTTGATGCTGTAAAGGGACTGGCTATTTATTTAGTGATATTGGGGCATGCTATTCAATATGCAACCAGTCAAGATTATAATTATGCAGGCAATACTATTTTTAAAATTATATATAGCTTTCATATGCCATTATTTATGATGATGAGTGGATATCTATTTGCCTATTCTATGAACAAGTATTCTATAAAGAATGGTGTGTTTGCGAAGGTAAGAGGGATATTAATTCCTTGTATTTCATGGGGAATAATTACATATTTAATTGATTTAATACTATACAGAAAACAAAAAATCGGAATAGCAGCTGCTTTAGATTATACTTATAATAGTAACTGGTTTTTGTGGGCAGTATTTTTCACATCGATATTAGCATATATTTTTATCTTTGTTTTTAAGAAAAAAGAAGTCTCTCTTGCCATATTGGCAATGATAAATTTTGTGTTACCCGATACGCCTGAATATTTTCATATACAGTCAGTCAGAAGATTACTTTTATTTTTCATAATAGGCATAGCAATTAATAGAATAAAAATAATGAATAAAATAACAAAAAAATATTATTGGATAACGTTAACTATCGTATTTAGTATATATGTTTGCTTGATGATATTCGTCTTAAGGAGGGGAGAGTATTTTACGACTCAGATATGTATGTTAACAGGTATAAGGGATGCGATAAAAATTGTTTTGAATACTTTGATGCAATTAACAGGATGCTTCAGCATTATGCTGATTTTATATAAAATTCAACCTAAATGTAAGTTACATGTTATACGCCAGCTAGGTGAAAATTCAATTGTCATTTATGTTTTTTCGGGAATACTCTTTTTTTTCCTAATAAAAGATTATTGTCGAATTCCAGAGGAATATCGGTATTGTATTAAAGCAGGGTATGTATTAGTAATTTCATTGATTATAACGGGAATTTCTTATCTGACTGCTAAATTGATAAATAGGAACAAATGGACAAAGAAAATTCTAATAGGCAAATAGTAATGATAATAATTTGATTAATTAGATTTATTGTAGTAGTATTAAGGACATAAAGTATTCATTAGGGTATGGGCGGGAGAGAAGAAAATGAAAGTAAAATGCAATGTTTTAGATAGACAGTTTTTTCAATACCAGCAGGAATATGAGGAGGCAGCTTTACGAGTACTTCGTTCAGGCTGGTATGTGTTAGGTAATGAGGTAAAGCAATTTGAAGAAGAATTTGCGGCATTTACAGGGAGAAAGTACTGTGTTGGATTAAATTCCGGACTTGATGCACTTATTATGTCTGTAAGAGCACTTGGGATTGGTCAGGGTGATGAAGTCATTGTACAGGCCAATACCTATATTGCAACAGTACTTGGTATTACAGAAAATGGTGCAACCCCTGTCTTTATAGAACCGGATGAATATTATAATATAGATGCTGATAAGATAGAAGCAGCAATTACAGATAAGACTAAGGCAATTATGGTAGTGCATTTATATGGTCAGGCAAGCAACATGGATAAAATTGTAGAGATTTCTAAAAAATACAATGTGCCAATTATTGAGGATTGTGCGCAGTCACATGGAGCATGTTTTGATGGAAAGATGACGGGATCATTTGGAATATCAGGTTGCTTTAGTTTCTATCCCACTAAGAATCTGGGAGCTTTTGGCGACGCTGGAGCAATTGTTACAGATGACAAGGAATTTGCGGATAAAATTCGCATGATGCGAAATTACGGTAGCAAGATTAAATATTACAATGAAATAGAAGGTGTCAATTCCAGACTGGATGAGATGCAGGCAGCATTGCTGCGTGTGAAATTGACACATATAGATGAGCTGAATCAGGAAAGAGTGGTTCTCGCTGACAGATATACAAAGGGTATCAAAAATGAACGTATTATCAAGCCAGAAATGAGAGCTGATGCCAGCAGTATATTCCACCAGTATGTAATCCGTTGTAATGACAGAGACAAACTGCAGAAGTATTTGGAAGAACAGGGTATACAGACACAGATTCATTATCCTGTACCACCACATCTGGCAGAATGTTATAAGCAATTGGGGCATAAGAGGGGAGACTATCCTATTACAGAGCTATATGCGGATGAAGTACTGAGTCTGCCTATTTATACCGGTATGACTTGGGAAGAACAGGATTATGTGATTGATAAACTAAATCAATTTCAAGGATAATATAAAATTATGAAATTTGTTTCAAAATAATATATCTAATTTTTTCAGAAATAAAATGACAAATGAAGCTAAGGCATATAAGTACAATCATATATAGTGCAAACCAAATAATGACATTGTTTTTTAAAGAAGTATGCATATTGTAAAATATATGATTTATGGGCAAATGTAATAAACACATTTCCATACTTATAGAGCCCAGAGGGGCTAATTTTTTCCAAAACCATGCTAATGTATGGGTATTAAGAAACCAGACTATAATTATTGTAGAAATCATTACACCGCAAATTAGGGCTGTATCACCACTTACTGTATCTACATCATATTTTATACACAAAATAGAGTACATTAACAAGATAAATAGTCCCAGATAACTTATAATTTTCAAAGTTTTTGAAGTTTGAGTTTTCATAAAATGGGACAGACATACACCCAAAGAGAAATATAGCAATCCCTCACCATCATGAACATACATAAATGGAAAAGACAAATTTAAGGAGTATAAAGCATAGCCTGCAAAAATTAAAATAACAAAAAGTGGAGTATATATATTGGCAATTGTCTTGCTTTGCAAGAAGCATATAAAGTAGTATATGATATACAAGAGAAGAATTACGCAGAAGAACCACGCAACTGTATTATCAGGGTAAATATCATCAACCCATCCACTTGAAATCATGAGAAAAGATAAAATTTCCTTTTTCATATTAATAGAAGAAGGGCCAGAAACACACACATAAAAAAAGAGAGATAAAAAATATACAGGATATATTTTCAGTAATTTTGGAATAAGAAACTGCTTAAAAGTATAATGTTTATTGATTAATTTATGCTTATATGAATAATCCATACAGAATCCACTCAAAATGAAAAAAGTATAGTTGCCTAAGTATCCACCATATTTTTGAAAAAAGGGAATATAATGTGAAAATACTCCACAAAACGAATTATCCAAATGAAAGATCATAATAAGAAGAAATGACAACAGCTTTAAAAAGGATAATCGGTTCCATTTATCCGAAGTCATGAAATTATCAACGGTATTGTAATTTGATGCTTGCATTTGTAGACTCTCCTTAAATTTGATATAATAAAAATATATCACATTAACACAAATAGGTAAATAACATTGTAAATGAGCATGGATAGTTTATTAATAAGAAAGGGCAGAATTAAATGATAGAAGAATGCAAATTAATAGAATTTCCACAAAAGGGTGATGAAAGAGGACACCTTGTCATTGTAGAGGGAAATCAGGATATTCCATTTGATATTAAAAGAGTATTTTATATTTATGGTTCTGATAAAGATGTAGTACGTGGAAAACATGCTAATTATGATACAGAATTTGTCCTTATCAATGTAGCAGGCACTTCAAAGGTAAGAGTGACTGATGGCAAGAATGAGAAGACTTTTAATCTGGATAGACCGCATATAGGGATATATCTGCCTAAGCTTGTATGGAAGGATATGTATGACTTCTCGGAGGATTCAGTGTTATTATGTCTTGCCAGTGAACATTATAATCCTGAGGAGTATATCAGAGACTATGAGGAATATTTACAGGTTATGAAAGGATGAAGTATGCAGAATCTGGTAATTATACTTTATATAATATTTTGGGGAGCAATATCAGGAATACTATGGATTTACTTGTCAAGAGCTGAGTTCAAATTGGATAAGCAGAGAAAAGCGATAAAGGTTGTCGCGTTTTTTTCATGTTTCAGTTATTTTCTAATGTCAGGAGCGAAGGGGTATTTAGGGGAAGCAGAGAGTACTTTGTTTGAAAGCCTTTGGGATATTGAAATCAGGACATATATTCATTATGCAGTACCGCTATTGGCTCTGGCTGTAATCATGCCTTTGTTTATGCGTTGTGTTATCAGAAAATGGGCTTGGAAGTTAATAGACTGTTTTGATGCTGTTTTTTTCGTTGGCATCATTTTGCTTATGATCGCAAAAGGGCAATGCAGTAACAGAGATTATTGTGTTGTATTGATTCTATCAGCATGTATAGCTATGCTACTTGCTGTTTTATCAAAAAATAATGCGAGATATATAGAAAAGAAAGAGGTTAGTGGTGTTTTTGTGAGTGCTATGCCTGCAATTGTGGCATGGATGGTTACAGTAGGTATTTATTTGCCAAATGAACTATATTTGAATAATTATAATGAGTTCCCCGGTTCGTATGGACAGTTTTTCATTATAATGCTTTTGGGTAGTATTCTGATTGGAATATTGTTTGTTGCGGTAGAAATTCTTTTTTTACCTAAGGCAGTAATAAAAGCTATGAATCTTTATCTGGCGGCTGTTATATGCATGGGATATTTGCAAAGTATGTTTTTGAATGGGGATTTACAGCCGTTGGATGGTAATGACCAGGTATGGCCGCAGATGACTAGATTAATCAATATTGTACTTTGGATTATTGCAATAGGAGTAGCAGTAATTGCAGGCTATAAAAAGGATTTAATAAAAAAGATATTACAGGGGCTTTGTATATATATTGCATTAATTCAAATGGTTACGTTAGGATATCTGATGATTACGACTGACTATGGAAAGCAGAAGTATGAGGCAGCTATGACAACGCAAGGGGATTTAGAAATTGCAGCTAAGGAAAACGTGCTTGTATTTGTATTGGATAACTTTGATAGTAGCTGGTTTGAGGAAATTGTCGAAGATGATCCGGATTTTGTTGAACCTTTAGCAGATTTTACATATTATAGAAACGGAACTTCCCAGTTCGCACATACATCAATGGCGATACCATATATGTTGACGGGAAGTGTATGGACGGAAGAAACAGAGGGTAATTATTTTAACTATGCATATGAAAACAGTAATGTAATAGAGACATTGGCCAATAATAAATGTAATGTTGGCATATTTACAGGCGTCTCTTACTTAGCTGAGTCGGCTAGACAATTGACAGAAAATTACAGCGAACAGGTTACAAGAGAATATAGTGTCGGAAAAACACTTGGCATGATGAAAAAGGCGTCTATGTATAAAATAATGCCTTTTGTAATTAAACCGGAATATATTTACTATTCAGGAGATATGTATAGTATGGCTTCTTCGGATGAGATTTGGAGTATTGACAATGATATACTATTTTATAATAGAATTGTTGAGCAGGGAATCTCTGTAAATGAAGATTACTCTAGTGTTTTTCGGTTTTACCACATGAGAGGACCACACGCTCCATTCTACTTATCAGATGATATGCGCTATGAACCTACTGGCAGACGGGCAACTCGAAACTCACAGGGACGTGGAAGCATGAAAATCGTATATGAATATATGAGACAGTTAAAGGAACTTGGACTCTATGATGATGCAACTATTATTATTACTGCTGATCATGGACAAGGCTATATATTAGATTCGGATAAAACAAGTGGACAACCCGATAGAACATCACGCCCAATCTTCTTCGTAAAAGAGCCTAATCAAGCAAATGATACAATGAAGATAAGCAATGCACCTGTCTCACAGGCTGAACTGATTCCAACCATTATGAAAGCATTTGGAATAGATTGGAAGCAATATGGAAAGACCTTTGATGAGATTGGTGAAGATGAGCAGCGCGAGAGAATGTATGTGGATATCTATGATTATTTCAATGTTCAATATGTGATTGACGGTAATGCCGCTGATCTCAATAGTTGGAGTATAAAGAGTGCAAAATATAATAAATAAAATAGTATATTTTAATGAATTTGAAAAGGCATATGATAGGTTTGTAGGAAAAGTTTTGAGAAGATGTATTAATTAGAAAAATATCAGAGTATGAACAAATGCCATATATTATTACGGGTATATTAGCTATTAGTCCATGGCATATTATGATGATCAGATTCAGTTTGATGTGGGGAGTATATATGAAAAGCAACAAGCGATATATGAATTGTATTACAGCATTATTGTGTTTTTGTACTACGCTGTTTTTTAATATTAGTTTTAGCCAGCCTGAAATAACAGGCAATGCAGGAGTAATATACAGCATATCTGAAAATATAAGACAGAGTCTGAAGAATGATTTCTTTATGATGACCATTATGTTTGTTGCTTTATATTATATAAATTTAGAGATAAACAAAAAAATAGAATATCGGATTCCATCACTATATTTTGTAAATATTCTATTGGCAATCCTTTGGTTAATATCTGAGGGATTTCGGATTAATGATACAACAACAATGCTATTTAGTTCAGCGGGACAAGCTGCAAAGAGTATAATATATGTCATAGGCGCGGCACATTTATTAAATTGTCTGGGTATATTATTATATTATTTATTTAAAACAAAAATTAACGCTGATGAAGAAAAAGTAAGCCGTAACATAATAGAGAGATTCTATAGTAAACATACTTATGTTGCATTATTTTTTCTTATGATAATTGTGTGGATACCTAATACTATTATTTCGCATCCGGCAAGTATAGAGTGCGATGTGTGGGATTCTTTATTGCAGTATTTTGGGAAAGCTACCTTTACGGCGCATCATCCGCCTGTATTTACAGTGTTGGTAGGCTGGGCTGCATCATTTGGCCTTTCGGTAGGCGATATTAATACTGGCTTTTTCCTATGGGTAGTTCTTCAGACTATTATGGCAGCAGCTATTATGGCATATGCGCTATATACCATGAAAATAATGAAAGCACCTAAATGGCTTATAATATTAACCATTTTCATTGCGGCTCTTTCCCCATATTATATGTGCTATGTTACAACTATTGTAAAAGATACGCCATTCTCATTTGCAGTTCTGTTATATATGGTTGAGCTGGTTTATATGCATCTTGACTGGAATAAATATTGGAAATCTGCAAGACATATTGGACTGTATGGAATTGCAACAATGGTAATGTTGCTGATAAGACATAATGGAAAGTACATAGCTGCAGTTATGCTTATATATATTTTATTAAAATGTATATGCAACAGAGCAAATTATTCATGGAAATATATAGCAAGTGTTGTGATTTGGTCTGTATTACCATTGTTACTTGCAACCGGAATATCGGAGACTGTGAACAGCCATTATAATGTTACAGTTCAAGAGGGAGAGAGCATGAGAGAAGCCCTTTCCATTCCTTTTCAACAAACAGCAAGGTATGCGAAATATTATGATGCGGAGACATCAGAAGAGGATAAAGCAACTATAGATAAGGTAATAGATTATTATGCATTAGCAGGTGTTTACGAGCCTGTTATTTCAGATCCCGTCAAATCAAGATTTCATTATTATGCAACACAGGAAGATTGGAAGGACTATTTTAAGGTATGGTTTAAAAATTTTTGGAAACATCCGTTAACTTATTTTGGTGCAACATTTGATCAGAATTATTATATTATCTATCCTATGAAAGAGAATATCCGATTGTATTATTCAACATATGTCGACTATTTTTGGGATCATAATTTTATGGATGAATTAGGTGCAGCGCAAACCATGACATTTGAAAAAGCAAATGATATGCGTATCAGCAGTTATAAGCTTTTACAGGTATTGCCAATTACAGGGGTATTCTCATCGCTTCCGGTGTATAATATTATTATAATATATTTAATACTATTTACATTACATGACAGAAGAAAAGGCTTTTTGTGGTTAACAATTCCTGTTATATTAAGTGACTTAATCGTGGTTGCAGGACCTGCAATATATGATAATATAAGATATGCATTACCGATTATCTATTCAATGCCTCTGGTTGTGGCATACTATTTATATGTATATCAAAAGGTGGAAAATATAAAATGATAGAAGAATGTAAATTAATAGAATTTCCACAAAAAGGTGATGAAAGAGGACACCTTGTTATTGTAGAGGGAAATCAGGATATTCCATTTGACATAAAGAGAGTATTTTACATCTATGGCTCCGATAAAAATGTAGTCAGAGGCAAGCATGCTAATTATCGTACAGAATTTGTGCTGATTAATGTAGCCGGTACTTCTAAGATTCGAGTGGATGATGGTACGAGCGACAAGGTATTTGAACTTAACAGACCACATATGGGAATTTATCTTCCTAAACTTGTTTGGAAGGATATGTATGATTTTTCGGAGAATTCTGTGTTGTTAGTACTTGCAAGTGAGCATTATGATGCAAGTGAGTATATCAGAGATTATGACAGTTATTTGGAAGTTATGAAGAAACAGAAATAAAAGATGAGGTATAACAATGTTGCGTAAATTAGAAGAAAAAGATGCCCCTTTTATGTTAGAATGGATGCATGACAAAGAGATCACCGCGGGGTTTCAACGTCCCTTTTCACAGGCAACACTGGAAACAGTTCTGTCATTTATCCAAAACAGTTTTGATGAGGAAGATCAAAATTTTGCATTTGTGAATACTGAGGATGAGTATTTGGGAACCATCAGTCTAAAGCATATATCCCACGTTAATGATAAGGCTGAATATGCAGTAGTTGCAAGAAAGTGCGCACAGGGAACAGGTGCTGCAAAGAAAGCAACGGAAGAGCTACTGGAGTATGCATTTACAAAGCTTGGGCTTCACAAGGTATATTTGAGTGTACTGGAAGAGAATATAAGAGCACAGAAATTTTATGAAAAATGTGGTTTTGTAAGAGAAGGTTTGGAAGTAGATGCGGTAAAAATAAATGGAATGTATCATAATCATATATGGTATGGCATTATAAATCAGAAATAGATGAGGAATAATAAATGATTTCAATTATCGTATTTTCAAAAGGACGTCCTATGCAGCTCCATGCATATCTGGAGAGTTTATTAAAATTTTCAGATGCGCAGGAAGATCAGATTACGATTTTATATTGTGAGACAGAAGGCATCCGATATGATAAAGTAATGAAGGCTTTCCCTAAGATTCATTGGACTATAGAGAAGAAGTTTGAAAATAATTTAAAAGAAGCAGTATCAGACGCAGGCGAATATATTATGTTTGGCTGCGATGATGTTGTTTTTACCCATACATTCAGCTTACAGAAAGCACAGACCTATTTACAGCAGCATGAGCAGGTTTTTGGCTTTAGTATGAGACTTGGAGCCAATATTACACCGCAGCCGGTAAATCTTTCGACAGATGATGAAATTTTTGAATGGGAGTGGAAATGTACAGAGCAGCATTATAATTATCCGTGGGAATTGGATTGTACACTTTATAGAAAAACTGATATTATAAAGATGATGAATGAAGAAGAGAATCCAATCAAGAATCCAAATTTCTTTGAGGCTATGGTGACACCGGAGCAACGTGAAAAACGTATTCCAAGAACACATATGGCATGTAATAAAGAACAGGGATGTGCGATTGTAATTACCGTGAACCGTGTACAGGATACCCATCAGAATGGCTTTGATGACAGTATGCTCACAGATATTTATTCCCTTGACAAGCAATATAATGATGAAGACAATACATTGGATATAGAAAAGATAGCGCAGATGGACAATCATGTTGTACATGTAGGTGCTGAATATTTTATTCTTCGAAAAAGTGCAAAAGGTTACTCGAAGAAACGTGTCTATAGACGAAAAGTGAAAGAGTTCGGTGCAAAGCTGGTGAAATTTCCCAAGCGTGTATACAGACATTTTGAGAGCAAGAAATATCTGACAGGTGGATATGAACAGAAATTATCTATTTTAAATACGGATGAAACATTGGAACTGCTGGAAAAAGAGCATTTTAGTTTTTTACGCTATGGAGATGGAGAAATAGCTATTATGCAGGGAAAATCCATTCCATTTCAGGAATATAACGCTGATTTGGCACAAAGATTGAGAGAAATGCTTGTGACCAAAGATAGTAGAATAAAAATCGGTATTCCATATTATTATATGCATCCACTAAACTCTATAAATGACTTTACAAAGAAATTTGCAAGGGCATTGCCGGCACAGAGAAGATTTTTATGTAAAAACTGTAGTAAAGATGTCATTTATATAGATACTGCATTAACGCAGGTATATCAGACTTATCAGGAGTATGATTTTGACAATTACTATAAAAGAATGCAGAATTTATTAAGGGATAAAGATGTGACAGTTGTGTGCGGTGAGGGAGTACTGGATCGATTGGAACATAAGGCATTGGCAGTGTGTCATTCTGTTGAATATATCTATGCGCCAAGTATGAATGCATATACACAATATGATACTATTTTACGGCAGATAAAAGATACAGATAGAAATCGTCTGGTATGTGTTGTATTAGGACCAACTGCCAAGGTATTGGTATATGATCTGGCTCAAGCAGGATATCAGGCATGGGATATTGGGCATTATTTCAAGGATTATGATGCATATCTCCGCAAAAGACCAAGGACAGGGGAAGAGATTGCAAAGTTTTATCAACCGGATTAAGAGAGCTATTTTGGAGAAGCAAAATGAAGAGATTAAGAGTTATAGATTTGATGTCTGATATCGGCGGCAGGTCTCTTGGATTTGAGAGAGCTGGTTGCGATGTTGTATTGGCAGTTGACTTCGATTTGAACTGTAAAGAAGTATATGAAAATATTGTACCATATCCTAATTTCCTTCTGTCAGATGTCACAGACCTAAAGGTGGAAGATTTTCCAAGTGCTGACGTATTAGCATCAAGAATAGTACCATCAGCGATAGTCGGTGTGAGATCTGCATATTTTGAGACAGGTACAAGACAACACTTGGATATCATCTATAAGCTGAGACCTTCTTTTATTATTACAGAGGCTTTTTTGTTTTTTTTGCGATACAGGAAAGCAGAGTTTCAAAAATTATTAAATCAATATGATGATTTAGGATATGATGTAAACTGGCAGATAATTGATGAAAAGGATTATTCACCCTGTCCGATAGTAGGAAAACGCATCTATATCATAGGAATTCGAAAGGATATAGGGACTGAAAAATTTCACTTTCCAAAACCGGATGAAGATTTAAAAAAATATTTAGAAGCAATACCTGTTTACGATAACATAGCGCCTTTTTATAGGAGAAATTCTAATCATTTCATCACAGAGGGAGCATTTCAAGGCAGGAAATATTGTGTAAGGCATGGAAAAAGGTTGATTCCATCAGATGAAGTACGGATTGCTTTTGCAGGTGAAATATATACGATAGATGGAGAGGGAGTCAGGCGATTAACGCATAATGAACTGGCAGCTATGAAAGGCTTGACCGGATATGATTTCAATCAATGCAAAAATAAGAGCAGTATGTATAAGAGAATTGCAGGAACTTCTAATGTATATGTAATAGAAGCGTTAGCAAGAGCACTGCAGGATTATTGTACAGCAATAGATTATCAATTTAATGAAAACCAATATATTTTAGACCAAATAAGTAAATTTGAAGAAAGTGATTCAGGTATTGAATCAGAAAAAGACAGTGATTGGTTTGAAGATGAAGCTATTGATATAAATTTCGAAGAAGATTTTTATCGGGCAGAGGATATTAGAATTGATTCCAAGATGATATCTGTATATCAAGTATATAATTGGATTAATCAGGGAACTCTGAAATTGCATCCGGATTACCAAAGAAATTTTATATGGGATGTTAGAAAACAATCTTTATTAATAGAATCATTAATGCTGCGAATACCTATTCCTGCATTTTATTTAGATGAAGATATGGAAGGTAGTCGTACGGTCGTTGATGGAATGCAGCGTCTGACCACAATTTATCGATTTATGAAGGGGGATTTTAGACTCAGGGGACTTCGGTATTTAAGAAAGTTTGAAGGGTATTATTTTAGTAATTTAGATAAGAAATATCAATTAAGGATAGAAGATACACAACTTGCGGTAAATATATTAGATGCACGTTGTCCGGATATTATAAAAATAGAGATTTTCAGGCGGGTGAATACAGAAGGAATGCCATTAAATATGCAGGAAGTCCGCAATATTATGGCATTGCCCAAAACAAGAAAACTATTGATAAATATGTCACAATGCAATGAATTTATACGTGCAACGCATGGTAAAATCAAAGATATACGTATGGAGGCACAGGAACTTTGCCTGAGATTTATTGCTTATTATAGAATATATGATTGTCAGAGAAGAAAATTTTCTTATTTTGATGAGGTGACTCATTTACTGGACCAGGAGATTATAGAACTTAACAGACAGAATAATCATGAGGATATTTTTATATTGTTTAAAAGCTGTATGCAGAAGTGTTATGCCTTGCTCGGTGAGGACGCTTTTATGAAGAAAGACAGAAAGATAATAAACAGAGCACTTTTTACGAGTTTTAGTGTAATCATTGCCAATATGCCTTATGATGTAAACTGGTATTATGAGAGAAGAATGGAGATTAAGCCATTACTACTAAGGAAGATGGAAGACCCGGAGTACTATAGATCAATATCTTCTTCAACCAGTTCACGACAGAATATGAATGTGCAGTTTAACACAGTGATTAATCTATTGGAGGAAATACAGTGATTAATAAATTAAAACTAAACAATTTTAAGTGTTTTCAGTGTCAGGAAGTGAGCTTTCGGGATCTGACAATTTTGACGGGGATTAATGCAGCAGGAAAATCCAGTATAGTGCAAGCTTTATTATTATATGAAAGAGCGACGGAGACAGATGAGAAAGAAGTATTAGATGCGAGTGAAATTCTTGGAATAGATATAGGAAGCCCTAAAAATCTGGTTTCTCAGAATTATGCAGGGGAATCAATTTCAGATTTTGACATTACCGTTAATGGTGATAAGTTAGGCTTTTATATTGGTAAAGATAGTGGACTTGATTTATATGCAAAAGGATGCGGAACCAAAGACATTGGGAATATTGCCTATCTGAATGCAGAAAGAATAGGTCCTAGAATGTCCTATCGCGCTGGTGGAAGTGAAAGAATCAGACAGGATGGAAGTAACGCTATTTATTTGATGGAACGTGCTGATAATTTAGACATGAGAATACCGGAAGAACTGATTTTGGATAAGACATACCCCAAATTTTCCAATCAGGTAGAATGTTGGATGAGTCTGATTATGGGAAATGTTGTATTAAAGACTAGTGTGGACGCACTAAAGGCACAGGCAGAACTGAGGATTTCTAATGAGTATACAGATGATGCCGTTATTCCGACACTTACCGGGTTTGGTATCAGTTATGAATTATCAGTTGTAATAACAGGATTATGGGCTGCAACTCAGGAAAACAGTCTGTTAATTGTGGAAAATCCTGAAGCACATTTACATCCATCTGCGCAGAGCAGAATTGGACAGTTTTTGGCTGCAGTGTCAGCTACAGGTACACAGGTAATTGTAGAAACGCATAGCGAACATGTGATAGATGGAGCGAGGATTCAGTTATATGCAATGAATCAAAGTGGTAAATTTCTTACCAATTTTCTATTTAGCAGAGAAAAGGAATGCATGATTAAAGAATTGATAATAGAACAGGATGGAGAACTTAGTGACTGGCCGGAGGGATTTTTTGACCAGAAGCAACAGGATCTAAGGACAATGTTTATGCTTAGGAGAAAGAATGGAAATAACTAACAGATTGGTAGAAGAGAGTTTATCCTGGAAATATAGTGGAAGTCCAATTTCAGTGAGACAGGATGATTTAGAGGAACTCACGAAGGTAGCATTATATTGTTATCAAATTAATGAGAAAATTCAATTTATGGAAACGTTATGGAATACTGAAATTGAAGAAGAATGTTCATTGATTGACATTGTGTATGGCTGCAAAAATGCAATGAGTAAAGATGTGTCGGACATGCTTCGTGAGCTGATAACCAAAAGATGTCAGCAGATGGATAAGGACGTTAATAGCATTCTGTGTTCTTGTGGAAAATATACTGATGCAGCAGATAACATGTCGGAATACCTTAGCAAAAGGCAGAATTATTTGAAGCTATGTGTAAATCACAAGGAATTTGGAGAATTTATGGAATCCTGTTTTCCTAATTGCAGATTTGCAGAAGGGTATAGAGAAGAATTAAAATATATTGAAGATTTTGAGATGAGCAGGGAAGAAATTGTAAAATGTCTTGCACTTCTGGATAGCAGGGCATTGGAATTATATAAAAAGCATAGGCACAATTTGATTGAAGCAGCCAGAATTTTGCAGGCCGACATGGAAAGGACTTGTGCTTTGACTGATCCTAAACATAGAAAGAGTTTACGATTTACATTTTCTTATGAAGAAGAAAATGATGAGAAACGAAAAATAATTGAATGTCAGCCACATTTTAAGTTAGTAAGAGATGACTCTAACCTAAGAGTATATTTTTACTGGCAGGATACGAAAATATCTAATGGAGAAAAAGTATTGATAGGAAGAGTAGGAAGACATCCATATTAGAAAGAGGATACTATGTTAAAGAAAATTAACTACGTTTTAGATAGAAGACAGAAAATCAATTTGCTGTTTTTATTACTTATCATATTTGTAGGTGCATTTGTAGAATTATTAGGTGTATCATCAATTTTGCCAGTGGTAAATATTGCACTTACTCCGGAAATTGTTGATGAAAAATGGTATCTGATTTTAATCCGGGATACCTTTGGATATACAACAGTCAGTCAGATACTGGTATTTATGGCAAGTATCATCATTACTATTTATATCTTAAAAAATCTGTATATTACGTTTATGTATAGTCAACAGTATAAATTCATATTTGATAATCAGCGTAAACTGGCGATTAAATTATTGGATTGCTATATGCATCAGAAATATCAGTTTCATGTATCTAAAAATGTGGCTGAATTACAAAGGAATGTTACCACTGACGTAAATGGGTTTTATACTGTCGTACTTTATGTGTTGCAGTTTTGGGCAGAAGTCAATGTGTGTGCGGTATTAGTTATTTATCTTGCAATTAACGATTTGGTAACAACTATTGTGGTTGCTGTTTTAGTTATTGTATTTTTGCTTTTCTTTTTCGGATTTTTTAAGAAAGTACTGGTAAAGAAAGGAGAGCAAAACCGGGAATATAATGTTATCGTATCCAAGTGGATTCTTCAGGCATTTTCAGGAATCAAAGAGATTAAAGTAACAAATGCGGAACATTTTTTCGTGGATAATTATAATAAAAGTTATAAAAAGTGGGCAACGATTCAAAGACAGCAGTCAATGCTTACTTTTTTACCTAGACCTATTATGGAAACAGTATGCATCTGTGGTTTATTATTAGCTGTCATTGTAAAGTTGCTGACAGATGGTTCAGATGTAACTTCATTTATTCCTTCGCTGACAGTTTTTGCAGTAGCAGCTTTTCGAATGTTACCTTCTTTTAATCGTATCACCGGTTATATGGGAGGAATCATGTTTAACAAGCCCTCTATAGATGCCGTTTATAAGGATTTAAAAGAGATTGAAGTATTGATAAAAGAACAGGAAGTAGAGGAAAAGAGTACTGTAGATATCAAGATGCAGGACAAGATTGCAGTAAATCAGGTATCATTTAAATATCCTGAAAATGAAAGATTGATACTAGATGATGCAAGTCTTACAATACCTAAAAATACTTCGGTAGCATTTATTGGTTCTTCAGGTGCGGGTAAAACAACACTGGCTGATCTGATATTGGGGTTGTTTGAGCCAATGAAAGGGAATATTACTGTAGATGGTATTGATATCAAGGATCATATGAAATCATGGCATAGCTGTATTGGATATATACCTCAGAATATTTATCTAATGGATGATACAATTAGAGCTAATATTACTTTCGGAATAGATGAGAAATGTATTGACGAGGCTGCAATGCAAAAAGCAATAAAAGAAGCTCAGTTAGAAGAATTGATTGATTCTTTACCAGAAGGGCTGGACACAGTGATAGGTGACAGAGGGGTAAAACTGTCAGGAGGACAGAGACAGCGCATTGGTATCGCAAGAGCATTGTATAGAAATCCCAAGGTACTTGTATTAGATGAGGCAACATCAGCGCTTGATAACGAGACAGAGAAAGAAGTCATGGAAGCGATTGACGGATTACATGGTACAAGAACGCTGATTGTGATTGCACATAGATTAAGCACGATTAAAAATTGTGATGAAATATATGAAGTAGGCAATGGGAAGATTGTAAAGCGTGAGAAGGAAGATGTACTGAGGGCATAAAGATGGATAATTTAGTTAGTGTTGTTATTCCTGTGTATGATTGGCGATTTCCAATCAATTACAGATGAAGAAATACCGGCAAATAACTATATTGGAAATGATGTATACCAAAAAGCCGAGGTATTAACAGACAGTCATTTAATGAATCAGGAATTTATTAAGAAACGCTCTATGATTTTGACGACGCCATGGAGTAAAATATGGAGAAAGTCTCTATATGAAGATATTTTATTCCCGAAGAAAAGTAAACATGATGATACATGGACTACATGGAAAGCATATGAAAAGGCAAAAACAGTAGTATTTGTTGATGAGATATTGCATTATTGGCGTAATAATCCTATGTCATTTGGCAGAGTATTTGATTTGTCACATTTAGAAGGTATTGATGCATATGCAGAGCAAATAGAGTACTCTATTAAAAAAGAAAAACAAAGGTATATTGAAATAGTGCTTGCGGAATATACAGAAATGTTTTTTTGGTGTTTTAATAGAATGAAAGAAAATAATATGTCAATGAAACCTTTAAAGCCATATTTAATTAGTGCCTGCTGATTAATGAAAAAACTAGCTTGAAACCATTGATTTTACTGCATTTTTCACTCGAAAATGATATAATAAAGTGCACGGTTTTATAAGTAATCAAATCTTTTTACGTGCAGTTTTCTATAGAAAAGTACCCTTACAGGAGTGAAAAATCAATGTATAAATGTACTGATAATACACAAAGCAACTTCCTCAGTTTTAACCAGCCAATAGGGCTTCATATGAATCCTGAAAACAGATGGGTAAAGATGGCAGATGCCATCACATGGGAAATATTCGAAAAGAAATACTCCCGTCTGTTCAAAGGAAAGAATGGACGCGTTGCAAAGCCTCTGCGTCTTGCCCTTGGCTCTCTGATTATCCAAACCAAATATCAGTATTCTGACAGAGAATTGGTGGATCAGTTGACTGAAAATCCGTATTATCAGTATTTCATCGGACTTCCTGGATATCAGGAAGAACCTCCGATTGACGCAAGTACGTTGGTCTTATTCCGTAAACGTCTGAAAATGGACGTTATCATGGAAGCCAACGAATATATGCTGGAAGCCTTCAAAGAGAAAGAATCCAAAGATAAAAACGATGATGATCATACGAATCCGCCTTCTTGTGGTGGAGATGGTGAATCAAAAACAGAACCTGAACAAGCACCGGAAAACAAAGGAACTCTTATGCTTGATGCAACCTGTGCCCCATCAAATATCAGGTATCCGCAGGATTTCACATTACTCAATGAAGCCAGAGAAAAACTGGAGACTATCATCATCCGTTTCTGTAAAAGTTATGGATTTTCAAGACCACGTATGTATCGCAGGCAAGCCAGAAAGAACTACCTTGCACTTGCGAAAGCAAAGAAACGCAGCACTAAGAAAATCAGAGCAACCATTCGTAAACAGTTAGCATACATCAAACGTGATATCGGTTATCTTGAAAGCTATATGGAAGAAGGTTATGCGCCGACTTCAAAGGAAATATCACTTCTGATGACAATATATAAGCTATATGAACAACAACAGTACATGTACCAAAACAAGATTCATAGTGTAGAAAACCGCATTGTCAGTATCTCACAGCCATGGATTAGACCAACCGTCAGAGGAAAAACAAAAGCTCCGGTTGAATTTGGTGCTAAGTTTGATTTAAGCATTGATGATAGCGGTCTTGGCAGAATAGAAAAAATATCCTATGATGCCTACAATGAAAGTACAGTACTTGTTGAAGCAGTGGAACGATTCAGGGAACGAACTGGTCATTACCCAGAACGCCTACTGGCAGACCAAATATATCGAACCAGAGACAACAGAAATTTCTGTAAGCTTCATGGAATACGATTATCTGGTCCAAAGCTTGGGAGACCAAGCCTTACAAAACAATCATCAAAAGAGAAAAAGCAGGAATATCAGGATAACACCGATCGAATTGAGGTAGAGCGCTCATTCAGTTTAAGTAAACGCTGCTACGGAATGGACTTGATAAGAACCAAGCTCTGTGACATAACACTTACATCGATTGCGTTATCTGTATTTGTGACGAATTTATTCAAGATTCAGTCACGAATACTTTTTGCTCTTATTTATCTTTTGGAGCTGATTGGATTACAACCTGCTGATTTTGAACCGGAAACGGTTTAATCAGCAGACACTAAATAGTGTAAGTAAAGAGTATGTATTTGGAGGAATAAAGTAATGGTATACGCAATGGCTTGTGCGGATGATAATTATATGCCTTCTGCGGTTTTTCAGTTAGGTACAGCAATAAAAAAGGGAAAGGAAGATAGAACTCTTTGTTATAATATTAATAGCTTGGATGAAGAGTTTAAAAGAAAGAATCAAGAGATTTTGCTAGCAGGGGGAGAAAGAAGAAGGGGCTGCTATTTGTGGAAACCATATTTTGTAGATAAAGCTTTAAAAAACATAGAAAATGGTGATTTCTTAATATATATGGATTCAGCAGGTGCATTCTATAGAAGTTGTGTAACTCCAATCATATCATATATGAAAAAGCATAACATAGATATGGTAGGCAGTCGACGATATAAATATTTGGAGAAGCACTGGACAAAGAGAGATGCTTTCGTATATATGACATGTGATACTAAAGAATATACTGACCAATATCAATGCTGGGCTGGCTTTTTTATTGTAAGAAAAACAGAGAACACTCAACAAATTGTTGGCGAATGGTTGAAATTTGCACAAGATGCTAGGATTATTACAGATGCACCTAATACCTGTGGAATGGATAATTATGAGAACTTTGTAGAGAACAGGCACGATCAAAGTATATTATCATTACTTATGAAAAAATATGACATCGTAACAATTGAAGAACTGCCGCTGCCTGATTTTTATTTATATCATCACACACGTGAAACATCAGTGAGGGATGTTAAGAAGGAATTGAAAAATAGAAGACTAGAATTAATGAAGTCTTATTTAGAAAAGAAAGACTATAAAGGTATATATTATTTGGAACGTGAAAATCTCAAGAATTTAATATTGATACAAGGCATTATACGAAGAATAAACAATAGAAAAGCTGAGGTATATCTAAAGAAAAAAAACATCTGCAAGTAATGAGGAGAAGGGCATGAGAAAAACAATAGATTCATTAAAAGGAATTGGAATAATGGGAGTGCTTTTAGTACAGTATGGACTTGAGTCTTCTAATAAACTGATTTCAGGTATTGTTTTTAACGGAGCAAGAGGCGTGCAATTGCTATTTATAATTAATCCTGAATTATTGCAATAGAGTCAAACAAATAATAGAAAAGGACAAAACCAAGGAGAAATGATAAGGGAATGAGGAACAATTATAAAACAATGCTGTACGGAATATTAACAGTAATTATTTCACTAATTATTACAATTTCTTATATGCATTTATGGGGAACAGATATCAATGTGCCATTGACAGGATATAGAAGTGATTCACTTGGTGTATTATTGGAAGCAAGCAATTATGTAAAAGGTGGAAATGTACATTATAATGTTTGCTATGGAGCACCAAAGATTTATAGCTATGTTTATTCTATTGGAGATTCTAGTGTTCCAATACCTTTAATAGGATTTTTGACTAAAATAATTGGCTCTGTAGAAGCAGCGATAAACATTCATGCAATTTTGAATAGTATATTGCTTGCAATCGGTATGTATTGGGTGTGTTGCAGATTAAAAATAAATGAAATAATATCTATGATATTAGGAATAAGTTATGCGTGTTTGCCTTTTTTTGTATTTTCTTGTACTACATTACTTCTAATTTATAGTTTTTGTTTTTATATTCCTTTATTTTGTTATATTGTCATAGACTTGATGAGCAAATCTTCTGTAGAACAACAAAACAAAAAGAGTACAATATGTAAAACAATGTTTATTATAGCAGTTATGCTTTTTGTAGGACTTAATTCAGCATATTATGCATTTTTTGCAATGATAATATTGACATTTGTAGGACTATACGTTTTGATTTCAATAAAATCAGTTGAAAAAGTATTATTAGTAGTGATAAGTTGTATTGCTGTTGGAGTAGGAATTGCAATATATACCCTGCCTAATATTTTATATGAAATTAATCATGAGCTATTTAATTTATTATGGAATGCAGGATATTATTATTGGATTTGGATAGCTATTGGAGTTGTGTTATTTGGTATTGGAATATTTTTTTATAAAAAAATATATCCTCATATAACAATGAAAACAATATGGATTATAGTAGGATGTGCAATTATATTAGCAGGATTTGCTTATATTGTGCTTAAGAAATATACAAACTACATCGGGGTCTATGAAGGCAGAAGTTTATATGCGGTGGAGTTGGGAGCATTAAATATTGTTTATATTGCGCTACCTGTTATTAATAATGTTTTTGACAGTGTAAATTCAGAACTGCCACTACTAATTGACTTAGAAAATGAAAATTTTTCAACACTGGGAATTTTATCAGGAATTGGTTTTTTCTATTCTATGTTATGCATATTTCAGTTTGGACAGGAAAGGAATAGAAAAGATGAAATAGTAAAAATTTGTGGAATATGTAATTGTTTTATAGTGATTTTAGCCATAAAAGGTGGTTTAGCTTCATTAGTTGCTACTTATATTACAACAGGAATACGAAACTATGGCAGGATACATATTTTTATAGCTGTGTTTTCTTTGATTTCGTTTGGAATACTTATAGAAAAGCTTTTTATGCGAATAAGAAAATTTGAGAATATCCACTTAAGAAAAATATTGTATGTGTGTGTAAGTGCAACAGTAGTGTTTGGCTTGGCACTATCTTGTCCAACCGATTTTATTGTAGGAGATAGTTTTGGTTTAGTTAAGTATGACCAGAGAAAGAAGGAATATGATGACTGGAAGGTACTTATGAACAATATAGAAAATACCGTGCCGGAAGGCAGTATGATTCTTGAACTGCCACTTTCTGTTGAGAATGAATACTTCGGCAAACTGATGGAGCGTGGAAGGGCATATGAATTATTAATACCGGCCATAATATCAAAAACAACGGTATGGAGTTATCTAGGAGGTTGGAATACTGATATAAGTATAGAAGATGATACGGAAGAATTTATCGAGACAGTCCGTGATGCAGGATTTCAGGGAATCTATATAGATACTTTATTGTACCATGATGATTCTTATGTAGAACAAATAGAATCTTTAGAGAATCTTATAGGAACTCCTATTGTATGTAACGAGAAACGAAGATACTTTTTTAATTTAGCGGAGTATGAAAATGATTAGAGGGAGTGGGAGTATGCGAAGTAAGATATTGGCTGAATTAAAGCAGTATATGATTGTGATTATAGCAACACTCATCGTGGTTTTATTATATTTGTGGTGTTATGGTAACAGAGAAGGGCAGTTTTTATCATTTGATAGAGATAAGGCAATAGATAGTTTTATAGAACAGTTAATATTGTGCGATGAAAATGGAAGTTCTCTTACTTTTTCGGAGTGTGAATACAATATACAAAACATTATGATATTTTTATTATGTAAAATAGCAGGAGATGTTTATCAAGGTATAAATGTATATTACATCTTATCATTTTTTATGATATCTATTTCGATGTTTTGGTATTTGCGTAAAATAAAGGTATCAGTTGGTATAGCTGCTTATGTAGCTGTTTTAACATCATTGCTCCCATTTCATATTGATAGAGGTGAAGGACAGATTATAACGTCAACTTTTTTCTTAGTACCTATATTTGCAGGAATCTGGAATGATATCATTTATGAAGAAAGAGTAGAAAAAATTAAGAAAGCTTACATAATATGGATGTGTATAGCGCCTTTTGCAGATGTAAAGTTTTCTGTAATGGCAATGGTTATCACGGTGATATTAGTTGTACATAGGCATAAAAGAGAAATAACAAAGTTAATGCTGCTATATATGTCTCCGGTAGCTATTGGTACAATTGTGTTAAATCAAGTTACATTAGTATTAAAGACAGACAACATTGAACAAAGCATCCAGTTGGCAAGAACGGAAGGGATGAGAATTCTCGATATGATGATGCCCTTGCGATATCATGTATGGGATAGATTGTGGAACATGAGATATGAATATGACGTGGAATTTGCAGCAAATGGAGAGGCTGGTTGGAATTCCATGGGTATCTTATTGACAATTTTCTTTGTGATGAGTATGTTGATTTTGTTTTTTGATTTACATGTGGACAAAAGAATTACGTGGCTGGCCTGGATTAATATTTTAGTTATTTTAATTTCAAATATAAGTGGATTTAATCTTCTTTTGGAGTATATTGGAATCCATGTGGGATATTGGAATAGAATGGCAATTATTATTATAGTTAATACAGCAGCAGCAATGGGAATAATTGCAGATAGACTACATCAAAATATGAATCGTAAAGTAAATATGATAATAGTGAATGGTATTTTGGGGGCTATAGGTGTAGTAGGAATATTGGATGTCTTATTACGTCAAAATATGTTATAATTAGAAATGAGATATTATTAAAATGGTTTTTTCCAGTACAGTTTTTACTTTTTTATTTTTGCCAATAGTTTTATTAATATATTATTTGAGTAAGGAGCAGTATAGAAATAATATATTGCTCATTGCAAGTCTGCTGTTTTATGCATATGGTGAACCACGATTTGTATTTCTTATGATTTTCTCTATTATTATGAATTGGGCTATGGCTCTTTTGATTGAAAATAGTAAAGAGAATGCAAGAATGCGTAAAATCGTATTAGTAATGGCAGTCTTAATAAATATTGGAATTCTTTTTGTATTTAAATACTTTGATTTTTCAATTACTATTTTTAATATGTTATTTGGTAGCAGCCTTGGTATTTTAGGGATAAAGTTGCCAATAGGAATTTCGTTTTTCACCTTCCAGGCGATTTCTTATATCATTGATATATATAGGGGTGAAGGAAAGGTACAGAGAAGTTTGTTGAAGGTGGGGCTGTATATATCACTGTTCCCACAATTAATAGCAGGACCTATTGTGCGATATAAGACGGTTGCAGAACAGATTGAATATCGAAAAACAACGGCAGAAATGTTTGCGGATGGTATTAGACGATTTTTATGTGGCTTTTGCAAAAAGGTTCTGCTGGCAAATAATTTAGCAGTGGTATCGGAAGAGATTTTTTCAGTTCAGTCATTTGCAGAATTGCCGATAGGATATGCTTGGATAGGAGCAATAAGTTTTTCTTTACAGATTTTTTATGATTTTTCGGGATATTCTGATATGGCGATTGGACTTGGTAAAATGTTTGGTTTTGAATTTCAAGAGAATTTCAATTATCCATATATTTCAAAATCGATTTCAGAATTCTGGCGAAGATGGCATATGTCTTTGGGGCAATGGTTCAGAGATTATGTTTATATACCGTTAGGTGGTTCCAGAGTGGGCGTGATTCGGCATATCATGAATATGTTTGTTGTGTGGGCTTTTACAGGCTTATGGCATGGAGCGAATTTTACATTTATAGCATGGGGAATCCTTTATTTTATAGGATTAGTAATAGAAAAATATATTGTAAAGCCAGAAAAACGAAAGAACATTATTGGAAAAGTATTATGGCAGATAGTAACATTGCTTGTAGTAATATTTGCGTGGGTACTCTTTAACTCTTCAGGATTAAAGGAGGGGGTACAATACTGGCTGGCGATGATAGGTGTATATTATCATAATCCTATATGGGGAGAGCAATATTATTTTATAGTAAAAGAAAATCTGATATATCTAATCATCGGGCTGTTTTTTGCAATGCCGATTGTACCATATATACGAAAGACAGTATGTAAAATTGGAAAAAGTCAGAAAATAATAGATATAGGTGCAGTTCTTATTTATATGATAGGATTTTTATGGGCAGTATCGTTTTTAATATTAGGATCTCATAATCCATTTATTTATTTTAATTTTTAGGTATAGATATGAAGAAAAAGTTTAAAAAGATTACATTTAGTAAAATTACAGTAACCTTGTTTGTGTTATATATAGGATTTGTTGGTACTATGAATTTGAAAGGACTAATAGATTACTATATATATGATAAGAATCCTTCTTCTGAATGGACACCACAGATGGGAGATAAGATTGAAGCAGATTACAGCTCCGTATTTTTGGGGAAGATGCAGTATATAAATCTAAACGGATTGTGTAGAAAATTATTACATCAGCATGAAATGAATGGAATTACAAAGCTGAATAATGGCTGGCTGGCGTCTATTGACAATAATAATAGTACAGATGTGGTAATTCAGAATGCACAGAAGGTTGGAGAACTAAATCAGTATCTCAACCGGAATAACATTGAATTATTGTATGTAGTAACACCGGATACAGTATATAAGTATGATAAGCAATTACCTAAAGGTGTATATGATTATACGAATGAAAAATTAGATATTTTTGCTGAACGATTGAAAAAAGAGAATATTAACTATATTGATTTAAGGGAATGCATATATGAAGATAAAATAAATCAATATGATTTATTTTATAAGACAGATCATCATTGGAATGCACAAGGCGGTCTATACGCTTCAGCTAAAATTACAGAAGCGTTAGAAAAAATGTTGAATGAAGAAATAAGTGATGACATTACAGATATAAATAATTATCAGATTGAGAATTATCCACAATGGCATTTGGGTTCAAGAGGGCAACGTGTAGGACGTTATTTTGCCGGGATTGACGATTTTGAAATTATATACCCGAAGTTTAATACTGAGATTGAACGAATAACAGACGGGATAAAAGGAAATTTTCAGGATATTTTTATAAGCAGGGATGCACTGCAAAATAAGGATTATGCGAGTAGATATACGTATGATAAAACATATAACTGCTTGGAAGAAGGATATATGAATACAAATGCACCTTGTGAAAAGAGAATGTTGATACTGAGTGATTCTATGGGAAGAGTGGTAGTTCCTTATTTATCATTAGCATTTGAAGAAGTTGATTCTATTGTATATGAAAAAGTGACTAAAACACTTTTAGAAGAGAAAAAGCCGGACGTGATGATTATACTACTTCATCCGACGAATGTATTTACAGAGGATTATTTTAAATTTGATTTATAATTGGATGAAATGGGATGTAAAATATGAGTAGTAACTTAGAAAAAATAGAGGTCAGTAATAAAATAACGATTTTAGCTCTTTCATGGCGAGATATTAAGGCACCAAAGGCCGGTGGCGCAGAAGTACACACACATGAAATGCTAAGCCGCGCGGATAAAGATAAATATCGTATCTATCATTTTTCCCCTCAAAGTGGTTCATTGCCTCAAAAAGAAGAAATAGATGGTGTAACTTATATAAGAAGTGGAAATGTTCTTACTGTTATATGGAATGCTATGTGTTTCTATAAAAGAAATCGCAGAAATATAGATTTTGTGATTGATCAGTGCAATACACACCGTTTCTTTACGCCATTTTGGGTGAAACGAAACAAACGTATATTTTACATTCATCAGTTAACGAAGGAAATATGGGATTACAGTGCTAAATTTCCTCTAAATGTAATTGGTAAAGCAACAGAAGAATGGATGCTGAAATTAAATAGAAAGGATGCTGTTATTACAGTATCTGAGTCAACAAAACAGGAATTAATTGATAGAGGATATGAAGCAGATAAAATAAAAATAATTCATAATGGAGTTTCATTTGAACCGTGGAAACCGGAGCAATGGTATGAAAAAGAACAAGAACCAACCTTCATTTATGCAGGAAGATATTCACCATACAAAGGGATTGATGTATCTATAAAAGCATTTTCAGAACTAAAAAAAACAAGTCCTAAAGCAAAATTGTGGATTATAGGAAAAAAAGACCAGGGTTATGTAGATCAATATATTTCTCCTATTTGCAAGGAATATGGATTACAGTGGATAGATGTAACAAAAAATGAAGCTGGTAATGAGATAGAACCAAAACAAGGTGACATTATCAGTTGGGGATATGTATCAGAAGAAAAGAAACTTGAATTATTGAGCAGGGCGTGGGCATTATTGTTTCCTTCAATACGTGAAGGCTGGGGAATTCCAATTACAGAAGCAGGATGTGTTGGAACACCAAGTATAGCTTTTGATTCGCCAGGAATACGAGAAGCAGTGAAATTTGGAAATGCAGGATATCTTTGTTTGGAGAATAATGCCACTAACCTTTTATTTCAAATGAAGTCTGTAATTTTTGATAGAGAATTATATTTCGAAAAAAGACAAAATGCATATGATTATTCATCGAGTTTTTTGTGGGAGAAGTCGGGAAATGATTTCTGTAAATTTATAGATAGTTTGCATTGAAATTAGTGCATAATAGAAAGTATCATTTTATAGTGTGATAGTTGAAAGAGGCTGACAAATGATTAATTTTAACGTACCGCCATTTATGGGTGAAGAGATTCAATATATTAGGGATGCTGTGGAAGCACATAAGATATGTGGAGATGGAAAATTTACAAAGAAGTGCAGTGAATGGATTGAAAAAAATACAAAAAGTAAAAAATGCTTATTGACAACATCATGTACACATTCACTCGAAATGGCAGCTATATTGTTAGATATAAAGCAGGGAGATGAAGTAATTATGCCAGCATTCACGTTTGTATCAACTGCAGATGCTTTTGTAATGCGTGGTGCAAAAATTGTTTTTGTTGATATTAGACCTGATACAATGAATATTGATGAAAATAAAATAGAAGAAGCTATTACTGATAAAACAAAGGCTATTGTTCCGGTACATTATGCAGGTGTATCATGTGAAATGGATAAAATATTGCAAATTGCAAAAAAATATGGGTTGTATATTGTTGAAGATGCAGCACAAGGAATTCGAGCGACATATAAAGGAAAAGCATTAGGGACAATGGGAGATTTTGGATGCTATAGTTTTCATGAAACAAAAAATGTTAGTATGGGAGAAGGTGGAGCAATTCTAATAAATGATAAAAAGTATATAGAACAAGCAGAAATTATTCGCGAAAAAGGAACAAACAGAAGTAAATTTTTTAGAGGACAGATTGATAAGTATACATGGGTTGATAAGGGGTCTTCATACTTACCTAGTGAAATAAATGCAGCATATCTTTGGGCGCAATTAGAACATGTTAATGAGATAACAAAATGGCGTTTGGAGAGATGGAAACAGTATCAGCAGTTATTGCAACCTTTAGAGGAAAGCGAGAGAATACAATTGCCGTTTATTCCTAAAGAATGTGCCCATAATGCACATATGTTTTACATAAAGACGAAAGATTTAGAAGAGCGTACGAGCTTAATAGAGTATTTAAAATTCAATGAAATACTGGCCGTTTTTCATTATATACCATTACACAATGCACCGGCTGGTAAAAAATATGGTACATTTTTTGGGAATGATAGATATACAACGAAAGAAAGTGAGCGTATACTAAGATTGCCAATGTTCTATGGATTAACAGAAGCGAATGTTGAATTTATATGTGAAAAAATCATAGAGTTTTATAGGAGAAGAAAATGATGGAATGGCCGATAGTTTCGATAATAATTGCTACATATAATTCAGAAAAATTATTATCAAGAACCTTAGATGCTATAAAAAAGCAATCTTACCCAAAAGAAAAAATAGAGATATTAGTTATAGATGGAGGATCAAAAGACGATACGATTCATATCGCAGAACAATATGGATGTAGAATTCTGTTTAATAATAAAACAGAGCCAATTAATGCAAAATTGATAGGGGCCAGAAGTGCTACGGGAAAGTATTTAATTACGATAGATCATGATGAAGTAATTGAAAATGAAAAGAGTATAGAATTGAAAGTAAGGGCAATGCAGAAATTCCCAGAGTGCAAAGTTGCTTTATGTAGTGGATATAAATGTCCGTCTAACTATCCTAAATTAAATCAATATATATCTGAGTTTGGTGATCCATTCTCTTTGTTTATGTATAACTTTCCCAAAGGAGATGGCTTTTTAGAGAGAACATTAAAAAAACATTATATAGTAACTGATGAGAACAAAGATTACATGATTATTTCTTTTGAAAGAATGAAAAAGCAGCCAATATTTGAATTATGCTGTTTGGGGACTATGATAGATAGAGAATATTTTACTGAAATAGATGGAGCTTTTGAAAATGGTAATAAAATGGTTCATTTATTTTATATAATGCTAGAACAAGGTAATAAGAAAGTAGTGTTTGTAAAGAATGATCCGTTGGTACATTACTCAGTGGATTCACTAAAAGCATATTTCCCCAAATTGAAGTGGAGGATATGTAATAATATACATTTTAAAGAAATGGGCAATAGTGGTTTTAATGGAAGAGTGCAATATCAGAATAAGTTGAAATATAAGACATTATTATTTATTCCATATACGATATCTTGTATAGCTCCAATAGCGCATTCGTTATTCTTGACAATAACAAGGAAAAATATTATCTACATGATGCATTTCGCATTCTCATGGTATGTTTTGGGTGAAATTGTATATCAATATTGCCTAAAACTCTTACACAAGACACCAGCATTTACGAGTTATGATGGCGAGAAAAGGATTCATTTAGGGGAAGGTATGAATGGAAAAGAGATTTGATTATATTGATATTGCAAAAGGAATTGCTATTTTCCTAGTTGTTTATATTCATATTTTTGGAATGAGTGATAAGTTTCCGAATTGGATTGCCATTATAATTGCTTCTCTTGATAATCCTACTTTTTATTTTGCAAGTGGCATTCTATTCAAACGGAGCTTCGAAAGCAAAGATGGTAAAAGTATTTTGATTGAAAGAGGGATGAATTTATTAATTCCTTTCTTTATATGGTGTTGTGTATATAGCGCATATGTTTATACAATTGTGAAAGTGACTATTAGCGATTATAAGTTTAGCTATATGAATGTAGCAAATAAGCTGTGGTTCTTACCAGTCTTATTTCTTACATTTTGCGTTTCTACCTTTATTATTAAGACAAAGCTAGATTTTAAGAAAACTATTATGATTTTTCTGCTAGTCATTACTTTAAGTTCATTTTTATCATCATTGATTGCCAAAATAATTTCGTATTCATTGATTGTATACATTGGTACCATATATTATGACTTGACTAAAAATGGTAAAAAAAAGTTAGGAGCAATATGCTTCATAATGTGTTTATTGCTTTGGATATTATGTGTTTTATCGAATTGGATAAAAATACAAGACACATGTACTTCAGGTATTAAACTATTAATATTTTTAATAAATAGCATATTTGGAGGAATAGGTCTAGTAAGTGTAATAGATTATGCGTGTGATTGGTTGCCAAAGACAATTAAAGGGGTAATAGCTTCTCTTGGAAGGAGAAGTTTATATGTTTATATATTACACTTTATATTTGTCTACTGGATGGAAGTTACAAGAGAAAGTAATGCAGATATATTTATTCTCTTATTATCTATTGTAACTCCAATACTTCTTGCTCAATGCATAAGTCAGAATATAATGAATGTCCTACTATTTAAACCATCATGTTTATTTACTATACATAAAAATGGAGACCAGCTATGAAATTGGATAAGTTTATGAAAGATAATGTGATTGTATTTTTATCTTCGATGTTGGTCAATCTATTAGGTGTTTTTTTTCAGCTTTCTGCAGGAGCACTACTTGGTGATGCAATGGTATTTTCGGATATGAATACTATATTTTCATTGCATTCTATACTGACTATTCCGTTAAATATTATAATCTATATTATTACAAAATACATAGCTGAATTATATACTGAACATAGGTTGGAAGAAATAAAAGGCAGTTTCTCTAAACTGTCAAAAGCAACATTTGGTGTAGGACTGCTTATTTGTTGCATTACTATTTTGGCTTCAGAAAAAATAACAATATATTTTAATATAAGCAATAAATATTATATAATTTTGGAAGCTTTTTTTGCTGGATTCACAATATACGAAGCATTGTATGCAGGTATTTTTCAAGGTATGCAATATTTTGCATATTATAATATATTAGGTATAATAGTTCAGTTATTAAAAATTGGTGGGTTGGTTTTCAGTACTTTTTCCTCAGACAAGATATTGTTTATTTGGCTTGTAATGATTATAGGTCTAATTATTACCTTGACATGGGCAAGGAGTAAAGTGAAAAAAGTATATGAACCTTATGAATATAGACCTACACATTTTGATTTTAGAAAATTATTGAAATTCTCTATTGCTGTTGTTGCTGTAAATGCAATTACAACACTTCAAGGAAATCTGGATTTGCTATTTGTAAAACATTATTTTAACGATATAGCTGGTAGTTATAGTATAGTAATGATTTTTGCAAAATGTATTACTTATTTTGCAGGAGCATTTGTGATTGTTATGTTTCCTTTTACAGTGACGGTTAAGAGTGATATAAAGAAAGCGGTAATATTCCTGAAAAAAACATTTGTTATTACGGCTGTTTTAGAAATGATTGCAATGATAGTATTTATTATGTTTGGACAGTATGGTATAGCCATTTTGTACGGTGATACTTTTCAATATGCAGAAAAGCTTATTATTCCAGCAGTTATTATGATTGTACCAGTTGGGTTAATAACTATATTGACAAATTTTTTGTTAGCCTTAGAGTATTATAGAGGATTAGTTATTTGTTTAGGTATATCTGTAGTAATAGAGATTATAGCGGTTAATTTAATCCCTAAGAACATTGAAGAAATGATTTACTTATTGGCATTAGTTATGTGGGGAACATTAATAGGCCTATTTTGGATTGTTTACAAGATAGTAAAAAACTAAGATTAAAGATTGGAGAATTAAAGAAGAATGGAAAAATTATTATGGAAATTGAGAACAAGTAAGGTATTGAATAAAGTTTTGGAGATGTTTAGGTATGTGGGTTTTGATAAGTTTTTTTTGAGGATTATCAATAAATGGTTTTATGAACACCCAACAAAAGCTATGTATGAAAGTAGAGAATATTTTGAAAAGGAAAAGGACCGACTAGAAAATATAGTAAGCATATTAGAAGATGAGAAAAGTAAAGAGATTTTTAGTAGTTTAATAGAATTTAGGCAAACTATGAATTATAAAATTCATCCAGGAATGGAATTACCACAATATTTTCCCAGTGGAGTTTTTAATTTGACAAAAGATGAAGTATTTATTGACTGTGGTGGATATATTGGTGATACTACGTTAGAGTTTATCAAGCAGACTAATAATTGTTATAAAAAGATTATTATGTTTGAACCAGATGTACTTTTGAAGGACAAAATATCTAATAATATTAAAGGCTGTCATAATGTAGAATGGGTTCAAGCCGGGGTTTATAGTGAAACAACTGTACTTAGTTTTGATGCCACAGGTGGTAGCATATCACGTATAGTTGATGGAATAAGTGAAGAGGATGGAAATCTGATAAAAATATCGGTAAAAGCAATTGATGATTGTGAGGAGTGCAGAGAAGCAACCTTTATTAAAATGGATTTAGAAGGCTCTGAAATGGATGCGTTACATGGTGCAGAGAATACAATAAAAAATAACAAGCCTAAGCTTGCAATATGTATTTATCATTCTGATGCAGACATGATTCAGATTATTGAATATATTCATGCCTTAGTACCAGAATATAAGATTTATGTGCGCCATCATTCAACCTGCTATGCAGAAACAGTAATGTATGCAGTTGTATAAGTAGGTTTTATAGGAGATGGAAAGGTATTGAAGAAATGGAAAAAGTGTCTGTAATTATTCCGACTTTTAATCGTGTATCAATGGTATGTGATTGTATAGATTCTGTATTGCAAAGTACATATAAAAATATGGAAATATTAATTGTTGATAATGGATCTACAGATAATACAAGAGAGATTGTATCTGACAAATATTCCAATGTAAGTGAGGTTAGTGTAATTAGGCTTGAACAAAACCTGATGGCGGCCGGTGGCAGGAATGCAGGAATAAAAGTAGCTACAGGAAAGTATCTTTTGTTCATTGACAGTGATAATATTATAGATTCACACATGATTGAGATCCTAGTAAAGGAAATGAAGTCAGATGATAAAATAGGATTAGTAGCTCCGCTTGCAGTAAATTATCATTCGGGTAATGATATCTGGATGGTGAGTGGGGATTATAATTTTTTTACTACAAGACCCATTGCTTTATTGGCACATAAAAGACTTGAAGAAGTTAAATTAGAAAAAAGATATAAAACTTATTATTCTCCTAATATTATGATGGCAAGTAGACAGGCGATTGAAGCAGTAGGGGGATTCGATGTACTATATTATATGGGGTATGAAGAAGCAGATTTTGGATATCGTATAAGAAATGCTGGTTTTGAAGGATATATTGTAACAGATGCAAGAACAAGACACTTAGGATATGTAAGCGATGGAGAATTAAAGAAACTACGTTTATTAGGAATTGAAACGCCAGAGCGAGCTTTTCATTTTGCAAAAAATCGTACAGTCTTTATGAAAAAATATGCAAAGTGGTATCATTTGTTAACGTATTATGTGTTCTTTTTGCATGTTTATACAGTATACTATACAATTATTACATTACAATGTCGTAGAAAAGATATTACGAAGGCATGGATAAAAGGAACAATTAGAGGGATATTCATTAAAACTAATCATAATATTAAGGTGCAAATATAAAGTACAGATACTAAGAGGACAAAATGGAGAAAAGTAACGATTTAGCTATTATTGTATATTCTTGTTGGAAGAATAGAGATATGTGGAACATTTTACAAACATTACTGAAAAAATATTGGAATGATTGTAAATATAAGATAGTTTTGCTGACAGATAAGTATGAAGGAAGTAAAGAAAAATATCAATTTGATGATATAGTAGTATTAGATAGTACATGGCATGATATGATAATGGCTGGAATTGCATGTGCAGGAACAGAATATGTCATGCTATGGATGGATGATTATTTGGTATGTGATTATGTAAAAAATGAAGATATTGATAGATATTTACACATTGCTAAAAAGTATAACGCTGCTAACATCCGATTTATAGAATCACCAACAATAGTTGCAAAGGAATATGATAAAGACAATAGTTTTAATTATTATGAACCGGGAACTGCATATTCGTTTTCAACGCAGGTAGGTATATGGGATTCAAAATTTTTGAGAAAGAATATAAAAAAAGAATGGTCGGCATGGGATTTTGAAAGAGTAGGTTCCATTATGGTTAAGGATTATACTCATCCATTGCTAGCTAGCAGAGATTATACATTTCCCTACGAAGAGGGGGTTCGTAGGGGAAAGTGGATGGATAATGGTGTAAGAATTTGCATGAGAAATAACATTGAAATTGATTTTTCAAAAAGAAAACAAATGAGTAGTTTTGAAATGGCGTGGATTTATTTTAAGGGAGCAATTTTAGAAATAAATCCAACGATGTTTGTGAAAATTCAAAATTTATTTCGTAAAAAAATTAGATTAAAGTAAAAGTTCTATGACAATTACGAATAGAAGATGGCAGTGTAGTTGATGAATGCAATATATCTATAACGATACACATAGCGATTAAGAGGAATAGTTAAATGAAGACAGTTGAGTTGATAGTTCCCTGTTATAATGAAGAACAATGTATTGCGCTTTTTTATGAAAAAATTAAAGAAGTATTTTCTGATATGGCAGAGTACGATTTTATTATTACATATATAGATGACGGCAGTAAGGATCATACTATGGATGAAATAAAGAAAGTAGTAGCTTGTGGTGACAAAGGTAGAGTACAATACATATCATTATCTCGCAATTTCGGAAAGGAAGCCGCAATTTATGCGGGGCTATCAAAGTGTACTGGTGATTATGTAGCTTTGATTGATGCTGATTTGCAACATCCACCAGAATTGCTTAAAGAAATGCTTGTCGCAATTGAAGAAGAAGGGTATGATTGTGCGTCTGCCAGACGAGTGTCTCGAAAGGGAGAACCTGTAATAAGAAGTTTGTTTTCGAGAGCATTTTATCATGTGATTAATCATATTACGACTATTGATTTGGTGCCGGGAAGTACGGATTATCGTTTGATGAAGCGAAATGTGGTATATGCAATTGTATCAATGACAGAACGTGAGCGTTTCACAAAAGGAATTTACGCATGGGTCGGATTTAAGAATAAATGGATAGAGTATGAAAATGTCGAGAGAGTTGCAGGAAATACAACATGGAATTTTTGGGGTCTTGTTCGTTATGCCTACAGTGGATTTTTGGCGTTTGCAACGACACCACTGCGAGGCGTTATTTACTTTGGTATGTTGATTGTACTGGCTTCTGTAATTTTTGCAATATATATTTATATTGGAGCATTAAGAACACCGAATGCAGAAAGAACAGGCTATAGCACTATTATTCTTTTGATACTTTTTTTAGGGGGGGTTATTATTACTATTCTTGGTATGATTGGTGAGTATATGGCAAGAATTTATATGGAAGTTAAAGGGAGACCAATTTATTTTGCCAGAGAGACAAATATTGGACAAGAATCGGTAGAGGATATGGTTAAGGAAGTAAGCAGAGCGAGGAACGTGGAGGCAGCTCATGAAGACCAATAAACGAATTAGCATAATGATGATATTTGTATGCATTATTGCAATTGCTTTTTCCTGTGTTATTGAATATATACCTATTGCAGATACGATTAAAAAGAAGTGGCACACTGATTTTTGGGAGAATATGTTCTTAGGGATTTTTGCAAGTGGATTATTGGTGTTGATATCAGGGATTATTCAATATAATGTGGAAAAGAGAAATTACTATCGTCAAATGCTTAGATATGCTAACAAAATTCTGCATGATGCGTTAATGATAATTGATTCAATGGAGAAAGTTAATAATAAAGCAGATATTGACATTATTTTTTCCTCCTTTAATACCATATACAATGAAATAGTTGAACTTTATTCTTCTTTTACTTACGTATTTTTCTTCACAGGGAAAGATAAATTGATTGAAAGCATTTTGAATGAAATAACTAAATTCGGGTTGATTCAAGATGAAGTGCTTATGCGCCTAGAACAATTAGCATATGATGAGATTTCACAGAATGTATATTCGGAATATATGAAGAAGATAAAAGAAATATATCCAGAGAAGTTTAAAGAAGAGTTTCAAAGCTATATATTACATATTGACAATATAATCAAGAAGACAATGGAAGATAGAACATTAACGACTTACACTGAATTTTAAGGAGAATGGAAATGGGAATACCAGCGTTTAATAAACGTGGGACATTAGATAAAGGAATGCATGTATGTACTTCGGAAGAATTTTATGATAGATTTTGTTCTGCTAATTCATCCAGACTGGCATATAGGAAGGTGCTAGAACAGTTATTTGCTTTAGCAATTAGCAGAAACTCACAAAGTGTTATTGTTGGTGGTTCTTTTATTACAAATAAACCAGAACCAAATGATTTGGACTGTATTATGATTGTACCAAATGAACAATGTTATACATTACAGACAAATGAATTATTATGTGTAAATGATTGTGAGTTGGATGTACTGGTATTAAGTGAAGATAGAAAAGATACAGTATACTCTTTCTTGAACATGTTTGGAAAAAACCGTTATGGAGTAGAGGTAGGGTTGGTTGAAATTCAATTAGACAATGACCAAGATAAATCTACATGGAGCGATTATGAAGACTACTGCTCTGCCGAGGCTTTGTTTGAAGCAAGGGAAGCATATATTAACAGACATGTTATAAAAGGTGTCGGTTCTAAAAAAATCTTGGTAACAATAGGAAATTGCAAGGCATATACTTATTGGAATTATGACATTGCGCCAATTGTAAGTTCCTCTGGATGGATATTTGCACCGTTTATATATGACGATAAAGACATAGAAAAAAGTTCAATAAGGTTTGCAGAATGGTTGACTGATATATATGTAAAATACCAAAATGATATATGCGTTTATGCTGATGGTTTAGGAACATATATATTAGGCTCATATATATTCGAAAGCAAACTTCCATTTAAAGCATTGTTTGATAGAATAGTATTAACGAATTCTGTATTAAATCAAAATATTAATTGGAAGTCGGAGATTCAGGGACGGAAAGTAAAAACGGTTATAAATATAATAAATTCAGGACAAAGCCAATTACAAGAAAAAATCCCTACAATGATTAAAAAATCCCAATTGTTAGGTGAATCATATATGAAAGGCTTTCATAATGAAGAAAATATTTTGAATTATACATATCCATATACAGTGCCTATTTCCGAGACTAATTTTCAAAATACTATTTTACCCATATTTCATATGAGTAGTATTATTAAGAAAAATATTGATCAGGTTTTGTTGGAAAATATAGATGAAATTCTTAATACCGATACAAGGATTTCAAGTATGAATTTAAGAAATTGATAACAAATCTGATGTGAGAAAATATAACAATAAGGTGAATAGATAAATATTCTAAGTAATTATTAGGAACTATAGCGGTATTCAAAATTTTATAGAAAAGAGTATAATAAGTAAGCCATGTATAATCGCACGGTTTGTCTCCACCAACTTTTCATGAGATAATCACTTCAGGAGTGAGTATCTCTTTGGATCAGCTGTATTTGTAGTTGGAGCCGTTTGCTCTAACTATTCAATGCCAACCAGAGAATATCTATTTTAATGAAATAGATAATCCAGATATGAATATATCATATGAAGGAAAGAGAGTAAGTTATAGACTTTCTGATACACATGGAAGAAAACGAGCAGTTAGTGTTAAATTGGTTTAGCAAGTTGGCAGGAGGACACATAAACTTGGGAACATTAAGTGATTTTATGAAGAATACATGCAGAAAGTGTAATATTCAATTTAGAAAGATAGATCCAAGACGTAGTGAAAACATCGTCTTGGGAATCAATCAAGACTGCCTTAGAAAGCAGAAAAAGGTATTAGTAAGCTATCTTGATTATGATAGAACTGCATATTCGCTGCGTCATGCCAAGGCACATACAAATTTACAGGAAATGATGCAGATGATCAGAATACTGATAGATATGGACTTTTGTATTGATGTTTGTGGCTGCAATAATACAGATGCAGCTTTAGAGATGCCATCAGACTATTATGACTATATTATTGGTTTTGGTGATATGTTTAGACTTGCAAAGGAACGTAATCCTAAAGCATTTACGATTATGTATATGACAGAGAATCCATACACGGTTTCTAAGGCTGGTGAGCAGAAGAGAATAGATTACTTTTATGAGAGAACTGGTAAGAGGATATCATTCGCAAGAACAGGTAAGTTTTATTTAGAGAATGATGAACTGTTGGCAGATGCTGTCATTTGTCTTGGAGAAAAGAAGTATTATAGTAATGGGGCAGTACAAAGGGTATATCCAAGTGCTTTTAAGAATCCCCAATATATTGAAAATAAAAATAATAAAAGAATAAGTACAAATTTTCTTGTATTTGGTGTAAAAGGCTTTGTCCATAAAGGAAATGATTTATTATTGGAAGTTTTTAGAAATCATCCGGAATGGACTCTATATATGTGTGGAAGAGAAATTACAGAAGAATGTAAAAAGCTTGGATTAAAGTTACCAGACAATGTAGTTGAATGTGGTTTTGTTGATGTTGAATCTGATAAGTTTTTAGAATTAGTAGAAATTTGTCCTTTTGTATTATTGCCGTCTTGCTCAGAAGGAATGTCAACTTCGCTGTTGACCTGCATGCGTCATGGACAGATACCGGTGACAATGCGAGGAACTGGTATGGACGAACTATCAGAGTATTGTGAATATTTTGAAGATTATCACATTGAGGCGTTGGATAGTAAGTTGGAAGAATTATCTAATATGGAGAAAGATAGGATAGTAGAGTATAGTGATAGAATTTATCAGTATGCAAATGATAAGTTTACTTTAAAAAGTTATACAGATCGTCTGAGAAAATGCTTCGAAGAATTGAATTTACAAGGTAGGTATTGAGGTAGAGAATGAAAAAACTTGAGAAATACAAACTTAATAAATATGTTCTATATGCAATATGTTTTTGGCTATTTATTGGTCCATTAATCTATAAAATATCAAAGCTTGGTCTTGCGACCTTTGGCGGATGGGATGCTATAACACAGACTTATCAAGTCATGCTATATACAAGTCGGCTTGTAAAGGAATTTATAAGTGCTCTTTTGGGAGATGGTAGTTTCACATTTCCAATGATAGAATGGAATCTTGGCATGGGAGACGATGTTATTGTAGCTTTGAATTGGTATGGATTTGGAGATCCTTCCTGCTTTAATGAGTACTGGGTCTATCCGGCTGATTCGGAAAAACCTAAAAATGCAGGTACAGTTGAGATGGGATGTTATTGGAAATAGAGAAATATTGCAAAGATAAATATTTTCCTAAAGGAAACTACATTAGTGATAGATTAGAATAATCTGAAGCTGCATGGGATGAGAGGAGTAATTTCGAGATGAGTGTTGTTATGATTATAGTTATTAGTGCACTGATACAGTCATTTCTTACGTGCATAGTGATTCGAAAAAAAAATATAGAAATGCGCAATTACATTGAAAATATTATACTTTTATGGATATCATTTAACTACTATATATTATCTGTTACGAAGTATTATTTAGGATATAAGTGGGAAAATTTATTAGATAGTTTTTGGAATGCTCAAATAATTACATTTATACACTATAGTATTCCTCTAATACTCTTTTCTGTTGGAATAAATCTTTTCCTTTTCTTCCTTAAGAATGAGTTACTCTGTAAAATTTTAAAATTATATAGCGCAAGTTTATATATTTCATTTTTTTTCATGTATTTTATTACAAGAGAAGTTTCTAACAGAGCTGTTACATATTGCCTTATTTTGCATATATGTATTATGATTGTTTTGATTATTGCTACTTGGAGACAACAAGGAGTTAATAGTAAATTAGGGTTTGGGAAAAAGGCTCAAAGAATATTTTTCCCTATATGTACATGGCTGATGTTGTTTTCAATTAGTACACCCGTGGAGTTGTATTTAAATAATTCAGATGATTTTTCGCTTTCTTTTTGGACTTTTTTTTCTAAATTAGTAGTTGTAAGTATTGTTGTGTTATGCTTTTTTGTGATTCTAGGCAGCAGATATTTAACAGATCGGCTAATTCCAATATTTAATATTGCATTATTTGGAATGATATTTATGGGATATATACAGGGAATGTTCCTTAATGGAAAAATGAATCAGCTAGATGGGGTGGAACAGGACTGGAGCAGAGGAACGGTTATTATAAATGTAAGTATATGGCTTATATGTTTTATAGCTTTGTTCATTATATATAAAGTAAATAGTTCAATATTATCAAAAGTTATTAAGTATGGATGCATATATTTAACTTTAATTCAGCTGGTTACAACAGTCTTCTCTATTGCAACATCCTCTAGTACAGCAACAAAGCATGAATATGCTATAACTACAGAGAATTTTTGCTCCATTGATAAAAATGATAATATTATCGTTTTTATATTGGATAAATTTGATGGAAGAATTATTGATGAAATTAAAGAAGAGGATGAAGATTTCTTAGAACCTTTAATGGACTTTGTATATTTCCCTAATGCAACTAGTGAACATTGTCCGACGGAAAACAGTATTCCTTTTTTGTTGACAGGAACAAAGTGGGAACCTGATAGGACTGACAGATATACTACATATGCATATGATGAATCAGCTTTAGTAAATTATCTATATGATAATAATTATAAACTGGATATTTACACAGATAATGTGTATGTCGATGCATCAATGGTTGATAAGATCTCTAATTATCATTCAGATATTAAGAAAAACTGTAATGCATATGATTTATTTAGCATGATGAATGTATGGTCAAGATACAGGTGTGCTCCTTTTATCGTAAAAAATTATTATTTCTATTATACATATGAATTAGATACTTTATTAACGGATGATTCCCTGTACAGCATTCATAATGACTGGAAGATTTATCAACAACTTACACAGGAAAAATTACATATTTCTGAAAACGGAGATAAGGGAACTTTTAAATTCATTCATATGAAGGGTGCACATCCCCCTTTTGTATTATCAGAAGATCTTCATTATACTAAGTATGAAGATAGAAGAGCAGATGAAATGGGAGATAAAATTTCACAGGCAAAAGGTAGTTTGAAGGTTGTTTATGAATATTTGTCCCAGTTAAAGGAAATTGGAAAGTATGATGATGCAACTATTATAATTACAGCGGATCATGGAGACACAGGGCTATTGAATGATGAAGATGGAAATATGATAGAGGTATCTTGTCCGGTTATGTATGTGAAAGATCCTGCCCATAATTCTGTTGGGAAAGGAGAAGTATCGGGGGCACCAGTGTGTCATGAGGATGTGATTTCCCTGATTACGAATAAGATAGAAAAGCAAAATGTGAAAAAATCTTTTTTTGATTATAGTGAGAAGGAAGAAAGAAATCGAGAAATGTATAGAGAAGAAACTGAAGATTACACAAAATATAGAATAAATGGTAATGTCAGGGATTTGAGTAGTTGGAGTGTATTAGAGTATGGGGCAAGGGTTGATAATCAGAATTAAAGGGAAATTGATGCTTGGATGGCTATATGTATATTTTTTCCTGGGGTTTATAATTTTAAGGAAATTAACAGTTAAATGGGGATTTACATTGACAATGTTTGCAATAGTCAGTTTTCTGGTTGATATTTTTTTGAGGAAAAAACAGAGAGATGATGTTCAATAAACGAACTACTTATAAACTTGTTATTCTGGAATATAAGTGATATAATTCATACGATTCATTGACGCAAGAGAGCAATTTAACAGGGGGGACTTATGCAGGCAATTATTTTAGCAGCAGGAATGGGAAAGAGATTAAAGGATCTTACAAGTGAGGCAACAAAATGTATGGTCAAAGTAAATGGCGTTGCCATGATCGATCGTATGATGGAGCATTTGGACAAGCTTGGTTTATCCAGAGTGGTAGTGGTAGTTGGTTACGAAGGTCAGAAACTGATGGATTATATTGATGCATTAGGTCTGAGAACTCCCATTGTTTACGTAAATAACGAGATCTACAACAAAACAAATAATATATATTCATTATATCTTGCAAAGGATTATCTTCTTCAGGAAGATACCATTCTTCTTGAGTCAGATCTGGTATTTGAGGAAGCAGTTCTGCAGAAACTGATAAATCATCCATATCCCAGCCTGGTTCTGGTCGATAAATTTGAAAGTTGGATGGATGGTACTGTTGTAACGCTTGATGAGGATGATAACATTCAGGCATTTGTATCTAAGAGAGAGTTTGATTTTAAACGAATTGATGAATATTATAAGACTGTAAATATCTATAAATTCAGTAAGGAATTTTCAGAACTTTATTACGTACCGTTTTTGGAAATCTACTGTAAGGCAATGGGAACTAATGAATACTATGAACAGGTATTGAAGGTTATTACTTTCCTGGATGATCCTCATATTAAGGCAGTTCGCCTTGAGGGGGAGAAGTGGTATGAGATAGATGATGTGCAGGATCTGGACATAGCAGAATCAATTTTTTCAGAGGGAACAGAGAAATTACATAAATTTCAAAAAAGATATGGTGGTTATTGGCGTTATCCGAAGATGTTGGATTTCTGCTATCTGGTAAATCCGTATTTCCCTAATAAGAAGCTGATCGATGAAATGCAGGCTAATTTCCAGACATTGCTTACACAGTATCCTTCAGGTATGCATATCAATTCTTTAATTGCTGCTAAGAACTTTGGCTTAAAAGAGCCACAGATCATTGTTGGTAATGGTGCTGCAGAATTGATTAAGAGTCTGATGGAAAAACTTACCGGTAAAATCGGTGTACTTCATCCGTCTTTTGAAGAATATGCAAATAGAAGAAAGGCAGAGGATCTGGTGCCGTTTGTGTGCCAAAATCCTGATTATACATATACTGCTGATGAATTAATGGAATTTTATGATAAGACAGATATAAAAAATTTACTCATCGTGAACCCTGACAATCCATCCGGTAATTATATTCCAAAGGCAGATGTGATTCGTCTGATCGCATGGGCAAAACAACGGAGTATTAAGCTTGTAATTGATGAATCATTTGTAGATTTTGTAGATATGGAAGAAAATACAACGTTATTGGAGCAGTCTTTATTGAACAGTAATCCTCATTTGTATGTGGTAAAGAGTATTTCCAAGTCTTATGGTGTTCCTGGACTTCGTCTTGGTATTCTGGCTTCAGGAGATGCAGAAGCCATTGCAACAATGAAGAAAGATGTAGCGATTTGGAATATTAATTCTTTTGCAGAATTTTACATGCAGATTTATGAGAAATACAAATCTGCTTATGCAGCAGGTCTTACTAGGTTTTATCAGACGAGAAAGAAATTTATTGAGGATTTGTCAGAGATTTCTTTTTTACGTGTTATTCCATCTCAGGCTAATTATGTACTTTGTGAGATTACAAAAGATTACACATCAACCGAGCTTACAACAATCCTTTTGGAAAATAATATTTTAATTAAGGATTTATCTACCAAGAAAGGCTTTGAGGGAAAGCAGTATGTGAGAATTGCTGTGCGGGATGAAGAGGATAATCAGATGCTGATTTTCGCATTAAAAGCACTTTTACTTAAATAGAGGTAGGACATGGAAGTTTTATATCAAGCATTAGAATGGATTATGAATGGTTGTTATGCCATATGCAATAATTATGGTATCGCGATTATTTTATTTACATTGATCAGTAAGATTATTTTGTTACCGGTTTCTATCTGGGTGCAGAAGAATTCTATTAAAATGGTAAAAATGCAGCCTGAGATCAACTTTTTGATGGCAAAGCATTTTGGAGATAAAGATACGATTGCAGAAGAACAGGCCAAGATCTACAAGCGTGAAAAATATCATCCAATGGCATCTATGATTCCGTTAGTGATCCAGCTTTTATTATTAATGGGAGTAATTGAAGTCATCAAACGTGGTATGACAACAGATGGTGTTTCCATGATGTTTCTGGGCATTGATCTGAGTCTTGTGCCTAGTCAGGATGGCATATCCCTTATTTGGTCCCCAATTATAGCGGGATTATCTGCATGGATCATGTGCGTAGCCCAAAATGCCAGCAATGTTTTACAGGCAGAACAGTCAAAATTGAATAAATATGGAATGATGGCTTTTTCAGTTGGATTATCATTATATCTTGGCTGGTTTGTGAGCATTGGAGTTGCACTGTATTGGGTGGCAAGTAATTTATTTGCTGTAGTGCAGTTATATTTGCTTAACTGGGCTATTAATCCGAAGAATTATGTGGATTATGAAGCTTTGGAAAAGAGCAAAAAGGAGCTGGAAAAGCTCGGACAGATTGGAGCTAAAAAGAGAAAATTCAATGATCCGGAATCGAAACGTGAAAGACAGGACTACAAGAAATTTTTCTCTGTCGTAAATAAGCATCTGGTATTTTACTCCGAGGGAAGCGGTTTCTATAAATACTATCAAGGAATGATCGAATATTTACTGGAAAAGACTAATTTGACCATACACTATATTACAAGTGACCCTGATGATCAGGTTTTTGAAATTGCAAAGACTAATGACAAATTGAAACCATATTATATTGGAGAGAAACGTCTGATTACTTTGATGATGAAGCTGGAGGCAGATGTCGTGGTCATGACAATGCCTGATCTGGAAAACTTCCACATCAAACGTAGTTATTTGCGGAAGGATATTGAATATATCTATGTACCTCATGGAATGGATAGTTTAAATTTGACTATGCGAACCGGGTCTATGGATCACTATGATACAGTTTTCTGTGTAGGCAAGCATCAAAGAGAAGAGATTGAAAAAACAGAGGCTGCTTATGGATTGCCCAAGAAAAAACTCATTAACTGGGGTTACTCATTATTAGACTCTATGAGAGCAGATTATCAGAACCTGGTAAAGGCAGAGAGTACGGACAGAAAGAAGATTCTGATCGCACCATCCTGGCAGGAAGGAAATATAGTAGATAGTTGTCTGGAACAGATTCTGGATGAATTAAAAGGGCAGGGGTATATGATCACTGTCAGACCACATCCACAGCATGTTCGTCATAGAGCAGAGTTTATGGAACAGTTAAAGACAAAATATGCACAGAATCCTGATATTGAGATACAGACAGACTTTTCATCCAATAGTACTGTTTTCGAAGCAGATTTGATGATTACAGACTGGTCCGGTATTGCTTATGAATATGCATACACCACGCAGAAGCCTGTATTGTTTATTAATACACCAATGAAAGTTATGAACCCCGAATATCAGAAGATTGATACGGTTCCATTGAATATTCTGCTTCGTGAAGAAATTGGCTGTTCGGTCAATCTGGAAGATCTTAGTACATTGAAGGAAAAAGTACAGGATTTATTGTCACAAAAAGAGCAGTATTACGACAAGATTGGAAATTTTGTTCAGGAGTATGTGTATAATCTGGGAACAAGTGCGGAAGTTGGAGCCAATTATATGATTTCTGCAATTCAAAAGAAAATAGATGCAAAAAAGAATAAGTAAGTTAGGAGAGAAAAAATTATGAAGAACGTATGGAAGATTTTTGGAATGGCTTATGTAGCTGTATGTGGTATGCTTTTATTCGGCGCAAATGCAAAAGCATATATTGATCCATCTGTAGCAACCTATGCAATTCAGGCAATTGCGGGGATTGTCATTGCAGTTGGTGCGGCAGTAGGAATTTACTTCAGAAGAGCTAAGAAGAAAATCAATGAAAAACTTGGCGTAGATGAAAATAAGAATAAAGAAGTAGAATCTGATGACATTATTGTGAAATAAATGGAAAAACTACTTTTCCAATAATATTATCACAGGATATTATACCTATTTCAGAATATCGGCTGTCTGTGCTGTGTTCGTAATTATCTCCTATGACAAAGTACTGCTCATTACTCATCTGTATTTTGTCTGTGGCAGTTCCAGAGTAGCTGATGTATGTATCAGGTCGTTGAAATGGACTTTCTATGTTATTTACATAGATAAGTCCATTTTTTATTTGAACGGACTCATTGTGACAGGCGATGATTCGTTTGATACAAACAGAGTGGACGTTTGCTGAGTAGAAAACGATAATATCACCATCCTGGAATGTCTTGTTATGTTTGTCAATGATGACAAGATGATTTGGAGTAAGAGTGGGAGACATAGATTCCCCTTGTACTAATGTAAATTGAAACCAGTAGGTGGATATATAGCAGGTCAATATGAGGATAACCAAAATAGTTAGGATGGGTTTTAATTTGTTGATCATAAAGGACTCCTGATGTATGTTTATATCAACTATTCTTTTTGATTGTAAACAATAAGATTATTATAAGAATAATTGCTAAAAATAATATTTTATATTGCTCTGTACATGCCTTTTAGTGTAGTATAACATAGAATTATTAAATTGATAAGAATTATGGTATGAAGGATGGAATGGATATGCAGAATTGTGTAATAGCCTTATATATTTTTTTCTGGGGGGGAGTTTCAGAAGTAATATGGCAAAAAATATACAAAGGTAAAAAAAGAGATGGAAAAAAATATTTACAGATAGTTAGAACAGAAATTTTTTTTACAAGTACTATATTGGCCTTAATATCTGGAATGAAGTGGTATCTGGGAAGTGGAGAAAGTACATTATTTCAAAGTTTTTGGGATATAGAGGCCAGGACATATGTCCACTATGGAATTCCACTGTTTTTTGTTTCTGTTGCACAGCCTATAATGATGAATACATTATTTCATAAACATGCGCAGGATTGGATGGAACATTTTGATGTAGGATTTTTTATGTTATGTTTATGTACAATTTTGTTAAAGGGAACAATATGTAATCGAGATTACGTAATTGTGGTAGGTGTTTGTTTAATATTATCATTTTTAGAAACCATGTATCATAACAAAAGTTATAAGTATTTGACAAAGAATGATTTAAAATGGGCGTTAAGGAGTACTTTACCGATTGTTATGGCTTGGATAATAACATTAGGTATATATTTACCCAATGAGTTATATTTGAATAATTATGATGAATTCCCGGGTTCATTTATTAGTTTTACATTAATAATGCTGCTTGGTAGCATTGCTATTGCCTTTTTGTTTATTGCGCTTGAATGGACATTGCTTCCGATTAGGCTTATAAAATTAATGAATCTAGCATTAGGGGCATTAATCTGTATGGGATATATTCAGATTATGCTTTTAAATGGTAATCTTCATGCATTAGATGGCACTGGACAAGTATGGTCTGGTTCGACCACAATCGTTAACTCTCTTATATGGCTGGTGGCTATTGTTATTGTTACTGAGGCAGGTTACCATAAAGAAATAGTAGAAAAGATATGTAAAGGTGCTTGTATATATATAGCTTTGATTCAAATGATTACATTATGTGTGCTATTAGTTACAACGGATTATTCACAGAATCGACAACGGGAAGCTATGACGACAGAGCATAGCCTTGAACTGGCTCAGAAAAACAATGTATTGGTATTTGTACTGGATTGTTTTGAAGGAGACTGGTTTGAAGAGATAGTAGCAGATAATCCTGATTTTATAGAACCATTAAGTGATTTTACATATTATCGTAATGGTACTTCTCAATTTGCTCATACCTCAATGGCAATACCGTATATGTTGACAGGAGTCACATGGAAAAATGATTTGGAAGAAGACTATAAGAGTTATGCATATAGGAATAGTTCAGCACTATATGAATTGGCAGAATCGGGGTGTGATGTAGGTGTCTATACAAATGTATCTTATCTCTCAGATGATGCAAAACTATTAACCAGTAATTATAGAACAGGAGTAAAAAGAAAATATGATATTAGTACTACTTTGAAATTAATGTGGAAAGCTTCTATGTATAAAGCTATGCCTTTTGGATTAAAGGTTAAATATGAGTATTATTCTGGAGATATGTCTAGTATGGTGTTGTCGGAAAATGTATGGAATATAGATAATGATATCCCATTCTATAATACAATTGAGCAGACAGGACTTTCTGTTTCAAAAAATTATGATAAGGCATTCAGATTTTATCATATGAGGGGACCACATGGACCCTTTTATCTATCAGATGATATTAAGTATGAACCAACAGGCCGGGAGGTAACTGTACAATCTCAAGGACGAGGAAGCTTAAAAATTGTATATGAATATTTACAACAATTAAAAAATATTGGATTGTATGATGATGCAACAATTATAATTACTGCAGATCACGGACAGGGATATATTTTGGATAGTGATAAAATAAGTGGAAAACCAGATAGAACATCTCGCCCTATTTTTCTTATTAAGAAGCCACAAGAAAAAGGAACTGGTATGAATATAAATAGTGCTCCGGTTTCGCAAGCTGAACTGCTTCCGACTATAATGAGTGCATTGGGACTGGAAGGGGAAAAATATGGACGTTCATTTGATCAAATTGGAGAAGATGAGCGCAGAGAAAGAACATATTTAGATATATATGATTACTTCAATGTACAATATACAATTAACGGAGATGCTGCTAAGATTGACAGCTGGAGTATTACGAAGGCACAGTATGACAGATAGCCTTTTGCGGAGCCTAAAAGATGCTATGTACAATACAAAATGTTGGTCGATTTATTATCGACTTAATGAACCGTCGAAAGGACTTGGACGTAAAAAATATTAGAACTGATTTCTGTAATTTATGATAATATTAAGGAAAAAGGAAAAACTTTTGTTGTTTCTGAACATAATCCTGAATTTTATAAATAAAAACAGCTAGAAAAATAATTGACACCATATGCGATACCACATATAATGTAAGTAGAAGGTATACAAATGTCAAAATGGGATAAACTGATAACACGTATATGCAATTTATCGAAAGACCTCCGGTTTGATGAGTTACGGAAGGTATTGGAAAGCTACGGATACGAAATGAATGCACCGGGAAGTGGAAGCAGTCATTACACTTTCAGAAAGCAAGGGTGTATGCCAATTACAATACCAAAGCACGAACCAATCAAGAAAGTATATGTAGAAATGGTAAGGCAGATTGTAGAAAGCGAGGCGAAGAATGATGAAGACGCTGAATGATTATATGGCAATGTCCTATCGTATGGAAATTGTGGAAGATAAGGACGAAGGCGGATTTGTGGTTTCTTATCCAGATTTGCCGGGCTGCATTACTTGTGGTGAAACAGTGGAGAGTGCGGTAGCAAATGCACTGGATGCAAAAAAAGCATGGTTTGAAGCAGCGTTAGAAGAAGGAGTAGAAATTCATGAACCAGACAGTTTGGAAGATTATTCCGGACAGTTTAAATTGAGAATCCCACGAAGCTTGCACAGATCACTGGCAGAACATTCTCAGCGAGAAGGAATCAGTATGAATCAATACTGTGTGTATCTTCTTTCCAGAAATGATGCAGTGTTCTCAAAATAAATGTTGTCAATAAAAACTTAAACAAATATATTTAAAAATATCTTTGAATTTGCTGAGGAAGAACAAGAAAAAATGTTTTTAACAAAGTCATTTTTCCTCACGGAAGCTCAGACAGAAACAAGCGCATAGTAAATTAAAAAGGAAGCTGGCCACAAGGGAGCTTCCTTTTTGATTGGGGAGCCTGAGCGAGTCGCCCCCAGCCCCATCCCAATGCAGCCTTTACTTCCTTGACCTTTATATACATATCTGTCGTTTGATGAAAAATGTTTCTATGTATCGGTTCTTGGTAATGCTATCTTCTGTAATTCCAAGATGATTGTATTGACCATTTGTTTTTTCTTCAAATATATAATCACTTTTGATCTTCGATTCTGTTGACATCTTTAGTTCTTTTTGGAATAGGCTGTGGATTAAAGAGACCATTCGTCTTCTTATTTAGCACTTACAATATATACGAAATTCGTATATGAATAATCAATATAGTATTAAATTTGGTGATAAAAAAGTTGTGTATATTTATTATATTACGTCATATAATAGACCAATTTAGGAATAAAAACAGTAATATATTGAAAAAAGTAAGAAAATACCATATTATATAAATAAATATTCCGATAAGTCAATACTGTTTTGCATTTTGCAGAGGAAAATGATCGGTGTTGCGAATTCAGCAAAAGCTGGATATATAGTAAAAACAGTATTGTAAAAATAATGGATAATTTTTAGTTATCCGTCACTTAGAAAATTTATTTGAGGAATAATTGCAATG
>OBYC01000039.1_pt1 | contig 166584 bp, 141 predicted proteins | sample 1550651 | NCBI WGS metagenome assembly OBYC01 (sample SAMEA2580181, study PRJEB22360) | human gut metagenome | biome: human gut; feature: human-associated habitat; material: faeces | place: Denmark | collected 2008/2010
CACGCGAGGATAGCTTGTAGATACTTGGCTCAGTAGAGCCATTGAGCAAGAAGCCCCCACCTCAAAATCAGGGATTTAAGTGGTGGGAGTATGTCACTGAATTATTACAACGATCACCATTTATCACAGTATCAAGAAGAGATAAATTAGTCACATGGCTAAGAGAACGGATCAGAATGCTCTGCGAAAGCAAAATGGACACAGAAAGAGTCTTTCAGATCGTGAAGACAGCAAAAGAATACCAGAGAAGAAAGTAAGATGAAAAGAAAAGTTACAGGAATGTAGTAATTATGTTATATATATGTTAGAATAAAGCATATATGCCAAGGAGACAGGCAGAAAATACAGAGAAAAAGAATCAAAAGGAGAGAAGGGTTATGAGCCAGAAGGAAAGAGTCGATTTGATCGAGGTAGATTTATTGGATATGTGTAAATATATTCTGTCAAAGTGGGTGTTTATTTTGATAGGAATGGTAGTATTTGCTGGAGCTGGATTTGGGTATGCTAAGGTGAAGAGTAAGACGGAGTATAGTTCTAAGATGCAGGTTTATGTTACTGTGCCTAAGACTTCTGATAAGGTGTTGATTAGGGATGATGCTGGAGCTTTAGTATATGATTATGCAAGACTAATTGATTCCGATATTATAACAAAAGAAATTGCAAAAGATACTAAGATTTCAAAGGAAAAAATTAAGGATGCCTTATCTGCAGAGCAGATAGATGGGACAAGAATATTGGAAATCCGAGTAAAATCTAAGAATAAAAAATATACAGAAAAAATTTCAAAAAAAGTGTTACCAGTTTTTCAAAAGGTTGTTACAAAATCTTTGGGAAAAAGTGAGCCCATTATTATAAATAAACCATCTAAAATAAAAGAAGAGGCAAGTATGAGCACTAAAAAAACAATCATTCTAGGTGCTGTTTTAGGTGCTGCAATAATTATTATGATTAGTTTTGTTGTTTATATGACACAGTTGTTTAAAAAAACAGAAGGAAATTCTATTACTGAAGGGTAGAAGTATGTCAATAAGGTATTCGAAAATACAAAATTTAATTATATATATTGGAGATATTATAGGGATAACTATAGGTTATTTTCTCATGGCTAATTTTAGGTATTTTTATGTAGAAACAAGTGTTTGGATTAAAGATAGTCAGGTAATATATCGTTGGATGGTAGCTGTATTTGTTCTAACAATAGTGTATTTGGCGATAAATCCAAATCAAGGATTTTTTAAGAGAAAGTTTTGGAGAGAATTCTGGGTCAATATTAAGATAAATGTAATTACAGCGGCATTGATGGCGACAGTTGCATATTTGATAGATGATGCAAGAGATTATTCAAGATTTGTTTATCTTATGACAATGGCGTTTAGTTTTTGCTGGATGCAGTTATCACATATGATTTATAGGTGGTATGTATTAAAATATAGGCCTTACAATGCAATGACAAGAAAAATGCTGATTATCACAACGTCAGAACGAGTAAAAGAGGTAGTACATAATATTATAAAAGAAAAGATATGGGATTTATGGGTTACGGGAATTATTGTTGTGGATAAAGATATGGTAGGACAACAAATTAATGATATTCCTGTGGTTGCAAATCGTAGTACTATGTTTGAATATGCGGTACGTGAGGTTGTAGATGAAGTATTTATTTTAATGCCAGAAGGTCCGGATTTACAAATACAAAAACTAGTGAAAAAATTTGAGGAGATGGGGATAACTGTAAATTTAAATATTCGACTATACGAATTAGATGTAAATAGTAGAGTAAAATATTTAAATAAGATAGGTGGCTATCCAACAATTACATTTGCGCAAAGGGATATGACAATATTAATGATTTTTGTGAAGCGTATGTTTGATGTTGTAGGTGGTATTGTAGGATTAATTTTTACAGGAATAATAACTTTAATTTTGGGACCGATGATAAAACTTGAATCCCCAGGACCATTATTTTTTTCTCAAAAGAGAGTAGGACGTAATGGGAGAATTTTTAAGATATATAAATTTCGTTCTATGTACGCAGATGCTGAAGAACGAAAAAAAGAATTAATGGAACAAAATGAGATGGATGGATTAATGTTTAAAATGACAGATGATCCAAGAATTACAAAGATTGGAAAATTTATTAGAAAAACAAGTTTAGATGAATTTCCACAATTTTTGAATGTTTTAAAGGGCGATATGAGTTTAGTAGGAACAAGACCACCAACTGTAGATGAATTTGAACAATATGAGGGATATCATAAACGTAGGTTGAGTATGAAACCTGGACTTACGGGTGTATGGCAAGTAAGTGGAAGAAGTGATATTACAGACTTTGAAGAAATTGTTGCAATGGATGTTGATTATATTAGTAACTGGTCGTTGAAAAGAGATTTAGAAATTATATTAAAAACGATCCAGGTTGTATTACATAGCGATGGTGCGAGATAATATTAGAGGTAAACGATATGAAAGTATGTTTAGTTGGATCTAGCGGAGGACATTTAACACATCTGTATATGTTAAAACCTTTCTGGAAAGACAAAGAGAGATTTTGGGTAACTTTTGACAAAGAAGATGCAAGAAGTATGTTGAAAGGGGAAAAGGTTTATCCTTGTTATTTCCCTACTAATCGAAATTTAAAAAATCTGATTAAGAATACATTTGTTGCATGGAAAGTATTAAGAAAAGAAAAACCAGATTTAGTTATTTCATCAGGAGCTGCAGTGGCTGTTCCATTTTTCTATATTGCGAAATTGATGGGAAAGAAATTAATATATATAGAGGTGTTTGATCGAATTGATAAATCAACACTAACGGGAAGACTTGTTTACCCAATTGCAGATAAGTTTATTGTGCAATGGGATGAGATGAAAAAAGTTTATCCAAAGGCAATTAATTTAGGCAGTATTTTCTAGGAGGTATTCTTTTGATATTTGTAACGGTAGGAACTCATGAACAGCAGTTTAATCGATTGATTGAAGAAATTGATCGATTAAAAGGAAACGGAACAATTAAAGATGAAGTAATCATGCAGACAGGTTATTGTACATATAAACCTAAATATTGTAAATGGTCAGAACTTCTTCCGTATGATCAGATGTTAGAAAATGTAGAGAAAGCAGATATTGTGATTACACATGGGGGACCATCAAGCTTTATTATGCCATTACAGATTGGAAAGATTCCGATTGTGGTACCACGTCAGAAAAGATATGATGAACATGTAAATAATCATCAAGTAGAGTTTTCAAGTGCAGTAAAAGAACGATATGGAAATATTATTGTTGTGAAGAATATTAAAAATCTGGAGAAAGCAATTTTGCATTATGATAGAATTGTAGGAACGATGAATGCAGAAATTGATAATAACAATTTGAAGTTTAATCAAAAATTAGAGGAGATAGTGAATGGAATTTTCAAATAAAAAACATGCATATCTGATTATTGCACACAATAATTGGAAACAATTGAGCCTTTTACTATCAGTTTTGGATGATGAACGGAATGATATATATATCCATATAGATAAGAAAAGTAAGAATGTTCCAATTGATAGTTTGAGAAAGAGTGTAAAGAAATCAAAATTACATATTTATAGAAAATTTAAGATATATTGGGGACATTTTTCTCAAGTAGAATGTGAATTGTATTTATTTGAAAAGACGAGCAAGAATAAATATTTTAGATATCATTTAATTTCAGGGGCAGATTTGCCAATTAAAAGTCAAGATTATATACATGATTTTTTTGAAAAAAATGCAGATTATGAATTTGTTCATTACGATACAGAAGAGAGATTAAAAAATGATCATGAAATAGGAAGAAGAACAAGAATATATCATTTTTTACAAAAATATCGAAGAAGATATAAAATAAATTTTATAAATGAAATTTTTACTTTCTTGGAAAGAATTTTACTACTTATACAGATAATATGTCATGTTGATAGATTGCGAAATAGTAAAATGAAAATAAAATATGGATCTCAATGGGTAAGTATTACAGATGATTTAGTGCAGTATATATTGAAAAATAGGAAAGTAATATATAAATTATTTAAATTTTCGAATTGTGCAGATGAATTATTTATCCAAACTTTAATTTATAATTCTAAATATAGATATCGATTATATGATGAAAAATTTGATAACTCTATTGATGCGAATAAGCGTTTGATAGATTGGAGTAGAGGAAGAAATGGGAATCCTTATGTATGGACTATTTTAGATAAAAAAGTGATAGACGAAAGTGAATGTTTGTTTGCTAGAAAATTTGATGAGATCATTGATGAGGAGATTATAAAATATATAATATCAAAAGTGAAATAGCATAGGTGGGAAAATGGCGATATTAATCATAAGTACAGGTGGATTAATTTATGATGGAATAACCAATGTTATTGTATCATATTTAGAAGCAATGGATTTAACAAAGTTAGATATATATGTTGCTGGATCTTTGAAGATAGAACCAGGCATTCGAAAAAAAATAAAGGATTTAGGATGTCGAATAGTTGATTTACCAGATAGAAGGAAGGATACTATCACATATTTTTTTAAATTAGTAAAATTTATAAGAAAAAATAAAATAAATGTACTTCATGCACATGGAAATAGTGCAACATTATCAATTGAAATGTTGGCAGGTGTGATAGGAGGGTGTAAAACAAGAATTGCACATTCACATAATACAAAGTGTGAACAAATACGAGCAGATAGGCTATTGAGACCTTTATTTTATAGAATATATACTGAAGCTATGGCATGTGGTGTAGATGCCGGTAAATGGTTGTTTGGAGAAAGACCTTTTAAGGTCTTAAAAAATGGAAGAAATATAGACAAATATAAATTTATAGACACTAAAAGAAAAAAATTACGAAAAAATATGAAATTAAAAGACGAATTAGTAATTGGTCATGTAGGAGGATTTGTAGAACAGAAAAATCATAGATTCATTTTAGAAATTTTTAAATGTATAAAGGATGTCTATCCGAATAGTAAGTTTTTCTTGGTTGGGGATGGGAATTTACGCAGTGAGATAGAAGATAAAGCAAAAAGAATGAGGATATATGAAGATATAAAATTTACTGGAAATATAGAAAATGTGGAAGATATTTTGCAAATTGCAGATGGAATGATTTTGCCTTCATTGTTTGAGGGAGTTCCGCTAGTGACTATTGAATGGCAAATTTCAGGATTACCAATCTTAATTTCTGATAATGTATCAGATGAGTGTATATGTACAAATTTAGTAAAAAAATTATCTTTGAAAGATTCTCCAAAGATATGGGCTGAAAATATAATTTATAAAATTAAATTAAACAATAGAAAACAAAGTAGTGTTGAAGCAGAACGTTTAATAAAAGAAAATGGTTTTGATATAAAAACAAATGCATTCGAGTTGCAGAAAATATATGAATTAGGAGGAAGATAAAACTTTTATTTGCAAAATTGGGAGATATTTATGAGAAAATCAGAAGTTGTTATTTTATTATCTATTTATAATGGGGCAAAATTTTTAGACAAGCAATTAGAGAGCCTATTTAAGCAAAAAACAAATTGTAATATAACGATATATTATAGAGATGATGGAAGCACAGATGAATCAATAAACATCATTAATTTGTGGAAAGATAGACTTTCAATGAAAGAATGTACTAGCAGTAGAAAATGTAATTTGGGACCAGCGTTAAGTTTTTGGGAATTACTTACTACAGCGCCAGAAGCGGATTTCTATGCTTTTTGTGATCAAGATGATATTTGGTATGAAAATAAAATAGATAAAGCGGTTAAAACTATAAGAAACAAGAAAGGTCCAATACTTTATTGTTCAGATTGTGAAGTTATAAATGAAAAGGATGTAGTAATAAAAGAAACTTATCAAAATAAAAGACCTGTAATTACACTAGAGTCTCAATTGGTTTGTGGTTCTATGCAAGGGTGTTCTATGTTGTTTAATAATGAATTAAAAAAGATTATTGTTAGATATAAATCAACTCAGATTCCTATGCACGATATTGTAATAATGTACATAGCATTGATAAATGGTAAGGTTATATATGATAAAGAACCCCTTTTTGGATATAGGATGCACTCAAATAATGTTGTTGCAAAAGATAACAAGAGTATTCTGAAAAGATTAAAGTCAACATATATTCTGTGGTTTGAGTCAGGAAAAAAATATCCAATAGAAGAGATGGTTAATGATTTATTGAATAATTATTCGACAATTTTAAAATATGAGGATATAGAATACCTTAATTTATTTTTGAATTATAAAAGAAATATTATAAAAAAAATTAAGATCGTTTTTAATTCTAAAACAGAATCTTCAAATCAAAAGGGATTGAGATCATTTAGAATTAGAGTTTTACTTGGAATTATATAATATGATTTAAAGGAGAGGAAATTGAAGGTAGATGTTAGGCACAAAAGATATTTAAAATATCAATTAACAATGCAAGATTTATTATTTTGGATTGCTTACATTCCATGGATGTTCTCCTGGATGTTAACGTATACATGGTTAAAACCAATAATTCATCCATATGGAATAGGAAAGATATGGACTTTGATAGGTATAATACTATTGTTTTTAAGAGCTATTTATGTGAGAAATAGTGGTTTCTTTATGGTGAGTTTAATAGGTATCATGTTGTTTATTACTTTTCTTGTTAGACTAGGAAATGATAATGTGAATTTTATATTATATACAATAATATTGATATTATCTGTAGGGGACATAGAAGTAGATGATATTGTAAAAGTAACTTTTTATTTGCAAGTAATATTATTATGTATAACAGTGTTGCCTGCTGCAATAGGAATTATACATAATGAAGCACAATATTCAGAAAATGGTGTACGATTAAGGCATTTATTAGGGTTTAGATATTGTACAGATTCAGCAAATTTTTATTTGAGTATTATTTTAGAATATATATATTTGTATAGAAAAAAAGGAATAGGCATAATCAAAACAATAATATTCATATCTATAGGATATTACATTTATGCTCAGACAGATACTAAAGAAGCTTTTTTACTAGTAATATTGGCTTTTATAATGGAGAGACTATTAAGACCTTTTGATTTTAGAAGAAGTTATACTTTGAGAGCTATAATTAAATATCAGTATTGGGGATATGCATTAGTATCTATAATATCTTCGATATTGTATGTTAAAAATGGAGCTTTGGAAAAAATTAATGTTGCATTAAACAGTAGATTAGATTTGGCTCATCGCGGATTGATGAAGTGGGGAGTGAAAATATTTGGAGTAAGTGTAAAATGGATTAGTAAAGGAAGTACATATAATTATATTGATAGCTCTTTTATTAATGTATTAATTTGCTATGGTATATTGTTATTTTTATTTTTGCTTATTGGCTATACTACAATAGGAAGTAAAGCAATTGAGAAGAATGATCAAGGTTTATATGTAGTTTTGATTATTTGGGGAATTCATGCAATGATAAATCCACAAATATATTTAGTATGGTATAATCCTTTTCTATTTATGTTTAATATGGGTTGTATTACAAAAGAAATAAAAAAACATTATTGGATAAAAAAAGAAAAGGAAAAGACGATATGATTTCTATAATTTGTGTTTATAATAATGATAAAATATTGAATGAATGTTTAAAGGAGTCTTTGCAATTACAAAAACAAATTGAATACGAAACAATTTTTGTTGATAGTAGAAAATATAAATTCCATTCAGCAGCGGAGGCATTGAATTATGCGGGAAATTTAGCTAATGGAGAGTATTTGATTTTTTTACATCAGGATATTGTTTTAGTCGATAATACATTATCTGAAATTTATGATTATTGCAAAAACAATCAGTTTGGAATAATGGGGGTAGCTGGTGCAAAATATGATTATGGGGAAATTGTAGATTATTCAAAAATTGTCCATGGATTAAAAAAGAAAAATGCGTCTACAAATTATGATTTTAGAGGACCTCTGCAAGTGGATACATTAGATGAGTGTCTCTTGGTTATACCAAGAGAGGTGTTTCATAGATATAAATTCACAGAATATTACAATACATGGCATTTATATGGTACGGAATATTGTTTGAAAATGAAAAATGTAAATCAAAAAATTTTGGTAGTGCCGGTTTATTTGTGGCATAAATCAAGTGGTGCATCATTAAATTTAAATTATTTTGATGCAATAAAAGCATTAGCAAAGGAATATAAAAATAAAACAAAGATAATAGTTACATTATTTGGAGGTTGGCCGACAAATTGCATTTTGATAAATTTAAAATGTTTTTATCGAAAGATTAGATTTAAAGTAAAGGGAATATAAAATGAGATTATTTGTTGTGACACATAAAATTACAAAAGTTAAAAATAGTGGAATTTATACACCAATATTTGTTGGAAAGGCAAAAAATCCAAATTTAACCTTACCGAAGGGCTATTTAATGGATAATAAAAAAGATAATATATCTTATAAGAATAATAGCTATTGTGAATTGACAGCAATCTATTGGATATGGAAAAATATTACAGAAGATATTGTTGGAATTTGTCATTATAGAAGATATTTTGCAAGAAGGAAATATATAAATACATTAGGATCATGTATAACAGAAAAAGAGATAAGAAAAATTTTAAAACAATATGATGTTATTTTGCCTCAAAAAAATTTGGGTGAATATAATGAGTTAGTATCTAGAGATTTTTGGAATAAATATCATTATGAGAAAGATTGGGAAATAACAGAAAAGGTTTTGCTAGAAAAATATCCAGAGTATAAAACAACTTTGGAAAAATTTAATAATCAGACTACTGGATATTGCTATAATATGTGTATTATGCGAAAAAGAATGTTTGATGAATATTGCGAATGGTTATTTAATATTCTATTTGAAGTTGAAAATAGAACGGATATATCAAATTATGATAGTTATAATAAGAGATTATATGGATTTTTATCCGAAAGACTAATTAATATTTGGGTAATGCAACAAAATTTAAAAGTAAAAGAATATCCAGTGCAGATGACGGGCATTTCAATTCTAACCAGAGTAAAAAATAAATTTTTTAGAAAGAATTAGATGAATCATGAAAATCAAATCAGTAAAATTCAATTTTATAATGAATTTCATATTAACAGCATCAAATTTTATTTTTCCATTGATTACATTTCCGTATGTTTCGAGAGTTTTAGGCGCTTCTGGAACTGGAAAGGTTTCGTTTGCAATCTCTGTGGTAAGTTATTTTACTATGGTGGCTGCATTAGGAGTACCAACATATGGAATTCGTGCGGCAGCCAAAGTAAGAGACGATCAGGAAAAACTGAATAGAACAACACAGGAAATATTGATTATTCATTTATTTATGATGGTAATAGTTTCGATTGTGTATATTATGGCAATTCTATTTGTTCCAAGATTTCAATCAGATAGAACTTTATTTCTTGTAGTTGGAATATCAATTTTACTTGATCCGTTAGGTGTTAATTGGTTATATCAAGGATTAGAACAATATGGATATATTGCAAAACGTTCAATTTTTTTGAAATTTATAGGCGTTATTTTAATGTTCATGTTTATACATAGTCCAGATGATTACGTCTTTTATGGTGTGACATCAATTTTGGCCTCTGCAGGTTCCAATGTTTTAAATTTTATCAATTTAAGGAAGTACATATCACTAAAGCCAGTCGGAAATTATGATATTAAACAGCATTTGAAACCAATATTAATTCTGTTCGCACAGGTGGTTGCGGTTAATATATATACAAATTTAGATAATGTCATGCTAGGATTTATGAAAACAGACGTGGATGTAGGATTATATGCAGCAGCTGTTAAGGTAAAAACAATTTTAACAAGTTTGGTAACATCTTTAGGTGCTGTTTTATTACCACGTCTTTCTTACTATATTATGGAAGGGAAAAAAGAAGAATTTCAAGGACTTATTAAAAAAGCTTATAATTTTGTTATTGTAATTGCTTTCCCTTTAATGTTATTTACGATATTTTATGCCAAGGACTGTTTGATTTTCCTTTCAGGAAATGAATTTATTGGAGCAACACTTGCAATGCAGATTATAGCTCCTACGATTTTATTGATTGGATTATCAAATCTGTTGGGAATTCAAGTGTTAACTCCACTTAATAAGGAAAAACAATTAGTTTATTCAGTTGTAGCAGGCGCTTTAGTAGATTTAATTTTAAATATTATATTTATACCCAAAATGGGAGCGGCGGGAGCATCGCTTGGAACGCTAGTAGCTGAATTTGTTGTGTTAACGGTACAAATTTTATATTTAAAGGATTTATTTTTTAGAATTGCTAAACAAGTACAATATGGAAAAATCGTACTTGCTTTGATATTAGCAAGTATGATTTCGATAAGGTGTAGTAGTATGGTTAGTGTAATCTTTTTTAAATTAGCAATTGCAGGGATAACTTTTTTTGGAAGTTATGGTATTGTATTGTTATTGACGAAGGAAAATTTTGTTAATAGTTATATATTTGAGGAAATATTAAAGAATAAGTTTTGGAAAAAGAAAGGAAAATAATAAATGAAACGATATGATTACCTCATCGTAGGTTCAGGGTTATACGGAGCTGTCTTCGCACAGCAGGCACAGAAAAAAGGGAAGAAAGTCTTAGTAATTGATAAACGTCCAAATATCGCAGGAAATGTCTACACAGAAGACATCGAAAAGATTCACGTGCACAAATACGGAGCCCATATCTTCCATACAAACAATAAGAAGGTATGGAATTATATCACACAATTTGCTGAATTCAACCGATTCACAAACTCACCAGTAGCAAATTACAAAGGAGAATTATATTCCCTGCCATTTAATATGTATACATTCAACAAGATGTGGGGAGTTGTGACGCCACAAGAAGCAGCAGATAAGATCAAACAGCAGAAAAAAGAAGCAGGGATCACAGAACCACAGAACCTAGAAGAGCAGGCAATCAGTTTAGTAGGAACAGACATCTATGAGAAACTGATCAAAGGATACACAGAGAAACAATGGGGAAGACCTTGCACAGAACTTCCATCATTTATCATCAAGAGACTGCCAGTTCGTCTGACATTTGATAACAACTATTTTAACGCACTATACCAGGGAATCCCGGTAGGCGGATATACAAAGATGGTTTCCAATATGCTAGGAGATGTGGAAGTACGTTTAAACACAGATTATTTTGATCATAAAGAAGAATTCGATGCCATGGCAGAGAAAGTCATCTACACAGGACCAATTGATGCATACTTTGATTACAAATTAGGGGCATTGGAATATCGTTCTGTAAGATTTGAAACAGAATTACTTGAACAGCCAAACTTCCAGGGAAATGCAGCAGTCAATTACACAGATGCCGAAACACCATGGACAAGGATTATTGAACATAAATGGTTTGAATTTGGAAAAGACGAAAAAGGAAATGATCTCGAAAAGACAGTGATCAGCCGTGAATATAGTTCAGAGTGGAAATTGGGAGACGAACCATATTATCCAGTCAACGATGAGAAGAATGGAAAATTGTACGAAGAATACAAGAAATTAGCTAAGAAAGAAGAAAATATCATCTTTGGTGGAAGACTTGGAGAATATAAATATTATGATATGGATGCAGTGATTGCTGCAGCATTAGAATTATGTGAAGAAATTTTATAAATATTAGTTACTCAACTTTCCCAGCTAATATCTCTAAATAAAGCCTGAATAAATGCGGCTTGAGATGCAATCCATTCACTTACTTTACATTTTATAATAGATGTGATATCAGCGGATAACGTTAAAATGTGTTCCACAAACAGAGCCATAAGGCTCTACAGTGCATTGGTTAGATCCATGTCCTGAATATCATCACAGAACATGAAGAAATAATTCGCCATATGTTTTCTGGTCATTGTGGTTCCTTCGGATACATTCCAGAATAATATATCTTGTAAATACAATGGTCGTATGGCTTACCATTGCACCATAATTATGGCTCTGAAATTCAGTGCCTAACTTCAGAAAAGATTTTGATGATTTAAAGAAACATTCGATAGACCATCTATTCCCATAAATCCGTACGATCTCAGTGTCACTCAAAGAAACATCTGTGCTTAAAAGATACAGACATTCACTCTTTTTATTCCGGTTTCGTACGAAAACAATCTTAACAGGAATTCCTGTTTTGGTGGTGACTACTAAAGAGCCAAAAATATTTTTCGCATCTTCAAAGCGGACCATTCTTTTGAGCCTATGAAGTGTATATTTTTTGCCTTTATAAGTATAACGCTGTTTCAGCTGCTTTACCATTCCGATCACATCGAGCCCGGTATCCAGAACAGAACGTATCATAGGCTCTGTTGTAAACCAGGTATCCATGAGAAGGTAATCTGCATTTATACCGGACTGTAAAGTTCTCTGGATAAGAAGAACTGCGGCGTCTGTTTTACTCATCATGCTTTCTTTACGAAACTTATAACCATTTGTACGATGATCTATATTTTCAGATATTTCATTGTAACGATTGTTCTTTTTGGCAGAAGAAAGCAGATTGAACCCAACAGGGATAAAACTGTAACCATCAGACCAACCCAATGTAAGCAAAGTAAATCCCTTCTGAAATTTATGTTCTACATGATCGTAAACACGCGCAAGCAGTTCTACAGATTTACTTCGATTCCGCTTTACTACAGAATCATCCAGTACCTTTACCCGTTCTGGTCTGGCAAGAGCATCAAATCTGGAAGTAACTTTAGCTGCAAGGAGCAGAAGAAACTTGCTCCAGTTATAGGAAGTTTCATTGAGAAAACGATAATATGTATTCTTTGAAACAGCCTGATCTTTATGTTTGGAGTTCAGAAAACGAAAGAGATTTCGTCCCTGGAATACAAGCAGCAATAAAAATTGAAATACTTCATATGCAGAAATGCCACAGGATTTTGTAATGTTGGAGTTTCGTAATAATTTTCCAATTTTGAGTTCTTTTAAAGCATTAGAAAATTGATTTTGGGTATTTTCATTTTTATCATTTTGGTATATCATAAGTTCAGCACCTTTTCCTTTGAGAATTTGTTTGTGGTGAACTTATTATATCAAAGATTAGGTGCTATTTTTATGTCAAGATACCAATTATTTTAAAAATTTAGTTGATAAATCAACGGTTTATGCCAATTTTACTGGTGGGAAAGTTGAGTTAGTTATATATATACGATTAAGAAAAAAGGGAAGAAAATGAATACAACATTAATTATTATGGCGGCAGGTATCGGATCAAGATTTGGTGAAGGAATTAAACATTTGGCTCAGGTGGGACCAAATGGAGAAATTATCATGGATTACTCGATTTACGATGCCAAAGAAGCAGGATTTAATAAAGTAGTTTTCATTATTTGAAAGGATATTTTCAAGGAGTTTCAAGAAATTATCGGAGATAGAATAAGAAATCAGATAGATGTCGAATATGTATTTCAGGAGTTAGAAGATCTTCCAGAGGGGTTTAAAGTACCGAAAGGAAGAAAAAAACCATGGGGGACAAGACAAGCGGTCTTATGTTGTAAGGATATTGTGAAAGAACCATTTGTGATTATCAATGCAGATGATTATTATGGGAAAGAAGCATTTGTGAAATTACATAATTTTTTGGTATCCGGAGAAAATCTGGGAAGAGAGTTTACACTAGGAATGGGTGGATTTATTTTAAAGAATACATTGAGCGACAATGGTGTTGTAACGGGAGGTGTTAGTGTTGTCGATGAAAATGGATTATTAAGTCAAGTGCATGAAACAACAGGAATTGAGATGAGAGAAGATGGACAGATTCAGTGTGACAATAAAGAAGTACAGGAATGAATTAGTCCAGATGATCATGTATCTATGAATATGTGGGCAGGTTATCCAGATTTTTTAGATTTTTTGGCAGAAGATTTTAAGAATTTTCTAGAGAATGTTGAAGAGGTAGATTTGAAAAGTAAATATCTATTGCCTAATATTGTAGATAGACTGTTGAAAGAAGAAAGAGTAAACGTACGGGTATTGGAAACGCAGGATCATTGGTTTGGTGTGACATATAGGGAAGATAAAGAAAGTGTGAAAAATGCTTTCGCTAGACTGATTTCTAATGGTGTTTACTCAGAAATGCTATGGAAATAAAGAGAAGTTTATAAGATTAGGTCAAGAAAAATTATAGTATGAAATTTTGATTAAGTATGTATTGTGTTGAAAAGTGTAGAGGAGGAACAGGGTTTGAAAAAAACAAATGAAAAACATAATTATAATTTGGATTTAATGAAAATTTTTGCATGTATTGCAGTAGTGGGGTTGCATACATTACAAAAAGATATTTCACTAATAAATACATTATTTTATTATGTTTGTGGATTTGCAGTACCAGTATTTTTTATGTCAACAGGATACATTTTGTTGAATAGAGATCAGATTAATTTCAAGTATTCATTAAGAAAAATAATTAGTATTATAAGGGTTGTGTGCTTATGGTCATTGCTATTCTTTTGTATAGAGATGATGGTTGGAGTATTAAAAAATAGTATAGCAGAAAACAATTTTATTTTATTATTTTTTAAAATATTAATAGGCGGTTTAGTACAGAGAGGAAGATTATGGCAATTTTGGTATTTGGGTGCATTAATTTGCGTGTATATGATATTACCAATTTTAATGAAATATAGAAAATATTTAGAAAAAATATGGATAATTTGTGTTATATTAGCTATTGTTATGCAAGGGTTATCTTACATATTTAAATTTCCATTACAAAGTCATTGTATTCAAACATTTAGACTGTGGACATGGTTACAATATTTTATTTTGGGTGGATTGATAGGCAAAAATCATGATATGATTGGTTATATTAAAAATATAACATTTAAGAAGCATACAGTTATTCTATTTATTATTACAGGTGTAATTCCTTGGTATCAAAATTTCATTGGTAAATTAGTGATTCATAATTCATATGCAGAGTATTTTTATGATAGTTTATTAACTATTTTATGGATAATAGTATTATTTACTTGGGTTATGAAATTGTCATTGAAACAGTGGGTAATTAAAATAATAAAATATATAGCACCAGTTACAATGGGAGTATATATTATTCATCCAATCATTATTATGTTTGCATTGAAAATTGTTAGCGTTGAAACTGTATTGACATCATTTGCTTTTTTTGGAATTGTTTTAGTTGTAGCATTTTTTATAGCAAAAATTATTTATAAAATTCCGAAAGTAAAAAAATTAATAGAGCTGTAATGTGATTTAAGCATTCCTGTAGGCATTTCTGGAAAATGGTATAGGATGTCACATTGGATTCTGCAGACATTAATAAACAGTCTACAAAATAGACTGCAACATTAAGACTGAATTATTCAAAAAATTCCAAATAAATTAAATAATGATTTAGTGTATAGAGTGAAATTAGTTAGAAAGTCATATCAAAAATGGGTATGGCTTTTTATTGGTTTTCTTGCCATGGTGTTTGAGAGATCACAAACAATCACAAACAAAAATGGACTTAGAATAACAAATAATGTATAATAAAAAAACAATTATTTGACATTTGTGTATTAAATTTCAATGAAAATAGGTGGAAAATATAAAAAAGTTTCAAAAAAAGGACCGCTGTGTTATTTTTCTAAATATTGAAAAGTATAATAACTTAAATTTTACAGACATTAAGAAACATGAACAGTATCCAAATTCCAATAGGAAATTTCGATTTTGAAAGAATTCGTGAAAACAATTATTGCTATATCTATAACAGAGATTTACTTATAGATATGCTGAAAGAACAAAAAGGTTTAATTTTTGCATAAATGGAGGTAAGATCATGGGCAGATATCTAAACAGTTCAACTTCATATGTCTTATACAAAGGACAAACAGAACAGCCATACTTTGTAGATAAATCACAAATGCTATCAGAATTATTTCCATTTTTAGATTCAGGTAATACCCATATATGCATTACACGTCCAAGACGTTTTGGAAAGACAGTCATGGCCAATATGATCACTGCTTTTTTAGGAAAAAAACAGGATTCAGATTCAATTTTTAAATCATTAAAAATATCACAGAATGATTTGTATAGTAAATACAGGAATCAATATAATGTAATATCAATAGATTTCAGCAAGATGCCAAGAGATTGCGATTCATATACAGACTATATAGACAGGATCGAAACAAATCTGATCAGAGATTTAAGAAAAGAATATCCTCAGATCGAAATTTATGAAGATGATTCGGCAGCAGATGTATTAGAGACGATATTCGAAGAATGTGACCAGCAAAGATTTGTTTTTGTACTGGATGAATGGGATTTTATTTTTCATAAGGATTTTGTTACAGAAGAAAATAAAAAGCAGTATGTGCTATTTTTAAGTAACCTTTTGAAGGATCGTTCATATGTACAATTGACTTATATGACAGGAATTCTTCCGATTGCTAAGTATTCCAGTGGATCGGAATTAAATATGTTTTGGGAATATACAATGGCATCTGAGGCAAAATATAATGAATATTTTGGATTTACAGATTCAGAAGTAGATCAGTTGTATGAGAAATATACGAGGAATACACGAGAGATTCATATTTCAAGAGAAGATTTGAAAGAATGGTACGATGGTTATACGACAAAATCAGGAGAGAGAATGTATAATCCAAAATCTGTAGTTTTGGCATTGACAAATAATAATATTGGAAATTACTGGACAAGTTCAGGACCATATGATGAGATTTTTTATTATATCAGACAAAACATAGATGATGTACAAAATGATCTCGCATCAATGATATCGGGAGAGGCAGTAACAGCAAAGGTTCAGGAATATGCAGCAGTTTCAATGAATTTAACGACAAAAAATGAGATATTTTCTGCAATGATCGTATATGGATTCTTGAGTTATGAAGATGGAAAAGTACGAATTCCCAATAGAGAGTTAATGAAAAACATTCTTGGAATTGGCATAAGATGAGACAGGGACGGCATGTTTTTTATTGTTTGAAGTAATTATTCAATAAAATAGAACAAAAAATTGAAATAAAAATTGATATATTACAAAAAAATTGAAATAACTTAAGTATTCCTGTAAAAAGCGAGGTGAACAAACATGAACAGTATCCAAATTCCAGTAGGAATTTCCGATTTTGAAAGAATTCGTGAAAACAATTATTACTATATTGATAAAAGTGGTTTGCTTATAGATATGCTGAAAGAAGAAATGGATCAGGTAATGTTGATCACAAGACCGAGAAGATTTGGAAAAACACTGGGGATGAGCATGTTTTCCAGCTTTCTGGACATTCGAAAAGACAGCGGTAAATTATTTAAAGGTTTGAAGATTGCAGAACACAAAGATATCTGTCAAAATTGGATGAACAAATATCCGACATTGTTCTTATCTTTTAAAGATGTAGATGGAATGAATTTTGAAAATGCATTTGCGCTTTTGAAGTTTGGAATTTCGTTATTTTGTGATGAACATTCTTATTTAGAGTCAAGTGATCTTGTAACAGACACTCAGAAGAAGATATTTCATCGATTAAGAGAACAGACAGCAACGATCACAGATGTTCAAAGTTCGTTGTTAATATTGATGAACATGATGAAAAGATACTATGGAAAACCAGTAGTATTGCTAATTGATGAATATGATGTGCCAATCGCAAAGGCAAGCAGCAATGGATATTATAAAGAAATGTTAGAAGTTATGAAAGCAATGTTAAGTGCAGCATTGAAAGATAACTCAGCACTAAAATTTGCTGTGATCACAGGATGTCTAAAAATTGCGAAAGAAAGTATTTTCACAGGTACAAATAATTTTGTTTCGGATACGATTGCAACAACAAGATTTAATGAATATTTTGGATTTACGCAACAAGAAGTAGATAAGATCTTAAAAGATGCCGGAATGGAAGATAAAAAAGCAGTCATAAAAGAATGGTATGATGGATACCAATTCGGTGGATGTGATGTTTACTGCCCTTGGGATGTGATGAATTATTTTCAGGATCTTAAGAGAAATCCAGATGCAAAACCAATTAGTTACTGGAAGAATACAAGTGATAATGCGATTATAAGATCATTTATTGATCAATTAGGATCAACGATCAGCAAGAAATTAGAGATGTTAATGGCAGGAGAAAGCATTGATCAGCAGATAGAGGAAAATCTGACATATGATTATCTACATTCATCGGAAGAAAATTTTTGGAGTATTTTATATTTAACAGGATATTTGACACAAGATAAAGTTAATAATTCGGGAGAAACAATGTCCTTAAAGATTCCGAATAAAGAGATAAAAGAGATTTTTGAGACAACAGTTAAGAACTGGTTCAATGATCAAACACAGATGATCGACAGAAAAGCATTATTTGCAGCAGTATGGAATGGAGATTCCAAGACTCTAACAGCACAGATCAGCAAACTATTAAGAATGACAATAAGTTATCACGATTATAAAGAGGATTTCTATCATGCATTTCTTGCGGGGATTTTTGCAGGCGCTGGATATAATGTACAATCTAATAAAGAGCATGGAGAAGGAAGAAGTGACATCGTAATTATCAATGAATATGAAGGAAAAGTTGCTGTTTTTGAGGTAAAATGTTCAAAGAAAGCAAAAGAATTAGAACAAGACTGCGAAAAAGCAATTCAGCAAATCAAAGAAAAGATGTATGCAAAAGAATATGAAGATGAATATGAGGAAGTATTTTGCTATGGAATTTCATTTTATAAAAAGCGATGTATGGTTGTAATGTAATAACAACGAGGAGAGATAAGAAGTTTACAAGAAAGGACAAAACAAAAATGAAACAATATGATTACCTAATCGTAGGTTCCGGTTTATACGGAGCCGTCTTTGCACAGCAGGCAATGGCAAAAGGGAAGAAGGTCTTAGTCATCGACAAACGACCAAACATTGCAGGAAATGTATACACAGAAGATATTGAGAAGATCCATGTACATAAATATGGAGCCCATATCTTCCATACAAACAATAAAAAAGTATGGAATTATATTACAAAGTTTGCAGAGTTTAATCGATTCACAAACTCACCAGTTGCAAATTATAAAGGAGAATTATATTCCCTGCCATTTAATATGTACACATTCAATAAGATGTGGGGTGTGATCACACCGCAGGAAGCTGCAGATAAGATTGAACAGCAGAAGAAAGAAGCCGGGATCACAGAACCAAAAAATTTAGAAGAACAAGCAATCAGCCTGGTCGGGACAGATATTTACGAGAAACTGATCAAAGGATACACAGAAAAACAGTGGGGAAGACCATGCACAGAACTTCCATCCTTTATCATTAAGAGATTACCAGTACGATTAACATTTGATAATAACTATTTCAATGCACTATATCAGGGAATCCCAGTGGGTGGATATACAAAGATGATCGCAAATATGTTAGGTGATGTAGAGGTCCGCTTAAATACAGATTATCTTGAACACAAAGAAGAACTGGATGCATTAGCAGAGAAAGTAATCTACACAGGTCCGATCGACGCATACTTTGATTACAAATTAGGAGAATTAGAATATCGTTCCGTAAGATTTGAGACAGAAGTATTAGACCAGCCAAACTTCCAGGGAAATGCAGCTGTGAACTATACAGATGCCGAGACACCATGGACAAGGATCATTGAACATAAATGGTTTGAATTCGGAAAAGATGAAGAAGGAAACGACCTTCCAAAGACAGTCATCAGTCGTGAATACAGCTCCGAGTGGAAATTAGGAGATGAACCATATTATCCAGTCAATGATGAAAAGAATGGAAAATTATATGAAGAATATAAGAAATTAGCCGAGAAAGAAGAAAATATCATCTTCGGAGGAAGACTCGGAGAATATAAATATTACGATATGGATGCGGTTATTGCAGCAGCGTTAGATATGTGTGAAAAAGAGTTATAAAGATTTATGTCATATAAGAAAAGAGGAACAAGAAACATGAGCGAAACATTTTTACCAGCAAATATTTTAATGCCACAGGTAGATTCTATGAAGAAATGGGCCGTGATCGCTTGTGACCAGTTTTCATCCCAGCCAGAATACTGGGATGAAGTAAAAGAGTATGTAGGAAATACGCCTTCAACGTTACATCTAATGCTTCCAGAAGCATATCTTGGAAGTGAGGAAGAAGATGAAAAGATCCGAAAGATTCAATCCACAATGAAGAATTATGCAGATGATCATCTGTTGAAAACTTATGTAAATTCTTTGGTTTATGTGGAAAGAACCTTGCAGAATGGAAAGATTCGAAGAGGGATCGTAGGTGCGATCGATTTGGAACAATATAGTTATACGCCAGAACACGAAGCAAAGATCCGTTCCACAGAGAAAACAGTCATGGAGCGAATCCCACCAAGAATGAAGATTCGTTATCAGGCACCGATTGAATTGCCACACGTGATCTTGCTATGCGATGACTGGAAAAATGAAGTATTAGAAATCGTGACAGAGCAGAAGGCGAATCTTGAGAAACTATATGAATTTGATCTGATGCAGGAAGGCGGACATATCGCAGGATGGCTGGTAGACGGAGAGGTCAAAGAACAATTTTTAGAAAAACTACGATCATATGAAGAACAAATGACAGAAAAATATAAAGATTTAAGTGATGATCCAATGGTCTATGCAGTCGGAGACGGAAACCATTCTCTGGCAACAGCAAAAGCCTGTTACGAGAAGTTAAAGAAAAATCATCAATGGGAACATATCAAAGATCATCCAGCGAGATATGCATTGGTAGAACTCGAGAATCTACATGATGATTCCCAGCAGTTTGAACCAATTCACAGAGTCATTACTGGAACAGATTCCGAAGAATTAATACATGCATTAAAAAAAGAATGCTGCAGTGAAGAAGGACAAACAATTCGCTGTTATTACGGAAAGAAGGAAGAAGTTCTTCACCTGAATTTACATAAACATCAATTAGCAGTTGATAAAATACAGAAATTTTTAGATAAATATCTCAAAGACAATTCAGGATGTATTGATTATATCCACGGAGAAGATGTCTTAAAAGAACTGTCAAAAGAAGAGCAGACGATAGGAATTGAACTTCCAGCAATGGAGAAAGATCAGCTGTTTCCAAGTGTGATGACAGACGGAACACTGCCAAGAAAGACATTTTCCATGGGACATGCTTGTGAAAAACGTTATTATATTGAAGGACGAAAGATCCAGAGATAGACGAGTGCCCAATAATTACTTTACAAGAAAAACTTTAATGATATCGTGAAATGTGGTATGATAAAAAATAGTGTAAATAAATAATATATACAATAATGGAGGAGAGATCATGGCTATTTTAGTAGCAGGTGGTGCTGGATATATCGGCAGCCATACATGTGTGGAACTTTTAAATGCAGGATATGAAGTTGTCGTAGTAGACAATTTATATAATTCTAGTGAAGAAGCTTTAAAGAGAGTAGAGCAGATCACAGGGAAAACAGTAAAATTTTATGAGGCAGATGTTTTAGACCGTGAAGCATTAGAGAAGATTTTTGATGCAGAAGATATTGATTCTGTGATCAACTTTGCAGGATTAAAAGCAGTTGGAGAATCTGTACAGAAACCATTAGAATATTATCATAACAATATCACAGGAACATTGATCCTTTGTGATGTGATGAGAAATCATGGAGTGAAGAATATTATCTTTAGTTCTTCAGCAACAGTCTATGGAGATCCAGCTTTCATTCCAATTACAGAGGAATGCCCAAAAGGACAGATCACAAACCCATATGGACAGACAAAGGGGATGTTAGAGCAGATCTTAACAGATTTCCATGTCGCAGATCCAGAATGGAATGTCGTATTACTTCGTTACTTTAACCCTATCGGAGCACATGAAAGTGGACTGATCGGAGAAGATCCAAAGGGAATTCCAAATAACTTAGTACCATATATTGCACAGGTAGCAGTTGGTAAACTTGAGAAATTAGGAGTCTTTGGTGATGATTATGACACACCAGACGGAACAGGTGTCCGTGATTATATCCATGTTGTAGACCTTGCCAAAGGACATGTGAAGGCATTAAAGAAATTTGAAGAAAAACCAGAAGTACGTATCTACAACCTTGGAACAGGAATCGGATATAGCGTATTAGATGTCTTACATGCATATGAAGAGGCTTGTGGAAAGACACTTCCATACGAGATCAAACCACGAAGAGCTGGAGACATTGCAACATGCTATTGTGATGCGACAAAAGCAAAAGAAGAATTAGGATGGGCTGCAGAAAAAGGAATCAAAGAAATGTGTGCAGATTCCTGGAAATGGCAGTCTATGAATCCGGATGGATATAGAACAGAAGATTAATTATTTCATTATCATAGCATTAGACAAAAGCTGTCGTAGAATATACGATGGCTTTTTTGAAAAATAAATAGGAGCAATAGAGATGAAAATTGAAAATAAAAGACAATGGGTCGGAGAGTTGTTCTTTTTATTAGGAACAATACTCTATATTACATACTACTTTTTTTATATAGCTTACTATTGGTATGTAGAGAAAGATCCGACAAGACAAATTCCAGTGCAAAGATTATTTTATATTGGATTAATCTGTTTTGTGGTCAAAATAATATTAACAAAATATCAATGGAAAGAAGTGATTATTGGAGCAGCAGGAGCTGTTTTGATGTATTTATGTTGGAAAAGCTCTGGAGGAATTGATTACCCCGCAAATTATCTGATCATTCTGGCGATGAAAGACGTAGATCTTAAGAAAGTGATGAAAGCAGTATTTGCATGTGGATTTGTTGGGTTAAGCTATGGTTTTACATGGTTCTTTATGAATGCACCAGATAAATTAACAACAGTAAAAGATTATGGGCGAGGAATGATAGAAGTACGATATAAGTTTTGCACATGGCATGCGAACACGATTCATCTTATGATCATGGTTTTGATTGTTAGTTTTTTATATGCTTATTATAAGAAAATGAAATGGTGGGCATTTGCGATCATGTTCTATTTCAACTATGAGTTTTATCAACTATCAAAATCAAGAACAGCATTTTATTGTGGATCAGCAGCGATCATTGCCTATTTTATTTTAAGATATGCAAGAAAAATTTATGAGTTTAAGATTTCACTGATCTTATTAGAAATCGGAAATCTTGTAGGGATTTTCTTATCTATATATTATGGACTTTATTCTCAATTGACAGATCCAACATTTATGAGATTAGATCAATTGATCACAGGACGATTGACAGTTGCACGGAACTGCTTTCTTGGAGCTGGAATTCCTCTGTTTGGAAGTAACATTGGTGGAAAGGTTTGTGGATATGGAATTTATACACAGGCCAATGATGGATACGTAACAGAATTAGGAATTGTAAGAACATTGTTGGAATATGGGCCAATTGTGTTTGGACTTTTTTGTGCTTTTATGCTTATAGCTGTATGGGTACTTTATAAAAAGGGATATTTTGGGGCTATGGTGCTTTTAGAAATTGGATTTATCGCATGCGGAGTAGAAGCATATTTTCCAGCCGCTTACAATTTAAAGGCATTTGTATTCGGCCTGGCATTTTATCAGTTGATGGGATTATTTAAGGGAAAAGAAAAAGAAGAGAAACGAGGAAAGGCAGTCAATGCATCAGAATAATCGAATCATTTCATGGATTATATCATTTTTATTTTCAATATGCATGGTTATATCTATAAGTTATGATCAGAGAGATAACTGGTCACTGATCATATGCGATAAAAAACATATGATCAGTGCATTGATCATGACGATGATTCTTACAATGATCGTACATATGATCATGAATGTATTATATTCAAAAGCGGGGAAGTCTTTTATAAGGTTAAAGACTCAAGCAAACAGTGGGATAGGAGAAAAAATATTTGATCATCATCCTATAGCAGTTCCTTGGAGCATTCTGATCGTTTTATGGCTTCCAAATTATATTTTGTATTTTCCGGGTTGTTTAACTTATGATATTATACGACAGTATGAGCAGTTTTTCAGTGGAAATCTGACGAATCATCATCCTGTATTGACGACATTGTTTGAAGGGATGTTTGTCAAATTTGGAAGAAACATTGGATGTCAAAATGTAGGAATTGCAGTGTATCTGTTATTTACATTGTTATTTACAAGTGGTGTTTTCGCAATATGTTTTTATTGGATGCATAAGAAGAATACAAAGTATTGGATTCGCTTTACAGGATTGGCATTTTATGGATTGTTTCCTATCTGGTCGGCATATGCAAGGACAGCAGTAAAAGACACATTATTTTATCCAATATTTGTTTTATTTGTGTTATTTATATTTGATATAGTATTAGAACCAGAGAAGATATTTGATTCAAAAGTTAAGAGTATTTTGTTTTTAATAGTCTCTTTATTATTATGTTTGGTCAGACACAACGGGTTTTATATATTAATTTTTACGATGCCGTTTTGTATTGTAGGTGTAAAAAAATATCGAAGACAATTGATAGTTTTATTTATAATAATGGTGGCGTTTTGGGAGGTTTACCAAAAAGCAATTCTTCCCATGGCAGGTGTGAAGCCTGGCGGAAAGCAGGAGATGCTCTCCATCCCTTTTCAACAGACAGCGAGATATGTAAAATATTATGGAAATGATGTTTCGACGGAAGAGGAAAAAGTGATTCGAAAAGTATTAGATTACGATACAATCGGAAAGAATTATGATCCAGATCTTTCTGACCCAGTAAAGAATACTTACAAACAGAAAGACGAATATTTAAAAGATTATTTTAACATATGGTTTGAAATGCTTAAGAAGCATCCGACGGCTTATATTCAGGCAACGTTAAATGGGACATATGGATATTGGGGTTATATGACAGAAATAAGATATCCATATGGATATTATGTACAGCCAGAAAGTATGGATATATACCAAAAAGAATATAAAATATATTATTCAGGAAAAACAAAATATATCAGAGATATATATCATGGGGTTTTAGATACAATATATCAGAAAACTCCATTGACATTATTTACAAAACCGATGATATATTTATGGATTTTGATTGGATTGCTTGGCATGGTATGTTCTTTTAAAAAGACGATCAGATATTGGATTGCATTTTTGCCAGTAGTGACATCATTCCTTATATGTCTGGCATCACCTGTAAATGGCGATATGCGATATATGCTTCCGATTACAGCGAGTACGATTTTATATGTTGCATTTGTAAATGAAATAATATATAAAGAATATAATGAATTTTAACAAAGGAGAATGCGTAATGGAAAAAATTGCAGTATTGATTCCGTGTTACAATGAAGAAAAGACAATTAAAAAAGTAGTGGAGGATTGGAAGAAAGAACTTCCAGAGGCAACAATCTATGTATATAACAATAATTCCACAGATCGTACAGTAGAGATTGCAAAAGAAGCAGGAGCTATTGTAAGAAATGAATATCAACAGGGAAAAGGAAATGTGATCCGAAGGATGTTTCGAGAAATTGATGCGCAATGTTATATCATGATTGATGGAGATGATACATATCCTGCCCAATTTGGACGAGAAATGGCAGAAAAAGTTTTAGAATACAAGGTGGATATGGTTGTAGGGGACAGATTATCATCTACCTATTTTGAGGAAAATAAAAGACCTTTTCATAATCTTGGAAATAGCATGGTGAGAGCTGCAATTAATCATTTTTTTAAAAGTAATATCCGGGATATTATGACTGGATATAGAGCTTTTAGCTATCAGTTTGTTAAAACATTTCCAGTGTTATCCAGGGGATTTGAAATCGAAACTGAAATGAGCATTCATGCAGTAGATAAAAATATGCTGGTTGATAATGTGATCATCGAATATCGAGATAGACCAGATGGAAGCGAATCTAAATTAAATACTTATACAGATGGTATGAAGGTATTATTTACGATCATAAAACTGTTTAAAGGTTATAGACCATTTCAGTTTTTTGGAAGTATGGCATTCTTGCTTATGATTATTGCGGCAGGATTATTTATACCCGTATTTATGACATATCTTCATACAGGTCTGGTACCGAATTTCCCAACTTTGATCGTAAGTGGATTTATAGCACTTGCAGCGTTGCAGGCATTCTTTTCTGGATTGATTTTAAGTACGATTGTACAAAAAAATAGGCAAGATTTCGAATTTAAATTACAGTTGATCACAAACAAAATAGATAATGAGAAAGATAATTAAATATGCAAGAAAGATCAAGAAAAGCAGATCTGGTATTTCGTGTATATCAATAAAAATTTAGAAAGAAAAATGCAGGTGTATAATTTGAAATACAGCTGCATTTTTTATACCATATTGTATTATTGCCAATCCGTAGCTTTTACCCAATTTTCATAATCATTAAAATATTCATACATTCGAATCGCACCACGATCAAAATAGTTTTTAAAGATCAGAGCATGCTTCTTCTGAGCAACATCAGAAGGGAGTTTTGCAAGACCTTCTGGAATAGCATCCTGTGTGTAGAATTTTTCAAAGTAATATAATTTATCGTAATGCTCAGCATTTTCATGACTTACAGCAGTGACTAATTCATCTGTTTTTTTATGATGCTGATGTCCGTATTCGCCATCAGGATTGTGCGTTACGATCTTGCTCCAGTTACGATAATTCATGACACGCCGGATATCCTGTGTGATATAGTTAGTATAAGGATTCCATGCAACCTGATGTCTGCGATAGAGGTCAGGATAGCGGAGAATCACATGTTTTGCCCCGATATCATTCATCGCAGAGTCAAAATCCCTAGCTCGACTATCATAAGAGCCATTGGTTAGGCAAACAACAAAATAGTTATTTCCAGTTTCTTTTAATTCTTTAATTTCCTGAATCATATTTCCACCACCCCATAAGAGGTCATCATCTGGATGGGCAATGATCATCAGACGGTCCCCATCTTTTAAGTCAAAATAATCCAAATCTTCAGTAGATAATAAACCATTTTCAGCAGTGACAGTGATCGTGATATTGCACTTTCTGCTTGGATTTTTTATAGAAGTTGCGGTGATCACAGCAACACCAACTCCACGGGTAGTTACATGACCATTCTCATCGACAACGGCAACGGTATCATTGTTTGTGCTCCAGGTAAGTTTTTTGTCAGATGCATTCCATGGTTTGAAATTGACAGATAAAGTCCTGAAAGTTCCGTAAGGCATACTGATCTTTTGATGCCTTGTTGTTAATTTCTTTAATGGAATCGTTACATGAAAACGTCGTTTCAAGATAACTTTTTTATATTTTGCAGTCATTGTTATGTTGCCTTCTTTTAAAGGTGTGATAACACCAGATTTACTAATCGTGGCAATGGATTTATTGCTGCTTCGAAAAGTAACGGAAGCAAGAGATGCATTCGCAGGCTTGAGAGAAATATTCCAACGATATTTGTTTGGATATTTAATCAGTGTTTCAGAAGCAGCATCTTCTTCACAGGAAATTGCTTTGATGGCAATTTCAGGTATTACTTTTACTTTAATAGATTTTTTTGCAATGACCTTACCAGATTTTGTTCTGACCACATGACGGATCACTGACTTACCGGTTTTCTTTGGTGTCAGGATACCTTTTTTTGATACTTTTACAACTCTAGGATTAGAAGATTCCCATTTGATTTTGTAGGAAGCTTTTTTCTTCTTAGAGTATCGAACAGATAGTGTCTGGCTGGATTTTAAAGGTAACTTGATAGATTTTTCTGCATTGGTAAAATAGATTTTAAATTTTTTACCTTTGGCATATGTCTGGTGAGGACATAAGATAACAGACATGACAAGAAACAGATTCAGGCATGCCAGTTGTAAATATTTGCGTTGAACTTTCATTGATCACATCCCCTTTTTGTTTATTTGTAAATTAGCTCAAACAGGATAATTATAGACCGGTTGGCAAAAAAATACAAGGTTTTGCGGTGTATATAAAGTAAAAGTTTTTACAAAAGTATTACGTTGTGATATAATACAGGTCAGTAAAATTAAGAGGAGTAAGATTGAATGAAGTTTACAAAGGAACATACAATGCAGATGAAAGGGATTGCGATCATCATCCTGTTGTTTCATCATTGCTTTTTGAATGCACAGCGTTGGGCTACGGTTCCATATGAGAAACTTGCGACGACGAATGGATGGGGATATTACCCAATTTCGTTTGCACCATTTTCTTCTCATACGATACAATATCTTGCAAGTTTTTCAAAGATATGCGTAGCCATGTTTGTTTTTATGACTGGATACGGAATGTGGGTTTCTTATGAGAGTCAGAAAAAGAAAACAACGATGAGTAATTATATAAAGAAACGAATGGTCACATTAATGACAGGATTTTTGATCATTTTTGTTGTGACAGAGATTCTCGCGATTCCAACTGGACGCTTTATAGAAGTTTATGGACATGATTTTCGTAGTGTGGTCTATATGATCATTGATGCATTAGGATTAGCAAAATTACTTGGAACACCGTTATTTTGTCTGACATGGTGGTATATGAGTCTTGCGATCGTTTTGATCATGATCTTTCCATTTGTACATTCAATTATGGAAAAATATCAATGGATCGTGGTTGTTGCATCTATTATCGTTCCAAGAGCTTGCGGATTTGGACAATCAACAGATTTGTTCCGATATCTATTAGCATACACACTGGGAATGTATTTTGCACAACATGACTTGCTTGCGAGAATAAAAGAAAAATTTATGGAACAGAATGTGGCAGGAAAACTGTTGTCTCTGATAGTATCATTGATAGGTTTGGCAGTTATCATAAAATGCCGACAAAATGCATGGATTGGATGGAAATATCTAGATTTTTGGGATGGCTTTGCAGCAATGTATGTGATCGTAATTTCATATATTTATATATTAAATGGAAAATGGATCGTAAAAGGATTAGGCTTCCTTGGAAAACATTCTATGAATATTTTCTTGATTCATTCATTTTACAGAGATGTATTTTTCCATGAATTTACATATTCATTTTATTATGCATGGTTAGATTATATAGTACTTATGGCAATTTCATTGGTGACATCGATTGTATTAGAATGGTTTAAGAAATTAATTCGATATGAGAAGTTTATAGATTGGGTCAAAAGATTAGTAACAAAAGAAGGAGCAACAGTACATTGAAAAAAGAAAAGAAATCATCAATATTTTGGATATTGATCATATTTTTTGTATTATTTTCCATTTGGCAGTTATGGGTGCCGGAAGCACTGGATGATTGGCGATGGGGAAGTGAAGTAGGGATCATGAGATTAAAAATGTGGTTTGAAGGATATAATGGACGTTACTTTGGAGATATTTTGGTCATTGTTTTAACAAGATTGCCGATCGTATTGAGAAGTATGGCTATTTCTGGGATAATGACCGCAATGTTATACTTGATATATCAATTGACAGAATATAAGATATTATCATTTTTAATTTGTGCTTTTTTTGTAGTTAATATTCCAATAAGCTTAATGAGTCAGACATATGGATGGGTATCAGGATTTTCAAATTTCTGTGTTAGTGCAACGATGATTCTTGGATTTTTGCTATATCATATATCTATTTTCAAAGAAAAGAAAGTGTCGAAGTTGAAAACAGGGTTTTCAATGATCAATGCATTTCTTGGAAGCTTGGTTCTTGAAAATTCAACGGTATATCTAATTGTACTAAGTATCGCTTTTTTAATTATTTATGGTGTACAATATAAGAAGCTACATAAAGGAATGTTACTTCATTTGATCATGGTTGGTATTGGTGCATTTTGGATGTTCTCGAATAGCGCATATCGTATGGCTGCGGCACATACATCACAAGGAACAGGAAAAGAAATCGCAGCGTTTGAATTAAGCTTTGAATGGTTTGCCTCTGCATTAAAGGTATACGCAGACACGATCATTAACTATTGGATCATGCCAAATCATTTATTAAATATAGTGACATGTGGAATGATTTTGATATTGCTTCAAAAGAGAAAGAAGAAAGGACAAGGATTGTTCTTACTTCTGTTCAGTGGTTTTTTAGCATTTTATATATTTAATTTTATGAATCTTGGTATATGGAAAGATTATTTGGCATGGGGAAATGCAGCTCAGGCTGTAATAGCAACGACGTATTGTTTAGCATTGGTGGCTTTTAGTGCATGGTTTATTACAGATTTTAAGGATAAGGTGATCGTTCAGATCATTTTATGGTCACAACTGATTTTAATGGGACCATTGATCGTTGCAAGTCCGATAGCAATTCGTTGTTTTTATGTAACATATATCTTTTTTGTTTTATATCTTGGAGTATTGCTATCGTATAGTATACGAAGTGGATTTTTAAAGATAAGCAAAGGATATTTAAACACAGGGATCATGATGTGTATTTTCTTTGTGATGATCGGAAATATTGGTGTATATTATTTTGTTCATGGACAAGTGAATGACAGACTTCAATATATACAAACACAGATAAAACAAGGAGAGAAGAAGATTGAATTAAAGGAAATACCGCTTGGAGATACATACTGTTATGGTTTAGATGTATATAATCCAGCATGGGTATGGCGTTATAAGATGTATTATAATATCCCAGGAGATATTGAATTGAAATTCCCAGAGAGATAGGAGTAAGTGATGAGAGAGATAAAAGTAAGTGTTATCATACCAATTTATAATGTAGAAGAATATTTGGAAGAATGTCTGCAATCAGTTGTAGATCAGACATTAGAGGATCTGCAGGTCATCATGGTTGATGATGGTTCTTTGGATGGAAGTACAGACATTGCCAAGAAATTTGCTAGTCGATATGATCATTTTGAGTATGTAAGACAGGTAAATGGTGGACTTGGAAATGCGAGAAATACAGGAGTGAAGTATGCAAAAGGAAAATACATTATTTTTCTTGATTCAGATGATATTGTTCCAGATGATGCATACGAGAAAATGTATCTTGCAGCAGAGAAAAATCATAGCGAGATGGTAGTTGGAAGTGTTGCGAGATTTAACTCAAAGAAAGACCATGTGTCGAATCTGCATGAAATTGCATTTAGAAAATATATCGATAAAACACATATTACAGACAATACGGATCTGATTTATGATACAACCTCATGGAATAAATTAATTTTGAAAGAGTTTTGGGATCGTAATCATTTTGAATTTCCAGAGAGAATTCTCTATGAAGATATTCCAGTAACGATTCCTATGCATTATCTTGCTAATAATGTGACAATGGTGCAGGATGTCTGTTATCGTTGGAGAATTCGTGATGGAGCTAATAAGTCTATTACGCAGAGAGCAGATGACTTTACGAATATGAGAGATCGTATTACCGTTTTACGTATGGTAGATAAATTCTTTGAGGAGAATGTCAAAGAACAAGAATTATGGGATGCAAAATATTATAAATGGTTATATATTGATCTGATGATCTATGTGAACAACTGTATTTATCTTTCAGATAACAGAACACTCGAGATGATGAAGATCATTAAAGATTATATAGAAGAAACAATTCCTTTAGAAACGATCGATAAGTTACCAGTTTTATATCGTGAAAAATATGTGGCTTTGATGAATCTGGATGAAAAACGATTAGTAAAACTGCGTCAATATGAAGTTGATAATTATAAGAATTTAAAGATCGTGAAAAAGGGCAACAAATATATTGGAAAATTCCCGAAAGCGATCGTAACTGGTGATAAGGCAGATATGACAGAGGCATTAGATCAGTGGAGACTTACTCAATTGATTTATGATGTGGCATGGCAGAAAGAGCAATGTGTGATCGAAGGATATGTATTCTTACGAGGATTATCTGTGCCAAATGTAAATGTACAAAAATTATCAGCACATTTGGTATGCTTAAGTACAGGAGAGAAGATTCCACTGGAAATACAAAGTATTAAGTCACAATATGCACAGAAGAAATTTGGCTTAAAAATTGATAACGAGACAAAACAAATCCATTTAGCAAATTATAAAGGTTGTGGATACCGGATCATACTGGATGCAGCCAAGATCAGAGAATTAAAGCTTGATGGAGAATACCATATATTATTAACTTATGAGAGAGACAGATGGAAGAAAGAAACTATTTTAAGAGGAATCTTAAAATCTCTTGGCAATAAATTGGACAAGAAAACATATTTTAAAGATCATATGCTGATCGAACTTAGCAAGTCTTACAGATATGATTTTAAAGTAAAAATTTCACAAAACAATATCGAATTAAATGATATGAAATTGGACGGTGATCAGTTAAGATTAAAACTTTCTGAGAAAGTTGATGCATTATATGAAGCGAAAGATGCACATAATGCGGAAATCTTAAAAGCAGCTATAACACAGGAAGATGTTTCTGTGGATATTTCAGATATTCCAGAAAATAAACGATATATTGCAGTTAAAAAAGGTAATTTATTTATTCCTGTATACAAAGAAAAGAAAAAGAGAATCTTTGTAGAAAACCAGAAGAATCAGTTAGTAGAAGAAACATCAGGAAATCATAGATGTTACTTGTTAAATCGAAAGGCAGTACCTGTGATACGAGATGTAAAACAGAATGAGGAACAGTTTTCATTTGAGATCATCAACAAAAATATCGGTAACTGGCAGAGAGCAACATTGTATGTAGAAGATCCATTAGAAGAAGAAAAGATTATTCTTGGAACAGGATCCGTGAATCAACATGGAGAAGAGGAGAAAGTAGTCATTTCTTTAAGTTTAAAGGACGAAAAAATCATCAAGAATCTTTATGCAAGACGTCGTCAGGTGTTTATTTTATATGAAAATAATGAACAGCAGAAGGTATGTGCACTTGGTGGGGAACATAAAGTTTTTGATAAAAAATACTACACGAAAGAAAGAAGATATCGATTTATTATTGATCCAGAAGATGATTTTCTGTATTTTACTACGCTGAGAGTCAAGGAATTCCTGACAAGAAGTGCGAAGAAAAGAGCTTTTGTCAACAGATTCTTATATCCGTTATTAAGACTTCTTCCATTAAAGAAAAAATGGATCGTATTTGAATCTATGTGGGGAAGTAAATTTAGCTGTAACCCTAGATATTTATATGAATATATTGATAAGAATCATCCAGATTATACGTGTATCTGGTCATTAAAAGATGAATGCATTCCGATCACGGGAAATGGTGTTAGAGTCAGAAGACTATCTTGGAAGTATTTATATTATATGGCAAGAGCAAAATACTTTGTGAATAATGTAAATTTTGCTGATTCTTATGAGAAGAGAAAAGGGCAGATTGAAGTACAGACGATGCATGGAACACCATTAAAGACAATTGGATTGGATGTACCAGGCGATTTCCCTACAAAGAAATCAGAAAAGAAGTATATTAGAAAGTGTAAACGTTGGGATTATCTGATCGTGCAAAGTAAGTTTGTTGCGGATCTTGCACCATCTGCATTTAAATTTGAAAATACGATCATGGATACTGGATATCCAAGAACAGATATTTTGTATTCTTCTAATAACGAAGAAGAAATGGGCAGATTAAAAGAAAAATTAGGACTTCCAAAAGATAAGAAAGTCATCATGTATGCACCAACATGGAGAGTGCGTGATAAGTTTGAATTAATGCTAGATCTTGAGAAGATGAAGGAAAAATTTTCAGATGAATATGTATTGATCTTAAGACTGCATCACTTTTCAGCAAAAGGTTGGAAAGGAGTTCCAGCAGATGGATTTGTGTATGATCTTACGGATTATGAATCTATTGAAGATTTATATATCATTACAGACATTCTGATCACAGATTATTCTTCTGTAATGTTTGATTATGCAGTTCTCGACAGACCAATGTTATTCTTTACATATGATCTGGATGAATATAGAGATAAGCTTCGTGGATTTAATATTGATATCGAAAAAGAAGCACCAGGACCATTACTATATACGTCTGATGAGGTGTTAGATGCGATTGAGCATCTGGATGAAACGATTGAGAATTCAAAACAGAGAGTCGATGCATTCCATGAAACATATATTCCATATGAATGTGAAAATTCATCTGAAAAAGTATTTAATATGATGCAGGGAAAATAAAAAATAAACAATGCCATAAGGCAGAACAATCTTTAAGAAGGTCATTGAAAGGTTTAAGAAGGAAACATGGATAAAATAAGAAAAATTATTCGATTTGTAAAAAGATTATTTCCAAAAACTCCAAAGATGAAATTTATCTATGCCTGGTATTATAAACATGGCAAGATCAATGAAAAACAAGCACTCTTTGAGTCATTTCACGGCAAGGATGTGTCAGATTCATCCTTGGCGATCTTGCAGGAGTTTTTGAAAATGCCGGAATCAAAAGATTTCAAGATCTATTTTGCGACGAATGATAAGAAACGAGATCAGAAATTTATTGATTCTATCGGATTGAAAGTAGAACTTGTAGATATTGCAGATTTTAAATATGTAAAAGTACTTGCAACATCTAAGTATCTGATCAATAACAGTTCTTTTCCGGCGTATTTCATTCGAAGAGATGAACAGGTGTACCTACAGACATGGCATGGAACACCGTTAAAGACATTAGGAAAACGAATGCGTTTTGGAATTGAATCCATGTATAATGTGCAACATAACTTCTTACATGCCAACTACATCATGTTCCCAAATGAATTTACAAGAAAAGTGATCATGGAAGATTATAATCTGGAAGCTTTGTATACAGGAACTGTTGTGATGAATGGATATCCAAGAAACAGTATTTTTATGGATCATGAGAAAGCTGATCAGGTGACAAAGAAGCTTGGAAATGAAGATTATACAACGATGGCATATATGCCGACATGGCGTGGACAGAGCAATCATGATGTGAACACGTCTGAATATAGCAGAGAGATCAATCAGCTGTTACATTATCTAGATGAGAATTTAAAGGATGATCAGAAGTTATATGTAAACTTTCATCCAATTGTGCAGAAGTTTGTAAAGCTGGATAATTATGAACATATTTATCCATTTCCAAGTGGTGTTGACAAATATGAATTTTTAAATAGTGTTGATGCACTGATCACAGATTATTCAAGCGTATTTTTTGATTACTCGATTACAAGAAAACCAATCATATTATATATGTATGACTATGAAGAATATATGCACGATAGGGGAATGTATTTTGATATCAAAGAATTGCCATTTAGAAAGATCTATGACAAGGAAGCATTAAGAGATTGTCTGGTCAACGAGACATTCCGCGAGGATTCTTATGAAAATGATATGGAATATACAGAAAAATATATTCAGTATGATTCTATTGATGCTGCAAAGAATATGGCAGAACTTGTTTTTCATGGAAATATGTGCGATATGCCAACGATCGATTACAGTTTTAACAAAGAAAAGAAACGAAGAGTTTTGCACTATCCAAACGTAAAAACAGCACAGACGATCGATACGATCGCACAGATCGCTAAGAAAGATGAAGATGTAGTGATCTTTGAAAAACGTTTTTTCAATCCAGAATTAAGCAGTCATTTACATGATAATTATCTTGATGATTTTGATTATATTTTTATTACACGAACACTTCCAAGAACCTATGCAGAAGAAGTGTTAAAAAGAAAGAGTGCTAAGATCAGAAAAGAACTTCATAAGAGAGAAATCAAGAGATGCTTTGCAGATCTTCCAGTGTATTCAAAGTTTGAAACAGAATATTATCATGGAGAAGCAGGAGAGACATTTTCTTTCAATAAGAAAAAGATGATCAATGCATGCATGCGAGTAATGGAAGACCATTTGGAGATTAAGTTTGAGGAAGGCAAGAAAGGCCAGCCAAAGAAACTGTTATTTGTAAATAAGAAAAATCAGATCATTTATACAAGGAATCTGACAGAAAAAGAATGGAAAGATCATTGTATCAAGGAATATTTTGATGAATTTCTTTCGCTTGAAATTGCAGATATGAACGGAAGATATCAGTTGATGATCGAATTAGAAGATGAAAATGGTAACAAACTGCCATATTTCTTTGTAGATCGTAAAGAATATGCAAAACGCAAAGAAGTGATGGATGAATTAGATAAATCTTCTGTATATATGACAGGAATCAAGAAACATGATATTACTTATCAGAATACATTCGAACCTGCGGATACAAGTGTGATTCCTTATATGAATGAAGTAGATGGAAGATTTTCTGTATTTATGGGAGATCAGGCACAGTTATCCGTTCGTAATATGCGTGGACAAGTACTGAAATTCAAGATCAAGGGTTCAAAAGTCCATGTGAAAATGAAATATAAAAACAAAGAAGCTGGAATTAAAAATGTCATATTATCATATCGAAGTAAAGTGGAGACGATCGATTATCCATTTGAATATAAAGTAACGAGGTCGGGTGATCATTATATTATTGATGCTCAGATTGATATGTCGGTATTATCACTGGAAGAACTGTTTTGGGATGTATTTGCTGTAACAGAGAAGAATGGAGAAGAAGTAAGAGTAAGTGCATATTGGAGCAGATGGCAGAGATTAAAATTATTACTGATGAATTATCAATGTGATGTTGATAAAGAGCATATTATTTTCCCTTATTCGACGATCACATGCAAAATGGCATTTACTTATCGTACAAGATCAAAATATGATGGATTTGATGTAAAGATCAAGGAATTAGCAGCTTTTGGTGTTTATACGTTGTTATTACCATATTGGAAAAAGAAACGAGTATGGTTAGTATTTGAAAAATTCTGCTCTATGGCGCAGGATAATGGATATTATTTCTTCAAATATTGTATGGAGCAGCTTCCAAAAGAAAAGAAGCAGCATATTTATTATATTCTCGATACAGATTCTGCTGATTATGATAAGATGAAGCAATATGGAAAACATGTGATTCCATTTATGAGTTTTCGACATATTTTATATTCACTTGTTGCCAATTTATATATAGCTTCTGATTCAAAGAAACATTTATATACATGGCGAGCAAAACCAAATGTGATCTCAAATCGTATTTCAAAACATAATATCTTGTTTTTACAGCATGGGGTGACAGCATTAAAACGTGTACATCCGATTTTTGGAATGAAAGGTTCAAGTCCTATGACTCATTTTACAACGACATCAAGATTTGAGCATAAGATCATTGTAGAGAATTTTGGATATGAAGATGGAGATGCACCGATTCTTGGATTTACGAGATGGGATGTTCTGGAAGATACTTCAAAACCAGAGGAAAAGATCATTCTTGCAATGCCGACATGGAGATCATGGCTGGAAGAAAAGAGTGCAGAAGAGTTTAAGGCAAGTGATTATTATAAAAACTACATGAAACTGTTACAGAGTCAGAAACTTGCAAGAATCTTAAAAGAAAATGATGTAAAGCTGATCTTTTACATTCATCCAAAGTTTAAAGATTATTTAAGTGAGTTTAATGTCAGTGGAGATAACATTGAGTTGATCCCATTTGGAACAGAGCCATTAAATGAGATCATGAAGAAATGTTCTATGCTGATCACAGATTATTCTAGTGTATGTTGGGATGTATGTTATCTTGATAAACCAGTATTATTCTACCAGTTTGATTATGATATGTATATGCAGGCACATGGAAGTTATCTGGATATGGAGCATGAATTATTTGGAGAACGTTATACAGAATATGAGAAATTGATCGATGGAATTGAAGAGTATATTCACAATGGATTTAAAGAAAAAGAAGAATATACAAAATTAAAAGATTATTATTTTGAATATCGTGATAACGATAACAGTAAACGTACGTATGAATATATCATAAGCAAAGGATATTAAAATGGACAGAAAGAGGAGAATAAAATATATAGATCTGTGTAAAGGCTTAGGAATCTTGATGGTAACATGGGGACATATTACGAAGCTTGGTAATCCAGTTGATACATGGGCGGCATCATTCAAGATGGCAATTTTCTTTGTTGCCGCCGGATATCTGATCCGGTATGCAGATTCTTATCGGACACAGACATTAAAGGGGTATGCAGTAAAGTTATTGAAGTCATTGATGCTGCCATATGTCTTATTTAGTATTTTGTCGATTGGATTTCGATTTGCAACGATGATCATGAAGCACAGGATTGATATTCCGGCGATCAAATCTTATATTTTGGCAACGATCACATTAAGAGGAACATTTGCACTATGGTTTTTACCGGTGTTATTTATTGCGGAAATCCTGTTTTTCTGTCTTATCAAATATCTTCCGAAATGGATGAGGATCGTGATATTGATCGTGATACCTGTTTTTGGAATTTGGGAGTCTTATTTTATCAGACACTTGATCATTTCAGTGGATCCATTAACATTTGAAAGAATATCATTTTTGATCTTACCGATCAGTAAAGCATTGATCGCATTATGGTTTTTGGAGATAGGACATATTGGATGTATGTTATTCAGTAAAGTAACATCCAGAGAAATCCGATTTATGATTGGACTGGTATTTACAATTGGAAATATCTTTTTATCACAGCAAAATAATGGTATAGATTTAAATAATATGTCTTTAGGTATTCAACCACCACTATTTTTTGTTACAGGAATCATTGGATCTTTTGGAGCACTATTTGTCTTTGAATTTCTTGAAGATTATATTCCGTTTACGATACTGAATTATTTTGGAAAGAATTCTTTGATATTAATGTGTACACAAAGACCGTTTTATATTATTTCTACTGCAACTGCAGGATGGAAGATCATATCAGGAATGCCAGGGATCATGGCATGGAGATATTATATTGACTGCCTTGGGGCAATGATCCTTGTGATGATCATTGAATACTCAATAATAACATTTGTTAATACAAAAGCTAAATTTTTGATCGGAAGATTTTAGATAGTTGAATAATCTGTTAAGGAATAGTATAATAGCAAGGTGTAAATTAAAAATATCAAAATGGAGAAGTACAGTGAAATCTTATATTGAAAATTTTAAAAAGTACAGATTCCTTTTATGGGAACTTGTAAAGAAAGGTGTTAAGTTAAAATACAGAAGATCATATTTAGGTATTTTATGGACACTGTTAGAACCGTTAATGACAATGATCGTACTAAGTGTAGTATTTGGTACATTGTTTGGAAACAAGGATCCACATTTCCCAGTATATATCTTATGTGGACGTTTGATGTATAGTTTCTTTTCATCTGCGACAAATGGTGCGATGAAAGCGATCAGGACGAATGCAGGAATGATCAAGAAAGTATATGTGCCAAAATATATTTATCCATTATCCAGTGTATTGTTTAATTATATTATTTTTGCTATCTCTTTGATCGTGTTGGTAGTAGTATCTATTGTTTTGAAGGTATATCCAACCATTTATCTGGCACAGGCGATCATTCCATTGATCTTATTACTGATCACAGCTTTTGGAGTTGGAATGATCCTATCTACGATGGCAGTATTCTTTAGAGACTTAGAATATTTATGGTCTGTAGGATTAATGATTATTATGTATGCTTCAGCAATTTTCTACAAACCAGAGAAGTTATTAAAATCAGGTTTTGGATGGATCTTAAAATGTAATCCATTATATCTTTTGATCCATAATTTTAGACAGGCTGTTTTTGGTATGCCGATGAATATGAAGTTTTTAGCTGCATCCATCGTGTTTGCAATCGTAAGTGTTATTGTAGGATTGATTTTCTTCTATAAGAAGCAAGATGAATTCATTCTGCATATTTAGGAGGGTATCATGGCAAAGAAAGAAGTATTGAAAGTTGAACATGTTGGAATGAAGTTTAACTTAAGTCAGGAAAAGGTTGATGATCTGAAAGATTATGTGATCAAGTTATTGAAACATCAGATTTCATATAATGAATTCTGGGCATTAAAAGATATTAATTTTACCCTTAACAAAGGGGATCGACTTGGAATCCTTGGATTGAATGGAGCTGGAAAGAGTACGCTGTTAAAGGTTATTGCAGGGGTATTAAAAGCAACGGAAGGAACTGTGACAGCCAAGGGGAAGATCGCTCCATTGCTTGAATTAGGTGCTGGATTTGATCAACAGTATACAGGACGTGAGAATATTTATCTTTATGGAGCAGTTCTTGGATTCTCAAAGAAGTTCTTAGATGAGAAGTTAGATGAGATCATAGAGTTCTCAGAACTGGGCAAATTTATAGATGTCCCAGTTAAGAACTATTCTTCAGGTATGAAATCAAGACTTGGATTCTCTGTTGCAACATTAGTGGAACCAGATATCTTGATCCTGGATGAAGTATTATCTGTCGGAGATGCGAAATTCCGAAAGAAAAGTGAAGCAAAGATCATGAGTATGTTTGACAAGGGAGTTACAGTATTATTTGTATCTCATTCTTTAGATCAGGTAAAGAGATTATGTAATAAGGCAATCCTACTTGAAAAAGGAAAGATCATTTCTCATGGATCGATTGAAGAAGTAAGTAAAGTATACGAAGAGAAAACAAAGTAAGATAGAAGACACGGAGGTGTGATATGAGAAAAGTAATCACATATGGAACATTTGATTTACTGCATGCGGGACATATCAATTTATTGCGCAGAGCAAAAGAATTAGGTGATTATTTAATTGTAGTTGTATCAACAGATGAGTTTAACTGGAATGAAAAACAGAAAAAATGTTATTTCAGTTATGAAGAAAGAAAAAAACTGGTAGAAGCAGTTCGTTATGTGGATCTTGTGATTCCAGAAGAAAATTGGGATCAGAAGATTTCCGATGTGAAAGAATATCATGTAGATACATTTGTTATGGGAGATGACTGGAAAGGTAAGTTTGATTTCTTAAAAGATTACTGTGAAGTCGTATATCTTCCAAGAACAGAAGGAATTTCTACAACAAAGATCAAACAGGATCTTGGATTAAACGGAACAACAGCGAATAAATAGCAAGAGTTATGAATTAAGATATAAGAGGAATTTCGTTGACAATAGAGGTTATGAGCGGCTAGAGACGGAATTCTTCTTTTCTGCGTTATCAAACAAAAAGAATTTAAGATAATGCTATAGATGAAAGGATTAGTTTTTGATGCATTTTATAGAAATTAGCAATATTTTTAAAAGTGAAAAAAAGAGATATAAAGTTACCGCAGTTTTAAAATTACTGGTCGTGTTTGCATTGCTTGGATTCTTTTTATCAAATAAGCCAATGTATCATGTGCAGACTGATTTTTACCTGAAACGTATGGGATTTGTATTTTTGGCATGTTTTTGGATGGTATTTGTAACAGTTTGCGACATTCGTTTGAGTCAGAAGGTTGACAGGGCTTTTGTGATCATTCTTGGAGTGATCGCACCAGTTATGGGATGGATCTTGTCAGAATTTTTGATCAATGAAGCAGAGTGTGCATTTCCGCCGACACAGTTCTATCAGAAAGAGCCACTTTGGATCGTTCTAAGTCTTGCAATGATCATTTTGGTGGATCTGCTGATCATATTTTTGACGAACAGCATCAGAGTTGGATCAGTGATCGTACCATTTGTATTGTTTATCTTTGCGGTAGTTGTATGTGTTGTATATGAATTTCGCGGGATTCCGATGATGGCACCAGATATTTTAACAGTACAGACGGCTACTAGCGTGATGGGTAATTATACATTCAAATTGACGTTTGAACAATATAGTGTGATCTTGGTATGGATGGCATTTTTCTTTACATTTTTAAGACTTCATGAGGTAAAGGTTACAGAAAAAAGAGTATTTCACATTGCAGGATTTATTGTTGTTGCATTAGGATGCGGATTGTTCACAAATCAGATCATACTGTCTGATTTTATGGAAGAGCACCAGATCAATATTCGTATGTTCCGTCCAATGGAAAGTTATCAAAAATATGGAGGCGTGCTGACATTTGCAAGAAGTGTTGGATATGCGGTCGTGAAGAAGCCAGAAGGATATACAACAGCGAAGGTTGATCAGATCATTCAGGAATATGAAAAGAAATCAGCGAATGAACAGCAAAGTACAGCAAAGCAATATCCAAATATCATAACAGTTGTCAATGAAACATTCGCAGATATTAAGGTGCTGGGAGATTTTAAGACGAACGAAGATTATATGCCCTATTTCCATAGTTTGAAGAAGAATTGTGTGACAGGATATACGTATGCATCGATTGTAGGTGGTCAGACAGCGAATACAGAATTTGAATTGTTGACAGGGAATACTCTTGGATTTTTATCAGCTGGAACGACAGCATTTCAGCTTTATATTCATGGGCAGATGCCTTCACTAGTTAGTAATCTAAAGGCAGAAGGATATTCTGGAAATAAAGCGATGCATCCGTTCAATCCGTATAATTATAATCGACCAGCTGTATATAAAGATTTTGGATTTACGGATTTTATTGATAAATTTGACTTTCCTAAGAATGTAAAAAGGGTTAGAGAGTATATTTCTGATGAGGCAAATGTAGATCGCATTATTTCTGAATATGAAAAGAATCGTAAGAAGACAGATCAGCCATTTTATATGTATAATATGACGATCCAGAATCACAGTCCTTATGATAAGGATGCAGCCAACTTTAAACAGCCGATCAAGATTGAAAGCAGCAAATATGATGCTGAGGCCAACAGATATCTAAATCTGATCAAATATTCAGATGACAGTTTAAAACAGCTGACAAGTTATTTTGAAAAATGTAAAGAGCCAACGATCATTTTATTTTTAGGAGATCATCAGCCAAGATTGACAGATGAATTTATGAATAAGATCACAAACGGTCAATATCAGACTTGGAGCAGCGAACAGATGATGAAGCGTTATCAGGTACCATTCGTGATCTGGGCCAATTATGACATTAAAGGACAGCATATAGAGAAGACAAGCATGAACTATATCCAAAGTATCCTGACCCAGACAGCTGGAGTAAAGATGACAGGATATCAGAGATTTTTAAATGAGGTCCGAAAAGAAGTTCCAACGATCACATCGCAGGGATATTGGGGAAAGAATGGAAAATTTTATCAGATTAATGATAAAGGATCACCATATTATGGTATAATACAGAAGTATCGTATGATTCAGTACAATATGATGTTTGATAAGAAGAATCGCAGAGATTCATTCTTTGAAGTAAGTAAATAGGAGTGCACGTATGAAGCAACTGATTAAGAATATTACGATTCAGATATATAAAGTATTAACATATCTGATTCCAGTAAATAAAAAGATGATTATATTTCAGAGCAGCAATGGACGTAACTATACAGGAAATCCAAGATACATCTATGAAGAGATGGTAAGAGAAGGCCTTGATCAAGAATATGAATGTATCTGGTTTTTCTTTGATACAAGTATAGAAGTTCCAGGTAAATGCAAGAAGATAAGGAATAATTATTTCCCATATTTTTGGTATTTAATGAGAGCAGGAATCTGGGTATTTGATAGTCGTCAGCCATTATATGTGCGTAAGAAGAAGCATATCACATACATTCAGACATGGCACGGAACACCGCTTAAGAAGCTTGCGCTTGATATGGACCGAATGGATATGGGTGGAAGTACGGATATTGAGAATTATCATGAACAGTTTAGAGTAACATGTAAGGATTGGGATTATCTAGTATCACAGAATAAGTTTTCTACAGATATTTTCAGATCATGTTTTGCATTTAAAGATCGTCCGATCTTACAGATCGGATATCCAAGGAATGATATTTTGATCAATGATAATTCTCCTACTAAGATCAGAGAATACAAAGAAAAACTTGGACTTCCATTGGATAAGAAGATCATATTATATGCTCCAACTTGGAGAGATAATGAATATAGCGAGAAAGGAAAGTACAAATTTGCTTCAAAACTAGATTTTGATAAAGCAAAGGAGGCATTATCAGATGAATATATATTCATTGTAAAATATCATTATCTTGTATCAGATAAGATTGATTGGACACCATATAAAGGATTCGTTTATACATTCGACGAGACAAAAGATATTGCATGGTTATACCTTGTGTCAGATATGTTGATCACGGACTATTCTTCTGTAATGTTTGATTATAGTATTCTTAACAGGCCGATGTTATTCTTTGCATATGATCTGGAAGACTACAAGGAGAATCTGAGAGGATTTTATTTTGACTTTGTCAATGATATTCCAGGACCGATTTCAAGAGATACAGATCAGTTGATCAAAGATATTAAAGAATATAATGAAGATAGTTGGAAAGAAAAATATAAGAATTATCATGATAAATTCAATGGCATAGATGATGGACATGCTTCACAGAAGGTCATTGACGTGATAAAGAAGGTAAGCAGATAGAGATCTGCCGAACAATAACACAGTCAGGAGGTTTGAAAACAATATGGTAACGATTCTGTTAGCGACATTGAATGGAGAGGATTATTTAAAAGCGCAGTTAGAATCAATTGCAGCTCAGACCTATGAAAACTGGCAGCTGGTCGTGGGTGATGATGGTTCTACGGATGGTACGATCAGCATTCTTGAAGAATTCAGTAAACAATATCCGGAACAAGTGACGATCATTAAGAATGACCCGCCACAGGGAAGTGCCAAAGACAATTTTATTTCACTGATCCAAAATTCTTACGGACCGTATTTTATGTTTTGTGATCAGGATGATGTGTGGAAACCAGATAAGATTTATCTGACATTACAGAAGATGGAAGCGTTAGAGGCAAGATATGGAGAGAAAACGCCGATCTTGGTTCATTCAGATCTGTCAGTTGCAGATCATAACTTAGAGATGGTTGCAGAGTCATTCTTTCAGTATGCGAATATTCCAAAGAGAATTGTATTGAATCAATTGATGGTACAAAATTCTGTGACAGGGTGTACGATGATGATCAATCGTTGTCTGCAACAATATTTTTTACGGCCGTTACCGATGTCTAAGATCATCATGCATGATTATTGGGCGGCATTGATCGCGAAAGTGTTTGGCAAGATTGGTTTTGTAAATGAGCCAACGATGTATTACCGTCAGCATGGCAATAATTCTGTTGGTGCGAAAGATGCAAAGAATCCCGTCTTTTTGTATCATCGTCTCAAAGAAGGAAAGAACAGCTATCGTCGTATGATGATCGAATCTATGGAGCAGATGCAGGGATTTGTTGAGACATATGGGGAAGAGATCGATAATCTGGATGTTTATGAACTTCTTGAGAGTTATGGAGAATTGTATTATAAAGGAAAGATCAAACGATTGAGTTTTTATAAAAATCATCACGTATTAAAGGAAGGAAATATCCGAAAGCTGATGCAGTGGCTTTGGGGATAGGAATATTTATGAAAAAAGCATTAGGACTTGCAGGAAAATATGTGATCATGTTTCTGTCGTGTTTATTTCCAAGAAGCAGAAAGATATATATCTTTGGAGCATGGCTTGGAGAACAGTTTGCAGACAATCCTAAATATCTGTTTTTAGAAGCACAAGAGCATAAAGAGATCCGTCCGATATGGATCACGAAGAATGAATCAGTCTGCAGAAAAGTCAGGGAGCTTGGATATGAAGCTTATATGTTTGACAGTTTCAAAGGAATTTTAATGCAGCTTCGGGCCAAATATGTGGTAGTCTGCAATGGGATCAGTGATGTAAATCATACATTTATGGGACGAGCAGTATTCTTAAATCTTTGGCATGGGGTTCCATTAAAGAAAGTTGGCTATGATGATGATAAGGTCAAGAATTGGGATAGCAAGGGTCAGAAAATCCGAAGAATGATTCAGGAAATCCCATTAGGAAAAGAGTATGTAGTGGCAACAAGTGATTTTTATGCACCGATCTATGAAAGTGCATTTCGAAGATTAAAGAGTCATATCATAACATTGGGACAGCCAAGGAATGATATATTCTATGATCAAAGTGGAAAATTTCATGCTTCTCATCAGTTGTCAAAAGCGGCAAAAGGAAAGAAAGTCATCTTATATACACCGACACACAGGAAAGAAGGTAAAGTGGCATTTCCTTTGGAAGAACATTTTGATTTTAAAGTGCTCAATGATTGGTGTATCCAAAATGATATTTTGTTCGTGATCCGGCGCCATTTTTATCATAAAGATGAGAAAGTAGATTTCTCCATGTATTCTAATATAACAGATATCACAGAGAGATCCATGGATATTCAGGAATTGTTAATGGATACGGATATTCTGGTTACAGATTATTCAAGCACATATATAGATTATCTATTACTGGACCGGCCGGTAGTCTTTTATAATTTTGATTATCAGGATTATCTGGAGCATGATCGTGGTATGTATTGCGATTATGAGAAGGCGGCTCCGGGATATAAGGCAGAGACATTTGAAGCCTTGATGGAAGAATTCGAACGTCTGATACAAGGCGAAGATCATTTTAAAGAGGTTAGAAGGCAGGCAAGGGATTTCTTTTATTGCAAAGAAGGCCAGGGAATGGTTGGAGAAACATTGTTAGGAATCTTGAAGAATATAAAATAAAAAGAAGCTTTTGATCTATGAGTGAATCCATAGATCGAGAGCTTCTTTTTTGCATTTTGAGTTGATATTCAGGATTAATATCCAGCACGATAAATGATCTTCTGATTGATACGGCTAAGCTCATCACTGACTTGATAATCCGATGTACCAAAGAGGTATTTATGTGCGCGGATCGCATTTTCTTTCAATGTTGTAGGGAATCCATAATAAGTACCATAATAACGGAGCTCTTTCTGGTCCCAAGGGAATCCCTGCTGATCTTTGATGTCATACTTGAAAACAGATAAGAACATATCAAACAATTCATCCTGACTCATATTTGTCTTTACCTGAGGAAGTATCTCATCCATAACAGACATCATCTTCAAAGGATTTTTCTTGGCTTTGTCAAAAATCTTCTGGAGGACTTCTCGTTGTCTTCCGGCTCTGGCAAGGTCACCGCCAGCGGTATAACGGATTCTGGAATAAGCAACGGCTTGATTTCCATCCAGAGTATAAGTACCGGCAGAAGAAAGTTTTGGAGAATGTCCACCGTTGATACGATTCATGTCACCGATATAAGCATTTAAATTCTTTAAGATGCTTTTATCGACTTTTACTTCGATTCCGCCAACAGCATCAACGATATCAGCAAGAATCTTAAAGTTTACAGTTGCGTATTTTTCAATATTCAGATCAAGATTACGATTGATCGTGCTGATCGCAAGCTCTGGACCACCCCAGGAATAAGCGGCATTGATCTTACTGTATTTTCCATTAATACTTACATATGTATCACGATAGATCGACAACAGTTTGACATCTTTGGTTGAATTGTTGATGCTGACAACTATGATAGAATCAGAACGGTTTCCACGATCTGACATACTTCCAGTCTGAGAATCAATTCCGAAAAAAGCATAGTTGGTATAGTCAGTCATATTGCTGTCTTTGTTTACAGTGACAAGCTGGCTGTGGTCAAGACTTTTTGTTGATATTTTCCCAAGTTTTTTGTGAACTGTGGAAAGCGTAAGTCCGACTAATACAGCGATCACAAGAATGAGAATGATCAAGATCCGAAGTGGAGATCTTCTTCTTCGTTTTCGCTTTGTGTGTTTGGCATGTTTTGTATGCTGTGCTGTCATAATGTATCCCTCCAGATTTCCTTAAATAGTTAAGTTTGTACAGAAAAAAGGATGAAAAACTCCATCCTTTTCTTGCTGTTTAATATGCATTTTTATTGACAAATCCCTTAAAGAATGTAAGAAATAATATCTTGATATCAAGTCCCAAAGACCAATTCTCAATATAATACAGGTCATGTTCGATTCTGCTTCGGATGGAAGTATCACCACGGAATCCATTGACCTGAGCCCATCCAGTAATACCTGGACGAACTTGATGCTTGATCATATAACGAGGAATCTCTTCTTTAAATTTCTCGACAAACAAAGGTCGTTCTGGACGTGGCCCGATCAGACTCATATCGCCTTTTAATACATTCCAGAATTGAGGAAGTTCATCAAGGCTTGTCTTACGGATCACACGTCCAACAGGTGTAACACGGACATCGTTCTTGGTTGTCCATTCTTTGGCCTCTTTCTTAGGGTCCTGTACACCCATGGAACGGAATTTGTACATCTTAAAAGGTTTATTCCCAAGACCGATACGTTCTTGGGCAAAAATGATCGGTCCAGGAGAACTCTTCTTCACAAGGATCGCAACGATAAGCATGATCGGTGAGAATAAGATCAATGCAATGATAGAACCGATAATATCGATCAGACGTTTGATCAGTTTATTCATCGTATTTGTTAATGGTACGTTACGGATATTGATAACTGGGAGTCCGTCCAGATCTTCAGTGTATGGGTTGGTGGAAATAAAGTTATAGTAATCTGGAACAAACTTTGTATGCACACCAGACTTCTCACAGATCGCAACGATCTGTTCCAGTTTATGGTATTCATTCAGATTCAGAGTGATCGCAACTTCATCAAGAGATGTCTTCTCAAGATAAGCGGCAAGATCTGAAAGTGTACCAATCTTCTTGATTCCACGATATTCAAAATTATCACTGACAAGATCATCAAAAATCCCATGAACCTTTAAACCCCATTGAGGATTTGATTTGATGCGGTCGATATATGCAGCTGCTGAAGTACTGAAACCGATAAATACCGTATGTTTGATATTGCGTCCTTTCTTACGATTCGTTTTCAAAATCCTGCGTATGATATATCTGGATAAAAGACCAAAAATAAAGTTAAATAAATAAAATAACAGATATAAAGAACGAGGAAAGTTCTGAATCTGCCATACAGTGATCACAAATGCAGAAAGTCCAAGTCCGATCAGATTCGCTTTGACCAGATTCACAAGTTCCTTGGAACCTCGCTGGTAACGCTTTGGTGTATAAAGACCAAAGAACGAATACAATAATAATAACAGGATCAAAGAGCTGATCAGCGGTTTCTGATATTGATAAAACTCTGGATAATAGCGGTTGAGATCGAAAATCTCCTGATTCAGCCAGAATCCAAAGATCGTGCATTTAAATCTTATATACCATGCTGCAAATCCTGCAAAATAAATGCAGACAGCATCCATCACGACATGCAGTCTGTTTAAGTAAGTTTGGTTTTGTTTGATCATATGATAAATACTCCTTTTTCACTTCCTTCTATTATAAGGGATAAAAAGAGATCATACAATGACAAATGACTTAACTTTTTCTTATTTTTGTATTTTGTACTTATTGACACTCTCATCATTTTCACGAAAAATGAGAAAAAAGAGGAAATCATTTTTTAGTAACATATTAATCACAGTTTTTACACATTTATAAGATATATTTATCTCATGAAAGGCAAAAACACATGAGAAAATAAAAGCAAAAGGACGAAATCAAGAGAAAAAGATCAAAACAAATGATCAGGATCGAAAGGAGAATAAAAATCATGAGTGAATATAATACAAATCAGGATGGACAATGGAAGACTTCCGAGCAGTGGAGAGCGGAGGAAGCGAACGACCATTCCAATCCTAAGAAAAACAAAAATGGCGGCAGAGGAAAATATGTTGCAAAATTAGCAGCATCTGCAGTAGCTTTTGGATTGATCGCAGGGCTTGTGATGCAGGGAGTCACATATGGATTTAGCAGAGCAGGCATTGGAAATGGTGCAACACAGCTTGCAACAACGAAGACAACAAGCAGCAGTTCAAGTACCAGCAGTAATGACCTCTCAGGTGTATCAAAAAATGTTATGCCATCGATCGTATCGATCACAGGAAAGTTCGAGACAACAAGCCAGAGTTGGTTTGGACAGACACAAAGCAGTGAATCCGAAGGTGTTGGTTCAGGTATCATCATTGGCAAGAAAGATGGTAAGATTTTGATCGTTACAAATAACCATGTCGTAGCAGATGCCAAATCTTTATCCGTAGGATTTGTGGATGGAAAGAGTGCAAGTGCAACCATTCGTGGTACTGACAGCGATGCGGACTTAGCCGTTGTAGAAGTAGATACAAAGAACATGAAATCTTCTACCTTAAAGAAGATTGCAGTGATCACATTAGGAGATTCCTCAAAATTACAGACAGGAGAAAGAGCGATCGCAATTGGTAATGCATTAGGATATGGACAGTCTGTCACAGGTGGTTATATCAGTGCATTAAATCGTCAGGTACAGTTGACAGACAAGACAATGACACTGATCCAGACAGATGCAGCGATCAACCCTGGAAATAGTGGTGGTGCTTTATTAAATAGCAAAGGTGAATTAATTGGTATTAATACAGTTAAATATTCTTCAGAAGATGTAGAAGGAATGGGATATGCGATTCCGATCAATACAGCAAAACCGATCATCAATAAACTGATCAAGAATGAGGCAACAAGTGAGAGTGAACAGGCATATTTAGGTGTATCAGGTCAGACGATCGACAGTTCTATGGCAAGCCAGTTTGATATGCCATCTGGTGTTTATGTACAGCAGGTGATCAAGAGTTCCCCAGCCCAGAAAGCAGGCATTAGTGCAGGAGATGTGATCGTATCCTTTAATGGAAGCAACGTTTCTACAATGGATGGATTAAAAGAAAAGATTTCAAACCTGAAAGCAGGCAAGAAAGTTAAAGTTGTTGTAAAACGTCAGAATCAGATGGGTACTTATGAGAAGAAGACACTGACAGTTACTCTTGGAAAGAAATCAGATGCACCAAGCACAAGCAGTAACAGCAGCAACAGCAATAGTAATAACAGCAATAGTTACAACAATAATTATAATAATGAAAGTTCTAACAGCCAGTATTATAGTTTTGGACAGTAAAACCGGTTGAAAAAAGAACCAAAGAAAGATACAATAAAATGGAACCCTGTGAGTAGGCAGGGTTCCATTTTTTAGTCAGGAGAATATGCCTATGGTTATGATCGAAATTGAAAATATTAAGAAGTTTATGGCAGGTTTTTTAGGAGGAAATCTTTTTGATGATTTCTTGATGAGCGAAGGAAAACTGTCCATGAACATTTCGTATGAATTTGATGGAAAGATCTTAAAAGAATTTTATGATACAGAAGAATGGAAAGAGATGAAACAATATCCATATGTAACGTGGGAAGAAGAGAAAGAAAAAATATTTTCTCTCGTAAAAGGGAAGAAGAAACCGCTGTCTTTTCAATTTGTGATGATGTTAAAACCAGATCTTTCTCCAGAGTTTCTTGCCAAATATAATCTTGCAGTCCGAGAAGATGAAATAGCAGGATTATTTATCAACATTTTATACGATCGACAGGGATTAAAGTGTACATCAGGAGTGTCCAGAAAGACATTTGTACTGGATAAAACTTTGGAAGAAGCGTGGGATCGGGAAGTGAAAGAAAGATTTTTAACAAAGTACCTGTAAAATTTTTCACAAACTTCGGGAACTTAAAAGAAACTTTGTTTGCATGTTTCTTTTTGCGTAGATATATGTTAGAATAAGTAGTAATGAATACCAGATAAGAAAGTTGTAAAAAGGAGATACGAATATGAGTTTTCATATTGTTTGTGACAGCTGTACGGATTTGACAGAAGAAGATTTAAAAAAAGGATGTTATACTTTAGTACCCCTGACATTATTAGTGGATGGAGAAGAAATCATAGATGATGAAACATTTGATCAGGCAGATTTCTTAGCAAAGGTTGCAGCAAGTAAAGAGTCTGTGAAGTCAGCATGCCCTGCACCAGAGAGTTATATGGAAGCATATTCCAAGGCAGATGATATATATGTGGTAACATTATCTGCAGAATTAAGTGGATCATACAACAGTGCAGTTTTAGGAAAGAATCTATATGAAGAAGAGAACGGAACAAAGAATATTCATGTAGTGAATTCCAGAGGAGCCGCTACGACTCAGGTTCTGATCGCACGTAAGCTCAACGAATATGCAAGTCAGGGAATGCCATTTGAAGAAGTGGTTGATAAGATTGAAGAGTATACAACAAGTCTTAGAACATATTTTGTTTTGGAGACACTAGAAGTACTAAGAAAGAACGGAAGATTATCAAGACTATCTGCAACGATCGCCGGTGCATTAAATATCAAACCAGTCATGATCGGTACAAGAGACGGCGTGATTCAGAAAGCAGCCCAGGCAAGAGGAATGAAGAAAGCACTCGCGAAGATGGTAGAACACATGGGAAGCGAAGGAAGAGATCTCACAAGAAGACAATTCGTCATTTCACACTGCAATTGCTACGAGAGAGCTGTTTACGTGAAAGAATTGATCAAGAAGCATTTACACGCAGAAGACATTGATATTGTAGATACTAAAGGAGTCAGCAGTTTGTATGCATGCGATGGAGGAATCATTGTATCATATTAGATTCTGGTTACTTGAATAGACGTGTATATAAGTGATAGAAATAAACATCCACTTAAATTTTCCAAGTTTATAATTGTCTACACGATAGACTTCTGATATATGATAAAAAATAAATAAACGATCGGGAGAGCAGCATTAGAATTTTGCTCTCCCGATCGTTTATTTATTTTTTATCATATATTCAAAATCTATAGTTGGCTAACTACAACTTAAAATTGTTACAAAATTAACGTGATTATGCACAAAAATGAGCTGGATTGTTACAAAATTAACGTACAAATTGCACAAAAAAACACTTGAATTTGTCGAAAAATGTGCGTATAATGAGAGTCAATATACTGATATAGAGGAATTAAGGAGGATGAGTCATGAGTCGTTTGGAATTAAGGTCTCCGAACCAGGCACAGCTGGTTGTGGAAGGTCTTTATAAGGATTTGGAACGAAGAATCGAGTCAAGCCCGCCAGGGTTATGTCCGGTTGATATGTCCAGAGCATTTTTGGAGATCTGTCATGCACAGAGCTGTGGAAAGTGTGTTCCATGTCGTGTAGGACTTGGACAGTTAAAGAATCTGATCACTGATGTTTTAGATGGCAAAGCAACGATCCGAACTTTAACAGAGATACATGAAACAGCAAAATCCATTATGGAATCTGCAGATTGTGCGATTGGCTATGAGGCAGCCAATATGGTATACAAAGGAGCCATTGGATTTAAAGATGATTATGTAGAACATATCATGTATCATCGATGCTTAAGTACGTTAAAGCAGCCAGTGCCATGTGTATCCAGATGTCCTGCGAGAGTGGATATTCCGGGATATATTGCGTTGGTGCGTGAAGGAAGATATGAGGATGCGATCCGTCTGATCAGAAAAGATAATCCATTTCCAACAACATGTGGATTTATCTGCGAGCATCCATGTGAAGCATTATGCCGTAGAAATATGATCGATGATGCGGTGAATATCCGTGGATTAAAACGTATGGCAGCAGATGCAGCAGGATACGTTGCACCGCCAGAATGTGCAGAATCTACAGGGAAGAATATTGCCGTTGTAGGTGGTGGACCAGGTGGATTAAGTGCAGCATATTTCTTACAGTTGATGGGGCATCAGGTAACCGTATATGAGATGCTTCCAAAACTTGGAGGAATGTTACGTTATGGAATTCCAAACTACAGACTACCAAAAGAACGCTTAGATGATGATATTCAGGCAATCTTAGACACAGGAGTCAAAGTAGATTGTGGAAAAGCTATCGGCAAAGATTATTCCATTGTGGATTTAAAAGAAAAATACGATGCTGTACTGATCACGATCGGTGCAAGCACAGATAAGAAGTTAGGATTAGAAGGCGAAGATGCCAAAGGCGTTATTTCAGCGGTACAGTTCTTAAGAAATGTCGGATACGGAACACAGGAAAGCTTGGAAGGAAAAGAAGTTGCCGTGATCGGTGGTGGAAATGTTTCCATGGATGCAGTTCGTACATCTGTAAGATTTGGTGCGAAGAAAGTCAGCATCGTATATCGAAGAAGAGTTGCCGATATGACAGCACTTCCAGATGAGATTTCAGGAGCAGAAGCAGAAGGTGTTGAGATCAAGACATTGATGGCACCTTCAAGAATCGAGAAAGACGAAGAAGGCAATGTCAAAGGTATATGGGTAACACCACAGATGATCAGTAATATCAAAGGTGGAAGAGCATCTGTAAAGCCAACAGGGGAAGATGACGTATTTATCCCATGTCAGACACTGATCGTAGCGATCGGTCAGGATATCGAATATCAGCACTTCGAAGAAGCAGGAGTTCCCGTACAGAGAGGAAAGATCAACGTAGAGAAATTTGGTGGATTCGAAGAGATGCCAGGAGTATTTGCAGGTGGAGACTGTGCGACAGGTCCATCCACAGTTATTTCAGCAATCGCAGCAGGTAAAGTTATCGCAGCCAATATCGATGAATATCTGGGATATCATCATGAAATTACAGCAGATGTTGAGATTCCAGAACCTAAGTTAGAAGATAAACCAGCATGTGGAAGAGTTAATCTTACAGAGAGAGAAGCTGGAGAGAGAGTTAAAGACTTTGAAGGAGTCGAAAACTGTATGACAGAGAAAGAAGCATGCCAGGAGGCAGGAAGATGTCTTCGCTGTGACCACTTTGGTTATGGTATTTTCAAAGGAGGTAGGGATACAAAATGGTAAATATTACAATAGATAACCACACGATCGCTGTACCTTCTAGAACAACGATCATGGAAGCAGCAGCCTCCATTCATATACCGATTCCAAAGCTTTGTTATTTAAAAGATATCAATGAAATTGGAGCGTGCAGAGTCTGCGTTGTAGAAATTGAAGGACAGGATCATCTGGTAACATCCTGTAATAACGTGGTAGAAGAAGGAATGACGATCTATACCAACAGTCCGAAAGTACGCAGAAACCGAAAACATACGGTAGAGATGATCCTTTCCCAGCACGATGCACAATGTGCAACTTGTGTAAGAAGCGGAAATTGTACACTTCAGACGGTTGCTAATGATCTGAATATTGTAGACAGCCCTTATAAGAAGGAGATCTGTATCGAAGAATGGGATACAAGATATCCATTGGTACGTGATGCAAGCAAATGTGTCAAATGTATGCGTTGTATACAAGTATGCGACAAGATTCAGGGAATGCATATCTGGGATGTATCTGGAACTGGAGCAAGAACAACAGTTGGAGTTTCAGAAAACAGAGATATCAAAACAGCAGATTGTGCATTATGTGGACAGTGTATCACACATTGTCCAACAGGAGCATTACGTGAACGAGATGATACAGACAAATTATATCGCGCATTAGAAGATAAAGATACGATCGTGGTAGCACAGATCGCACCAGCAGTTCGTGCTGCATGGGGAGAAAGTCTTGGATTATCAAGAGAAGAAGCAACAGTTGAGAAGATCGTAGATGCACTTCGAAGGATCGGTGTAGATTATGTATTTGATACAACATTTTCAGCAGATCTTACGATCATGGAAGAAGGAACGGAATTTGTCGAGAGATTTACAAATGGAGATCTTGATATGTATCCAATGTTTACATCCTGTTGTCCAGGATGGGTACGTTTCATCAAATCTCAGTATCCACAGATGGTAAACAGATTATCTTCTGCCAAATCTCCACAGGAGATGTTTGGGGCAGTGATGAAGACTGCGTTTGCAAAGAAGATGAACATCGACCCAGACCGTATTTTTGCATTATCCATTATGCCATGTGTTGCGAAGAAAGATGAAAGAGAGAAAACGTTATTCCATGGTGAGTTTGCAGGACATGGAGTTGACTGTGTGTTAACAACAAGAGAATTGGACCGTCTGATCCGTGCTGACCATATTGATCCAAAGACATTAAAAGATGCAGCCTTTGATACTCCGTTTACTGAGGGAACCGGAGCAGGAGTGATCTTTGGAGCAACTGGCGGAGTTATGGAAGCGGCACTGCGTTCTGCGTATTACCTGATCACAGGAAAGAATCCAGAAGTAGATGCATTTAAACAGATCCGTGGAGTGAACAAAAATGGATGGACAGAAGCCCAATTTGAAATTGCTGGCAATACGATAGATATCGCAGTTGTGAGTGGACTTCAGAATACAAGAAATCTGATGGAAGCGATCCAGAAGAGAGAAGTACACTATCATTTTGTAGAAGTCATGGCCTGTCCAGGCGGATGTGTAGGTGGAGGCGGACAGCCAATCTATGAAGGGAAAGAACTGGCATCTGACCGTGGATCCAACCTGTACTTCCTGGATAAGACAGCCCATTTGAGATTTTCACACGAGAATCCAGATATCAAACATCTGTATGATGAATACTTTGGATCACCGGGAAGTCATAAAGCACATCAGTTACTGCATGTGCAAAAATAGCTGTTAATACCTTTTAATAAAGAAAATCCAGACATTTAGAAGATACAAATTCTAAATGTCTGGATTTTCTCTCTTTTTAACATAATTACCATCTTGGATTGTCAAGTACAGTTACTTCGCCATTGATCTCACAAACAATATGGCGGTATCCTTTGGTTTCGATTGTTCCATAATCATGTCCTGCATCTGCATCAAATACATAAAAAGCAGTCAGGACTTCATCTCCAGTATTAATGGTGCGGTGAGCATATCCGCGGGGAACATACAATGCTTTCCCTTTCTCCATCCGTTCAACCCGCCAATCACCGTCAAGGCTTTCAAGCATCATATACCCTTCGCCTTTTAATGTATAATAAACTTCGGCAGTGTCTACGATCTGATGAAAATGTCCTTTCGTCATATAATATTCATTTCCAATCTTCCCAGGATGGATCATCGTTGTGCCAAATGCAAGATCACCGGCACGCTCTGGGCATCCAAGTTCATAAAACTCATAGATCAAAGGGTCTTCGTGTTTAAGAATTTCTTCAACAGCTTCTTGATCCTGATACATATTTTTCATCTGGGAAAGATAACGCTTTGTAGTATCTGCGTGCTTGGAAAGTCCGTTATTTAGATCAAAATCCAAAGTAAAAGCCTGATCCCAGTTAAACTGATTCATAAAATACCTCCTAAAAAATTGCCTTAGATCTCAAGTGTGGAAACGCCTTGTTCTTTCATCATAGTTTCGAATTCCTTGATGATCGAGATACCAGCACTTGTTCCGATACGTTGGGCACCGCACTCTATCATTTTCATAAATGTCTTGGCATCACGGATTCCACCAGCAGCTTTTACCTTTACCGCATCGCCAACATGCTCTTTCATTAATTTCACATCATCAAAAGTAGCACCGCCAGTACCGAAACCAGTGGATGTTTTGATAAAATCAGGTTTCACCGCTTTGGCGATTTCACAAAGCTTGATCTTCTCCTCATCATTAAGATAACAGTTTTCAAAAATGACTTTACAAGTAACATCTTTTTCATGGCAGGCAGCAACGATCTGTGACATCTCATCCTTGATATAATCCCAGTTAGAAGCCTTGACCTCTGTCTGATTTACAACATAATCAATCTCATTTGCACCATTTGCAATAGCATCTTTTGTATCAAAGACTTTAGAAGCGATCGTTGTCTGACCCAATGGGAAAGAGATAGCAGCTCCTGTATGAATATCCGTTCCTTCCAGTAACTTTGCACATAATCCAGACTGCACCTGATTGATCGCTACCATGGCAAAATGATGTTCTTTCGCCTCATTACATAAGACCTCCATGTCTTTAGGAGAAGCATCCGTATGTAAATTTGTGTGATCGATCATTCTTGCAAGATCATCTAATGTATATGATTTCATAAAAACCTCCTATTTTTGCTGATATGTTTGTTTCATGTTAATTAAAATATAACATTATGTAATTGTTATGTCAATATTATGTAAATGAAATAAGAGAAAATAAATTGACATAAAATAAAAAATCCGATAAAGTGAAAGAAAAAAGAAAGAGAGTATAAAATGGGAGCATTTTATTTAGATATAAAAAAAGATTTATTAGATAAGATCTTAAGTGGAATTTACCAGCAAGGAAGCATCATACCAAATGAATACGAATTAGCTGAGATCTACAACGTCAGCCGGCCGACAATCCGTAAGGCTGTACAGATTTTAGTGGATGAGGGATATTTAGAAAAACGTAAAAAACGAGGGACGATCGTATGTGATCCAACGATCCGGCAGGAATTTGCACAGGTGATCCAGACATTTGATAAAGAAGTAAAAGAAAAAGGACTGACTCCATCGACAAAAGTTCTGACATTCAAACAAGAAAAGGCAGAAGAAGAAGTTCGCCAGAAATTGAATCTCAAAGAAACAGAAAAAGTTTATAAACTGGTCAGATTGAGATACGTTGATGATCAGCCTAATGTTCTGGTTACAACGTATGTGCCATGCAGACTGTTTGAACATTTGTCAGAAGTTGATTTTGAAAAGGAGAGTTTATATCAGACATTTCATAAGGAAGGAAGAGATATCACATCTATACAGAGAAAGCTGGATGTGATCCTTGCAGATGAAACATGTGCGGATCTGTTAGATGTCAAAAATGGAGATCCTTTATTTTATTTTCATTCCACAGGATATGATGAAAGTCATACAGCGATTGAATATTCGATTGCGAAATATCGGGGAGATCGGAATAGCTTTGTTTTTCAACTTTCAAATAACGTGTATTATTCTTAATACATTTATTTACAAATATCAGTTTTTTCTGTATAATAAAGCACAATAAGCTGAAAACAGTGAATAAAACAATAAACAGCAACGCAGGAGGAATGACCATGAGCAAAATTCAGATGACCACTCCATTAGTAGAGATGGACGGAGATGAAATGACAAGAATTCTTTGGAAGATGATCAAAGATGAATTGTTATTACCATTTATTGATTTAAAAACAGAATATTATGACCTTGGGTTAGAACACAGAAACGAGACAAACGATCAGGTTACATTTGATTCCGCAGAAGCAACAAAGAAATATGGAGTTGCAGTCAAATGTGCAACGATCACTCCAAATGCAGCGCGTATGGATGAATATGATTTAAAAGAGATGTGGAAGAGTCCAAATGGAACAATCCGTGCGATCTTAGACGGAACAGTATTCCGTGCACCGATCACAGTCAAAGGAATCGAACCAACCGTCAGCAAATGGAAGAAACCGATCACGATCGCAAGACATGCCTATGGTGATGTATACAAAGGTGTGGAGATCAAAGTTCCAGGAGCAGGAAAAGCAGAATTAGTATTTACAGGAGAAGACGGAACAGAGATCAGAGAAACAATTCATGATTTTGACGGACCAGGAGTGATCCAGGGAATGCATAACATTGATGCATCTATTGCAAGTTTTGCAAGAAGCTGCTTTACATATGCATTAGACACAAAACAGGATCTGTGGTTTGCAACAAAAGACACGATCTCTAAGAAATACGATCACACATTCAAAGATATCTTCCAGGAGATCTTTGATGCAGAATACAAAGAGAAATTTGATGCAGCAGGAATCGAATATTTCTACACACTGATCGACGACGCAGTAGCCCGCGTTATGAAATCAGAAGGTGGATTTATCTGGGCATGTAAGAACTATGACGGAGATGTTATGAGTGATATGATCTCATCTGCATTCGGATCATTAGCAATGATGACATCTGTATTAGTATCACCACACGGATACTATGAATACGAAGCAGCTCATGGAACAGTACAGCGTCATTATTATAAACATCTGAAAGGTGAAGAGACATCTACAAACTCTGTAGCAACAATCTTCGCATGGACAGGAGCGTTAAGAAAACGTGGAGAATTAGATGGTAATGAAGAATTAATGGCATTTGCAGATAAACTTGAGAAAGCTACATTAGACACGATCGAGAGTGGCACAATGACAAAAGACTTGGCACTTATTACAACTCTTGAGAATGTGAATGCTGTGAATAGTGAAGAGTTTATTAAGGCAATTGCTACTCGTTTGTAAAAATTTAATCGTATGACGAAAGGCTGTCAAGTATTTAATGTTTCTTCTTGTGTAGATAATTTATTTCAGATTGAAATTTTGAATACAAAAGAGATTGTTCATAATATGAAAGAATATTATTGCTGGATTGTTTGATGACTTGATCAAAGGCATCATTCAAATGAAATGGAGATTTTTGATTATTCTTGTGATTTTTGGTGTAGTGTTCTGTGGATACAAGAGACTTACCTATTCCCCATACTATGTAGCATCTTCCACATTTACGATCAATTCCAGTATTACATCAGAGAATTCCAATACATATATTGAGAATGCAACAGCCAACCAAATGGCAAAATCTTTTCCGTATATTTTGAAAAGCGGAGCATTTAAAGAAGTATTGGCACAGGATTTTGGTCTTCAGTCTGTTCCTGGAACGATCGAAGCAGAAGTCATGGAGAATACAAACCTGTTTACGTTGAAAGTGACTGCCAAAATTAAAAACGATAATGTTTAACATGCAATCTTTCCAACGGGAAATTTTTGATTTTATACGAGAATGTCTTCAGGTATTCATAAAAACATAAAGAAAGATAGAGGTACGAAATGATAGAATTCCATAGGATTCTTTGCAAAATCGTAGCCAACACGGGCACTGTTTGAACGCAGTGAGTTGTGCAGGAGTGTTGGCGAATCAGCGTTTTGCAAAAAATCCGTCAATGGAATTCGTTTTTCGTACCTCTATCTTTCTTTATGTTTTTATGAATACTCGATACATTTCCGTGATACAACTTAAAACTTCGCCCTCCCAGTGCTTTTTCGTTTCACGATAAATGGTTCAAATTCCAACTTTGTAACAAAGCTTCGAGGCTGGTTCTTGGTCTTTGAGTCGCGGATGCGTACAATGATATCAACGGCTTCTCTTCCTTTTGCTTCGATAGAATGTTCCACTGTTGTAAGTGAAATACGATTCATATCGGCCATTGGGATATTATCGAAACCACAGACAGAGAAGTCATTTGGTACTTTGTATTTTAATTCATATAATGCATCTAGGATTCCAAATGCAACCATATCATTGTATCCAACGAAGGCGGTAGAATCCGTTCCCTCTTCGAGAATCTGTTTTGTCAGATTGTATCCGGAAGAATATTCCAGCATATTTGGAGACAGCAGATTATACTCTCCGGGTGAGAGGGAACGAATACTGACGCAGTCATCTCCAAAGCCGTGTTCTTTGAAGGTTGCAACAAGTGCATCGTAACGTTTTGATCTGGAACGTTCAATATCACTGATCGGTGTTGATATGTAAGTGATCTTGCGGTGTCCAAGGGAGATCAAATGTTCTGCGACGAGTCTGGCAGGTTTGGAGCTGCTGACATGGATCGAGTCAAAAGTGATCTCGTCATTTTTATCCCCGATATTGACGATTGGAATCTGTTTTGACATATCATTAACTTCTGGAAGAAAAGAAGTTGGATACAGATAAACGATTCCAGCAGTATCCAGATCATTTTTCATAAGATCCAGATAATATTGTTCGGTGCTCGGGTTTCGCAGTGTTGGTGCAACAAAGGTAAGATATCCATAATCATGTGCTCGTTCTGTGATCGAATGAACCAGAGTTGTATAATAATGGTTAGATAAGAACGGACACATGATCAGAATGATTTTCGATAAAGGCTTCGATGTCTGTTCAATGGATTTTTTCTTTTTTTGATAGCCAAGCTCTTTTGCAGCGTCCAAAACTTTCTGTCTGGTGCTGTCTGAAAAAGAGACATTAGTCTTATTATTTAAGATCATGGAGACTGCAGACTGGGAAAGACCGACGTGATCTGCAATGTCTTTGGTCGTTACTTTCTTCTTTAAACCCATAAAATCCTCCTTAATCAAAATTATTTTAATTAATTAATAACAACTAATAAAAAAACAAAAATATTAGTAATAAAATAATAATTATTAATTAAAACTACATTTATCATAGCATATTTTTTTACGGAAAAACAAGGAAAAACGAGGTTTTTTTAATTGAAAAAAATTGAAGAAAGCATCTTGAAAAAAAACGAAAAACCATGTACTATTAATAAAGTTGAAAAATATTAATAAATTCAATGAATATTGCTGAAATCTGACAGTTTTTCGAGTTTGACAAGACATTTTATCCATGTTTAAATAAAGCCATAAACAAAACAACGAACAAAACAACAAATAATGTTTTAGGAGGAAGTAAGTTATGAGATTTTTCGTGGATACAGCAGATGTAGATCAGATTCGTAAAGCAAATGATATGGGAGTTATCTGTGGAGTTACAACAAACCCTTCACTGATCGCTAAATCAGGAAGACAGTTTGAAGATGTGATCAAAGAGATCACTTCTATTGTAGATGGAGCTATCAGTGGTGAAGTAAAAGCTACAACAACTGATGCAGAAGGAATGATCAAAGAAGGAAGAGAAATCGCTAAGATTCATCCAAACATGGTAGTTAAGATTCCTACAACGATCGAAGGATTAAAAGCTACAAAGGTATTATCTTCTGAAGGGATCAAAACAAATCTGACATTGATCTTCAATCCAAACCAGGCTTTATTAGCAGCAAGAGCTGGAGCAACATATGTATCTCCATTCTTAGGAAGACTGGATGACATTTCTCAGAACGGATTAGATTTAATTGCAGACATCAGAGAGATCTTTGATGCAGCAGGAGATATCGATACACAGATCATTTGTGCAAGTGTACGTAACCCAATCCACGTAACAGAATGTGCTAAGATGGGAGCAGACATTGCAACAGTACCTTACAACGTATTTGAACAGATGATGAAACACCCATTAACAGATCAGGGAATCGAAAAATTCCAGGCAGATTACAAAGCAGTATTCGGAGAATAAGAAAGGGTGGTAGATACAATGACAACCGCAGAATTAAAGAAAACAGCAAATGAGGTTCGCAAAGGTATCATTAAGTCAACACATGCTGCCAAATCCGGACATCCGGGTGGATCTTTATCAGCAGCTGATGTATTTACATATTTATATTTCGTTGAGTTAAACGTTGATCCTAAGAATCCAAAAGATGAAAACAGAGATCGTTTCGTATTATCTAAAGGACATGTAGCTCCTGGATATTACTCAACATTAGCAGAAAGAGGATTTTTCCCAAAAGAAGATCTGTTAACATTAAGACATGTAGGATCTTACTTACAGGGACATCCTGATATGAAGAAGATTCCAGGCGTAGATATGTCTAGTGGATCATTAGGACAGGGAATCTCTGCCGCAGTTGGTATGGCACTTGCTACAAAACTTCAGAATAAAGACTATCGTACATATACACTTCTTGGTGATGGTGAGATCCAGGAAGGACAGGTATGGGAAGCTGCAATGTTTGCAGGATCCAGAAAACTTGATAATTTAGTAGTTATCGTTGATAACAACGGATTACAGATTGATGGACCAATTGATGAAGTAAACTCTCCATATCCGATCGGAGCTAAATTCGAAGCATTTAACTTTAATGTGGTTGAAATTGATGGTCACGACTTTGATCAGATCGCTGATGCGTTCAAACAGGCAAAAGAATGCAAAGGAAAACCAACAGCGATCATTATGAAGACGATCAAAGGTAAAGGTGTATCCTTTATGGAGAATCAGGTTTCATGGCATGGTTCTGCACCAAATGATGAACAATGTAAACAGGCACTGGAAGAATTAGAAAAGGTGGGCGAGTAAGATGGCAGAAGTAAAGAAGATTGCGACAAGAGAAAGCTATGGTAATGCTTTAGTTGAATTAGGACAGGAAAACCCTAATGTTGTAGTTTTAGATGCTGACTTAGCCGCTGCAACAAAAACAGGAATGTTTAAGAAAGCTTTTCCAGAAAGACATATTGACTGTGGTATCGCAGAATGTAATATGATCGGTATTGCTGCTGGACTTGCAGCAGCAGGAATGACTCCATTTGCAAGTAGTTTTGCGATGTTTGCAGCAGGACGTGCATTCGAGCAGGTAAGAAACTCTGTTGGATATCCACATTTAAATGTTAAGATCGGAGCTACTCATGGTGGTATTTCCGTAGGTGAAGACGGAGCTACACATCAGTGTTGTGAAGATATTGCATTAATGCGTACAATCCCTGGAATGACAGTGATCGTTCCATCTGATGATATTGAAGCAAAAGCAGCAGTAAAAGCTGCAGCAGCGATGGAAGGACCTGTTTATATGAGATTCGGACGTCTGGCTGTACCAGTGATCAACGATGAAGATTACAAATTCGAGATCGGAAAAGGTAAAGTCTTAAGAGAAGGAACAGACGTAGCGATCATTGCTAATGGATTATGTGTTGCTGAATCCTTAGATGCAGCTGAGAAATTAGCAGCAGAAGGAATCAATGCTCAGGTGATCAATATGGCAACTGTAAAACCATTAGATACAGAACTTGTATTAGAAGCAGCGAAAGCAACTGGTAAAGTTGTTACAGTAGAAGAACATTCTGTGATCGGTGGATTAGGAAGTGCTGTATGTGATGTATTATCTGAACAGCTTCCAACACCAGTATTAAAGATCGGTGTGAATGACGTATTCGGACATTCAGGACCAGCAGTAGAACTGATCAAAGAATTCGGATTAGATGGTGACAGTATCGCTGCCAAGGTAAAAGAATTTGTAAAATAGATTTTCTTTTAAGCATAATAAACCAAGAATAAAAAGCAGTACACTTGTTTTTGTAGCAGGTGTACTGCTTTTGTGTTATGATGAAAATGATTTTAGGATCAAAACAATTTACAAAAAGGAGAGGTGAATGAATATGTGGACAAGAAGTGAATTGAAGGAACGAGGGAAGGCAGCACTGCATCGCAATTATTGGATCGTTGTGCTTGCAACACTTGTAGTGACAGCATTAACGGGAGGAACTGGTAATGCAGCAGGGAATGGTTCCCTGCAGGAAGGAAGTAATATAGCAGCAGGAAATGGTGATGCGGCATCAAATTTGATACAAACATTATTTTCGTTTTTTGGAGTTGCAGGTGATATGATCTATAAAAATCTGATAGGTCCGATGTATAATGGAATGTATGTGTCATTTATTCTGATCTTGATCATAACAGCCTTTAGTGTAGGTTTGTTGTTTAAGATTTTTGTAGGAAACCTGTTTGAAGTTGGAGGCTGTCGTTTTTATGAGGAGAACAGCGAACATAAGACAAGAATCGCATTGATCGTTGATGGATTCCTCAATGGTGCATACTTAAGAAATGTTGCTACGATCTTTTGCAGGGATCTTTATACAGTGCTGTGGACGTTGTGTTTAATTATACCAGGAATCGTGAAAAGTTATGAATATAAAATGATCCCTTACATTCTTGCGGAAAACCCTCGGATATCAAGGAAGAGAGCGTTTGAAATCAGTAAAAATATGATGGATGGAGAAAAATGGAATGCATTCGTACTTGATCTGTCATTTATCGGATGGAATCTGTTATCAACGATCACATTTGGGATTGTAGGAGTTTTATATGTGAATCCGTATGTTAATACAACATGGGCAGAATTTTATAAAGTCATGAGGGAAAACGCATTGGAAACAGGAAATGCAACAAGAGAAGAACTGATCGGGCTTAGAAAAGAAGCAGATATTTAAGAAAAACTTCATGGATTCTATATTTGATAGACGATCATAATCATGGTATAATGTCAGGTGGTAAAAACAAAAACAATACGATGCAAGGAGTATTAAGATGGGAAAATATTTTGGAACAGACGGGTTCCGTGGAGAAGCAAATATAAATTTAACTGTAGAACATGCATATAAAGTCGGACGTTATATTGGATGGTATTTTAACCAGAAGTCAAGCAGCAGAGCAAAGATTGTCATCGGTAAGGATACAAGAAGAAGCAGCTATATGTTTGAGAATGCTTTAGTAGCAGGATTGACAGCATCTGGAGCAGATGCATATATGCTTTATGTAACAACGACACCAAGTGTGGCTTATGTCGTAAGAACAGAACAGTTTGACTGCGGGATCATGATCTCAGCAAGCCACAATCCATACTATGATAATGGAATCAAATTGATCAATGCCAAAGGGCATAAGATGGAAGCAGAAGTTGAAAATGAGATCGAAGCATATATTGATGGGGAGATCCATGAAATCCCATTTGCAACAAAGAAAGAGATCGGACGAGCAAAAGACTATGCAGCCGGAAGAAATCATTATATCGGATATCTGATCTCTACAGCAACAAGATCATTTAAAGGTGTCAAAGTCGGATTAGACTGCTCTAACGGAAGCTCATTTGCGATCGCAGAGAATGTATTTAAAGCACTTGGTGCAGAGACACATGTGATCAATAATGAACCAGATGGAACAAATATCAATACAAACTGTGGATCTACACATATCGAGATCTTACAGGGATATGTAAAAGAAAACCACTTAGATGTTGGATTTGCATATGATGGAGATGCAGACCGTTGTATCGCAGTCGATGAGAATGGACAGGTTGTCGATGGAGATCTGATCCTTTATGTATGTGGACAGTATCTGAAGAAACACGGAGACTTGAACAATAATACAGTTGTTACAACTGTAATGTCCAATCTTGGATTATATAAAGCGTTTGATGCAGCAGGAATTGCTTATGAGAAGACTGCTGTTGGAGATAAATATGTTAATGAGAATATGGTGAAGAATGGTCACGCATTAGGTGGAGAACAGTCTGGACATATCATTTTCAGTAAGTTTGCAACAACAGGAGATGGTATTTTAACATCCTTAAAGATCATGGAAGCAATGATCGAGCAGAAACAAAGCCTTGCACAGTTAGCAGAACCCGTTGAGATCTTCCCACAGATCCTTGAAAATGTCCGTGTATATGACAAAGCAGTTGCACAGGCAGATGAAGATGTACAGAAGGCAGTTAAGGAAGTAGAAGCAGAACTTGGTGATGAAGGAAGAATCCTTGTACGTGAGAGTGGAACAGAGCCATTAGTACGTGTTATGGTCGAGGCAAGAAGCCATGAGATCTGCCGTGAGAAAGTAGATAAAGTGGTCAAAGTTTTAAGAGAGAAAGGTCACGTAATCAAATAATCTATGGAAAAATTATATGCGGATATAATTATTAATATTTCACATGAGGCACTGGATAAGGTGTTTGCCTATAAGGTGCCTTTTTCCATGATCAAGGATATTCGGGTGGGACAGCAAGTCGTTGTCCCATTTGGACGTTCTAATAAGGAACAGACGGGATATGTAGTCAACCTTTCACGGACAGTTGACTATGATGAGAGTAAAGTCAAAGAAATCTTAAGGATTGAGACGGATCATGTTGGTGTGGAGTCAAATATGATCGAGTTAGCTGCGTGGATCAGAGAGAATTATGGATCAACAATGATCCAGGCATTAAAAACCGTACTTCCAGTGCAGGAAAAAGTTGCACGAAAAGCGAGAAAATACATTGAGCTATGCATTGAGAAAGTGCATGGACCAGCGATGCTTGATGAATATTTCAGTAAGAATTATGTGGCGAAAGCAAGACTTCTTGCAGCTTTATTAGACCATGGGAAGATCTCATGGGAAATGGCATCGAAAGATCTAAAGATTTCAAAAAGTACAGTAGACAGCATGGAAAGAGAAGGAATTCTTCATGTTGTGACAGAATATTATTACCGGAATCCTGGAGAGTTCAGTATAGCAAAAGCAGGAGTGCATGTGTTAAATGAACAGCAACAGGAACTGATCGATGAATTTCGGGAAGATTTTTTAAGAGAAGACCACAAAACCTATCTTTTACATGGAATCACAGGAAGTGGGAAGACAGAAGTTTATCTCGCAGCGATCGAAGAAGTGATCAAACAAGGAAAACAGGCAATCGTCCTGATCCCAGAGATCGCACTGACTTATCAGACGGTTACAAGGTTTACCAAACGATTTGGAGAGCGTGTATCAATTCTGAATTCACGATTATCCAAAGGTGAGAGATACGATCAGTGGCTTCGTGCACAGAGGGGGGACGTGGATGTGATCATTGGACCACGTTCTGCATTGTTTGTTCCATTTCCGAATCTTGGGCTGATTGTGATCGATGAGGAACATGAAGGCAGTTACAAGAGTGAACAAACTCCCAAATACCATGCAAGAGAAGTTGCGATCAAGAAAGCACAGATGGAAGGTGCATCGGTGATCTTAGGTTCGGCAACACCATCAGTTGAGAGTTATAAACATGCACTGGATGGAACTTATCGGCTGTGGGAGTTGACAAAACGAGCCAAAGAAGCAGTGTTACCGCAAGTCTATATTGAAGATCTAAGAGAAGAATTAAAAGCGGGAAACCGTAGCATGTTCAGCCGAAGACTGAAAGAACTGATAAAGGATCGTTTGAATAAAGGCGAACAGATCATGTTGTTCTTAAACCGGCGTGGTTATGCGGGATTCGTTTCATGCAGAAGCTGTGGTCATGTCATGGAATGTCCTCATTGTGATATTTCTATGACATATCACAGAGATGGAAGACTGCGCTGCCATTATTGCGGATATGAACAGCCGATGCTGAAGGTTTGTCCAGAGTGTGGAAGCCCGTATATTGGAACATTCGGTCTTGGGACCCAGAAAGTGGAAGCTGCATTATACAAAGAATTTCCACAAGCAAAAGTGCTTCGTATGGATATGGATACAACGAAGAGAAAGAATAGTCATGAACAGATCTTATCGGCATTTTCTGATGGAGAAGCAGATATTTTAGTGGGAACACAGATGATCGTCAAAGGACATGATTTTGCGAATGTAACATTGGTAGGTGTTTTGGCAGCAGATCTTTCCCTGCATGCCAATGATTACCGGGCAGGAGAAAGAACATTCCAGTTATTGACACAGGCTGCGGGAAGAGCAGGAAGAGGCAACAAACCAGGAGAAGTAGTGATCCAGACATATTCCCCAGAACATTACAGTATCCAGACTGCAGCCAAACAGGATTATCACGCATTTTACAAAGAAGAGATCAGCTACCGAAGCTTGATGAGATATCCACCAGAATGGCAGATGTTGGTCGTATTTGCATCAGGAGAAGATAAAGCATGGCTTGATAAAGTAATGGATGCGATGGCAAATGTAGTAAAACATATGGATCTGATGGTGATCGGGCCGAGCGAGGCAGGATTTGGCAAGATCAATGATCAATACCGCAAAGTGATATATATTAAGAATAAAGATTACGAGACACTGGTGAAAGCAAAGAACCGTCTGGAACAGTGGATCGATTTAAATAAGATCAGGAAAAATTTACTGGTCAATTTTGATTTTAACCCAATGAACAGTTATTAAAAGAAAGGGAGAACAATTATGGCAATTCGACAGATTCGAGTATTAGGAGACGATGTTTTAAGAAAAAAATGTAAAGAAGTAAAAGAAATGACACCAAGAATGCATACATTAGTAGAAGATATGTATGATACAATGTATGAAGCAATGGGTGTTGGTCTTGCAGCACCTCAGGTGGGAATCTTAAAAAGAATCGTAGTCATTGATACTGGAGAAGAGGGAGAATGTGTAACTCTTGTCAATCCAGTGATCACACTGAAAGAAGGAGAGCAGGTAGGAGAAGAAGGATGTTTAAGCCTTCCAGGAAAAGTAGCAGTTGTGAAACGTCCAGATCATGTGATCTGTGAAGCATTTGATGAAGATATGAATCCGATCACAGTAGAAGGATTTGGATTATTTGCAAGAGCGCTCTGTCATGAAACAGACCATTTGGATGGAATTTTATATCCAGATGTAGCAGAAGAACCAGCAAGAGACGTCACGATGGAAGAGGTAGAATAAGATGAAAGCAGTATTTATGGGAACACCGGAGTTCGCAGTACCAACACTACAGGCACTGATCGATCACCATGAAGTGCTTGCTGTTGTGACACAGCCGGATAAACAAAGAGGTAGAGGAAAGAAGATGCAGTTTCCTCCAGTCAAAGAAAAAGCAGTGGAATATGATATCCCAGTATATCAGCCACAGAGAGCCAGAGATGAGGAATTCATTGAAGAGTTAAAAAACCTCAACCCAGATGTGATCGTTGTTGTTGCTTATGGACAGATCTTACCAGAAAGTATCTTAAATATTCCAAAGTATGGATGTATCAATGTTCATGGATCACTCCTTCCAAAATACAGAGGAGCAGCACCGATCCAGTGGGCAGTCCTTGATGGAGAAGAAAAGACAGGAATCACAACCATGTATATGGAAAAAGGATTAGATACCGGAGATATGATCGATAAAGCAGAAGTTGTTTTAGATAAGAAAGAAACAGCTGGTTCTCTGCATGATAAATTGATGGTATTAGGAGCAGATTTATTATTAGAAACATTAAAGAAATTAGAAGATGGAACAGCCGTCAGAGAAAAACAAAATGACGAAGAAAGCTGTTATGCCAAAATGCTAAGTAAAGATATGGGGCAGATTGATTTCACAAAATCAGCAAGAGAAATCGAATGTCTGATCCGTGGAATGAATCCATGGCCAAGTGCTTATACATCCTTAGATGGAAAGACAATGAAAGTCTGGGAAGCAGATGTGCTTGATGCACAGAGTAAAGAAGAACCAGGAACGATCGTAGAAGTCAACAAAAAAGAGATCATCGTAGCAACAGGAAGCAATGATCTTGCACTTCATGAGATTCAGATGGCAGGAAAGAAACGTATGCAGGTACAGGCATTTTTACTTGGATATCAAGTAGAAGCCGGAACAAAATTAGGAGAATGATACGATGCAAAATCCGAGAGAATGTGCATTGGATGTACTGATCAAAGTAGATAAAAAAGAAGAATTATCACACATCGCAATTTCAAATGTATTAGAAAAATACCAGTTTTCTGAAAAAAGAGACCGCGCATTTTTTACAAGACTGGTGGAAGGAACTTTAGAGCGTCAGATCACGATCGACTATGTTGCAGATCAGTTCTCAAAGACGAAGATCAGAAAATGTAAACCACTGATCCGTGCATTGCTTCGTATGGGAATCTATCAGATTCTTTATATGGATCAGGTTCCAGATTCTGCTGCCTGTAATGAGGCAGTGAAACTTGCCAAAAAACGAGGATTTTCTCGATTATCAGGTTTTGTGAACGGTGTACTTCGTAATATTTCAAGGAAGAAAGATGAGATCCAATATCCATCAAGAGAGAAGAATCTTGAGACATATTTATCAGTTGCTTATTCTATTCCAGAATGGATCATAAAATTCTTTCAGAAGACATATGATAACGAAACAGTAGAGAAGATCATAGCTTCTTATCTGGAAGAGAGAAAAACAACATTATGTTGTCTGATCTCCAAGGGTGGGAAAGAAGCTGTCAGAAAAGAACTGGAAGCAGAAGGCGTTACAGTAGAAGATGGAAGTTTGATCGAAAATGCAGTGCAGATCTCAGATTATGATTTTTTGTATCGTTTGAAAGCATTTCGTGAAGGAAGTTGTTATGTACAGGATGAAAGTTCCATGTTGTGTGCCAAACTTGCCAGTGTCCAGAAAGAGCAGTTTGTGATGGATCTTTGCAGTGCACCAGGTGGTAAGTCCTTATATGTTGCAGATCAGCTGAAAGGAAGCGGGCGAGTGTTATCAAGGGATCTAACGGAATACAAGACAGATCTGATCGAAGATAACATCGACCGTGTTGGGTTTACGAATATGGAATCCGAAGTATTTGATGCGAGAGTGTTGGATGAAGAACATATTGAGGCTGCGGATGTTGTGATCGCAGATGTACCATGTTCAGGACTTGGGATCATGGGAAAGAAAAATGATATTAAATACCACATTTCAGAAGAAGGCATGAAGGATCTTGTGAAGTTGCAGCGAGAGATTCTTGCAAATGCAGTGCAATATGTCAAGCATGGAGGTACATTGATCTATAGTACCTGCACGATCAATCCAGCAGAGAATGAAGAAAATTTCCGATGGATCCTTGATCACTTTGATTTTGAAGCAGTTGATATTACAAAAGAACTGCCAAAGGATCTAAAGATTGAAACTGCCCAAGAAGGATTTATTCAGTTGTTGCCAGGAATACATCCATGTGATGGATTCTTTATTGGTAAATTAAGGAGAAAATAAAGTTATGGATTTAAAATCAATGACACTTCAGGAGATGCAGGAATATATGGAATCCATTGGTGAGAAGAAATTCCGTGCAAAACAGATTTATGAATGGTTTCACAAACATCTTGCTCTGTCTCTTGATGAGATGAATAATGTACCAAAAAAATTAAAAGAAAAGATCGAACAGACGCAGGAGATTTATGGTGTAAAACCTGTAGACTGTTTTATTTCAAAAATCGATGGTACAAGAAAATACTTATTTGAGTTATATGATGGGAATATTATCGAAAGTGTTTTGATGAAGTATAAACATGGAAATTCTGTCTGTATTTCATCTCAGGCAGGGTGCCGTATGGGATGTAAGTTTTGTGCATCTACGCTTGGAGGATTAGATCGTAATCTGACGCCATCTGAAATGCTTTCACAGATTTATTATATTCAAAGAGATACAGAAGAAAGAGTATCAAATGTTGTCATGATGGGAACAGGGGAACCGATGGATAATTATGATAACGTATTGAGATTTTTAAAACTGATCACATCAGAGGATGGATTAAATATCAGTCAGAGAAATATTACGATCTCAACGTGCGGGATCGTGCCAAAGATCAAAGAACTTGCTCAGAAACATTTACAGATCACATTGGCCATTTCTCTTCACTCACCAAATGATGAGATGAGAAGAGGACTGATGCCGATCGCAATGAAATATTCAATCGATGAGCTGCTAGATGCATGTCATTATTATTTTAAAGAGACAAACCGTAGGATGACATTTGAATACAGCCTTGTGGCAGGGGTTAATGACCAGCCAGTTCATGCAGAAGAATTAGCAGGCAGATTGAAAGGGTTTCCATGTCATGTAAACCTGATTCCAGTTAATCCGATCAAAGAGCGTGATTTTAAGCAATCTATGCCGAAATCCGTTATGGAATTTAAAAAGATACTTGAAAAAAATCGTGTAAATGTTACCATAAGAAGAGAAATGGGCGCAGATATCAATGCGGCCTGTGGACAGCTTAGAAGAAAAAAACTGCAGTCAAGATTGTAAAGGAGAACGATATGCGATCCGTAGGGGCTTCACATATAGGCAAGGTAAGGACAGAAAATCAGGATAGGATCTTCTTTCATGACCAGCCTGTTGGGAACTTAAAAAATCTTTATATCGTGGCAGATGGAATGGGAGGACACCGTGCCGGTGGGCATGCCTCCTCTTTTGCAGTGGAACGATTTGTACAGCTGATCGAGGAATCGAAACAGACCGATCCGATCGAATTAATGAAATCATCCATTGCATCTGTGAATCAGGAAATGATCGCAGAAAGCCAGAGTAATGAAGAATATAGGGGAATGGGAACAACATTCGTTGCAGCAACCATCTCTGATGGCAAAGTAACGGTTATGAATATTGGTGATAGTAGATTATATTATGGAAATCAAGAATTAACACAGATTACAGTGGATCATTCTTATGTGGAAGAACTGATTCATGCAGGAATCATGGAAAGAGAGGAAGGAAGATTCCATCCAAAGAAGAATGTCATCACAAGAGCACTAGGTACCGTAATGGCGACACCAGATTTCTTTGAGTTTGATGCCAAAGATGGATATTTGCTTTTGTGCAGTGATGGACTTTCCAATATGATATCCGACGAAGAATTGAAGGAACTTCTTCTTGATCACAGTCAGATTGCCAATAAGGTCAACCAGATGATCACCCGTGCGAACGAGTACGGAGGAAAAGACAATATTTCATTGGTAATTGTGGATTTAAAGAGATGAGGTGAATGATAGATGTTAGAGATTGGCACGATGCTGTCAGGCCGTTATGAAGTGCTAAAGCGCGTTGGAAGCGGTGGAATGGCAGACGTTTATATGGCGAAAGATCATAAATTAAACCGGAACGTCGCAGTGAAGGTTTTAAAAAGTGAATACGTAGAAGATGAGAAATTTTTAAAGAAATTCGAGACAGAAGCACAGGCAGTTGCAAGGCTGTCTCATCCTAATATCGTGAATGTATACGATGTTGGAATTGAAGATGGGATCAATTATATTGTTATGGAGCTTGCAGAAGGGATGACTCTGAAAGAATATATCCGAAGAAAAGGATATTTATCTCCGAAGGAGACGGTAGAGATTTCCCTGCAGATCGCGTCAGCGATCTCACATGCCCATAAGAATCATATTATTCATAGAGATATTAAACCACAGAATATTTTAGTTTCAGAGATTGGAAATGTAAAGGTCACAGACTTTGGAATTGCGAAGGCAACAAGCAGCAATACCGTTACATCAACAGCAACAGCGATGGGATCTGTGCATTACATTTCTCCAGAACAAGCAAAAGGAAGATTCTGTGATGAAAAAAGTGATATTTATTCTTTAGGTATCACGATGTATGAGATGGTAACAGGACATGTGCCATTTGATCATGAAAATGGTGTAACGATCGCATTGATGCATCTGCAGAATGAGATCACACCGCCAAGTCAGGTCAGAGATGGAATTCCAGACAGTTTAGAGAAGATCATTTTAAAATGTACAATGAAGAAGCCAGAAGACCGCTATCAGACAGCAGATGAATTGATCGCAGATCTGAAACTCGTGTTTGAAGATACTTCTGGTGAATATGTGGGAATTGTTCCAACGATCGATGATTCTCCAACGATCATGATCGATCAGAACGAACTGACACAGAGAATCCAGACAAATGATGACACACAGCCTGTGGAAGATTCAGATAGCAATGCATATCTGGAAGAGGATGATGAGGAAGAAGAAACAGGAATGAACTCAAAGATCGAGAAACTTGTCATTGTTCTTGCAGCAGTGGTAGGTGCGATCATTTTGATTTCTATTGTCGTATTTGTTGTCAAAAGTTCTGGATTATTCAAATCAGGAAAATCAACAACACAAAGTACGATCGCAGCAACAACAGAAGCCAAACATCACAATACTACAGAAAAATACACAGTTGATAATTATATCGGATTGTCTTTAGAAGCAGCTAGAGAGGCGATTGATAACAAGTTCAAGATCAACGTGACAGAAGAATATTCCGATACGTATGCAAAAGGACTGGTCATGCAGCAAGATCCAGAAAGCGATACGGAATTAGAAGAAGGAAAAACGATCAAGTTAGTTGTGAGCAAAGGACAGAAGATTGAGGATAAAGTTACAGTACCTGATGTGCGAAGTAAGACAAAGTCTGGTGCACAGAGTGAATTAAAAGCAGCAGGACTCAAAGTCTCAATAAAAGAATCTTACAGTGATGATGTTGCGAAAGGAGAAGTTATCTCTCAGACTCCATCACAGGGAAGCAAAGTTTCGAAAAATACAACTGTTGTGATTACAGTCAGCAAAGGCAAGAAGGAAGATCAGACGGTCAGCGTTCCAAATCTTCGTTATTACACGGAATCTGAAGCAAGTCAGGAACTGCAAAGATTCGGATTATCATTGGGAAGTGTTTTAACAGAATATAGTGACAGTGTGGAAAAAGGACTTGTCATTCGTCAGAGGATCAGTTCTGGAAGCAAGGTTAAGAAGGGAACAGCCGTTGGGATCTATGTCAGTCTTGGACCTCGTCAGACAGCGACAACAGCGGATGAAGAATCAACAACAACAGGTGAAGAATAAAGGAAAAGCAGGTGCAGGAGATATTTCATGCAAGGAAAGATCATAAAAGGAATCGCAGGATTTTATTACGTACAGACAGAAGATAAATTATATGAATGTAAGGCAAAGGGAATCTTCCGAAACAAGAAGATGAAACCGTTAGTCGGAGATAATGTAGAAATTGATATTTTAGATGAGACAGAGCAGGAAGGAAATATTACAAAGATCTATGAGAGACATAACGAGCTGATCCGTCCGGCTGTGTCAAATGTAGATCAGGCACTGATCATATTTGCAGCAAAGAATCCAAAGCCAAATTATAATCTGTTAGATCGTTTTCTGATGATGATGGAGAAACAGGATGTTCCTGTAATCGTCTGCTTTAACAAGGTAGATCTTGCAAAAGAAAAAGAACTGAAATTATTAGAGAAAGTCTACGAAAACTGTGGACATATCGTTCGTTTTATCAGCGTTAAGGAAGAAGAAGGAATTGACGAGATCAGGGAACTGATCCACGGTAAGACGACGGTTCTTGCTGGACCATCGGGGGTCGGAAAATCATCTTTGATGAATCTTCTGCAGCCAGAGGCACAGATGGAAACAGGGGAAGTCAGTGAGAAGATCAAGCGAGGGCGTCATACAACAAGACATTCAGAGCTGATATGTATCGAGAAAGATACGTATGTCCTAGACACCCCAGGGTTTAGTTCTTTATTCATTCATATGTTTGAAGAAGATGAGATCAAAGACTATTTTCAGGAATTCGCACCATATGAAGATGAATGCCGATTCCAGGGATGCAGTCATATACATGAACCAGACTGTGGAGTGAAAAAGGCATTGGAAGAAGGAAAGATCTCAAAGATCCGTTATGATAATTATGTAAATATTTATACAGAACTAAAAGAAAAGAGAAAATGGTAATGCGAGTATTGATTTTAACAGGCGGAACAGTCGAAGAAAATTTCGCGAAAGACTATATCAGTAAATGGAACCCAGATCAGGTTATTACAGCTGATAAAGGACTGCTTTATGCTAAGAGACTGAATATAAAACCAGATATTATTTTAGGTGATTTTGACAGTTGCAGTAAGGATATAATGCAAGAATTTTCAACAGACAAGAAGATTATCGTACCATGTGAAAAAGACGATACTGATACAGGACTTGCAATACAAAAAGCAATTGAGACAGGTGCAGATGAAATCCTTATGATAGGTGGAACTGGAACAAGACTCGATCATGTTATGGGCAATTTCGGACAGTTGTTTTACGCACACAGCAAAGGTGTGAAGGCAGAACTTGTTGATGCAAACAATCGTATCAGGGTTTTAAATCATGAAGATACAATATCAAAGAAAGACCAGTTTGGTAAATATGTATCTTTGATACCAATATATGAGACACGAGGTGTCACACTAACAGGATTTAAATATCCATTAAAAGACCATACATTAGTGTTTGAGCAATCGCTCGCGATCAGTAATGAATTAGAAGCAGAAGAAGGAATCATTTCATTTAGTGAAGGAAAACTGCTTCTGATAGAAAGTAGAGATTGAGGTTATACAAGATGAAGAAAGAAAAAGTAACAACAAACAAAGTAACAAGTAAGCTTGAAAAGGTTCTCTGGGCTGTTCTGATCCTGATGTTTATCGTATCATTGATCGGAATGTTTTTAGGACAATATATGGATGGTAACGTATTCTATAAAATGTGTGTGATCATGACAGTATTAGCTGCCGCCATTTTATCAGCAGAACGTTTTTATTTTGGAAAAGAAATGGGAAGAGATATGCCAGAAGCATTTAAGATCGGTTACTGGCTGATCATCGCATGGGCAGTGATCTTACTGATCCACGCAGCAGGACTGGCATTTTTACCATTTTTAATGGAACTTGAATACAGAGTATTATGGGTAGTGGTTCCAACGGTCAGCTTATTATGGATGACAAGATATATCTTCGGAGACAACCTAGACTGGGATAAGACAGACAAGAAGGGTTGGAAAGAAGGAAGAATGAACTACTCTCAGAAGAGCAATAAGAAGAATATCGGGAGATAGAACATGAATTACAAACAGGCAAAGATCGCTGATTCAGCAAAAGTAGCAAAAGAAACTGTTTTAGTTGGGAATATTACTATAGGAGAAGAATCTACGGTACTGTTCTTTACAGCAATGCGCTGTGAAGGAGAAGAGTCTATTGTGATCGGAAATCAGAGTAATATACAGGAAAATTGTACGATCCATGTAGATGAAGGGAATAGTGTAAAAATCGGCGATGGAGTGACAGTTGGACATAACAGCGTGATCCATGGATGCCAGATCGGAGATAATTCCATGATCGGGATGGGATCTGTTGTTATGAATGGAGCAAAGATCGGTAATCACTGCTTGATCGGGGCAGGAAGTCTTGTAACACAAAATACAGTGATCCCAGATAGATCTTTAGTTATGGGAAGTCCAGCAAGAGTCAAACGTACATTGACAGAGGACGAGATCAAATATCTTGAGGGAAGCAGAGAAGAATATGTAGAAGTAGGAAAGCTGCTTCGAGAAGATGGGATACTTTAAGAATAAGTTAGAAATGGAAGGTATGGAATGAAACCTGGAATAAAAGATGTGGCAAAAGTAGCGGGAGTTTCTCCCACAACAGTATCCAGGGTATTAAATAACCGAGGATACATCAGCGAAGAAACAAGAAAAAAAGTATATGATGCTATGGAAGAGATCAATTATTATCCAAATGAGATTGCCAGAGCGTTGTTAAATAACAGAACGTATTTTGTCGGGGTTATCGTTCCTACTGTAACATCACCATTTCATGGAGAAGTTGTAGAACAGATAGAATATTATTTATCACAGAAAAATTATAAGATGCTTCTGTGTAACAGCAAAAATCAGATGGATACAGAGAAAGCCTATATTGATATGCTAAGACGCAATCAGGTAGATGGAATGATCGTTGGAACACATAACGCAGTCGTAGAGACATACTCCAAGTTAAAGATGCCAGTCGTAGGAATTGACCGTTATCTTGGAGAACATATTCCAGTCGTTTCATGTGATAACTATGCAGCAGGGCAGATGGCAACTAGACATTTGATCGATAAAGGATGTCAGCACATTTTATGTATCCGAGGAAACAGTAAATTAAAGATGCCAGGTAACAATCGAAGTCAGGCTTATATTCAAGAGATGGAGAAAGTAGGGCTTCCTCAGATGATTTTAGAAGTACCGTTCATCATGGAGAATGTGGAGAAGCAAAAACTTATTTATGATATGTTAAATGCACACCCTGAGATTGACGGTATTTTTGCAGGAGATGATTCGCTTGCAGTGATTGCACTTCATATCGCAAGGCAAAAAGGAATCAATATTCCGAAAGATCTAAAGATCATCGGAGTAGATGGAACAAAGCAGATTTTAGGATTTGTTCCAGAACTGACAACGATCCAGCAGCCAGTTAAACAGATTGCAAAGGTAGCGGTGGATAAGCTGATCGATCTGATTGAAGGAAAAACAGCAGAAAGCTGCATGGATCTTCCAGTAAAATTACTGGAAGGACAGACAACATAACAGAGAATAAAAAAGGAAGAGAAAATACTACTCTTCCTTTTTTGATGCCTAAAAATATGCTAGAACGTACAAAATAAGATAAGTTTTATGCAAAACTACCAAAAATCACCCAAATATTTTGTGCAAAAATTAATATGGTAACGATTGACATATGAAAACGTTTGACATATAATAAAGCCATAGAAAGCAACAAGGTAAATCAAAGAAAGGATTAAATTATGTATCAGTTATATTATCAGCCAGAAGGTATTTGGGTAGGAGATATTATGCCTTATGGAAAAGAAGGTCAGTTTTATGTATATCATCAGAGAGATACAAGAAATCCAGGACCTTTTGGAGAACCATTCGGTTGGGCATTAGCAACAACAAAAGATTTTGTAGATTACAAAGACTATGGAGAAAGCTTAAAGCGTGGAACGGATGAAGAAGCAGATCAGTTCATCTATGCAGGAAGTGTTTTTGAAACAGAGGCAGGATTTCATGCATTTTATACAGGATATAATAGAGAATTCTTAAAGGCAGGAAAGACATCACAGACATTGCTTCACGCTACAAGCAAAGATGGGATCACATGGGAGAAATCGAAAGAAGCATTAGAGATTCCTCCACAGGAAGGATATGATAAGAGAAACTGGAGAGATCCATTTGTCCTATGGGATGAGGAAAGAGAAGAATATCTGTTGATCCTTGGAGCAAGAAAGGGAGAAGATAAGAGAAAACAGACAGGACGTCTCGTACATTTCACATCAAAAGATTTAAAGAAATGGGAATTTAAAGGAGATTTCTGGGCACCAGGAATCTACACAATGTTTGAGATGCCAGAGATCTTTAAGATGGGAGACTGGTGGTATCTTGTATTCTCAGAATACAGTGAGGGTAATAAAATCCATTACAGAAGAAGCAAGAACCTATACGGGCCTTGGGAAGCACCATTTGATGATGCATTTGACGGTAGAGCATACTATGCAGGACGTACAGCATTTGATGGAGAACGAAGAGTACTTTTTGGATGGGTGCCAACAAGAATCGATAACGATGACAAGAACGCATACTTGTGGGGAGGAACTTTCGTGCCACACGAAGTATTCCAGAAAGAAGATGGAACACTTGGGGTAAAACCGGTAGACCAGATGATGGAAGCATTCGATGGTTGGAAAGATTTATTTAACCCTTGTATGAAAACGATTGACACAAAAGAAGAAACACTTCTTTGTGAAGATACAGGAAGCATCGCAGCATTCAAAACAACTGTAAAATTTGAAGAAGGAACGAAAGAATTTTCTATCAGATTTTACAAAGATGAAGAAACAGAAGTTTCATATGAATACAGATTCTTTGTGGAAGAAAATAAAGTTGTCTTTAACAAATGTCCAAATTATCCATGGTATCAGTGCTTTAACATTGGACTTGAGCGTCCGATCAAATTGGAAGCAGACAAAGAATATGAAATCTGTCTGATCATAGACCAGGATATTTCAACATTATATATTAATGGAACGGCATTAAATGCAAGATTATGTGATCATCCAGGAAATGGATTGGCACTGACAGTGACAGATGGTACACTAGAAGCGAAAAACACAAAAATAGCAACAAAAATAAACAAATAAAAAGAGAGAAATAAAGGAGACAAGTATAGATGGATTACAAAAAAATATCACAAGATGTGGTAGATCACGTTGGTGGGATCAGTAACATCAAAGGTGCGACACATTGTGTGACAAGACTTCGACTGATTTTAAATGATGAAACAAAATATGACCGTAAAGCATTAGAGAATATCGAAGGTGTTAAAGGTGTCTTATTTAATAGTGGGCAGCTGATGATCATTTTCGGAACAGGAACAGTTAACAATGTCTATGATGCATTTATTGAATTAACAGGTGTCAAAGAAATGTCTCAGTCTGATGCCAAGGCAGAAGGAATGAGCAAGATGGGAAAATTACAGCAGGGATTCAAAGTATTCTCTGATATATTTATTCCGATCATTCCAGCATTTGTTGCAGCAGCGATCCTGACTGGTGTCAAAGCATTATTGACAGCCAATGGATTATTTGGATTAGAGGGATCCTTAGCAGATCAGAGCAAACTTGTTGCAGATATTGCAGAATTCTTAGCGATCATGGCAACAACATTTAATTATCTGCCAATCCTTGTAATGTATAGTGCTGTCAAACGATTCGGTGGGAATCCGATCCTTGGTATCTTAGTCGGAATCGTTATGGTACATCCAGATCTTGTAAACCGTAATACATTCGTATTAGACCCATCTGCCGCAAGTTACTGGCATTTTGGACCATTAGCAATTGCAAAAGTTGCATTCCAGGGTGGAGTATTCCCAGCAATCTTAACCGCATGGTTTATGTCTAAAGTAGAAAAGATCGCACAGAAATATGTACCAGCTGTGGTATCATTTGTATTCGTACCAACAATTACTATTTTCTTTGCAAACGTAGCATTATTTACAGTATTCGGACCAGTTGGAAATATGATCGGTAACGGATTAGCAGCAGTGATCGATGTTTTATACAACAGTTTCGGAGCATTTGGAGCATTTGTCTTTGCAGCGTTATTACAGCCATTAGTAGTTACAGGAACACATCAGGCGATTCAGGGAATTGAAGCAAATCTGATCGCTACGACAGGATTTAACTACATTCAGGGAATCTGGTCTGTATCGATCATTGCACAGGGTGGTGGAGCCATCGGAATGTACTTGTTAGCGAAGAAACATTCTAAAGACAGAGATATCGCAATGTCAAGTTTCATTCCAACATTAGTAGGAATTTCAGAACCAGCCATCTTTGCTGCAAACTTAAAATATTCCGTGATCCCATTTGTATGTTCTTGCTTAGGAGCTGGATGTGGAGGAGCATTCATGAAACTTGCAGGCGTAAGAGCCATTGGACAGGGATTAACAGGAATATTAGGACTTCTGATCGTAGTACCAAATAAATTAGTATTTTATGTCATTGGAAACCTGATCGCATTTATCGTACCAATCGTACTGATCGTTATTTATAATAAAACAAAAGGTGTTCCACATGGTGAAGAAGAGGAAGAAGCTGAATCTGCATTAACAATTGATGAGACAGCGAAAGTACCAGTCAAAGCAGTTGTTGACGGAAAAGTTATTGCGATTGAAGATGTAAAAGATGGAATCTTCTCTGAAAAAGTATTAGGAGACGGAGTGGGGATCATCCCAACAAATGAAACAGTCTTAGTGCCGGCAGAAGGTGAAATCTGTACAGTGATGGAAGCTTCAAAACATGCCATCGGTGTCCGAACAACAAACAATAGTGTATTTCTGATCCATGTAGGAATCGAAACAGTATCCATGAAGGGAGAAGGATTTGAATATCTTGTAAAGAAAGGACAACACGTGAAGGAAGGTCAGCCAATTCTCAAATTTGACAAAGCGAAGATTGAAGCAAAAGGATTAAATCCAGTCGTCGTATTTGTCAAAACGGATGAAGGTAACCAGACACCTGTGGCATTTAAGACAGGAATCAATGTCAAAGCAGGAAAAGACGTGATCGGGGAATAATATGAAATTTTTAGATGTAGAAAAATATACACCGATCCAAAAAAGCCATGAAGCATATTTAAAGGAGCTTATGGAGTATTGTAAAGATACTCCACGGCATCCATCCTATCATATTCATCCCCCATGTGGACTAGTGAACGATCCAAATGGACTGGCGTATTTTGGAGGAAAATACCATGTGTTTTATCAGTGGTTTCCATTTGGACCAGAACACGGAATGAAACACTGGGCACATGTGATCTCGGAAGATCTCGTAAAATGGGAATGGTCTGATCAGATGCTCATTCCAGATCAGGAATATGAGAAAAATGGATGTTATTCAGGAAATTCCATAGAAGCAGATGGTAAGCTTTATCTTTATTACACAGCAAACTATAAGACAGAACAGGGAAAGATCCCAAAACAGGCAATGGCAGTTATGAACAGTGATGGTACAATTCTTAAATCTCCAAACAATCCGATCATCGATGAACAGCCAGAAGGACTGATCGGGGAGATCAGAGACCCATTTGTCTTTGAAAAAGAAGGAGCATACTGGATGCTTTTAGGTGGTGGAAGCACCGATGGGCAGGCAAGATTGATTTTGTATAAGAGTACAGATCTTGAAAACTGGGTATATCAGGGAAATATTGAACTGACAGGAATTGACCTGGAGCTTGGTTATATGTATGAATGTCCATCTTACATTGAAATAGATGGAAAAGATGTTTTATTCTTATCATTAATGGGACGTACACCAATGGGAGAACGTTTTCACAATGAGTTTTCCAGTGTATATTTTATCGGAGAGTTAAATCTTGAAGATAAAACATTTCATGTGGAATCATTTGATGAGATCGACAAAGGATTTGATTTTTATGCACCACAGGCATTCTATGGAAAAGACAGACAACCAATGATGTTTGCGTGGCTTGGGTGTGGGGCACAGGAACTCCCATATGCAAAAGAAGATATGTGGATCCATAGTCTGACAATGCCAAGGTTCTTAACGATCAAAGAAGGAAAGTTATGCCAGGAAGTGCCAGAAAATATTAAGAATGAATATGCACATCTTGATATAGACAGTAAAAGAATTAAACCAGAAGAAGATACATGGTATATCAATCTGACAGATAAACAGATCTCAGAAATTCAGATCGGAGATCAAGAAGATCATCTAAGTATTAAGATTGACTGGGCAGCAGGACATATAGTTGCAGACCGAAGTACACTTAAGCATCAGTTTAGTACAGAATACGGAATTCAAAGAGAAGTTTCAATGTCAGAAGAACTCAAAAACATTGAGATATATTATGATAATACATTTATTGAAATTTATCTAAATGATGGAAAAGATACAATGACCCTTCGTGCATTTCCAGAAAATGTGGAAATTAATTTAATTTAGAAAAGATATGGTGGAGAAATCTGCCATATTTTTTTGTTGATATATAACAGATAAAGTCGAGCAATTCTTGAAAACACTAAGATTATATGATACCATTTCCATAAGATAAAAACGAATCAGTAAGAAAGCAGGGCCTATGAAATACGAGAAATGTCCAATCTGTGAAGAAAAGTTAAGAAATGGTGTCTGTCCAATGTGTGGTTATGATTTTAATCGCTTAGGCCGGTCAAGAATATTAAAAGATGGCCATTGGGATATATTAACGACTGACAAAAAGACTTCTCAGCCAAAATATATTCATGATGAAAAACGACATCCAGATTTTAAAAATATCAAGAATACAAAGACGCAGTCAATGAAGACACAGAGGAAAACATCAACCTATAAAAATAAAAAAGAAAAGAAGAGATCAAAAAAAGGAAAGTGGGCGGTGATCGTCTTTATTCTTTATCTGTTGTCATTTTTAGCAGATCTTGTACCAGAGGCATTCACTCACATAGAAGATTTTATAAATCAGATCCTGAATGGATTAAATTTTTAAAAAAAGTAAGCAAAAGTCTGTCATTTTTAAGAAAAAACGGCAGACTTTTGTTCATTTTTATATTTTAAAAAGATAAAAATTATGGTAACATTAACTCTATAGGCAATTTAACAGGAGGAAGACTTATGGCAAATCATATTGATGATGCAACGATTGAATATGTCGGAATTTTAGCAAAGCTTGAATTATCTGGCGAAGAAAAAGAACAGGCCAAGAAAGATATGGAAAGTATGCTCGACTATGTAGATAAATTAAACGAACTAGATACAAGCAGTGTAGAACCAATGTCTCACGTATTTCCAGTGAAGAATGTATTCAGAGAAGACGTGGTAACGAATGGAGACGGAAGCGAAGACACATTAAAGAACGCACCAGAAGCGCAGGACAACGCCTTTGTCGTGCCAAAGACGATCATATAGGAGGCAGAAGATGAGCATTTTAGAATTAACTGCCGTAGAATTAGGCAAGAAGATCAAAGACAAAGAGATCACAGTTGTAGAAGCAACAAAGGCAGCACTTGAACAGATCAAGGCAGTCGAAAGTGATGTACATGGATATGTCTCTTACGATGAAGAAAGTGCATTAAAGAGAGCCGAAGAAGTACAGAAAGGAATCGATGACGGGACTTACACAGGACCATTAGCTGGAGTTCCAATGGCAATTAAGGATAATATCTGTACAAAGGGATATACAACAACATGCAGTTCTAAGATCTTAGAGAACTTTGTACCAACATACTCCGCACAGGCAGTTGAGAACCTGATCAAAGAAGGAGTTGTATTTTTAGGAAAGACAAACATGGATGAGTTCGCCATGGGAAGTACAACAGAGACTTCTGCATATGGTGTGACAAAGAACCCATGGGATTTAGAGAAAGTACCAGGTGGATCATCAGGTGGTTCAGCAGCAGCTGTTGCAGCTAACGAATGTTTCATGGCGTTAGGATCTGATACCGGTGGATCTATCAGACAGCCAGCATCTTACTGTGGTGTTACAGGGATTAAACCAACCTATGGAACAGTATCCCGTTACGGACTGATTGCTTATGGATCATCCTTGGATCAGATCGGACCATTAGCAAAAGATGTGACAGACTGTGCAACATTATTAGAAGCGATCGCATCTCACGACGAGAAAGATTCTACATCTGTCAGATTAGAATCTTATGATTTTACATCAGCATTAAAAGACGATGTCAAAGGAATGAAGATCGGTATTCCAAAGGATTACTTTGGAGAAGGTCTTGATGAAGAAGTCAAAGAAGCCGTTTTAGCAGCAGCAAAAACATTAGAAGAAAAGGGAGCAATCGTAGAAGAATTCGACCTTGGATTAGTTGAATATGCAATTCCAGCATATTATGTTATCGCAGCAGCAGAAGCAAGTTCTAACTTATCCCGTTTTGATGGAGTCAAATACGGATACAGAGCCAAAGACTACGAAGGACTTCACAACATGTACAAGAAGACTCGTTCCGAAGGATTTGGAGCCGAAGTGAAACGTCGTATTATGTTAGGATCATTTGTATTAAGTTCAGGATATTACGATGCGTACTACTTAAAAGCATTAAGAACAAAAGCACTGATCAAGAAAGAATTTGACAAAGCATTTGAGAAATACGATGTGATCTTAGGACCAGTCGCACCAACAACAGCTCCAAAATTAGGAGACAGCTTAAGTGATCCGATCAAGATGTATTTAGGAGATATCTATACGATCTCTGTCAACCTTGCAGGACTTCCAGGAATTTCTCTTCCATGTGGTAAGGACAAGAATGGAATGCCAATCGGACTTCAGCTGATCGGAGACTGCTTCAATGAGAAGAAGATCATTCAGGCAGCATATACATTTGAGCAGACAAGAGCATATGAAGCTCCAGTAATTGCTAAAGGAGGGGCTAAATAGATGAGCAAGAATTACGAAACAGTCATCGGACTTGAAGTCCATGTAGAATTAGCAACAAAGACAAAGATCTTCTGTGGATGCAGCACAGCATTCGGAGGAGCACCAAATACACACACATGTCCTGTATGCACAGGTATGCCAGGATCATTACCAGTGTTGAATAAACAGGTAGTAGAATATGCGATGGCAGTTGGACTTGCAACAAACTGTGATATCACACAGAACTGTAAATTCGACCGTAAGAACTATTTCTATCCAGATAATCCACAGAACTATCAGATCTCTCAGTTATATTTACCAATCTGTCGAAATGGTAAAGTAGAGATCGATGTAGATGGAGAGAAGAAAGATATCAGAATCCATGAGATCCATATGGAAGAAGATGCAGGTAAATTAGTGCATGATCCATGGACAGGAGATTCTTTAGTAGACTTTAACCGTTCTGGAGTGCCATTGATTGAAATCGTATCAGAACCAGATATGCGTTCTGCAGATGAAGTTATCGCATATCTTGAAAAGTTACGCCTGATCATTCAGTACTTAGGTGCATCAGATTGTAAATTGCAGGAAGGTTCCATGAGAGCTGATGTGAACTTATCTGTCCGTGAAGTTGGAGCAGAAGAATTTGGAACACGTACAGAGATGAAGAACTTAAACTCTTTCAAAGCTATCAAGAGAGCCATTGAAGGAGAGATGGAACGTCAGATCGACCTGATCGAAGCAGGTGAGAAAGTCGTACAGGAAACAAGACGTTGGGATGACACGAAGGGAGCATCTTATGCAATGCGTTCCAAAGAAGACGCACAGGATTATCGTTATTTCCCAGATCCAGACTTAGTACCGATTGAGATCAGCGATGAATGGATGGACAAAGTAAGAGATGCCCAGCCAGAGTTCAGAGATGAGAAGAAAGTCCGTTATAAAGAAGAATACGATCTTCCAGATTATGATATCGACATAATCACAGGATCAAAACACCTTGCAGATATCTTCGAAGCAACGATCGCACTTGGATCAGAGCCAAAAGAAGTCTCTAACTGGTTAATGGGAGAGACGATCCGTCTGGTCAATGAATCAGAGATGGATATCGATGATGTATCATTTAAGCCAGAACATCTTGCGAAACTGATCGAGATGATCAAGAACAATGAGATCAACCGAAGCGTAGGAAAAGAAGTCTTCGAGAAAGTATTCAAAGAAGATATTGATCCTGCAGCATACGTAGAAGAACATGGATTAAAATCCATGAATGATGAAGGGGCATTAAAAGCAACGATCGAAGAGATCGTAGCAAACAATCCAAAATCTGTCGAAGACTACAAAGCTGGTAAGAAGAAAGCTATCGGATTCTTAGTAGGACAGACAATGAAAGCGACACAGGGAAAAGCAAACCCTGGAATCGTTAATAAGATCTTAACCGAGATTTTAGATAATATGTAACCATAGCATTCCAAGAGGTCTTAAAGTCCTTGAGAATTGCATAGTAGTGAAAAAGATACTTTTATCAAGAGAAGATAGAAGTGTCTTTTTCTGATTTATGCATCTTTTAAAAAAAAAATAAAAAAAAGGGAACCAAACGGCAAGTAAATCCATCGAATATGTGAATCAATAAAAGAGGGAAAAAAGAAAAGAGAGGAGGTAAGAATGAAGAAAGAGACATTTTATCGGTATATCAGACAGTATGAAACAGATATGTTTCGGTTTGCAAAAAGTATCGTGGGAACCCAGGCAGATGGAGAAGATGCGATGCAGGAAAGCATCTTAAAAGCTTATGAAAATATTGATACATTACGTTCAAGAAGAAAATTCAAAGCATGGATCTTTCAGATCCTGGCAAATGAATGTTATCAGATCTTAAGAAACAGGAAGAGACAGGAACCAACAGATCCGTTTGAATTTCCAGAACAGGAACATTCCAGTGATCACTGGACAGAAGATATGGTATCAAAGGATGGAGAAATTTTAAGTTATATTTTAAGAATGCCAAAACAGCATCAGGAAGTATTGATCTTATATTATTATGATGAATTTTCCACAAAAGAAATCGCCAAAATCTTAGATATACCGCAAGGAACCGTAAAATCAAGACTTGCCAGAGGAAGAAAACAATTAAAGGATTTATTAGAGATGGAAGGAGAAGGTGCATATGAAGGAGCATGAGTTAAGAAAAAGGATCAAGAGAGAAAAAATACAGGAACAGATGCCAGAATCAACCAGAAAAAGGATGGATGATCTGTTAGATGGATTGCCGGAAGAAACAAAAAGAAGTAAAATTCATAGAATCTGGAAAAATGCTGTGGTATTTGTGGCTGTATTATCTTTATCAACAGTGACAGTGTTTGCAGGTGCGAAATTGATCACATTAGGAACAGGAAAATTGGACACAAAACATGGAAGCAGGCAATATCAAAGGTCTGTGAAACTAAACGAGATTCAAAAAAATAATGCAAAGGCAGGAATAAGCAGAACAGATCAGGGAATTACATTAAGAATTGACAATGTCGGTCTGGATGAAGGTAATTTATTATTGTATTATACAGTGTCATTAAATAAAACAACGACAGCCGAAAAGCTTGAAAAAGTTAAAAAAGATAGTTTACAAGAGCGCTGGAACCTTAACAGTATATGGCTTGGACCACAGATTTCCATTGATGGAAAAGCAAATGATGAAGTAAATGAAACGGGAGTAACGGAAGCTTACAGGATCAACAGCCATAAGATTAAAGGAGTTTATCGTTTTAATCTTACTGGAAAATTAAAAAAGAAAGTAAAACTGGATATTAAAACCAACTATTTATGGGATACCAAAGGTGACTGGTCTATGCAGCTTGCGGTTGATCGAAGCAAGGTCGCAAAGAAGACAAAAGTGATCATACGATCTAAGAAATCAATCGTAGACAGAGTTATTATATCTCCATTAGGAAATACCTTGCGAAGCAATGACAAAAAACATGATCTTGTGATCAGAGATAATAAAGGAAGATATCTCTACTATGAAGAAAAAACTAATTCAGAAAAAAGCAAAGATATCTATCAGTTTTTCAAACATACACACACAAGATCATTGGAAATCATTCCAGTTAAAAAACAATCTGTGGTAACAAAGAATGGAAAAGTACAGAAAGCAGTATTAAATCTGAAGAAAAATGAGATTGTCAAAGTCAGTGATCATACCAAATTAAAAGTGGCAGATGTAAAAAAACAAAAACACAATCTGAGAATTTACTTTAAAGTTCTAGATTATGACGGAGCAATCTTAACAGACGGACTAGAGGGCAGATTTATCGTAGATAACAAGGGAAGATCCCTGATCAAAGATGGTGGAAGTATTGACACATGGACAGATTATGAAAAAGAACAGCTGGTACTTGAATTTTACAATGCATTCAAAGGCGTTGATTATACGAAAGCAGCGAAGATTAATTTCTTAAAACAGAAAGCAGTTCTCAATGAAAAACAGAAACAGAAAATAGAAATAAAGTAAATATATTAAATGAGTATAAAATAAAAATACCAGATTTCGATTCATAGGAATCTGGTATTTTTGTTGGTAAAATCTTGAAATTAAAAGCTGTAGAAAGTAAAATAAAGTGTGTATTATATATAGAGAAAATAAGAAATGAATAAAATGGGAGAAAGCAAAATTATGAAAAAGTACAAAGGTGTCGTATTTTTTGACTATGATGGAACAACAGTTGATGAAGTAGATGAGATTAAAACAGCAACACCAACAACTGTAGAATCATTGAATAAATTAAAAGAAAATGGATATCTGACAATGTTATGCTCAGGAAGAACACAGCGATTTTTAGAGATGGATATTGATAAATTTATGGGAGCGATCACATGTAATGGTTCACATACAGAAGTTGAGGGAGAAGTGACCAGAGACATCTGTATTCCAGATGAATTGGTATTTCAGGTAGTCAACGAATACTTCCCAAGAGATACGATCATTCATTTTGAGACAAGAGATATCAGTTATTATCTACATATGGATGAAGAGTTTTTCAAAAATCACTGCAAACTTTTTAATCTGCCACAACGATGGTATGCGCCATGGAAATTCCGCACAAAAAACACTCACATCAGCAAACTTGTTATGAATTACAAGGATATTCAGGTGAAGAAGGATTTTGAAGAAGAATTTAAAGATGTATTTACTTGCGCTAAACATGTTCGCGAAAATTTTATTGATATCACATTAAAAGGTGTAACAAAAGGAGATGCGATCACAGAACTGATCGAGAAACTTGGAATTGACAAGAAAGACACCTATGCATTTGGAGATGCAGATAACGATGTAGAAATGATGCAGGCAGTTGGAACAGGAATCGCGATGGGACGTCATAGTGAGAAAGTAGGAGAAGTCGCATCTATGGTAACAGGAACTGTCAAAGAAGAAGGAATTACAATGGCACTTAAGAAGTTAGGATTGATCTAAGATGAAGAATATTATTTTTGATGTAGATGATACATTATATAATTTAATGGAACCATTTGAAAAAGCCCACAAAGAACTGATGGCAGCCCGCACAGATGCAGACTGTGAGGAATTATTTGAAGCATCAAGAACCTACAGTGATGAAGCATTCTGTATGTCAAGAGAAGGAAAAATCTCTGAAGACGAAGAATTTGCATATCGTGTCCAGAAAACATATGCAGATGTCGGAGTAGAAGTCAGCAAAGAAGAGGCAAAACAATTCGAAGAACGATACCGTTATTACCAAAAGCATATTCAGGTACCAGAAATTACAAAACAGATCCTTGATCATTGCAAAGAAAATTACAGAATCGGAATTTTAACGAATGGAACAACAAAGAATCAGGGAAAGAAATTAGAGACATTAGGATCAGACCACTGGTTCAACCCTAAAACAATGTTCATCTCAGACAGCATCGGAGCTGCAAAACCAGATGTCAAAGCATTCCATACTGTTCAAAAAGAAATGAAGCTTGATCCAGAGGAAACATGGTTTATCGGAGACACCTTTGAAATAGATGTCGTAGGAGCCAAGAATTCTGGCTGGCATGTCATCTGGTTCAACCATAGAAACCGCCCAATGCCAGAAGGAGATATCGTTCCGGACGTAGAAGTAACAAGTGGACAGGAATTATTTGAATATATAAAAAAATTATAATTCAACACCGTCTAACATACACACATGTGGTGGTTTGAATAGCTGTCCATGTATATGAGAAAAACGAAATAATAGGATAAAAGATTTAGAACTTTTATCCTATTATTTCGTTTTTTTATATGCATTGAACAACGCATTCAAATTACAACTTGGTTACATTAGATGCCTGTTTTCCGCGAGGTCCTTCTTCAATCTCAAAACTTACACTCTGTCCTTCTTCCAAAGTCTTAAATCCTTTTCCCTGAATTGCAGAAAAATGAACAAATACATCATCTCCGGATTCCTGTGAAATAAATCCATAACCTTTTTCTGCGTTAAACCATTTTACTGTACCATTACTCATCTGGGTACCTCTACTTTCTTAAATAAAAAATACATGTAACTGTTAATGACAGGTGTTTCAATAAAAATCTTTATAAAAAAGAAAAAGTCCACGAACCGTTACTTGCTTTATGCATTCATAGAAATAAATGAATGCATCCGTATCGGTCGTGAACATTAAAATCTATCAATAACAAGATTAATCATAGCACAACAACTTAACGATTACAAATACTTTTTTAAATCCTGAATACTTTTTTCGTGGAGAGAAATAAGTTTGTCACCGAAATGTTTTGCTTCTTTGGAGGCATCACAGTAAAGATGATTTTTCTGGATTGCTTTGATCATTCCCATCGTATATCCCTGAATACACATTTCAGAAAGATGACTGACATTTTTATCAGACATAGCCTTTAATTTGGTCATCCATTCAGAATATGTTTTCAAAAGATCATTTAATTCTTCTGTAGAATCACCATTGGAAGTGATCGTATCTTTTATAGAATCTGATAAATTTTGATATTCTTCTTCCTGGCTGATGATCAAAGCCTTAAAATCACAGTCTGTCGTGATCTTTCGAATCTCAGGAATGGTTTCTAAAACCATTGCAATGTTTTGATAAATACTGTTTAATAAATTTTCATTATCCATAATTGTAAAACTCCTTTTGTTTATAGGATGTTCCATATAACAGTTTCTATACATAAAAGTGGAAATATGATAAAATGGCAGACATAAAATGAAATTTACATCGATTTAAGCATGAAAAGAAATAATAAGCAGGAGCAAGAAAAAGATGAGCAAAGAAAATTTTGAGAAGCAGATCCGAAAAAGAATGGAACAGTTAGATGAGATCAACGAACATGGAATATTTAAAGAATTAAAAGGAACTGTCACAGATTTTAATTATGATACCAAAAGTTTAACCATGACGTTCGAGGCCACAAAGTTTCATGAAAATGCATTTGGAATCATGTTTGGAGGTTCTCTGGCAGGGATGTTTGATATTGCATTTGGAACATTGACTGCTGGATTGGGCGATTATAGTGTAGCCCCAACGGTGCAGCTTTCTACAACATTTTTAAAAGGAATACCAACAGGAGCAACCGTAAGAACAGAGGTAGAAGCAGTGTCCACAGGAAAAACGATCATGAATTTTGTTGGAAAAGCCTATGTAGGAGAAGAACTCGTCGGAAGCGCCAGCGGGACATTTATGACACCGCGGCCATTTAAGAAATTTAATACAGAAAAATAAAGAAAAAGGATATTGATCGTGACACCAATATCCTTTTTATATCATAGGAAATTTCAAGGGAATCCCCTTGATAAAGTTATTTTATAAAGCAACTTGCTCGATCTCTTTTACAGCATCAAGGATCATATCAGGAGTTACTTCATAAGGCCATACACGTACATCAATTCCAGATAAAGCCTTTGTGATCACAGCATCCATATCATCAATCGTCGCATGAATATCCGCAAGTTTCACAGGAAATCCCATATTCTTGGAGAATTCATAGATTTTCTTAAATTCCTCTTCCTGATGATCAACTTTTAATAAGATCAGGATACAATAAGCAACGATCTCACCATGCAGATGTCCATGTTCTTCGGTAGATTTACATACAGTAAATCCGTTATAGCAGGCATGTGCAAGTCCGGTATTTAAATCAATTCCGACAAGATTTGACACAAAACCAGTAGAAACGATAATTCCAAGAATGACTTCTTCCAGAGCTTTTCCAGGAGTATGATTTCGACATTCTTCTAAGGCTTCTACACCGTATTTTACTAATGGTCTGGCACAAAGATTACTGATCTGGACGCCCATGGAAGTGCTATGGTCTAGATCATTATCACCACGGGCACTGGTTGTACATTCATAAAATTTAGCCATTGTATCACCAATTCCAGCCCACAGGTACTTTTCAGGAGCATTGGCGATCACTTGTGTATTGATAAAAATCCATTCAGAAGGTTTCTCCTGGAAAGAATATTCACGAAGGGAACCATCTGGATGATAGATGATACCAAGTGATGTACAAGAAGCACAAGTAGAAGCAATCGTTGGAAATGTAAAGAATGGTCGGTTGCTTTCCTGTGACAATACTTTACAAGTATCAATCGCTTTTCCGCCACCACATGCAAAGATCATATCAGCATCAATAACTTCTTGATGAGAATTTAATTCATCTATGTGTTCACGACTGGCTTCACCACCGTATTCAAAGACACCGGTGATCATGATATTGCTGTCAGCAACAGCTTCTTTGATCAGATCGGCAGCGGCAGCCAAGGCATGTGTTCCTCCGATGATCACAGCTTTTGTTCCGTATTTTTCACATACCATAGGGATGTCGGCATATGCGTCGGTTCCAATGGAGTAATTTGGGTAGTATTTTCTCATAAGTCATATAACTCCTTCGTTTTGTTAATTTTTTTCATTATACTCCTGAAAGAATGTTTTGACAAATATTATGGAAGTAGTAAAATATATTTGTTCCCTAACCTCAAGTTTTCTGCTTTTTTCAAAAGCAAAAAAACGGAAAGTCTAAGGTGACAGGAAAGATAAGAATAGAACATAAAGGAAGGTAATATAAAATGGCAAAGATTGATATCATATCAGGATTTTTAGGAGCAGGTAAAACAACTCTGATCCAGAAATTATTAAAAGAAGCATTAAAAGGAGAGAAAGTCGTACTGATCGAGAATGAATTTGGCGAGATTGGTATCGATGGAGGATTCCTTAAGGACGCAGGGATTGAAGTAACAGAGATGAATTCTGGATGTATTTGTTGTTCTTTAGTTGGAGACTTCGGAAGTGCATTAAAAGAAGTAGTTACACAGTACAACCCAGACCGTATCATCATTGAACCATCAGGAGTTGGTAAATTATCAGACGTTATCAAAGCTGTACAAGGTGTTGCGGAAGATGTTGAACTAGACTTAAACAGCTTTGTGACAGTTGCAGATGCAAAGAAATGCAAGATGTATATAAAGAACTTCGGTGAATTCTATAATAATCAGGTAGAATATGCAGGATCCATCATCTTAAGCCGTACAGGAGATGTAGCAGAAGATAAATTAAATGAAAGTGTAGCACTGCTTCGTGAACATAACGAAAAAGCTGCGATTATCACAACACCATGGGATGAGCTTTCTGGAGAACAGATCTTAAAAGTTATGGAAGATGGAAATGATATGGTCAAAGAATTATTAGAAGAAGAGGAAATCTGCCCTGTGTGCGGTGGACACCATGATCACGAACATGATCACGAACATCACCATCACGATCATGATGAAGAATGCAGCTGTGGATGCGGACATGATCACGACCACGACCATGATCATGAACATCATCATCATCACGATCATGATGAAGAATGCAGCTGTGGATGTGGACATGACCATGATCACATCCACCATCATCATGCAGATGAAGTATTTACAAGCTGGGGCAAAGAAACACCTAAGAAATATAATAAGGAAGAACTGGATACGATCTTACAGAAATTATCCAAAGATGACAGCTATGGTATGATCTTAAGATCCAAAGGTATTTTACAGACAGAAGACGGATCATGGGTTCAGTTTGACCTTGTTCCAGGGGAATATGAAATCCGTGAAGGAAGTGCGGATTACACAGGAAGAATCTGTGTCATTGGATCTAAATTAAAAGAAGATGAATTAGAAGGTTTATTCTTTTAAATAACAGGAGGAAAAAAGATGTACGAAATACCGGCATACCTGGTATGGGGATTTTTAGAGAGTGGAAAATCCACATTGATCAAAGAAACATTAAGCCAGGATTATTTTAATGACGGCGAGAAAACAATGATCCTTACGTTTGAAGAAGGAGAAGTCGAATACGATAAAGAAATGCTAGAGAAGACAAATTCATTCGTGGTGAATATTGAAAATATGGAAGATTTCACAAAAGAATTTGTCAGAGGATGTCAGAGAAATTATTATCCAGACCGTGTCATGATCGAATACAATGGAATGTACTCCATTGACGATCTGATGGATGTAGTAGATGAGACAGATCTTGAGTTATATCAGGTGATCGTAACAGTTGATGCATCTACAGCAGACTTGTATCTGAAAAATATGAAATCTATGTTTATGGAAATGTTTAAGATGGCAGATCTTGTCATTTTTAACCGCTGTGATGACAATACGAATATGGGAAGTTTCCGAAGAAGCATCAAAGCAGTCAATCCAAGAGCACAGGTAGGTTTCGAACGTGCCGATGGAAAAGAGATGGCACAGGATGAACTGCTGCCATATGATGTGAATGCAGATGTGATCAAAGTTGAAGACGAAGATTATGGAATCTGGTATATCGATGCGATGGAACGACCAGAGGTTTACGAAGGAAAGACTGTGGAAATGCGTGTTCAGGTCCAGCGCAGTCCAAAGATGCCACCGGGAATGATCATTCCTGGACGTAAAGCAATGACATGTTGTGAAGATGATATGACATTTATTGGATATCTGTGCAGATTAAACCAGACGAAATCCAAGACATTAAAGAGAATTCTCAATAACGAATGGGTAACATTAACAGCACAGATCCATTCAGAATACAATGAAGCATATGATAAGACAATGCCAATCTTAACAGCGATCAGAATCGAAAAATCAGAACCGCCAAAAGAACAATTGGTATATTTCTAGATTTTAAAAATTAAGATAAGAGAGAAACAAAAATGCAGCGAAATTTAACGAAAGGACCAATCACGGTCAATTTATTACTTTTCGCCTTGCCATTAATATTTGGAAATTTACTACAACAGCTGTACAATGTAGCAGATATCTGGGTTGTCGGAAGATATCTAGGTGCTGATCATTGGCAGCTGTTGGTTTTTCTTATACACTTATGACATTTTTAACATCGATACTTTTAGGACTTTGTATGGGAAGCGGAGTAGCAATTTCCATGTTATATGGAAGCGGTGAAAAAAGAAAATGAGACAAAGTATCTTCATGGCATTTTGTCTGATTGGAGTAATCGCACTTGTGATCAATATTCTTAGGAATTCTTGCAACCTTTTAATATAATTATTTTGCAATTTACTGAGAGCAATCGGTAATTCCATGGTGTCATTACTGTTTCTGGCAATTTCATCGGTCTTAAATATTATTTTAGACTTGAAGCAGCATGCTATGTTGGAATTGGAATGTTATATTGAAGGAATAATAAGTAGATGTTATATTTTAATTATATAGAGTAAATAAGGTGTTATGTATTCAAAGAGGAAAAATATTCATAGTTATTTTTGGGTGAGAGAATAGATTATATGAGGAGGAACTACATATGAAAAAATTACTATCAGACAAAGATGGAGATACACATGTAATATCAAGAAAAATGAAAATTAGATGCATAATTGTGATCATTAGTTTGGTATTAGGAGGAATAGGTGGTTGGAAATTAAATGATTTTATTAACAAAGAAGAAATATCTACTGACTATCTTACTGCAAAACTTGAAGATGCGAGTGAGCTGACTACTCAAAAGATAACATATACATCTAGAGTTCCAATAGAAAAAGGATCAATACCATTTATTAATAAAAGAGGCTTTGTAATGAAATACAATGCAACGCTTAGAGCTGGAGTAGATATGAAAGAGGTTAATGTAAAACAACGAGGAAATAAAATTATAGTTAAGATTCCTCATGCAGAAGTTTTAGATGAGCCTAATGTAGATTCTGATTCGTTGAAATTTTATGATGAAAAGAAAGCTCTTTTTAGTTGGAAAAAACATGAAGATGTTGCTCAGGCTATATCGAAAGCAAAGAAGGACGTAAAAAATAATCCATCTGTCGACATGACATCATTGTTACAAAGAGCGGATGAAAATACAGAAAAATTAATTCACACTATTTTGGACGATTCAGTAAAAGGCTGTAAAGTTGTAGTTCGATTTGTCAATTCTTAGTGATTATATTTCGTTAAGATTTTGCAGACATTAAGAAGGTAGATATTCCACCAATAATTTCCGTTATCAAACACCCTAAACGTGCATACACTGTAAAAACAACATTTACAGGGGGCTTTTCCATTGAAGAAATACATGGAAGAAAGAGTCATTGAAAGTGCAATCTACATCATTGAACATAATGCTACAGTACGCCAGACAGCCAAGCAGTTCGGCGTCAGCAAAAGCACAGTACATAAAGATGTGACAGAACGGTTAGAAACGATCAACAAAACACTTGCCAGACAAGCAAGAAAGGTACTAGACATCAATAAATCTGAACGTCACATCAGGGGTGGACTTGCAACGAAAGAGAAATATCTTCATAGATAGAATCAAAGGTAGATTATGAAATGCCAGGTTACACATGCAAAATTGTAATAGAAGATACACATCCGCCGGTATGGAGAAGAGTCATCATACCAGATCAGATTACTTTTTTTGAATTACACAAGATCATACAGATATTATTTGACTGGGACGACGTTCATCTTCATGGACTCCAGACATTTATGCAGAAATGTGGAATATGATCAGTGATCTCATGATAGAATTGGAATTGCCGATATTAAAGGCAAGAAGTCGTGATGAATATGCAATGGAACAAGAAATGTCTCCATGGAGTATAGGAATGCTGCCAGACAAAGAAAATTCTGATAACAATCATCTAAAGTTGAAATCCAGTACAGTTTAACATACACACTCTGTAATGGTTTGAATCACGTAAATTATTTGAATATTATAAAAAGAGATCATGTGTCTGCAACCGTACGAACACGTCTGCAGACACATGATTTCTTTTTATAATATTCCACCAATAATTTCTGTCATTCCACCATATTTACATTAGAGAATTCTGATAATTCAACAATTCACTCATAGGCTTCGACATATTCAGATACTGTCTGGTATTTCGTCGTAATCCATTATTATTACCACCCTTAAGTATCGTCTCATGCGTAGCGAAGAAATCCTGATCTTCTTCAAAAGGTGTTCTCACGATATGAATATCCACGATCTCATCTAAGAAACGATTCTGATGAAAGATCTTTCTCGTACATTCTTTTCGATACAAAGGATGCAACTGATTTACCGTAAACTGGAAATAAAGAGAATTAAGTAACGGTTCATCACTGTCTAATAAAAACTGATAATCGCCATCCAAAATCTTCTGTCCCTGTTCCTTTGTCAGAGGAATTTTTGTCTTATCAACCACAGATCCGTTCCGCTTTCTCTGCATCAGATAGAGATCTTCATCATTCTCCATATAGAAATAATATGTAAATGGAGAACTGTCCTTTGCTCCTTCAAACATTAATACCTTGACCGGAAGACTGATCATATATTTATCAGGAGATTTGGACAGGATATATTCTTCCTGTGTCTGGTTATATTCAGCTTGACTGATATTTTTCGTAACTTCGGTATAAGAAAGTTTTTCAATTGCTGTATTTTTCATGATAACTCCTAACCCGTGCTTTGTTATTAACTTCTTTCATTATAGCAAAGGAATATGATAAATTCATGTCTTATTTATAAAAAATGTATGAATAATTCATAGATTTTCTCAATACCCTGTGCTAAGATAAAATCTGGAGGAAAACTATGGATTTATTTGAATATGCAAGAGAATTAAATAAAGATAAAGAGTCGCCATTAGCAGGGAGAATGAGACCTGCAACCCTCGATGAAGTGGTGGGTCAGGAACATATTATTGGAAAAGATAAATTACTATATAGAGCGATCAAAGCGGATAAGATCAGCTCGATCATTTTCTATGGTCCACCAGGAACAGGAAAGACAACCTTAGCAAAAGTCATTGCCAATACGACCAAAGCAAATTTTGTACAGATGAATGCAACAACATCTGGGAAGAAAGATATGCAGGAAGCGGTGGCAGATGCGAAAGAATCTCTTGGAATGTATCAGAAGAAGACGATCTTGTTTATCGATGAGATCCACAGATTCAATAAAGCACAACAAGATTACTTGCTGCCATTTGTAGAAGATGGAACGATCATTTTGATCGGAGCAACGACAGAGAATCCGTATTTTGAAGTAAATCAGGCGTTGATCTCAAGATCCAATGTATTTGAACTACATTCATTAGATAAAGAAGATATTAAGAAATTGATCGTAAGAGCTATTACAGATGACGAAAAAGGAATGGGGATCTATGGAGCAACGATCACCGATGATGCACTGGATTTTCTCTCAGATATGGCAGAAGGAGATGCAAGAAGTGCTTTAAATGCGATCGAACTTGGAATATTAACAACAGAACCTGCTGAAGATGGAAAGATTCATATCGATATCGATGTAGCACAGGAATGTATCCAAAGAAGAGTGACAAAATACGACAAAGACGGGGATAATCACTATGATGTGATTTCTGCATTTATCAAAAGTATGCGAGGATCAGATCCAGATGCAGCTATTTATTATCTGGCAAGAATGATCGATGCCGGAGAAAGTGTTACATTTATTGCAAGAAGAATCATGATCTGTGCATCCGAAGATGTTGGAAATGCTGATCCGCAGGCATTACAGGTAGCAGTTGCAGCGTCACAGGCAGTGGAACGGATCGGAATGCCAGAAGCAAGGATCATACTGGCACAGGCAGTCACTTATGTAGCCAGTGCACCAAAGAGCAATGCAGCATATATGGCAGTTGATCAGGCATTAGAATCTGTCAGAAATCATAAGATCGGAGCAGTTCCTAATCATTTAAGAGATGCTCATTACAAAGGCGCCGCGAAACTAGGACATGGAATCGGATATAAATATGCGCATGATTATCCAGATCATTATGTAAAACAACAGTATCTTCCAGATGAGCTTCTTGGAACAACGTTTTATGAACCAACGGAAAATGGATATGAGAAAAATATCAAAGAATATTTGGAAAGAATCAGAAAGTAAAATAAAAATGAGCACTGAAAATGAAACATCAGTGCTCGTTCTTATTTTTACTCCATTTATACAAAAATGACATTGCCCATAAAAAGATCGGAAAGAAAAACATCAAAAACAGTGACATCCAGAATAACTGGCTTCCACTCACTGCAAAATAGATAGTAGATCCGATGATGGCAAGCAATATCACGATCAGCAGGATCGCTGTGATCTGCTTCATATGCTTTTGTTTTTTCATCATAACATCCTTTCGTAAATATGTATACCTATGAGGTATCCTAGCATAGATTATTGTGTTTTGAAAGAGTAAAATATTTTATAAAAGAAAATGAATAAGAAGCAAAAGAGAGGACATAATAAGAATATCCAGTTAATAAAAGAACTGGATAGAGAAATACTTATCCTCCCCTTAAGTATTCCCCCACTCTGCGAAGCCGTGGAATGGGGGATTTTTATGTAAAATTGCTGTCGATTGTTGAAAAAGAGCCAGAGATTTGTTATAGTATCAAAGGAAAATAACATTTTTAAAAGAAAAGGATGGAATGAACATGGCTTTATTACAGGAATGGCGTGATTACGCATATAAATTTGACGATAGAACAGCAGAAGGACAGCAGTTCTGGTTAAATTACTTCAACATTGAAAAAGGAATCTACGAACAATTATTAGCTGACAAAGATACAGTTGTATCTGGAACAGTGAAAGAATTAGCAGACAAATACGAGACAGAATTACAGATGTTTGTAGGATTCTTAGATGGGATCAACGACAGCTTAAAAGAAGCAAACCCAATCGAAGAGATGGATGAAAATACACAGGTAAGCTTAGACATCGACTTCGAGAAATTATATTACAACATGGTTGGATGTCGTGCAGAATGGCTTTACAACTTAAAGGAATGGGATGACATTCTTACAGAAGAAAGAAGAAAAGAGTTATACAAAGAATCAAGAAATTCAACAACAGTTGTAAAAGGAAAGAAGATCGGAAGAAACGATCCATGCCCATGCGGAAGCGGTAAAAAATACAAAAAATGCTGCGGAAAAAACGCTTAATTCGTTAAAAGAAATAGTCGAATATGTAAATGAAACAAGGAAGAACCTTTTGGCTTATGTGATAGCTGAAGGGTTCTTTTATTTTAGAAAATTTTGATAAAATCCCATATGAGATAAAAATACAGAAATTATTGACATTTTGTATACATGATGTTAGAATTTCAATTAGTCGTCTAATGATTAGTTATCTAATTAAAATACTCAAAGTAAAGAAAGGAGCATACATGAAGAAGTGTGAAGGAATTTACAGTTTGATCGGCAAAGTGAATCATAAGAGTGCGATTTATGGATTTGAGCTTTTGAAAGAAGAAAATATACATCCGAGACAGATGCCTCTGATCATTCATTTAAAAAAATGCGAAGGCTGTACACAAAAAGAGTTAGCCGAGAAGATGCAGGTCAAGCCGTCTACGCTAAACGTAATGATTGGACGAATGGAAAAGAATGGATATATAGAGAAAAAACAAGACGAAAAAGATTCAAGAAAAAGCAGAATTTATTTTACTGAGAAGGGAAGAAGTATCTGTGAAGACGGTCATAAAAAATTTGTCATGATACAAGAAAAACTTCAAGAGTATTTTACAAAAGAGGAGCAGGAAGAACTCAAGAGACTGTTAAATAAATTTTGTGATTGTCTGGATGAACAGACAGAGATACTAAAAAAAGAAAGAAAGGAAAAATCAGATGCTTAAATTATTTCGATATTTGAAAAAAGCATATGTGCCTGTCATTGCGATCGTGTTATTGCTGATCCTACAGGCGAGTTGTGACCTGACATTACCAACATTTACATCCAATATCGTCAATGTAGGTATTCAGCAAAAGGGTATTGAAGACGCAGTTCCTGATGTAATGAGAGAAGAAACATTTCTGGCATTGAAATCTCTTATGAAACAAGATGATGCAGATGATATGGAAGATGCTTATAAACTTTATACAAAAGATCAGGTAAAAGATTCAAAATATAAAGATTATAAAGACGGACGTTTATATGTCAGAAGATATATTTCCAAAAAAGACAGAGAACATCTTGATACGAGTATGTCAAAGGCAATGCTTAAGTTGTCAGCGCAGATGGCAAAACAGATTCAGGCCAATCCTCAGGCAGCAGCTTCTTTAAGCAAGAGCCAGAAAAAAATGATGGCGCAGATGAAGAACATGGATACAAAAGACATGCCAGATACGATCATCAGTCAGGCAGCGATTTCTTTTGTGACTTCAGAATACAAAGCGATCGGACTTGATATTGACCAGATGCAGACACATTATCTGTTAGTGACAGGAGCAAAGATGATCGGGCTTGCGTTCTTGATCATGGCAGCAGCAGTGAGTGTTACTTTATTGTCAGCACGTTTAGCTGCGAAACTAAGTCGTATTCTGAGAGAGAAAGTATTTGAGAAAGTTATGTCGTTTACAAACTCTGAGTTTGATAAATTCTCAACAGCCTCATTGATCACAAGAAGTACGAATGATATCCAGCAGATTCAGATGTTTATGACGATGGTATTCCGTATCGTCGTATACGCACCATTAATGGGGATCGGAGGTATTTTCAAAGTATTAACAACCAATGCGAAGATGACATGGACGATCGCTATCGGTGTGATCGCGATCATGTTAGTGATCTTTGTATTATTTAAGGTAGCGATGCCAAAATTTAAGATCTTACAGAAACTGATCGACCGATTAAACTTAGTAACAAGGGAAATTCTTACTGGACTTTCCGTAATCCGTGCATTCAGTACAGAAAAACATGAAGAAGAACGTTTTGACAAAGCCAATATGGATCTGATGAAGACAAATTTATTTGTAAACAGAGCTATGACATTTATGATGCCAACAATGATGCTGATCATGAATGGTTTAACTGTTCTGATCGTATATGCTGGAGCATCCAATATTGATGCAGGAAAGATGCAGGTTGGAGATCTGATGGCATTTATCCAGTATGCAATGCAGATCATTATGGCATTCTTATTTATCTCCATGGTATCTATTATGATGCCTCGTGCACAGGTTGCAGCAGAACGTGTCAATGAGATCTTAGATATGGAAGTCATGATCAAAGATCCAGAAGAACCAAAAGAATTTTTACCAGAGAAAAAAGGTGAAGTTGAATTTAAAAATGTATATTTCTGCTATCCTGATGCAGATGAAGCAGTGCTTCATAATATCAGTTTTACAGCACCAGCTGGTAAAACAACCGCATTTATTGGAAGTACAGGTAGTGGTAAATCAACATTGATCAACCTGATTCCTAGATTCTTTGATGTCAGCCGTGGAAGTATTTTGGTTGATGGGGTGGATATCCGTGATGTAAAACAGCATGATTTATGTGAAAAGATCGGATACGTACCACAGAAAGGAGTATTGTTCTCAGGAACGATCGAATCCAACTTAAAATATGGAAAAGAAGATGCAACGATCGATGAAGTGAAACGTGCAGCAAGAATCGCACAGGCAACAGATTTCATTGAGGAGAAAGAGGAAAAGTATGATTCACCGATCGCACAGGGCGGTTCCAACGTATCTGGTGGACAGAAACAGAGATTATCAATTGCAAGAGCTATTGCAAAAGATCCTGAAATCTATATTTTTGATGACAGTTTCTCAGCACTTGATTATAAGACAGATGTGAAACTTCGTTCTGAACTTCAGAAAGAAACAAATGGAAGTACAACATTGATCGTAGCACAGAGGATCAGTACGATCCTTCATGCAGACCAGATCATCGTCTTAGATGAAGGAAATATCGTAGGAAAAGGAACTCATGAAGAGTTATTAAATACTTGTCCGGTTTATCAGCAGATTGCCAAATCGCAATTATCAGAAGATGATCTTAAGAAAGCAAGGGAGGTGTCTGACCATGAGTAATAATCGAAGAAGAGGTCCGATGGGTGGCCCAGGCAGAGGAATGGCACCAGGCGAGAAAGCCAAAGATTTAAAAGAAACAATGGTCAAACTGATCAAATATATGAGACGTTTCTATGTTCCGATCGTTATGGTAATCATTTTTGCCATTGCAAGTACCGTGTTTAACATTGTTGGACCAACGATCTTAGGAGATGCAACAACTGAGATCTTCAAAGGACTGGTTCGCAAAGTATCTGGTGGAAGTGGAATTGATTTTGATAAAGTTAAACATATTTTATTGATGTTGTTAAGCTTATATGTAGCAAGTGCGATTTTCTCATTTATTCAGGGACTGATCATGACACATGTATCAAACAATGTCAGTTACCAGATGAGAAAAGATATTTCAGAGAAGATTCATCGTATGCCAATGAAATATTTTGAAAGCAGAACCTATGGTGAAGTATTGTCAAGAGTTACAAATGATGTTGATACATTAGGGCAGAGCTTAAACCAGAGTATGACACAGATCATCACATCAGCGACACAGATCGTCGGTGTATTTATTATGATGATCCGTATCAGTATTCCGATGACGATCGCAGTTTTATTGACACTTCCATTATCTATGGGATTGATCGGATTGATCATGTCAAAATCTCAGCCATATTTCAAGGCACAGCAGAAACACCTTGGAGAGTTAAATGGCCAGGTAGAAGAAATCTATAGTGGACATAACATTGTCAAAGCATTTAACAAAGAAGAAAGCGTGATCGAAGAATTTAAAGAAGTAAATGGAAAACTTTACAATTCTGCATGGAGATCACAATTCTTCTCAGGAGCAATGATGCCGCTGATGCAGTTTGTTGGGAATTTAGGTTATGTAGCAGTAACAATATTAGGTGGATATTTAGCAATCAAGAAGACGATCGAGGTAGGTCAGATCCAGTCATTCTTACAGTATGTAAGAAACTTCAGCCAGCCGATCACACAGTTAGCACAGGTAGGTAACATGATGCAGACAACCGCAGCATCTGCAGAACGTGTCTTTGAATTCCTGGAAGAAGAGGAAGAGATCGAAGTTGAAAAAGACGCGGTACCTGTTGATACACTTGCTGGAAATGTAACATTTGAACATGTAAACTTCGGATATAACAAAGATCAAACGATCATCAATGACTTCTCCGTCGATGTCAAAGAAGGTCAGAAAGTTGCGATCGTAGGACCAACTGGAGCTGGAAAGACAACGTTGATCAAACTTCTGATGCGTTTCTATGATGTGAATGGAGGCTGCATTAAAGTAGATGGCCATGATATCAGAGAATTCAAGAGAAGTGACCTAAGAGAAATGTTTGGTATGGTGCTTCAGGATACATGGCTTTACAATGCAAGTATCCGTGACAATATCCGCTATGGTAAATTAGATGCAAGCGAAGAAGAAATCCAAGGAGCAGCAAGAGCTGCATACGCACATCATTTCATTGAAACACAGCCAGGTGGATATGATATGGAGATTAACGAAGAAAGCAATAATATCTCCCAAGGACAGAAACAGTTATTAACGATCGCAAGAGCAATCTTAGCAGATCCAAAGATTTTGATCCTTGATGAAGCAACAAGTTCGGTCGATACAAGAACAGAAGAACGAATTCAGATGGCAATGGATAATCTGATGCAAGGAAGAACAAGTTTTGTGATCGCCCATCGCTTATCAACGATCAAAGATGCCGATGTGATCTTGGTTATGAATCACGGAGACATTGTAGAACAGGGAAATCATGAAGAATTGCTGGCCAAGGGTGGATTCTATGCGGATCTTTATAATAGCCAGTTTGAAAACGCTTAAGAATAATAAAACATTGTGAAAAAAGGGAAAACGAAAGTTTTCTCTTTTTTTATTCTAATATAGAAAAGATTTTCACAGGATTAAATAGACGGATATAGCAAATTTTGGTATAGTTAAATAGAACAAAAATATATACAGATATAGAATCAAGGAGAATCAAAGTTATGAAGAAGAATCAGACACAGATTAAAAAATATGCGGCTGTGATCAGTATATTCTTAGCGGCAGTCATCGTAGGACTTTTTGTTTTCTTCTTTTGCATAAAACGTTCTGTTGAACAAAGATCAAAAAACACGATGAGGAACAACGTGGTCAGACAGAGTGAGCATTTAAGAACAATATTAGATATTCAATATGATTACTTAAATGCATTAGCAGAAGAGATTGGCAAGACAGACCATCTGTTAGCAAAGAAGAATATGGATTTGATCAAGTCGATCACAAAACATACAGATTTTGGTGGGACTGCATTGATCGAGTCAAATGGGGATGCTCATTATGACAATGGATTGATAAAGAATTTATCGCATCGAAGATATTTTAAAGAAGTGATCAGTGGAAGAAGAACATTAAGTGATCCATTAGATAGTAGTATTTCTGGATCAACTAGAGTTGTATTAGGAGTTCCTGTATATAACAGCAAACACAAAGTGATCGGAGCTCTTGGAGGTTCTTATGACGTAACAGCTCTAAGTCGTATGCTGTTTGAAGATCTTTTTAATGGACAAGGATGCAGTATGATCATTGCGCAAAGCGGAGAAATCATTGCATTTGAAGGAGATACATCTTACTGGAATCTTGATTATAGAGATAATTTCTATAAATGTTGTTGCAAATGGATCATCAAAGACAAAGTAACAGTGAAGAAGATCAAACAGGATTTTAAAGAAGGAAAAGAAAATCTTGTAACGGCAGACAGCAAGAAAGAAGGGACAAGAAGACATTACTTTGCATATATGCCAATGGGGGCCAATGGTTGGATGCTCTGTTATGCATTACCAGAACAGGCAGCACAACAGTCATATAACTTCATTGAAGACTACGAAATAAGCTTTATGATCGTATTTATTGTTTTGGTGACCTTATTGATCCTGTATATTGTTTATGAGAATCATACAAGGAACAAAGAATTACTGAAATATGCACAAACTGACGCATTGACAGGATTATATAACAAAGAAACAACCGAGCAGTTAACGGATGAACTTTTATCAGAAGATGAGAATAAGTACCATGCATTTTTGATTTTGGATGTGGACTGTTTTAAGCAGATCAACGATATCTATGGACATGCAGTCGGGGATATCGTGTTACAGAAATTCGGGAAACTTCTAAAAGGCACTTTCCGTGAAGGAGATATATTAGGAAGGATCGGTGGGGATGAATTCGGAGTCATTATGAAGAATATCCAGACAAAGGATATAGCAATGAAGAAAGCAGAAGAATTGCTGGCTAAAACACAAGCATACAAGATCGACGAATTGAAAGGAAATAATATCTCCATCAGTATCGGGATCAGCACAGCCCCACAAGACGGGGACTGCTACATGGATCTCTATAAACGCGCCGATCAGGCACTTTACCAGGCAAAACGAAGTGGAAAAGCAAGAGTGTGCAACTATTTCTCATGAAAATAGTCTTTTACTAATTTTACCACAGTTCCAGATAGAAGGAATAAAGCAATCAAGTTCGGAATCGCCATCAGACCGTTGAATGTTTCTGCGATACTCCAAAGCATTCCAAGGTCTACAGTAGCACCAAGGATCGCAACTAACGAATATACTAACATAAAAGGTTTAATAACCTTAGAAGAGAATAGAAACTCAATACAACGAGCTCCATATAATCCCCATCCGATAATGGTTGAAAATGCAAAGCAACATAACGCAACCGCAGTAAAGATGGAGATCCAGTTTCCATAAGTAGCAGTGAATCCACTGATCGTAAGTTCAGCACCAGCATCGGCACCAAATCCAATTGGAATTCCACTGCAGAGGATGACCAAAGCTGTCAATGTACAGATTAAGATCGTATCAGTAAATACTTCAAAGATACCAAGAAGTCCTTGCTTTACAGGCTCTTTCGTATCAGCACAGGCATGAGCGATCGAACCTGTACCAAGTCCGGCTTCATTTGAGAAGATGCCTCGTGCGACACCTTTTTTCATACTCATAAAGAAACTTCCAACAATACCACCAGTCACAGAAGCAGGATGGAAAGCTCCGTTAATGATAGAACCAAAAACAGCAGGCAGCTGATCGATATTTAAAACAACAACACCTAAGGCAAAGAAGATATAAATAAATGCCATAAAAGGTACTAATCTTTCAGCTACCTGTCCGATTCTTTTGATTCCGCCAAGTAAGATCAATGCCACAAGAATTGCAACAATGATACCAATGATCAGATTCGCAGTTCCAACAGAAGACTGACTGATTACGTGGAAATTCAACAAAGCAGAATTGATTGCTGTTGTGATCGTATTTACCTGAGTAGCATTTCCAGTTCCGAATACTGTTAAAACTCCGAAAGCAGAGAATAGTACAGCAAGAAAATGCCAGTTTTTGCTAAGACCATTCTTGATATAGTACATAGGACCACCAACATAATCCCCTTCTTGGTTACGTTCTCTGAAGTGAACTGCAAGTGTTACTTCGGAAAATTTCGTACACATTCCAAGAATAGCAGAAATCCACATCCAGAAAACAGCACCAGGACCACCGATTGCGATCGCACCGGCAACTCCGGCAATATTTCCAGTTCCGACTGTGGAAGCGAGTGCAGTACAGACTGCCTGAAATGGAGTCATAGATCCGTCGGATGCATCTTGCTTCTTAAAGACACGACCAAGCGTTTCCTTCATTGCATAAGGGAATTTACGGATCTGTAAAAATTTTGTTTTGATCGTTAACAGTAATCCGACACCAATGATGCAGATCATGGCTGGAACACCCCAGATAAAGTTGTTCACGGCACTGTTAACTGATTGTATAAGCTCTAACATAAATCAAACCTCTTTCAAATTTCTTTTATTAATTTGTATCTGTTCTTATATAATAGATATTTACTCATTAAGATCCATGTTGCCTTAAGGTGACATGGAACATGAACAGACACAAATGCAATCATATCATATTTACAGAAAAAAGTACAGAATCTAATCTTGACAGAGAATTAATAGAAATCTTCTATAGATTTATGAAAAAAATCTAACTTGTAAAATATGTAAATAAGGACTAAACTTATATTCATAATTACGTGTAGACTTGGAGGATGAAAGATGGAGAATGAAAAACCAATACTAAGAGGAGAGCTTGCATTGATGGCAGCAATCGTGATCAATAGTTTTAGTGTAGTACTGATGCTGTATTCAGGTTCTGGAATTTCGGCAATCTCAAGTGTACCTTATGCATTTTCGGAAGTATTTAAGGAGTTATCACTAGGTACATGGACATATATATTTCAGGGAGCATTAGTGTTAAGTCTGATGATCCTAAGAAGAAAGTTTGTACCATCTTATTTATTTAGCTTCGTTGCAGGATTTGCGTTTAGTGAATTATTAGATGTCAATGAATTATGGATTGGGATCCTGCCACAGACGATCTCATGCAGGATTGCGTATTTCCTGATCAGTTATTTCTTGTTAAGTATAGGAATTGCTTTAGAAAACAGATGCCAGCTTCCGATCATTCCAACGGATTTATTTCCAAGAGAATTATCAGAAATCATTGACAAACCATATGCAAGGGTTAAGATCATATTTGATGTTTTATGTCTTGCCACAACGGGGCTTTTAACATGTCTGATGCTTGGATATTTAGATGGATTAGGTATTGGAACGATCGTTGCTGCATTTACGATGGGTAAAATGGTTTCGATCACAGGCAGTTGGATCGATCAGAGAGTTACTTTTGCATCGGTCTTAAGTAAACAGACGATATAGGGAATTAAGAGAATAGAAATAAGAAAGATGATAAAATAAGATAGAACGGGTGATATTTTTGAAACAATATATTTTGAATGATTATATTACAGACGATGCCAGAATGGTAAATCCAATGATGGAAATTAATGGTTTTAAAGTAAGACCAGGATTTTTTGATTTAAATGGAGCATCAGAATTTTCATGTGGGGTGAATTTTACAGTGCATACAAGCAATGGAACATCATGTGATCTGCTATTATTTCATCCAGGAGAAGAAGAACCATATGCAATCATTCCATTTCCAGAATCATATAAGATCGGAGATGTCTATTCTATGATCGTTTATGATCTGAAATCTGAAGATTTTGAATATGCTTATCGTGTGGATGGACCATATGATGAACAAAAAGGATTATTGTTTGATAAAACAAAAATTTTGTTGGATCCATATGCTCAGGCTGTTGCAGGACAGGAAGTCTGGGGACATAAAAGAACCAGAACGTATCATGCAAGAGTTGTAAGAGATAGTTTTGACTGGGGTGTACAGCCACAGTCAACCAGAGAGATGAGTGATCTGATCATTTATGAGTTACATGTCAGAGGATTTACAAATCATTCATCCTCAGGAGTCAAACATCCAGGAACTTTTGCAGGATTAAAAGAAAAGATCCCATATTTAAAAGAATTAGGGATCAATGCGGTAGAATTGATGCCGATCTTTGAATTTGACGAGATGATCAACGCAAGAGAAGTGGATGGGAAACAACTTGTTGAATATTGGGGATATAATACGGTTGGATTTTTTTCACCAAATGCCAGTTATACAGCTGCTGAGGAAGTCAATAATGAAGGACAGGAATTAAAAGAATTGATCCGTGAACTTCATGAAAATGGAATCGAAGTTATTCTGGATGTTGTATTTAATCACACTGCGGAAGGAAATGAAAATGGACCATTCTTCAGTTTTAAGGGATTTGACAACAACATCTACTATTTATTAACTCCAGAAGGTAATTATTATAATTTTAGTGGATGTGGGAATTCTCTAAATTGCAACCATCCAGTAGTACAGCAGATGATCCTTGAATGTTTAAGACATTGGACGGTTCATTATCGTGTAGATGGATTCCGATTTGATCTTGCAAGCATTCTTGGACGAGATGAAGATGGAATGCCAATGAATAATCCACCATTACTAAAAAGTTTAGCCTATGATCCACTTCTAAGGAATGTAAAACTGATCGCAGAAGCATGGGATGCAGGTGGATTATATCAGGTAGGAAACTTTCCAGCCAGCAAACGATGGGCAGAATGGAACGGACAGTACCGTGATACGATGCGAGGCTATCTAAAAGGTGATTTCTGGGAAGCTAACAGTGCTGCATGGAGAATTTGTGGTTCAGGTGACTTGTATGGCGGATATTACTCTGATGGAAACAGTAATTACGCTGGATACAATTCCTGTATCAACTTCCTCACATGTCACGATGGATTTACAATGTATGATCTTTATTCTTACAATAATAAACATAATGAGGCAAATGGTTGGAACAATACCGATGGGGCAAATGACAATCGAAGCTGGAATTGTGGTATGGAAGGAGATACAAAAGATCCGGAAGTACTCAAATTACGTTACCGCATGATCAGAAATGCTTGTGCTATCTTAATGTGCAGCCGTGGAACGCCAATGTTCTTCTCAGGCGATGAATTCGGAAATACGAAGTTTGGAAATAATAACAGCTACTGTCAGGATAATGAAATCTCATGGATTGATTGGAGCTTATTAGAGAAGAATAAAGATTTATTTGAATTCTTTAAATTTATGATCGATTACCGAAAAAAACATCCAGTTATCCGCAAGAAACTGGACAATGCAGTTTGCGGAATGGAAGCAATGCATGCACACGATGTTAATGCAGAACTTATGGAAGTACCACAAAATGCAAAAACACTGGCAGTAAGCTTTGCAGGATATGACCGTAAAAAAGGAAAAGACGATCTTGTATATGTAGCAGTCAATGCTTATTGGGAAGAAGTAAAGATCACACTTCCAAACCTTACAAATCATGGAGCATGGTACTTAAGTGTGGATACTTATGGAGATGAGAAAGGAAAGTACTTCTATCAAGAAGGAGAAGAGATTCGCATTGATCGTGAATATGTGATGAAACCTCGGTCTATTGTGGTGTTTACTGGACGAGAAATTTTAAGATAAATTTTAATTTTAAATTTGTAGTTGGCTAACTGTAGATTTTGAGTATATGATAAAAACTAAAGAAGCAACCGAAAGCGCAGCGGTGGAATTTTGCTCACATTTTGAACAAATCGCTGATCCGCCCAATTTCCTACGAAAACTCGCGTTGAAAGTTACTGAACCCAGTAGTCTTTGACGCTCAGACATTCGTCTAATTGGGCTGCGAATTTGTTCAAAATATGGCAAAATTCCAATGCTGCGCTTTCGGTTGCTTCTTTAGTTTTTATCATATACCAGAAGTCTAAAGTGTGGACAATTATAAGATTGGAAAACTTATGTAGGTGTGTATGTTGAATGTTATTGTTTTCAATTTATGTAGTGGCAGACAGATATTATTATTGTCAATACAGTAAAACATACATTCTCTATGTGGAGGTTTGAATAGTGTTCTGTTGTATGGGATATAAATAAAAGAAAAAGAAAGATCATGAATAAGCAAAAGTGGCAACATGAGCACTTTTTGAATGCGTTTTTTACAAATTCGCAGCGTCCTGTGGTCGATTGTTTGAACGTAGCTGCGGGCATTTTGGCTCGCAGCCAGTGAGTTATCGAAGGAACAGGCGCGGACCAGCGATTTGTAAAAAACGCTTTCAAAAATGCGGAGTGCCACTTTGCTTATTCATGATCTTTCTTTTTCTTTTATTTATATTCCATACAACAAAATACTACTTACAAATCTTTCCCAGTAAGCATCTCATAAGCCTGGAAATATTTATCAATTGTCTTATCAACAATGTCCTGAGGCAGTTTCCAGTCATGTTCGTTGCTCTTTAACCAGTCGCGGGCGAACTGCTTGTCGAAGGATGGCTGTCCATGACCTGGTTCGTATTCGTCTGCTGGCCAGAAACGAGAGCTGTCTGGTGTTAACATTTCATCTCCGATGACAATGTTACCGTCTTCGTCAAGACCAAATTCAAATTTTGTATCTGCGATGATGATTCCGTGTTCTAATGCATAATCAGCACATTTCTTATAAAGCGCGATCGTCTTATCGCGTAACTGTTCAGCGTATTCTTGTCCTTTACCTGGGAATTCTTTCTCAAGAAATTCAATACTTCTTTCAAAAGAAATGTTCTCATCATGATCACCAATCTCTGCTTTTGTAGATGGTGTGTAGATTGGTTCAGGAAGTTTATCAGATTCTTTTAATCCTTCAGGAAGTTTGATTCCGCAGACTGTACCATTCTCCTGATAGCTTACCCAACCGCTTCCTGTGATATATCCACGAACGATACATTCGATTGGAAGCATAGTAAGTTTCTTACACATCATGCTGTTTCCATCATATTTTTCCTGCTGGAAGAATTCAGGCATATCTTTGACATCAACAGAGATCATATGGTTAGGAACGATGTCTTTTGTAAGGTCAAACCAGAATTTGGACATCTGTGTTAAAACAGTTCCTTTCTTTGTGACATCATTCTTTAAGATGACATCAAAGCAGCTGATACGGTCAGTTGCAACCATGATCAGGCTGTCACCATTGTCATAAATCTCACGAACTTTACCTTCTTTGATCGGTTTCATTTCTTTCATTATTCATACCTCGCTGATAAATTGTATCAATGTTTCTCAAATTTTCACTCGTTGTTTACTAATATAACATCAATTGTTGAAAAAATAAAGTCTGGATTGGCGATTTCAGTATTTGTAATATATTTTGCCCTCGGTTCGTAAATCATATATAATGGTATGAGTGTCAAGAAGTATAATTTAAATGGAGGAAACTGATCGTTATTATGAAATTTTATTATGCACCAATGGAAAGTATCACGATTTACTTATACCGAAACATTTACGAACAACTATTTGGAGAAATTGATAAATACTACACACCATTTATCATGCCAAATGGAAAAAGAACATTCAAAACAAGAGAATTTCAGGATGTATTGCCGGAACATAATGAAGGATTACATATCGTACCACAGATTTTAACGAAAAGTTCTGAAGATTTTATCAGAACAGCAAAAGAATTAAAAGAACTGGGATACGATGAAGTCAATTTAAATCTTGGCTGCCCGTCAAGAACCGTTGTAGCCAAACAAAAAGGCTCAGGATTCCTGCGAGAACCAGAAGTATTAGATGATTTCCTTACAGAGATCTTCGAAGCATTAGATATGAAGATCTCGATTAAAACAAGAATCGGATTAAGAGACACAGAAGAATTCGAAGAAATCTTAAGCATCTACAACCGCCATCCAGTCTATGAACTAACGATCCATCCAAGACTACAGCAGGAATTCTATAAAGGAAAACCACACATTGATGTCTTTGAATATGCAGTAAACCACAGTGAGAATCCACTCTGCTACAATGGAGACATTGTTACAAAAGAAGACTACGACAACATCACAACAAGATTTCCAGATGTAGATGCAGTGATGATCGGAAGAGGTCTGTTAAGAAATCCAGCCCTTGTACGAGAAATCAAATATGGACAGAAACTGACCAAAAGAGAACTACTGAAAATGCATGATACACTTTATGAAGCATATCAGGGTTACCTAAGTGGCGATAAAAATGTTCTCTATAAGATGAAAGAATTCTGGAACAATGCAGCGGTCATGTTTACAAACCACGAAAAATACGCAAAGAAGATCCGTAAAGTTCAGACGTTAAAGAATTACGAACAGGCAGTGAATACGTTATTTAATGATCAGGAACTGATCAAATAAAAATAAAAATCTAAATATACATATAGAAAGCCTATTGACAACACAAGCCCCAATATAATATAATCACTCAATAGGCAAAGACGGAGAAAAGTACCATAAATTATCGTTCCCAGTGAGTAGGCGATAGTGAGAATCCTGCAAAGTGAATTTATGCGAAGAACACTCCCGAGCATCAATCTGAACGCAGAACATGAATAGAACAAGATTCAAACCCTGTCAGTAGGTGCGACGTAAGCTGGGCGTTAACCGGCACACAAGAGAGACTGCAAGACAGTAAATCAGGTGGTACCGCGGACTAGAGATATACAGTTCGTCCTGAAGTAACAATTTCAGGACGGGCTTTTTTTGTACCTGATTTTAAGGTGACAGGGAACTAAGAAAACCGCCTGAACGCAAGATAGAGAATACAAGAAAAAGGAGAAAAGAAAATGTCAGACATGTACCGTACCAGAACCATGGACCAGATTTCTGAAGGTGACATCGGAGCACAATTAAAGATCGCCGGATGGGTAGAGAATATCCGTGACCACGGTGGAGTATCATTTATCGATTTACGCGATATGTATGGAGTGATGCAGGTCGTATTAAGAGATACAAGTTTATTAGATCATGTAAGAAAAGAAGAATGTTTATCTGTAGAAGGTGTGATCCAGCACAGAGACGAAGAAACATTTAACCCTAAGATTCCTACAGGAACGATTGAATTAGAAGCACACAAGATCGATATCTTAGGAAAAGTATACAGAGATCTTCCATTCGAGATCGCAACAAGTAAAGAAATCCGTGAAGATGTTCGTTTAAAATATCGTTACCTTGATATGAGAAACAGAAAGGTAAAAGATAACATTTTATTCCGTTCCAAAGTCATCCGTTTCTTAAGAGAAAAGATGGAAGACATGGGATTCGTAGAAGTTCAGACACCGATCCTTTGTGCATCATCACCAGAAGGAGCTCGTGACTACGTAGTACCTTCAAGAAAATACAAAGGTAAATTTTACGCATTACCACAGGCACCACAGCAGTATAAACAGTTACTGATGGTATCTGGAATCGACAAATACTATCAGATCGCACCATGCTTCAGAGATGAAGATGCTCGTGCAGACCGTTCTCCAGGAGAATTCTATCAGTTAGACTTCGAGATGGCATTTGCAACACAGGAAGATGTCTTCAAGATCGGAGAAGAAGTATTAACAGAGACATTTAAGAAATTTGCACCAGAAGGAAGTGTGATCACAGAAGCACCATACCCAATCTTCAGCTACAAAGAAGCAATGCTGCAGTTTGGTAGTGACAAACCAGACCTTCGTAACCCATTAAGAATCATCGATGTGACAGATTTCTTCCAGAGATGTACATTCAAACCATTCCATGGACAGACAGTACGTGCGATCAATGTTCATGCAAAACTTTCCAAAGGACAGCATGAAAAACTGTTAAAATTCGCACAGTCAATCGGTATGGGTGGACTTGGATACTTAGAAGTCAAAGAAGAACTGAAATACAAAGGACCGATCGATAAATTTATTCCAGATGATATGAAGATGGAATTAGCTGAAATGGCTGGATTACAGGAAGGAGATACGATCTTCTTCATCGCAGCACCAGAAAAAGCTGCTTGCATCTATGCAGGACAGATCCGTAACGAATTAGGAAGCAGATTAGACCTGTTAGAAAAAGACGCATACCGTTTCTGCTACATCAATGATTTCCCAATGTATGAAATCGATGAAGAAACGGGTAAATTAGGATTTACACATAACCCATTCTCTATGCCACAGGGTGGATTAGAAGCATTAAATGAAAAAGATCCATTAGATATCTTAGCATACCAGTATGATATCGTATGTAACGGAGTAGAATTATCATCCGGAGCCGTACGTAACCACGACATGGAGATCATGGAAAAAGCGTTCGATATCGCAGGATATGACAAAGAAACATTAAAAGACAAATTCGGAGCATTATACAATGCATTCCAGTTCGGTGCACCACCACATGCAGGAATGGCACCAGGAGTAGACCGTATGATCATGTTACTTCGCAACGAAGAAAACATCCGAGAGATCATCGCTTTCCCAATGAGCGGAACAGCACAGGATCTGATGTGCGGAGCACCAAACGAAATTACAGAACAGCAGCTTCGTGAAGTGCATATTAAGGTTAGAGATTAATTAGAGATCATAAGATTAAACAAAAAGACAGGAAACAGACCAAAGAAGGTCAGCTTTCTGTCTTTTTGTTTACCAGAAAAATTTTACATGCTACAATAATAAAAAACAGACATCAAAGGAGGACACCAACATGAAGATCAAAAATGCAACAATCAAAGATTTCGACACAGCCTATGAATACATCAAAAAACTCTGGGACTACAACACCTACGACTATGAAACAACCAAAGAAGTCTATGAAAAAGTACTACAAGACGAAAACAGTTTTGCATTTTTGGCAATAGAAGATGATGGAACTTTTCATGGATTCTGCCATGGAGATTATTTTCAGACCTTCTGGATGTCAGGGCTTACCTGCTATGTATCAAGTTTGATCACAAACGAAGAAGACCGAGGTAAAGGATATGGTGTAAAATTATTAGATCATGCAAAGAAATTGGCAAAAGAACGAGGATGTAAAGCAATCACTTTAGACTCCGGACTGCCAAGAGTACAAGCTCACGGATTTTATGAACATTACGGATTCGAGAAAAGCTGCTATGGATTTGAATTAGCACTGTAGAAGAAAGGAAAAATAATGAAAATATTAGTTAGTGCCTGTTTATTAGGAATCGACTGCAAATACAACGCAAAAAACAATAAAAATGAACAGGTCCTAAAGTTACTAAAAGACAACGATTTGGTCCCAGTCTGTCCAGAGATCATGGGAGGACTGCCAACACCAAGAATTCCGGCAGAAATACATCAAAACAAAGTTATCGCAAAAGATGGCAAAGATGTTACAAAACAATACCAAAAAGGTGCCGAAGAGACACTAAAAATTGCAAAGTTATATAACTGTCACACAGCGATCCTAAAAGAAAAAAGTCCATCTTGTGGCTGTGGCAAAGTCTATGATGGAACATTTACAGGCACACTGATCAATGGGGACGGAATCACAGCTAGATTATTAAAAGAACATGGAATCAAAATCACAGGGGAAACAACCTTAGATATCACAGAATAAAACAGTGAACAGTAAAATGAGGGTCCAAATATGAACAACAAACAAAAACTATTAACCGCAACAGCGATCACAGGAACTATTGTTAGTGCATCTGCATTTACTGTCTTCGATTATGCGATCTGTCGAAGAAAAAAACAGCCAGATGTCCGTAAAAAAGAAAAATGGAAACCATATCTTGATTACGTTTTAAAAGAACAAGAATGGCTAAAAGAACACCAAGAACAAGAATTAAAAGAAATCAGATCAAAAGACGGACTAACACTACGGGCAGCCTACATCCCAAGAGAAAATGCCAAAGGAACTATTATCTGCATGCACGGTTACCATTCAACAAATGATATCGAATTCGTACCGGAAGTCCGATTTCTATGGAATCTTGGATACAGCATTCTTCTTCCATGGCAGAGAAGCCACGGAAAAAGCGAAGGACGCTATATTACTTATGGAGTGAAAGAACGCCATGATCTCAAACGATGGATTTTGTATACCAATCGGCATCTGGCAGCCAAGAACAAAGATATTTTTCTATGTGGAATTTCTATGGGGTGTGCTACAACCTTAATGGCAGCAGGTCTGGACCTTCCAGACAATGTAAAAGGAATTATTGCTGACTGCGGATTCACTTCTCCATGGGATATCATCAAACACGTAGCCAAAGAAAGATTTCATCTTCCACCATTTCCATTAATGTACATGGTAGATTTGATCAGTGAAGTAGTAGCAGGATTTGGATTGAAAGAAGTCAGCATCCCAGAAATCATGAAACGAAACAAGATTCCAGTGTTGTTTATCCATGGAGATGCAGACGATTACGTTCCGATGTGGATGACGATCAAAAATTATGAAGCCTGTGCAGCAAAGAAAGAACTCTATATTGTTTCAGGAGCAGGACACGCACTAGCATTTTCAAAAGATATGGAAGAGGGAAAACGAAGAATCAAAAATTTCATAAATAAATATAAGACGATCTAAAATAAGAAGAACCATTCCGTATAAATGATGTTACAGAATGGTTCTTGTATTATAAATTTCCTAAAAAAACCTATTTTAAGATCATAAGATAACTTTCCGGCCGCTGTGTGATCTTGATTTCTTTCAGAATTCTAAAATTGGATTTTACAGCGAACTGTTTTACATATTCACGGTTTCTTGTATACATAATGATTGTTCCTTCAGGTCCAAGAACTCTTTTGGCAAATGGAAAGAACTTCTCATAAACCTCACGAATCTCCGCTTCTGTCTTCTGGCCAGTCGCATAAGGCATCTCCGTAAAGATTTCATCAAAAGGATAGTCATGGGTAAATGTAAAACAATCCTTATTGATATAATGAACGATCTGGTCTGCAAGATTTGTGTTATAGATCGCTTTCTCAATGGCTTCTGGAGAATGATCGATACCATAAGAAGTATTCCCTTTTACAACCTTCTGACGCTCGATCAGCATCGTACCAACCCCACAGAAAGGATCAAGAATCTGCGCATCTGGGATCATGTAATCTTTGGCAAGTTCCACAAGTAAAGCAGCGTTGACTGGTTTGATACTTGTTGGAATGAACTCCTCGCGGTAACTAAAACGACGATCAACGATCGTATTTAATTTCACTAATAAATAATAATCCCCAGATTTACCTTCGATCATACGGATCTCAAATTCATAATGAGACGTAGAATTTCTTAATTTATGTGCTGTCAGCTCTTCTAATTTCGAAGCAACTTTCTTCGCAAATTTGGAACGTTCAGAAAGTGCCATACGGCTTTTCACTCCGATTCGGAAATAAAAAGGGAAATCCCCTTCATGAGTATTTTCTAATAATGCCATTAAATTTGAACCAGCGATCACGGATGCAGCAACATCAGCATCAGGTTTACATGAAACCATGCCTGGAATTTGAAATAACAATTCATTGTATGTGCGGATTGGTAATAAACGATTCAGATGATTTGTCTTTACACGCACGCCCATTTTTGAAGAAGCAGCTGAAGATTCTTCCATCAAGGCAGCAGTAATTTCCGGGTGTAATGGGTTAGTGCGGAAAATACAATGAAATGTCTGGCGGCCGCCTAAAAATCTATGTTTCTTAAATGGTTCGATCGTATTGATCAGTTCAGAAAGTGCATGAAGTTCATGTTCTACATGCTTTTTCTCATCGTCAGAAGCTTCATAAAGAGATAATTCTTCATAACGTTTTCGGAAAACATCCACATAAGGAGCCGCATTTAAAGATTTTAAAGCAGTTAAATAAGCCTCTTTTACAAAACGTGTATCTTCTGTCTGATAAGCATGAAATACAGCATCACTTTCAGAAATAAGTGCCAGATCACCGATCAAAAGAGCAGCATTTTTTCTTGTTTTTGCATCTTCATTTTCTAAAAATACGGATAAGTCTAGATCACCATCATGGATCCAAGACAACAAAAGTTCTCTTTTAGAAGAATCCTTGATCTCCTGACGCAGGGAACTTAAAGACTGACGTACTTCGATATTTTGATTTAATCTTTTACATAAACGATTGATCATATATACATTCCTTTTCTAAATAATGTGTATAAGGAAAAGTCCTTAAAAACTATAAAAACAGTATACCTTATTGAAATAATTTTTGCAAAAAAAGTGAAAATCATGCTATAATAATACGTAACTAAGAGAATAATAGGTAAGGAAGTATATGAAACATATAACGATCAAGAGAGCAGAGCAGGCAGATGTCGATGCGATCATGCAATTGATGCAAGAAGCAGTGGATACTGTGAAGGTTTCCGATTGGTTTCTGCCAGATAACAGACAATATATAGAAGAACACATAAGCGACCGGGGATTTACATTGAAGGCTTTATCAAGTAACAATGAGATCTTGGGCTTTTTTATTGTCGATCTTCCGGGAGAGTCAAAACATAATCTTGGATATGATCTGAATTATGACGATCATAAGATACACAAAGTTGCACATATGGACTACGCAGTTGTGACAAGTAAAGCAAGAGGTTTGGGGCTTCAGAGAAGATTTTTCAAAGAGGCAGAGAAACAATTAGAAGACACGATATATGAATACTTCCTTGGAACCGTTCATCCGGATAATATCTACAGCCGGACAAACTTTGTCAAAGAGGGTTACAGGGAAGCAAGACAAATGTCAAAATATGGTGGTATGCAACGTATCATCATGGAAAAGGAGAAATGACTATGAGTGATCAGTATGATGTTATTATGATCGGAGCAGGACCTTCTGCTATATTTTGTGCTTATGAATTAAAGAGAAATAAGCCAGATATGAAAGTTCTTATGATCGAAAAGGGACGAAGGATCGAAAGAAGAGCCTGTCCAAAACGAAATACAAAGGTATGTGTTGGATGTAAACCATGCTCTATCACAACAGGATTTGCCGGAGCTGGAGCATTTTCTGACGGTAAATTATCTTTATCTCCAGATGTAGGAGGGAACCTTCCAGAGATATTAGGATATGACAGAACGATCGAATTATTAAAAGAATCCGATGACATTTATTTAAAATTCGGAGCTGATGAGAAAGTATACGGAATTGATGAAGCGGAAGAGATTGCAAGCATCCGTAAGAAAGCAATTCAGGCAAACTTGAAGCTGATCGAATGTCCGATCAGACATTTGGGAACAGAAGAAGGGTACAAGATTTACTCAAGACTTCAGGAACATTTATTAAATGAAGGTGTTGATATGATCTTTGATACCATGGTCAAAGATATCATCATTGAAGATGGGGTCGCAAAGGGTGTTGTCACAGACAAAGGTGAGACATATACAGCCGATGAGATCGTAGCAGCCGTAGGACGAGAAGGATCTGAATGGCTAAGCGGAATCTGCAGAAAATACGACATTGAAACACAGGTAGGAACCGTTGATGTCGGAGTCCGTGTAGAAGTTCGAGACGAGATCATGGAAGAATTAAATAAGAGTCTTTATGAAGCAAAACTTGTTTATTACACGCCAACATTCGATGATAAAGTCCGCGTATTCTGCAGCAATCCATCGGGGGAAGTAGCAACAGAATATTATGAAAATGGTCTGGCAGTGGTAAATGGTCATGCATACAAAGCAGACGAATACAAGACAAACAACACAAACTTTGCATTATTAGTATCTAAGAACTTTACAAAACCATTTAAAGAGCCGATTCAATATGGAAAACATATCGCACAGTTAAGCAACATGCTTTGTGATGGCAAGATCTTAGTACAGAGATTTGGAGATTTTGTGAGAGGAAGAAGAACAACCGAAGAACGTCTGGTTCGAAACAATATTACACCTACTTTAAAAGATGCTGTTCCAGGAGATCTTTCACTTGTATTCCCATATCGAATCATGAAAGACATCGAAGAGATGATCTATGCATTAGATGAAGTAACACCAGGTATGGCAAGTGATGAGACACTTCTTTACGGTGTAGAAGTGAAATTCTATTCTAATAAGATCTTAACAAACAAAGACTTTGAAACAAATATCAAAGGACTTCGTGCAATCGGTGACGGAGCTTCTGTAACAAGAGGATTACAGCAGGCATCTGCGAATGGATTAAGCGTTGCTAAGAGTATCTTAAATAAATAAAATATCAAATAAAAATATTAAAACAAAAATCCCTGACAGGTTTCTAAACCATTAGGGATTTTTCTGTTTGAGAATCCTGCAAAGAATGATTCTTCCTTATAAAAAAATTATTTTTTGAATTTAGGATGTTTTTCATAGAAAGCTTTGTTCGCCTGCTCTCTTGTTTTTTCATCATTTCTTGGATGATTTAATTCAATTCCATCAAGCATATGTTCTTCGATCATCATCTCCATCACATTGTCAGCTTTATACTGCCCAGGATGTGCAAGCACGACAACGCCTCCGCAGGAATGAAGAAGATCCGTGACCGTTTTTGCATCCATATAGCGGTATGGAAATTTATGAGGGCCGCCAGCACGGAATAATTCGTTATGTAATTGACCGATCGGAGTTCCAGTATATCCCATCATGGAAAGAACCTGCATGAACACCAAGTTCTTTCCCAAGTTTTACAGCTTCCGGAATGGAATGTGTTGATTCGTGGTCAGAGATTGCAATATAATCAAGGCCGATACGTTTCGCATAAGGAATGATCTGGTCAACACGCATAGCACCATCAGATAAAACTGTGTGACAATGTAAGTCTGCTTTCATATAAAAATACCTCCAAAATATTTATTCCATTTTCTTTAAGATCGTTAAAATATTAGATAATGACTGATGAAATAATTCCTGATCTTCTTTTGACAGTGATTCAAAACGTTTGGAAAGGTATTCTTTGACAAGTGCTTTTTCCTGAAGGATCAGCTGGTTTCCTTTCTCTGTGAGTTTTACATAAACCATTTTTCTGTTTTCATCACTTCTAAAACGTGTGACATACTCATCCTTCACAAGTGGAGAAACGGCTCTTGTAGCCTGTTCCTTAGATGATGCCAGATAAGAAGATAACTGTGACATATTCAATGAACGACCTCCAGACAGTGCAAATAAGATAAGAATCTGTGTTTTGGTAAGATCCATGGAAGGTATGTCGATCGTGTTTAAAAGAAATTTCTGACAGATTGGAAAAATTTCAAAAAGTGCAGAAACATCATTCAATGTAAATCCCTCTCTTTCGATGTTTTTCTAACTAAAAGTATACCACTTTATGAATAAAAATCAATAATCAACAAAAATCAATATTTGACAAAAGTCAAATAAAAAGATAAAATAGGAGAAACACTATAAAATGACCTTGATCAAAGGAGGTAACCTATGAGTGAAACAACAACACAGATGCAGGATTTTCTGACACGCCAGGCGAAAGTCTGCCATGATAATTGTGAGATAGAGAAAGATCTGTACAAAGAGCTGGGAGTGAAACGAGGACTCAGAGATGTCGATGGAGTCGGCGTTCTTGCAGGTCTTACGAATATATCCTGTATTCAATCCAGTGAGATGATCAATGGAGAGAAAGTACCTTGTGAAGGAAAGTTATTTTATAGAGGATATAATATATATGAATTAGTCGATGGATTTATGAAGAGAGGCGAATTTGGATTTGAAGAAATCACCTATCTTTTACTATTTGGAAAACTGCCGGATGAAAAACAATTGAAAGAATTCAGAGAAATTTTGGCACAGAGTATGACACTTCCAAAGAATTTCACAAGAGATGTTATTTTAAAGGCACCATCGAAAGACATTATGAACACGTTGACAAAGAGCATTTTAACACTGGCATCGTATGATGATAAAGCATCTGATATTTCTATGGAAAATGTATTAAGACAATGTCTGATGTTGATCAGTGTTTTGCCGATGATGGCAGTTTATGGATATCATGGTTACAATCATTACGTCAATGATGACAGCCTGTACATCCATCGTCCAGATCCAAACTGTTCCATGGCAGAAAATATTTTAAGAATGCTGCGTCCAGACAAATCTTATACAGAATTGGAAGCCAGAGTGTTAGATATTGCACTCGTTCTTCATATGGAACATGGAGGAGGAAATAACTCAACATTTACAACCCATGTCGTGACATCTTCAGGATCAGATACATATTCAGTGATCGCAGCAGCACTTTCATCATTGAAAGGTCCCAAACATGGAGGAGCGAATATCAAAGTTGTTGAGATGATGCAGGATTTAAGAAAAAATGTGGATGATATCAGTGATGAAAGTCAGGTAGAAGAATACTTAAGAAAACTGCTGCACAAAGAAGCATTTGACCAAAAAGGACTGATCTATGGAATGGGGCATGCAGTATATAGTATTTCAGATCCAAGAGCGCAGATTTTCAAAGCTTTTGTAAAGAAACTGGCCCTTGCAAAAGAAAGAGAAAAAGATTTCGAACTCTATTCTATGATTGAAACATTGGCACCAAAAGTAATCGCAGATGAACGAAAAATCTACAAAGGGGTCAGTGCAAATGTCGATTTCTACAGTGGATTTGTGTATAGTATGTTAGATATCCCATTGGAATTGTTCACACCGATCTTTGCGATGGCAAGAATCGTTGGATGGAGTGCCCATCGTTTGGAAGAATTAACAAATGTGGATAAGATCATTCGTCCTGCGTATCAGAGTGTACAAGATGAGAAAGAATATATTGAGATGGAAGATCGATAAAAAAGAGGGATTCCCTCTTTTTTTATGCAAAAATATAAGCTTATAAAATGAGGAAAACCGGAGACGAGGAGGGTCTCCGGTATTATGAAAAAGTATGAAAAAAAGTTTTAGCTAAGTAAGTTTGTTTGTTACTTGCTATGGTTTTAGTATACTCAGTAAATGTGAAAGAATTGTGTCTAAAAAATGATGAATTTATGTTTTTTGGTCATATTTTGAGAAATTCAGTGATTCCATATGCAACTCCGTCCTTGTCATGATGTTTTGTGATAAAGGTCGCAGCATCCTTACATTTTGAAGAAGCATTTTCCATGGCAATTCCGATACCAGCTTCTTTTAACAGATCAATGTCATTATCACCATCACCAAAGGCAGCGGTTTCTTCAGGTTTTAGATTCAAATATTCCCGAATAAAACGAAGTCCGGAATGTTTTCCGGCATCTTTATGAGAAATCTCGATCAGCTGCGAAACAGAAGAAGTAATATAGATCTCATCACAATTATATTTAAGTTCATTCCAAATGAGCTGCTTTTGCTGCTCGCCAGAGACAACAATATCCATACTGTCAATATGATCAATATGTTCTCGAATAAAAGAAATAATATCATCAATAGGAATTCTTGTAGATTGGATGTAAGGAATTGCTTGTGGAGTTGTACCATAGGAAACAGGATCTTCCACATAAGCTTTCAGGGCATAAGCTTTGCCATCAATAAAAACTTCAAGGGCAGTCTCATGCTGTTTAGCAATCTGAATTATACATTCAACGGAAGCAGGTGTCATCTTATATTCATGAAGACAGGTGCTTGTAGGAATATGGTAAATGGCAGCACCATTAGAAGTAATTGCATATTCAATTCCAGGCACAGCAAGAACATCTTTAGGCAGCGTATCAAAAGAACGTCCACTTGCGATCACAATGTGAACACCATTTTCAATTGCATGACATAAAGCATTATAATTTCCGTCAGAAAGCCGTCCACTTGCATTTAATGTTGTACGGTCAAGATCAAGTGCAATACATTTTATATTCATAAGAAACCTCCAGATTTCGCATTTGTTATACATAGTCGATATTGTGTAATATATTTTACACATATGAAAATATTGTATCTTTTCTTTGAAACAATTACAATATACGAAAGGAGGAAAAATAAAAATGGGAATGACAACATTATGCTATATAGAAAAAGATAACAAATATCTGATGCTGCATCGCATCAAGAAAGAACATGATATCAATAAAGATAAATGGATCGGAGTCGGTGGTCATTTTGAACATGGAGAAAGCCCGGAAGACTGCATGTTTCGTGAAGTTATGGAGGAAACAGGACTAACCCCATTGTCATATAGATTTTGTGGGATCGTCACATTTTTGTCCGATATGGGAACTGAAAAAGAAGCATGGGAATATATGTGTTTATACCATATCGAAGAATTCAAAGGCGAGATCAAAGAATGTGATGAAGGAGTACTAGAATGGGTAGACAAAGAAAAAATATTAGACCTTGATCTGTGGGAAGGTGACAGGTTATTTTTACGCTATATGCAAGAAAGAAGATCATTTTTTTCGTTGAAATTGGTATATGAAGAAGGAAATCTGGTGCAAGCAGTCGTAGATGGAAAAGACTTGGAATTTTTTGATATCTTAGATGAAAATGGAAACAAAACAGGAAAGATCAAAGAGAGATCTTTGGTCCATGAAGATGGAGATATCCATGGAACTGTGCATATCTGGATCAGAAGAAAAACAGAAAAAGGATATGACTTGTTGTTACAAAAACGAAGCAAAGAAAAAGACTCCTTTCCAGGCTGCTACGACATCTCATCCGCAGGACACATCAGTGCAGGTGATGAGCCATTAGAAACCGCATTAAGAGAACTAGAAGAAGAACTAGGGATCAAAGCAGAACCAGAACAACTTAAAAAAGTATGTATGCATGAAGGAAGCATGAATGGAAACTTCTATGGAAGAGAATTTAAGAATCATGAGATCAGCACGGTTTATATGTATGAAGAAACAGTGGATATTACAAAACTTAAACTACAGAAAGAAGAAGTCGAAGAGGTTATGTGGATGGATCAAGAAGAACTGATTCAGAAAGTGAGAGATGGTGGGATTCCAAATTGTATATACTTGGATGAAGTAGAGAAGTTTTAAGTTGTAGTTGGCCAACTGTAGATTTTGAGTATATGATAAAAAATAAAGAAGCAACCGACAGCGCAGCGGTGGAATTTTGCTCATATTTTGAACAAATCGCTGATCCGCCCAATTTCCTACGAAAACTCGCTCTGAAGTTTTGTTCAGGTTAATAGACTTTGAAGCTCAGACATTCGTCCAATTGGGCTGCGAATTTATTCAAAATATGGCAAAATTCCAATGCTGCGCTGTCGGTTGCTTCTTTATTTTTTATCATATACCAGAAGTCTAAAGTGTGGACAATTACAAGATTAAAAAACTTAAGCTGATGGATGTATGTTAAACATTATCGTTTTTTATTTTGACAGTGGCAGACAGATACTATTATTGCCAATACAGTAAAACATACACACTGTGTAGTGGTTTGAATAGTGTTTTGTTGTATGAGTCAGAAAGAAGATAAGAAGAACTATTTATAAGGATCCAAGGTGACAACATGAGCACTTTTTGAATGCGTTTTTTACAAATTCGCAGCGCCCTGTGGTTGATTGTCTGACCGTAGCTGCGGGCATTTTGGCTCGCAGCGAGGGAGTTATCAAAGGAACAGGCGCGGATCGGCGATTTGTAAAAAACGCTTTCAAAAATGTGGAGTGTCACCTTGGATCCTTATAAATAGTTCTTCTTATCTTCTTTCTGACTCATACATGACCAACACTACCACTTCAAATCAGGATTGTATAAAAACGAATAATCTATAGAATTCTTACTAAATTATGCTATAATATACAAGATTAATCAAACAGTTTCAAAATGAAAGAGGGAGTATCAAATGAAAAGGTTATTATTAGTTTTAATGCTGATTCTGGGAGCAGTAATGATCACAAGCCGTCCGGTGGCGACTTATGCATATACAGATGAAGAAAAGCAGCAGGCGAAATCATGGCTGTCTTCGCATGGTTATCCACCAACAAGAGCAGGGGCAGAACAGGCATATCAGGATTATATGGATGGAAAGATTGATGTTCCAGAAGCAGATGCATATATGGGAAAGAACCAGAAAAATGACATAGAAGAAAAGAAAAATTCAACGGTGAAGACAGAAACAAAAAAAGATAAACAATTTAAAACTACCAATAAAAATAGTATAACAAAACAAGAAAATTCATCTACAGAACAGACAAACAACAGTACAACATCTGCAAAAGAATCAACAACACAAGGAACAACAGAAACAACAACGACCAAAGTGACAACAGAAACAAAAGAACAGAAACAACAAAAAGAAGAAAAAAAGAAAAAAGAGCAGAAAGAAACAAAGAAAAAACACACAACAGGGATTGCGATCGGAGCAGCTGCAGTTGTGATTTTTGCTTTACTTGTAGTATTTATGCGAAAGAGAATGTAAAAAATGCTATGCTGAAGTGATAGAAAATTCACTTGACACAACAGTTAGCGAGTGCTATTCTATAAATAAATTACATAACGTCTTCAGGGCAGGGTGCAAGTCCCTACCGGCGGTTATAGCCCGCGAGCCTTATATGGCATGACTTGGTGAGATTCCAAGGCCGACAGTACAGTCTGGATGGAAGAAGATTTAAGAAGTGATATTGATCATCATGTCCTGGGATTTTTATAATTCCAGGATTTTTTTATTTCAAAAAGAAATATCAAGATATCAAAAAGGAGTTCCTGAAGAATTAGAACAAAGATCAGGAGCTCCTTTTTATATTTCCGATTTCAATACCAATCAAAATCCAACCTCCCAAAATCAAAGAACCTGAAGGGAAGGGAGAAAAATATTTGAAAGAAGAATATATGCGGCGTGCGATCGAACTTGCCAAGAAAGGCTGTGGATATACCAATCCAAATCCTTTAGTCGGAGCAGTGATCGTAAAAGATCAAAGGATTATTGGGGAAGGATATCATGAGAAGATCGGCGGATTACATGCAGAGCGAAATGCCTTAAAAAACTGCATAGAAGATCCTGAGGGAGCTGAGATTTATGTAACATTGGAGCCATGCTGCCATTATGGAAAAACACCACCATGTACGGAAGCATTGATCGAAGCAGGGATCAAGAAAGTATATGTCGGGAATTTAGATCCCAATCCGAAAGTAGCAGGGGGCGGGATCAAGATCCTGAATGATCATGGAATAGAAGCTGAGACAGGAATTCTTGAAGAAGAGTGCAGACAGTTAAACGATATATTTTTTCATTATATTCAGAATGATATTCCATATATAGCACTAAAATACGCAATGACATTGGATGGAAAGATTGCAACGGCAACTGGTGAATCTAAGTGGATCACAGGAGAAGAAGCCAGAAGACATGTACATACATTACGACATCAGTATGCAGCGATCATGGCGGGGATCGGTACGGTTTTAGCAGATGATCCGATGTTAAATGCACGAATCGAACATGGGAATGATCCAATTCGTGTGATATGTGATTCAAACTTAAGGATTTCGGAAGGATCAAATATCGTAAAAACAGCCAGAGAAATTCCAACGATCATCGCTACCATAAGTAAGGATCAAGAAAAAATAGCAAAATTAGAACAAAAAGGATGCAAGATCTTAAAAACGTCAGAGCAAGATGGAAAGGTCAATGTCAAAGAAGTTTTAAAACAGTTAAGAAATATGGAAATTGACAGTGTTTTAGTTGAGGGTGGTGGAATCTTGAATGAATCCTTGATCAAAAACGACTGTGTTCACAAAGTTTACGCCTATATTGCTCCAAAATTATTTGGAGGAGAAAATGCCAAAACACCTGTAGAAGGCAAAGGGATCGAAAGGATCCAAGAAGCTTTGGTATTTGATGAATTAAAGGCAACACCACTTGGAAATGACATATTACTGGAAGGGAAGGTGAGATCATGTTTACCGGAATCGTAGAAGAATTAGGAACAGTCATATCCCTGAAGCGAGGAAGCAAAGCAGCAGTCCTTACGATCAAAGCAAATGTTATTTTTGAAGATCTTAAATTGGGAGACAGTGTAGCAGTTAATGGGGTCTGCCTGACAGCGACTCACATTAGCGGCAATACATTTCAGGCAGACGTGATGAATGAGACATTCAACCGAAGCAGTCTTGGAAGTTTAAAAAAGGGATCTGTCGTCAACTTAGAGCGAGCGATGGCAGCCAATGGAAGGTTCGGAGGTCATATGGTAGCAGGCCATGTGGACGATACAGGGGAACTTGTTAGTGTAAAACAAGATGATAATGCTGTATGGTTTACGATCAAAGCCCCAGAAAATATCATGAAATACTGTATTGAAAAAGGATCGATCGCACTCGATGGAATCAGCCTGACGATCGCCAAGTTAAGCGATGATACCATTTCCGTATCCATGATCCCACATACCATAAAAAATACCAATTTTGGATATAAAAAACCAGGAGATAAGATCAATCTGGAGAATGACATGGTTGGGAAATATATAGATAAACTGCTGCATTTTGATCAGCAGGAAACAAACGACAAACATACAAACAGCACCTTAACAATGGAAATGTTAAGAAATGCTGGATTTTAATAAAAAACAAGGAGGGAAAAGACAAGATGAGCGATGTAGTATGCGAAGTAATCGCACAGCTTCCAACAAAATATGGAACATTTGAGGCACATGGGTATGTAGACCAGAGAAGTGGGGAACATCATGTAGCACTGGTCAAAGGAGATATCGCAGACGGAGAACCAGTTTTATGCCGTGTGCATTCTGAGTGCCTGACTGGGGATACTTTTGGATCTCTACGCTGTGATTGTGGAGAACAGCGAAGCCGTGCAATGCGTCAGATCGAGAAAGAAGGACGAGGGGTTTTCTTATATATGCGTCAAGAAGGACGAGGAATCGGATTGATCAATAAACTGAAAGCTTATGTATTACAGGAACAGGGAATGGATACAGTCGAGGCCAACTTAGCTCTTGGATTTAAAGATGATGAACGAGATTACAGTGCAGGAGCCATGATCTTACAGGATCTAGGAATCAAAAAACTGCGACTGATGACAAACAATCCAACCAAAATAGATGGATTAAATGAATATGGACTCGAGATCGTAGAACGAGTACCGATCCAGATGCCGATCAATCCATTTGATAAATATTATATGCAGACAAAGCAAAAGAAAATGGGACACATGACAACATACGAAGTTTAAATTAACAGAAAAATTAAAAAAATTAAGGTCCCAGGGACCTTAAGATTAACGAAATTAACGAAGAAAAAGGAGTAATTAAAATGAGAGTATTAGAAGGTAAATTAGTAGCAAGCGGATTAAAAGTAGGAATCGTAGCAGCCAGATTTAATGAATTTATCGTATCCAAATTAGTATCCGGAGCTTTAGATGGATTGAAAAGACATGATGTGAAAGAGGAAGATATCGATATCGCATGGGTACCAGGAGCTTTTGAGATTCCACTGATCGCAGACAAGATGGCAAAAAGCAAAAAATACGATGCAGTGATCTGTCTTGGAACAGTGATCCGTGGAGCAACAAGCCATTATGATTATGTATGTAACGAAGTATCCAAAGGAATCGCACAGGTATCATTAAATACAGGAATTCCAGTCTTATTCGGAGTTGTTACAACAGAAAATATCGAGCAGGCGATTGAACGTGCTGGAACAAAAGCAGGAAACAAAGGATATGACTGTGCATTATCTGCAATCGAAATGGTACAGCTGATCAAAGAAGTAGAAGCATAAAAAGAATCAGAAATTAAAGCAGGAAGTTAGTATGGAACAATATTATTTAGGATTTGACGCAGGAACACAAAGTGTAAAAACAGCAGTTTATGATATTGATATGAACCTGATCGTGCAGGATACCAATGCAACAATCTTAAATTATCCACATCCAGGATGGGTGGAAATGGATGCAGACCAGTACCTTCATGCAACGGTTACAGGGATCAGAAACTGCGTTACAAAGATGAAAGAAAAGAATCTGGACCCAGATAACATCCGTTCTATTTTTGGAGATGGGATCATCTGCGGGATTGTTGGTGTCGATAAGGATTGCCATGCGATCACACCTTACATCAATTATCTGGATTCCAGAACAAAAGAAGATGTTGAGGAACTAGCATCCCATCATTATGAGATCTGGGCAAAAGAGACTGGAAATCCTCAGCCAAACTGCATGTTTCCAGCGATGTTTGCACGTTGGATGATGAAAAATTGTGAAGGATTTAAAGAAAAAGGCAGAAAATTCATGCACAATGCCCCATATATCCTGGCCAATCTTGCAGGACTGTCTGCAGAAGATGCATTTATCGACTGGGGAACAATGTCTGGATGGGGACTAGGATACCGTGTAACAGAGAAAAAATGGTCCAAAGAACAATTAGAGATCCTTGGAATTCCAATGGAAATGATGCCAAAGATTCAAAAACCATGGGATATCATTGGAACATTATCACAGACATTTGCAAAAGAAACCGGATTGAAACCAGGAATCCCAATCTGTGCGGGAGCCGGAGATACGATGCAGTCCATGATCGGATGCGGAGTGATCAAACCAGATCAGGCAGCCGACGTAGCAGGAACATGTGCGATGTTTTGTATCGCAACCGATGGGATCAATGAAGAATTAAGCAAACCAGAAAATGAACTGATCTTTAACAGCGGAACTTTAGAAAATACATACTTTTATTGGGGATTCATAAGAACCGGTGGATTAGCACTTCGTTGGTATCGAGATAATGTATGCAACGAAGCAGGAAATGGAGCATATTTTGATGAATTAAATGAGAAAGCACAAAATGTGCCATGCGGATCCAAAGGAGTCCTGTTCCTTCCATATTTAACAGGAGGATTTGGAGAAACATCCAATGCAAGTGCCTGTTTCCTGAATATGACGATGGACACAGATCAGGGAGTACAGTGGCGTGCAGTTTTAGAAGCGATCGGTTACGATTATATGAGTGTGACAGATATTTATAAAAAAGCAGGCGTGCCACTTGAATTTATGACGATCACAGAAGGTGGAAGTAATTCAGAAGTCTGGAATCAGATCAAAGCAGACATGTTAGGATGTAAGAGTGCCACATTAGAAAATGCACAAGGAGCAGTTCTTACAGATGCAGTGATCGCAGCATATGCGGTAGGAGATTTGGAAGATCCAAGTCAGGTATTTGAAAAAACAAGAAAGATCAAGAAAATTTATGAACCTGATCCAATAAGAACAAAATACTATCGCAGTATTTATGAACAACAAAGAAAACTAATTAAAGACGATATGGCAGCAGTTTTTGAGACTTTACACCAGATCAGTAAGATTCAAGAACAAAGCAATGATTAAAAAAATGAAAAGGCTTCTTTACAAGAGGCCTTTTTTTCTTGTACAATAAAAGATAAAGTATATAAAAATAAGTTATAAGCAACTAACTTTGCAGATGATTTTTGATTAATTAGATTTCAAGGAGGAAAAAGTCATGGATAACGAAAAGATTGAAAAATTACAACAGATGATCGATGAAAGTAATCATATCGTATTCTTTGGTGGCGCAGGTGTTTCAACAGAGAGTCATATTCCAGACTTTCGAAGCACGGATGGTTTGTATCACCAGACTTATAAATATCCACCCGAGGTTATGGTAAGTCATACATTTTATACACAGCATACGGAAGAATTTTATGATTTTTATAAGAATAAGATGATCTTTTTGGATGCAAAACCGAATAAGGCACATTTAAAACTGGCAGAAATGGAACAGGCGGGAAAACTGTCTGCGATCGTTACGCAAAATATCGACGGGCTTCATCAGGCAGCAGGAAGTAAAAATGTCTTTGAACTGCATGGCAGTGTTCACAGAAACTATTGCCAGAAATGCGGCAAGTTCTTTGATGTGAATTATGTTGTGAATGCCAAAGGAGTCCCATATTGTGACGAATGTGGGGGAATCATCAAACCAGATGTTGTATTATATGAAGAAGGCTTAGACTCTCAGACGATCAATGGGGCAGTCAGAGCCATTTCCAAGGCAGATATGCTGATCATTGGAGGAACATCACTGGTTGTTTATCCAGCCGCTGGAATGATCGATTATTTTAAAGGAAAATATCTTGCAGTACTGAATCGTGATGCGACAAGCAGAGATAAACAGGCAGATCTGTGCATTACAGACCCAATCGGAGAAGTACTGGGAAGAATCAGGGTATAAAGATGAAGAAAAAGGATATGATCTTGATCGTAGCAGTACTGGCAATTTCGCTGATCAGTTTTGCAGCGATCAAGATGACACAAAAAGACGGAAAAGAAGTGATCGTGACAGTTGAAGGAAAAGAAGTGTACAAAACATCCATCAAGAAAGATCAGATCTATCAAATTCCAGAGGAAAATGGCACGAACGTCATGCAGATCAAAGATGGAAAAGTTACAATGAAAAAAGCAGACTGTAAAGACCAGATCTGTGCAGACCATAAAGCAATTGAGAAATCAGGAGAAACGATCGTATGTCTGCCGCATAAAGTAGTGATCGAGATCCGGTCAGAAGATGGCAAAGAACAGGAATTAGACGGGGTAACACAATAAACATCAGATGAGATAGTAAACAACAGGAGAAATAAAATATATGTCAACAAAAAGATTAGCGACAGATGCGATGTTTTTAACATTGGCACTTGTTGTATCCTATATAGAAGTATTGATTCCGGTACCAGTTGGAATTCCCGGAGTGAAATTAGGACTTGCCAATGGAGTGATCATGGTTTTGTTATTCTTTACAACATGGACAAGAACACTTGAGATCTCAGTGATCCGAGTTGTACTGGCAGGATTCTTGTTTGGAAATCCAATGACGATCGCCTACAGTCTGGCAGGAGGGATCTTAAGTCTGGTCATCATGGGACTTCTAAAGAAGATCGAAGGATTCTCACCCATTGGAATCAGCGTTGGAGGCGGAGTAGCGCATAATATCGGGCAGCTCAGTGTCGCTGTTTTCTTAATGGAGAATACAAAGATTTATTATTATGCACCAGTATTACTGATCACAGGAACGATCGCAGGGATCATCATCGGAGTGTTAAGTGGAGTGCTAGTTAAGAAGATCCCGCCACAACTATTTCGATAAAAGATTTGAAATTTCTACAAAATCGTGGTACTACTATATGTATACACTTTCTAACAGGCAATGATTTTGAAGAAAGGAGTCACAATTGAGAACAAAATTAAATGAGATCATAAAAAATGGGCATCTTGGTATGATCGCAGTATTTTTTATAGTTTATATGATCACATTTTCCTACATTGAAGATCGAGATGTGCATCATTACATCATACATACAACGATAGATGATCAGATACCATTCTGTGAATATTTCATCGTACCATATCTATTATGGTTCTTATTTGTAGCAGTTACAGTTTTTTATTTTATGTTTTTTAATAAGAATCAATGGAAAGAATATTATCAGCTGATCATAACACTTGGAACAGGCATGACCCTGTTTTTGATCATCTCATTAGTATTTCCGAATGGACAGGATCTAAGACCAGTTCTTACTGGAGACAGCATTTTTATCAAAGCAGTACAGATGATCTATCACACGGATACTCCGACGAATGTACTTCCAAGTATCCATGTATTTAACTCTCTGGCATGCTGTGGTGCGATTTTGAAGAATCAGAGAAAATATAAGAAAAGCACCGATACAGCATGTGTTGTCTTAACGATATTAATTATCATGTCGACGATGTTCTTAAAACAACACAGTGTGGTGGACGTAGTGCTCGCAGCCCTGATGTATACTGGATGTTACAGGATCATCTATGGGAATGAATTATGGTCACAGAATGCATTTCGCACGTCTATTTTCAGCGATCATTCGTGAACCACGCTTGACACGACCAAGAAAGATTTGCTATAAATACCAGAGAGAAACCGCAGAAATTGGAGTAGAGAAGAATGAGAAAAAAGATTTGGATGATCCTGGTATGCATCATATCCATGAGTTTTGGCATGGCAGGATGTACTGGCAATACAAGCAAGAAGAAATCGAATGGCAAGATAAGAATTACAACAAGTTTTTACACCATGTATGATTTTGCAAAGAAGATCGGTGGAGACAAAGTAGAAGTGATCAATTTAGTACCAGCAGGAACAGAACCTCATGACTGGGAACCATCAACGAAGGATCTGATCGAGATGGAGAAATCAGACATCTTTATTTACAATGGAGCCGGCATGGAACAATGGGTAGATGACGTTTTGGAAAGCCTTGATACGGAAGAACTTACAAGCGTTGAAGCATCTAAAGGGATCAAGTTACTAAAAGATCAGGATGCACACGAACACGATCACGAACACAACAGTGAGAATGATCCACATGTCTGGTTAGATCCACAGAATGCAAAGTATGAGATGAACAAGATCAAGAAAGCATTGATCAAAGTGGATGCAGAGAATAAAGATTATTACGAAGCGAATTATAAGAGATACGCAAAAGAATGTGACAAATTAGATACATTATATAAGGAAGAAACATCCAAACTTACAAAGAAAGAACTTGTTGTGGCACATGAAGCATTTGGCTATCTATGTCACGCATATGGGTTAGAACAGATGGGAATTGAGGGATTATCCGCAGACGATGAACCAGATCCCAAACAGATGAGCGAAGTGATCCGCTTTGCAAAAGAATATCAGGTAAAAACAATCTTTTTTGAAGAACTGGTGAGTCCGAAAGTAGCGAAAACCATTGCAAAAGAGACCGGAGCCAATGCAAAGATGTTAAACCCCCTGGAAGGACTAAGTAACAAAAAAATCAAAGCAGGAGAAGATTATTTTTCCGTAATGAAACAAAATCTCGCTGCGATCAAAGAGGCATTAAGCGAATGAGTGAATCAAACACAAAACAGATGATACAATTAAATCATGTAAAATTCGGATACAGTGATACGGAAGTCTTAGAAGAGATCAATCTGACGATCCATGAAGGCGAATATGTTGTTCTGACTGGTGAAAATGGAAGCGGAAAAAGTACACTTATGCGTCTGATCTTAGGTGAAATGAAACCAGATGAAGGAGAAATCATCCTGATGAACAACGATCCAAGATTAAAGAAACGGATCGGTTACGTGTCACAGAATGGGATCAGTAAGAACCAGAGCTTCCCAGCAACGGTAGAAGAGATCATGATCACAGGACTTTATCAGGAACTTGGCTTGTTTCATCTGCCACATAAAAAACATAAGAATAAGATCAAAGAGACACTAAGGGATTTTGGAATGGAAGAATTCCTTAAGAGACGGATCGGTGAATTATCTGGTGGACAGCAGCAGCGAGTGATGATCGCAAGAGCAATGATCGGAGATCCGAAACTTCTGATCTTAGATGAACCAACAACGGGAGTAGATGCAAGATCAACAAAGATCTTGTACGATATGCTCTATGAGATCAATACAAAATACAATACGACCATTTTTATGATCACACACGGAAGACTGCAAGAATGTAAAGGATGTGATCGTATTTTAAGAATGGATGAAGGGAGGATCGTGGAAGAATGATCGAGATGTTACAATACGGATTTATGCAGCGTGCATTTATTACAGGAATCTTACTGGCCGTGATCGCACCATTGATCGGAATCACGATCGTCTTAAAGAGAATGTCCATGATCGGAGATGCACTCTCTCATGCATCCCTGGCAGGTGTTGCTCTGGGCTTGTTATTAGGGATCAATCCAATCTTAGGAGCAATGGGAATCTGTCTGTTTGCAGCCCTGGGAGTTGAAGCGATCCGAAGAAAGATCCCAAGATATTCTGAGATGGCGATATCGATCATTATGTCAACAGGGATCGGACTTGCCGGTATCCTATCCGGATTCGTAAAAAACGGAACGAACTTTAACAGTTTCTTATTTGGAAGTATCATATCCATCAGCAAAGACGAACTGAAGATCGTATGTGTGATCAGTGTGTTAGTATTGCTCTGTGTATTGCTTCTATATAAAGAACTATTCTATATCGGATTTGATGAAAATGCAGCAAGGATCAGTGGTGTACCTGTCAAGACGATCAATTTTATCTTTACTTTATTGACCGCATTGACGGTATCGATCGCATCAAGAACGGTTGGAACACTGATCGTCTCATCCATGCTTGTGATCCCGATCGCATGCGGAATGCAGGTAGGACGAAGCTACAAAGCAGTCATGATCATCGGTGTGATCACAGCATTGGTCACAACAGTGATCGGATTAACACTGTCTTATTATGTAGGTCTTAAGCCAGGAGGAACGATCGTACTGCTCGAGGTGGTATGTTTCTTGATCCTTGCACTGATAAGCAGGTATACGAAGTAAATTTTTTGACATTTATCAGAAAATTTTATATAATAAAAAGAAGGCATGCATAACAGAATAAAACTGCATGCCTTCTTTTTTGGAAAAAACAATGAAAGGAAAGGCAAGTCAATGATTGTTCAGCTAATAGAAAATATATATCAGTTTTTATGGGGAGAATGGATTCATGTTCCGTTACCAGGAGGTGGAAGCCTGGGACTTTCGCTGCTCATTATATTGCTGCTTCCAGCAGGTATCGTTTTTACGATCAAAACAAAATTTTTACCAATCCGTCTGTTCCCGGATATGGTCAAAGCACTAACAGCAAACAATAAGAATGGAAAAGATGAAAAAAGCAGTCTTTCTTCTTTACAGACCTTGATTGTATCAACAGCAACACGTGTCGGAATGGGGAATCTGACAGGAGTTGTCGCAGCAATATCCGCAGGTGGAGCAGGGGCTGTATTCTGGATGTGGATCACAGCATTGCTTGGATCATCGACAGCCTTTATCGAAGCAACTCTTGCACAGTTACATAAAGAAAAAGACCCCCTGTATGGTGGATATCGAGGAGGACCAGCCTATTATATACACCACTTTATGGAAGAAAGACAAGGAAAGAAGAAAAAACACACACTAATCGCTGTCTTATTTGCGATTTCAGGATTGATCTGCTGGTGTGGAATCAGTCAGGTGGTAAGTAATTCCGTGGCAGAATCATTCCACAATGCCTTCCATATTCCAACACTTTATACAACGATCGTGCTTGTTATTGTGGCAGCAGTGATCGTACTAAGGAAGAATGCAACTGTCAAAGTATTAGATATCGTGGTACCAATCATGGCAGTCATTTACTTCGGGATTACAATTTTTGTGATCCTAACGAATCTGCCAAGCATTCCAGGGGTTTTTGCAAGAATCTTCAAAGAAGCCTTTGGAATCCGTCAGGTCGCAGCCGGAGGGTTTGGAGCAGTTCTTATGAACGGAGTGAAACGAGGATTATTCTCCAACGAAGCAGGATCAGGATCCGCACCATGTGCAGCCGCAGCAGCAGACTGTGAACGCCCAGCACAGATGGGATTGGTACAGGCATTAGGAGTCTTCATCGACACGATCGTGATCTGCAGCTGTACGGCAATGTTGATGTTATTAGCACCACAGAATCTGACCAATGGATTAACCGGTATGAACTTGTTACAGACAGCAATGAACTACCATTTAGGAGGATTCGGAGTTGTATTTATCGCAGTGATCCTCTGGATGTTCAGCTTCTCGACATTCCTTGGAATCTTATTCTATGCAAGATCTAACGTCGCCTACTTATTCGGTGACAAATGGGGATGGCAGACAGCCTATAAAGTATTAGCACTTGTGATGTTATTTATCGGAGGAATCCAGACCTATACATTCGTATGGGATTTAGGAGATGTCGGAATTGGGTTAATGACGATCTTTAATATCTTCATCCTGTATGCAATGTCAGGACAAGCAATCAAAGAGTTAAAGAACTATGAAGAAACAAAGAAGAAATCGATCGAAGAAAGAGCATATGCATTGCAAGAAGATGAATAGGAAGTAAATATGTGAAATAAAACCGAACAATTCACGTAAATATGATTTCAATTTACGTAAATTGTTCGGTTTTTTGTGTGCTAAATATTAAAAATAGCAAAGAAAAATGTCTGTTAGATCTATTATGAAACAAATAGGTATAACAGACATTTTAATTACATCATCAAATTATAAAAACAGCTTCTTACGTGTCCTAAAATAAGCCACCAGAACCATCGTTCCAGTCAACACCCAAGAGATCGGATAGATCGCCATCAAAAGCTTATAATCATGGAACCAGTTACAGACTGTCGCAAGCCAGATCAAACGTAATACACAAGATCCAAACACCGTCAGGATCGCAGGAGTCATGGAACGTCCAAATCCACGCAGACATCCACCACTGATCTCATAAGAACTTGTCAGACACTCGAATGTCAGAACGATCAAAAAACGAAGCTGAGCATAATGATAGACAGATGGATCACTTGTAAATAATCCAATAAAGAACGTACGGAATACAACAAAGATCGTACTAAGGATTCCGCAAGAGATCACACTGCACAACATTCCAAGACGAAAAATCTTCTTACAACGCCCCTCATCCTTCGCACCATAATTCTGTCCGGTAAATGTAACCACCGTCTGAGCAAAGGCATTGACCAGATAATAAGCAAAATACTCATAATTTAATTCCACCGCAGACCCTGCGATTCCGCCAGCTCCAAAACTGTTGATCCCAGACTGGATACAGACATTGGCAAGAGAGAAAACCATTCCCTGAAGCCCTGCAGGAACCCCAATTTTCAGGATCTTAGAAACGGCATCATGATCAATCGTCAAAGACTTAAAAGACAAGCGGATCGGAAGTTCTTCATGCGTCAGAAAATAAAGGATTTGAACAGCACTTGTTGCATTCGCACCAACCGTCGCAAGTCCGGCACCCGCAACACCCATATGAAATACAACGACAAATAGAAGATTCAATATCACATTCACAACACCAGACACGATCAAAGCATACATCGGACGACGTGTATCTCCGATACTGCGAAGAATGGAAGCACCGAAGTCATATAACATAAAAAATGGCATTCCAAGAAAATAAATCCGCAGATATAACGTTGCAAGATGAATGATATCCTTCGGTGCACCCATCAGCAAAAGGATCGGATGAGCCACAAACTGTCCAAGAATCAGCAAAAACACACCACTAAGCAGTGCAAGAGACACAGCGGTATGTACCACACGAGGAATCCGCTTCGTATCATTCTGTCCGATATAATTGGCAATCACAACATTAGAACCAAGAGAAATCCCAGAAAACAATGTAACCATCAAAGCAATCACAGAACTATTACTACCAACCGCCGCCAAAGCCTCACTGCTCGCAAACCGTCCGACAACGGCAGTACCGACCGAATTAAAAAGCTGCTGTAAGATACTACAGGCAGCAAGCGGCATAGCAAACATTAACATCTTATCGAATAAACTGCCATGAAGCATATCCATCTTCACGGACTGTTTCGAAGAATTCTTCATATACAATACCCTCTTTCAAAAAACTATACAGATTCTAATACTTTTTGGGAAGATTATCAAGATGATTCCAGGAAAAACAACGAAGAAAGATGTATCAAATTCGAAACATTTCTTGTATAAAAAAAGCAGAATGATATACTAGGATGAGATATCAAGAAAACATACAAAAGAAAGAAGGAAAACACCATGCAAATCAGTATTCTGCTGCTAAAACAGATCGTACAACTATTCCTGATGATCCTCATGGGTTACATTATGGTAAAGATCAAATTTTTAAAAGAAGAAGACAGCAAAGTGATCTCAAAGATCATACTCTATCTGATCGTACCATCTGTAATCATCACTGCATTTCAGGTAGACTATACCCCAAGCATTATGAAAGGACTGGCAGTTGCATGTATCGCATCTGTGATCCTGCAGTTTTTATTACTGTTTGTCACATGGATTATGGGAAAAATGTTTCATTTAAACACGGTGGAATACACATCTGCCTACTATTCCAACTCAGGAAACCTGATCGTACCATTAGTCACCTATATCTTAGGAAAAGAATGGGTCATCTACGGCTGCGTCTTCATGAGTGTCCAATTATTCTTCATCTGGACTCACTGCAAATGTAAGATCAGTGGGGAAACAGAGATCAGTTTAAAGAAGATCCTGTTAAATATAAACATGATCTCTGTATTCGCAGGAGTATTTTTATTCTTCACGAAGATCAGATTTCCAGAGATCATAGGAAATACCCTGTCATCCGTTGGAAGCATGATCGGACCATTAAGTATGATCGTCACAGGAATGCTGATCGCAGGCGTCGATCTAAAGAAAGTATTTACAAACAAAAGAATCTACCTGGTCACATTCATCCGATTAGTGATCGAACCGATCATAGCACTTGCAGTCATTATTCTATTAGGAATGAAAAACTGGCACCCACAGGCAGAAAACATCATCCTGATCACATACATGGCAGCGATCACACCATGCGCTTCAACGATCACACAGATGTGTCAGGTGTACGGAAACGATTCGAAATATGCAAGCGCGATCAATGTAATGACGACATTGCTGGCGGTGGTTACTATGCCGGTGTTTGTTTATTTTTATATGAATCTGTAATGTAAAATAATTACAAGTAAAATATTAACAAAAAATGATAATGATAGTATAATAAGAGATAATCAAAAAGAGAACTTACATACAAGCGGGTAAGTTCTCTTTTTGATTGTACATTCTTCAAAAATTTATAATGGAGTAAGATTTTACTGTCTATAATACTCCAAGAAATCACGAAGCTTCACAGAAGCATCCTCAAGCACTTCCACACGAGGTAGATAAACTACTCTGAAATGATCCGGATCCTTCCAGTTAAATCCACTTCCATGCACGATCAGGATCTTTTTCTCACGAAGCAGATCCAGAGCAAACTGCTCATCATTTGTAATGTTAAATTTCTTTGTATCAATTTTCGGGAAGATATAAAAAGCAGCTTTTGGTTTTACTGCACTGATACCAGGGATATCACACAATGCGTTATAAATAAATTCTCTCTGTTCATAAATACGTCCACCAGGAATGATGTAATCATTGACACTCTGATGGCCGCCAAGTGCTGTCTGGACAACTGCCTGTGCAGGAACATTGGAACAAAGTCGCATATTTGATAACATATTTAAACCTTCAATATAATCCCTCGCGATCGCCTTATTACCACTTAAGATCATCCATCCGATACGGAAACCAGCGATCATATGAGACTTGGATAAACCAGAGAATGTCACACAGAACAGATCTGGAGCCAGAGAAGCAATAGATACATGCTCTTCTCCATCCATCACCAGACGGTCATAAATCTCATCAGAGAAGATCATCAACTGATGTTCCCTCGCGATATCAACGATCTGCTGTAAGACTTCTCTTGGATAAAGAGCTCCCGTTGGATTGTTAGGATTGATCAGAACAATCGCTTTTGTACGGGAATTTACCTTTCGTTTGATATCTTCCATATCAGGATACCACTCAGACTGTTCATCACAGATATAATGAACTGCTTTCCCACCAGCAAGCGTTGCACAAGCCGTCCATAAAGGATAATCCGGAGAAGGGATCAAGATCTCATCCCCATCATCTAATAAAGCAGACATTGACAGATTGATTAGCTCACTGACACCATTTCCAGTATAAATGTCGTCGATATCAACATTTGGGATCTTCTTAAGCTGCGCATACTGCATGATCGCCTTTCTTGCAGCAAATAATCCCTGAGAAGCAGAATATCCCTGGCAGTCAGCTAACTGATGTCTCATATCATAGATGACTTCATCTGGGGTTCTGAAACCAAATGGGGCAGGATTCCCGATATTTAATTTCAGGATATGAGTTCCATTACGTTCCATGCGGTTCGCTTCATCTACGACAGGACCACGTACATCGTAAAGTACATTATCTAATTTGGTAGATTTGCTAAATGTTCTTCTTGGAGAAGTTTCCAGATTCACAGCATTCCCTCCATTTCCAGAAAGCCAGTCAGCATCAACATCAAGAGTTTCAGATAAGAAATGAAGAATCTCCGCACGAGGAACCGTCTTGCCACTGACATACTGGCTGATATGACTCTTCCCGACCTTGACTCCGGCAGTCTCTGCTGCATGAATAAGATCAACCTGTTTCATATGTTTTTGTTCCATTGCAGACTTCAAACGATCTGCAAAGGTAAATGTCTGATTCATAACACCCTCCGATAAAAGTTCAAAATAAAATTCAAAGTTCAAATGATTTTGTTTAATATAGCACAAAAACAAGAAAAGTTCAATGAAAAAGTTCAAAATAAAAGTCAAAAGTTCAAAGAAACAATGTGCAAAATAAGATGAGAGTGTCAAAAGTAAATTTTGCCACTCTCTGATGTACCCGGATTGTTCCATTGCTACGCAATTCCACAATCCTCGAACACCTCGAACTTCCATAAAATGGCGTGTTCACACCATTTTATTCCGTTCTCGTTGTTCGGCGTGTCAATAAGTATAAATTGCTTATTTGTGCAAGCACAAACGCAATTTATACTTTTGACACTTACATCAAAATAAGAAAAAAATTAAAGTTCGACAAAAAGTACAAAGATTTGTATTGAAATTTAGAAAATACATGCTATACTTTGAAAAGTATAGATAATTAACACAAAGTGTCTAAATAAATGGGGATGAAATAGAATATGGAAGCAACAAGATTACAGATGCAGAACTTCCTGATCTTTTTATTAGATCTGGTGGGAGTTACTGTTGGTTATTTTGCAGCAGTATGGCTGCGGTTTGGAAATATTGAAACAGGGTATACCGTGATGGGGAACGATACGTATTATCGTTGGCTCATTGCGATCGTGGTACTTATGATGATCTACTTTCTGTTTCGTCCGAATCGTGGTTTTTTTAAGCGCAAATTTATAGAAGAAATGAGAATGAATTTGCAGACGGTCATCCTGATGGCAGCAGGAATGGCGATGGTCGCATTCCTGATCCAAGATGCAAAAGATTACTCCAGATTTATCTATATCTTTACTTCTGGATTCAGTTTTGTATGGATGCAGATCACACATCGAGTTTATCGGAAGTATTGGCTATCAAGAAGAAAGGATCATTCTTATGCAAGAAAGATGATGATCATCACAACGAGTGATCATGCAGAAGAAGTGATCGGGAATATCATGGAAGAGAAGAACTGGGACCTGTGGATCACAAGTGTTGCAGTTGTGGACAAAGACATGACAGGATGGCTCATCAACGAGATTCCGGTTGTAGCACATTCGTATCGAAGTATTTTTGAATATGCGATGCGGTCGGTTGTAGATGAAGTATTCTTATATATACCGATGGATGATGAATTTCCAATCGCGATGACGATACAGAACCTTGAGGACATGGGAATTAAGACGAATCTTAATATTTCTCAGTTTCAGATCAATGAGAATCTGGAACGATCACTGGAGAAGGTTGGACCTTATGAGAGTGTAAGCTTCTCTGGTCATAATGTATCATTTGTCATGCTGATGATGAAGAGAGCAATGGACATTGCCGGGGGATTGGTTGGAATGCTGATCACAGCAATCGCAGTGATCATTGTTGGACCGCTGGTAAAGTTAGAATCACCGGGGCCGCTGTTCTTCTCACAGAAGAGAGTTGGGAAGAATGGAAGGATCTTCAAGATCTATAAGATCCGTTCGATGTATCAGGATGCGGAAGAGCGCAAGAAAGAGCTTATGGCACAGAATGAGATGGACGGCTTGATGTTTAAGATGAAAGACGATCCGAGAATCACCAAGGTTGGAAAGTTTATCAGGAAGACTAGTATTGATGAACTTCCACAGTTTTGGAATGTACTGAAGGGGGATATGAGCCTGGTAGGGACAAGACCGCCTACAGTGGATGAGTTTGAACAGTATTGTGCTTACCATAAGAAGAGACTTTGCCAGAAGCCTGGACTGACTGGGGTTTGGCAGGTGAGTGGAAGAAGTACGATCACAGACTTTGAGGAGATTGTTCAGATGGATGTTGATTATATCGATCATTGGTCTATCTGGAGGGATATTGGGATATTGTTTAAGACAGTGTGGCTTGTTGTTTGTGGGGATGATGGGGCACAGTAGGTAGATTTGAGAGTGTGGAGTTGTGGATTAGTTGATTGTTGATTGAATGAAGGGAACTATCAAATTGAAAAAAAGAGGTAACAAGAATTTAAGAATTGCGATGATCGGTCATAAGGTTGTTCCATCTAGAAGAGGTGGAATTGAACGTGTATTGACGATTATGTGTCCATTAATGATAAAAAAAGGCCACCAAGTAACATGCTTTAACCGATCTGGCGATAAAGAGGAAAATGAATATGTAAAAACTGTAAAAAGGAAAAAGTATAGGGGAGTTCAGTTAAAGAAAGTAATAACGATCAATAAAAGAGGATTAGCAGCGATGACATCCTCTTTTTCTGCTGCAATTTGTGCAGCATTTGGAAAATATGATATTGTACATTTTCATGCAGAAGGACCAAGTGCATTTCTATGGATTCCGAAACTGTTTGGAAAGCGCTGTATCGTAACGATTCATGGAATTGACTGGGCGAGAGATAAATGGAAACACGGATTTGGTTCCAGATATATTAAGTTTGGGGAATATATTGCAGCAAAGTATGCAGATGAAGTGATTGTATTAAGTGAGAAAGTACAGAAGTATTTTAAGAAGTTTTATGACAGAGATACTGTTTTGATTCCGAATGGGGTTATGACACATGAGAATCGGAAAGCGGATTTGATCACTCAGAAATTTGGACTTCATAAGGATGAGTATATTTGTGCGTTATCACGACTGACAGAAGAAAAGGGAATACATTTCTTGATTGAGGCGTATAAGGAACTTAAAACAGATAAGAAACTAGTGATCGCTGGGGCTACGAGTGATACGGATGGGTATGTGAAGATGCTGAAAGAGATGGCTGGAGATGATCCGAATATTATCTTTACTGGATTTGTTTCTGGAAAGTTACTGGAAGAGATTTATAGTAATGCTTATGTTTATGTGCTTCCTTCTAAGTTGGAGGGTATGCCACTTAGTCTGCTTGAGGCTATGAGTTATGGGAACTGTGTGATCGGGTCTGATATTGCTGAGATTGCTGATGTGGTTGAGGATAAGGCGATATTGTTTAAGAAGGCTAATGTTGAGGATCTGAAAGAAAAGCTGCAGATGGTTTGTGATGATGAACAAATCGTTCGGAAATATAAGAGTGAAGCTTCGGAATATATTTGTGGGAAGTATAATTGGGAAGATGTTGTGGAGAGAACATTGAGAGTATATCAGAAGGGAAAAAAGATCAATGAAAATCTTAATGATAAATAAGTTTTTATATCCTAATGGTGGATCAGAAACATATATCTTCAAATTAGGAGAATATTTAGAAAAACAGGGACATAAAGTAGAGTTTTTTGGAATGGAACATGAAGGAAGATGTGTAGGAAACAATGTAGATGCGTATACATCTGATATGGACTTTCATGGTGGAAGTAAACTTGCAAAGTTAACATATCCATTAAAAACAATCTATTCCAAAGAAGCAAGAACAAAGATTAGACAGGTGCTGGATGATTTTCAGCCAGATGTGTGTCATATTAATAACTTCAACTATCAGTTGACACCAAGTATTATTGTAGAAATCCAGAAATGGAGAAAAGAGACAGGAAAGAACTGCAGAATCGTATTTACAGCACATGACTATCAGCTTGTTTGTCCAAACCATATGTGTAACAATCCAAACACACATGAAAACTGTGAAAAATGTTTAGGTGGACATTTCTTAAATTGTACAAAAGGAAAATGTATTCATGGAAGCACCGCAAAGAGTGCAGTTGGAACCATGGAAGCTGAGTTTTGGAAACTAAAAGGAACTTATAAATATATTGATGCAATGATCTGTTGCAGTCATTTTATGAAAGAAAAGTTAGATAGTAATCCATTGTTTGCAAAGAAAACAATCGCATTACATAACTTTATTGATAAAGTAGAATGGAAGAATACAGAGAAAAAAGACTATGTTCTGTATTTTGGACGTTTTTCTGAAGAAAAGGGAATTGGGACATTAATTGATGTATGTAAGTTATTACCAGATGTTCCATTTATCTTTGCTGGAACTGGTCCGTTAGAAGATCAAATTGAAGGAATTCCAAACATTAAGAATGTCGGATTCCAGACAGGCAAAGATTTAGAAAAACTGATCAGAGAAGCAAGATTTTCTATTTATCCGTCTGAATGGTATGAAAACTGCCCATTCTCAGTGATGGAATCACAGATGTATGGAACTCCAGTATTAGGAGCGAACATTGGTGGAATTCCAGAGCTGATTCAGGAAGGAAAAACAGGAGAATTATTTGAAAGTGCAGATGCAGTTGATTTGAAAGAAAAGATTAAACATCTGTGGGAAGATAAGGAACTAACAGCTTCTTATACAGAAAATTGTAAAGATATCAGTTTTGATACAATTGATGAGTACTATGAGAAGTTGATGAAGATTTATACAGGAAGAGTTCGAGGAAATCGAGCAGCAAGTAAACAAAAAGGGAAGTTGAGTGAGAAAAATATGAGTAAAGATAAGAAAGTTAAGAAGTTAAATGGTACAGTTATTGTTACATATCGTTGTAATGCAAGATGTAATATGTGTAATCGTTACAAGAAACCATCTACACCAGATGAAGAAATCAGCTTAGAAACAATTAAGAAGTTACCACCAATGTATTTTACAAACATTACTGGTGGAGAACCATTTATCCGTACAGACTTAAAAGATATTGTACGTGAATTACAGAAAAAATCCGATCGTATCGTTATTTCAACAAATGGTTTCTTTACAGATCGTATCGTAGATCTGTGTAAAGAGTTTCCTAATGTTGGAATTCGTATTTCTATCGAAGGATTAGAAGAAACAAATAATAAGATCCGTGGATTAGAAAACGGATTCCAGCGTGGATATACAACATTAAAGAAATTAAGACAGATGGGTATGAAAGACGTTGGATTTGGTATGACAGTACAGGATGCAAACTGTAAAGACTTAGTACCTCTTTATAAGATTTCAGATAAGATGGGAATGGAATTTGCAACAGCTTCTTTACATAACAGTTTTTACTTTGTAGAAGCAAAGAATATTATCAAAAACCGTCCAATGGTTGCAAAACAGTTTGAAAACTTAGTAAATGAACTATTAAACAGCAATTCACCAAAGAAATGGTTCCGTGCTTACTTTAACCATGGATTGATCAATTATATTTATGGACAGAAGAGATTACTTCCATGTGATATGAGTTTTGACACATTCTTTATTGATCCATATGGTGATGTTATGCCATGTAATGGAACAAAAGATAAAGAAGTTATGGGTAACTTAAATGAACAGAGTTGGAATGAATTATGGAATAGTAAAGAAGCTGAGGAAGTTCGTAAGAAAGTTCGTTGCTGTGACCGTGATTGCTGGATGATCGGTTCTGTATCACCTGCTATGCATAAGTATATTTGGGTTCCTGCTCTTTGGGTTATGAAGCATAAATTCTTACGTTTCTTTAAGAAGAAAAAATATAGCATGTATGAAAACAAGATTGTTCGTGATTATAAGAAGGGTGTTGTTACGAAAGAAGAACTTGATAAGTGTTCTACTTGCGATATGTGTGCGACGATTAATGATGGATTGTCTGCGGCTTCTAAGGAACAGTTAGTTGGTAAGAGTGGAGAAGAGATTGTGGATGCGGATATTGCTAAGCAGATGGAGAAGTAGAAGATGAATATATTGATTGTAAATCCGATTGTATATACGTCTGAAACAAAAAATATTATAAGAGCTAATTCGATTAAGGATACAATGATTTATGATTTATGTTTAGCTTTTGAAAAAAAAGGTCATAATGTGACATTGTATGCTGCTGAACCATTTAAACCAGAAAATAAAGAAAAATATCCATTCAAAGTTATATGGGGAAAATGTAAGTTTAAATCAATTTTTATGCCACATTGTTTTCCTTATATGTATAATTTATCAAAATACATAAAGAAAAATGAGAGTAATATAGATCTTATTATTTGTAGTGAAGTTTTTTCAATTAATACATTAAATGCTGTTTTGACAAACAAGAGCAAAGTTATAGTTTGGCATGAGTTAGCAAAACATAATGCGATGATGAAAAAATTACCATCAAAGATATGGTACAATATTGTAGCACGATTTTTGATGAGAAATGTAAAAGTGGTAGCAAGATCAGAAGAGGCAAAGAGTTTTATAAAAAAATATTGTAGGGATACTGATTCAAAAATTATTGAACATGGAGTAAATCTGGATAAATTTATATATTCAACGGATAAAAAGGATTATTTTGTAGTTTGTTCTCAATTAATTGAAAGAAAGAGAATTGATGGGATTTTATTAAAATTTGGAGAATATTTAAAAATCAGTGGCAACTCAAGCGAATTAATTATAATTGGAGATGGAGAATTAAAATCTTCGTTAGAGCAACTGAGTAGAGGATTAGGATTAGAAGAAAAGATTATTTTCAAGGGAAAACTAAATCATGAAGAATTATTACCATATTTAGCTCATGCGAAAGCACTCTTAGTTAATACAATTAAAGATAATAGCATGATTTCTATAGTGGAATCTATTGCTGTGGGTACTCCAGTAGTGACAACAGAGATACCATTAAATGCATCATATATAAAAAAATATAAATTAGGTATTGCTACAGAATGGGATCAACAGGATCTAATGAAAATAGTAAATGATAACGAAGTATATGTTAATAATTGCCTAAAATATCGTGAAAAATTGTCGACCTTGTCAAAGGTTGATGATTTTATGAATTGCTTTAGAAAAATGAAAGAGAGTTAATAAAGGAGAGCAGATGAAAACACAAAATAAGATACATTATGGGGCATTAGATGGTTTAAGAGCTTATTCAGCCATAGGTGTTGCGATGATGCATATTTTATCAAATGGAAAATATAAAGTAAGTGGTTTTGTTTTTGATCCATTTATACAATCGTTAGGAAATTTAGTATTTCTCTTTATGATGATTAGTGCATTTTCTATGTGTTGCGGATATTATGATAGGTTAATTAATCAGGAGATATCAGTAGAAAAGTTTTATGCCAGAAGATATAAGAAAATATGGCCATTTTTTGCTATTTTATGTTTTGTCGATATAATAATATCTCCAAGTATAAATGCAGTATATGAATTGTTTGCAAATTTGACACTATGTTTTGGACTTTTACCAAATGCTAATATATCAGTAATCGGCATTGGCTGGTTTTTAGGATTAATATTTGTGTTTTATATGATTTTTCCATTTTTTTGTTACCTGATTAGTAATAGAAATAGAGCATGGGGGACATTTATTATTTCCATGATTTTTAATGTAATATGTAGAATTTATTTTTTTGATAATAATCATGTAATAAGTGGATTTGATGTAAGAGGAAATATTATATATTCAGCAATGTTTTTTATGTTAGGTGGAATCCTATTCTTATATAAAAATAGCATATATGAATTTTGCCAAAAGAAAAAAATATTAATAGCATTGTTAACAGTAATAATTGCAGGAATATATTTTTACCAAGGAAAGTCAGAACCATTTATTATGTTAGTATTATTTGGATTACTACTAATTTATTCTATTGCATCCCAAAATAATACAGGAAAAATTCTTTCCAATAAATTTACTAAGTTTATTGGAAATATTAGTTTAGAGATTTATTTGTGCCATATGGTCTTTTATCGAATGATAGAAAAAGTACATATGAATCATTTATTTGGAAATGAAATTTTATCATATATAGTTACTGTAATTATGACATTAGCATGTGCGATTATTTTTTCTTGTGTTGTAAAATATCTATTGGAAAAAATGATGCAAAAGAAATTATGAAAGAGAGAGAAGTTATGTATAAAATAGCTTATGTAGTTCCTTTTTTTGGAAAGTTTCCTAAAGGATTCGAATTTTGGTTATTAAGTTGCAAATGTAATCCTACGATAGATTGGTTGATATTTACAGATGATCAAACACCATATGATTATCCTGAAAATGTAAAAGTGACATATTTTTCATTTGAAAAAATGAAAGAAAGAATTCAGAGAATTTTTGATTTCCCAATATCATTGGAACGTCCGTATAAACTTTGTGATTATAAACCATCATATGGAGAAGTATTTAAAGATGAATTAGCAGGATATGATTTTTGGGGAAATTGCGATATTGATTTGGTTTGGGGAAATATAAGAAAATTTTACACAGATGAAATTTTAGAAAAATATGAAAAAGTTGGTTTTAATGGACATTCAATGCTATACAAAAACACGCCAGAAATTAATGCTAGATATCGAACACATATAGAAGGTATAGACTATTATAAAGATGTGTATACCACAGATAAAGGTTATGCGTTTGATGAGCCAGGAATGGATAATATTTATAAAAAACTTGAAATTTCGGTATATGAAAAAATCGATTTTGCTAATCTATTGAAATATGATTACGGATTTTATTTAGATTGGGAAGCAAAAGAGGATGCATATAAAAATGAGCATCAAGTTTTCACATGGAAAAATGGGCAATTACTTAGACATTATCTTGCAAATGGTAAAATACATCAAGAAGAATATATGTATTTGCATTATTGGTGTCGACCAACGACGTTTAGAATTTCTGAGTACAAAGAGCAGAAACAGTATTTGATTTATGCTGATACAACAACTGATAAATTCTATGAAATTACGCCTGAATTAATAATGAAGAGAAGCAAAAGAAGTAAAGTTAAATTTTATGCAAAAGTATTATGGTTCAACCGAAAGAAGATAACATTAGAAAGAATTATATTTAATATCAAAGGTATGTTAAAGTATAAAGAAGATTAGGGGTAATAAATAATGAGATTGTATGTGATATTTGATAAATTCAGAAGGTATTGGAGACAGATACGTATGTTAACAATACGTGATGGATGGAAAAAGATGGATTACATAAAAAAACATAATATGTTTGCGCAGGTTGGAGAGAATTGTTATTTTCAATCTAATATATTACCAGCAGAACCATTTTTAGTATATTTACATAATAATGTTGCTATCTCTGCAGGAGTACGTTTAGTTACGCATAGTGCCTTAAATACGGTTTTTAATCATGAAGAAAATACAGATACTTATTTATGTAGATATGGTAAGGTTGAAATCGGAAATAATGTTTATATTGGAGCAGATGTAATAATTAATTATGGAGTTACAATTGGAGATAATTGTATTATTGCTGCAGGGGCTGTAGTGACTAAAGATGTTCCAGCAGGAAGTGTTATTGGAGGCGTTCCGGCAAAACAGATTGGAACATATGACGATGCTAAAAGAAAAGCAAAAGAGTTTTCTAAACCATATTTAGATATGGGGTTGAGGGAGCCATGTACAGTTGAAGAGATGATGAATAAAATTGAGAAGTGATTTTACAATGAAAGGAAGATGCAAATTAATGGGGAAAAGTCAAAAAAGATATGTGTGGGTTGATTATATAAAAATATTTGCATGTTTATTGGTTGTATTTGGTCACTTATATATGTCAATGATGGCAGGTGGTTGGATAAAAGAAACGGCAAGATATTATTGTTGGCCAGTACAAACAATTTATACATTTCATGTACCATTATTTTTTATATGTAGTGGTTTCTTATATCAATCTTCCAATAAAAACAAAGAATGGACATTAGAAAAACATGTTAAGAATGTGAAACGAAAATTGTTAGCTTTAGGAGTTCCGTATTTTACATTTTCCATTATAACATTAGTGTTGAAAATTGTATTTTCATCAGAGGTTAATAATCAAGCAACACCAATATTAAGAACATTATTTATAGAACCAATAGCACCATATTGGTATTTGTATACATTGTTTTTTTTATTTTGCATTGTTCCATATTTTAAAGATAAACAGTTGATGAAAAAGATTTTTGTAGGAGCTGTATTTTTCAAAGTATTATATGTAGTATGGCTTTGTAATATCAATCTTCCAGATATAGTAAACAAGATTTTAGCAAATTTAGTATGGTTTTTACTAGGAATGTTGATATCAGAAATTTATATGTCTAAGACATTGATTAAAGATTGGATGAATGTCGTGATTTTGGGAGTGGGATTAGGAATATCATGGATATATTATTCAAAGCCCCTTGAAAATAATGTACTTCAATTTGTAATAGGTAGCTGTATGATTTTTCCGATACTTTATTTTTTTATGAGCATAAGCCCAGACAAAGAAGGAAGATTTGTACATAAATTAAATCAGTATTTTATGCCTGTATACGTGTTACATACTATAATTGCAGCTATGTTAAGAAGTATATTATTAAAAATAGGAATAGCAAATTTTCTATTACATTTTTCTATAGAATTGATAGCAAGTATATTAATTCCTATTGTTATATATGAGATTGCATCTAAGAATTGGATCTTATTATTTTGGTTTGAACCAGTAAAGGCATTGAAAATGAAAAGGAAGAAAAATGAGAATTAAGGAATTGATTTTAAAAAGTATTAAGTCGAAAACATTACTAACAGATATTTTTGGATATGGTTTAATTGTAACTAAATTTTCAGATAAATATTTAGCTGGTCAAGTTACTATGTATAAATCGTATAGTTGGTTAAAAAAAAGATTTTGGAAAGAAGTTCAGACAAAAGAAGAGTTAGAACTAAATGAAATGCCAGCCAAAAAAGATTATGTATGGTTTTGTTGGTTACAAGGAATTGATTCAGCACCAAAGTTGGTACAAGATTGTTATAATTCAATAAGATACTGGTTAAAAGATAAGGAAATAATTGTAATAACAAAAGAAAATTATAAACAATATGTAGAGTTTCCAGATTATATTATTGAAAAATGGGAAAAGGGTATTATAAGTAATACGCATTTTTCTGATTTATTGAGATTAGAATTATTGATACGACATGGGGGATTATGGTTAGATGCTACGACATATTTAACAGGACCATTACCTAACTATATAGAAGATAATAATTTCTTTGTTTATAGAAATGGTTGGATGGATATGGAAATGATTAATATGGGCAGTTGGCTGATGTATAGTAAAAAGAGTAATAATTACTTATTAACAGAAACAAGAAAACTTCTTTATAAATATTGGAAAAAATATAATTACTTGAAAAATTATTTTTTGTTACATATGTTTTTTAGAATGGTAACAGATGAAAATCCTGAAGAGTGGGAGAAAGTTCCGATGATTAGTCAAATAGATTCTCATTATATGATGAGAGAATTAAATAGAAAATACAATGAAGAAAGATGTATAGAAATAATGAAAATAACATCTGTGCATAAACTAACATATAAATTCGAAACAGGAAATATAGAAAATAAAATAGTAGATAACTTAGAAAATTTATATAGGAAGTTAAATTGAAATGGAGTTGTAAGATGTCTAGATATACTGTAGTTTGTAGAACAAGAAAATATGGTGTTAAAGCTATTATAACTATTACTATATTATTTATTTTAGTCTTATTTGAAGTGCTTGGCGGTAGAAGTTATTTTGATGAAATTTTAGGTTTATGTGGTATGTTATATATGATATTGTTATTATTTGCCAGAAGGCTGACAAACGAAGATAAAATATCAGTTTTGCTTTTGTTAACGGTAATATGTATTGGTGTACTGTCTAATGTTTATAGTAAAATTAATGTATCAATATATTCTGTTTTAGTGGATCTTGTTGTAGAGTCTAAATTTTTATGGGTATTTTTCGCAACAAAATATTTTGTTACGAAAGTAGAAATGAAAGATGTGAGTAGGATTCTAAGACCATTTGCAAAGATTTTTGCTGTTACAGCTATGATTTTTGCATTAATATCCCAAGTTGTAAATATAGGAATGACGGGGAGTGAAAGATATGGGTTGAAGGAATTTAAATTTTTCTTTCCTATGTCATTTCAATTTTTAGCAGTGGCAATGGTAGCAATTGCTGTAATATCAAATAAACAATCAAGAAAAAACTATAGATACTATATTTGCATGTGTATAGCTTTAATATTAGCAACTAAAAGTTCACCCTTATTATTTTCAGTATTTTTTTTGATATTATTAGTGTATTTAAAAAAGAGAGAAGAACTAAAAACAAGTACGCTCGTCATATTAGGGGTACTAGTACTAATATTAGGAACATTTCAAATACAGACATATTTGTTAAATGAGAATGCTCCAAGATATTTATTCTTTTATTATGGAGGAAAAACAGCTAATACTTATTTTCCGTTTGGAGCTGGTTTTTCAACATTTGGATCTGATCAAGCTGCAAGAAATTATTCTGAATTATATTTTCGATATGGTTTTAATGGATTATTTGGAATGAATCAAAAAGATGGTTCATTTTTGAGTGACACGTTCTGGGCGATGGCATTGGGACAATTTGGATGGATTGGTTTTATTTTATATGTTATTGTTTATATTAGAATTTTTAATAGTATAAAGAAAGTGAAATTGAATTTAGAACAGAGAGCTTTTTGTTATGCAGCGTATGCGGCACAGTTAATACATGCTGTTGGTTCAGCAATATTGTCTAGTTCAGCAGGCGTTATTAGTGCAATTGCAATAGGAATGGTATTAGGTGGAAGTTATAGCAAAAATAGAAATAAAAAATAGGAGTAAAGATGGGAAAGTATAAATATTTATTTAAAAATATAGGGATTATGACTATTAGTAATTTTGGAACAAAAATACTTTCATTTTTAATGGTTCCATTGTATACTAATTTACTTTCAACTAGTGAATATGGTACATATGATTTATATCAAACAACATTATTTTTATTTGTTCCTATTTTATCATTGAATATAGCAGATGCAATCATGCGTTTCAGCATGGATAAAAATCAAAAATTAGAAGAAATTATAGGAATTGCATTTAGAATATTTCTAAAAGCAACAGCTGTTTGTATTGTTTTAACAGTTATAAATTATAAATTAAATATTTTTAAAGTATTTAATTCGTATATACACTTTTTTTGTATATATTTTGCTGTTAGCTTATTGTTTGATATTTTAAGCCAATTTGCAAGAGGTACAGAAAAGATTTTAGATGTTGGTATAGCTGGAATTATTAGTTCAGTTACAATGTTAGTAAGTAATATTTTATTTTTAGTATATTTTCATATGGGATTAACAGGATATTTTCTAGCTAATTGCTTGGCATATATATTATCAGATGCTTATTTGTTTATACGATTAAAAATATGGAAATATATTAAAGTACAAAATATTAATAAAGAAGTTCAGAAAGAAATGGTAAAATATAGTGTGCCAATGGGATTAGGAAATATAGGTTGGTGGATTAACAATGTTTCTGATAGGTATATAGTTACATGGATTTGCGGAGTAGGTGTGAATGGAATATATTCAGTTGCCTACAAAATACCATCTTTATTATCTATGTTCCAACAAATATTTAATCAAGCATGGACTATATCAGCTGTAAAAGAATACGATTCTAATAAAAACGAATTTTATAGTAATGTATACAATTGTTATAATATAGGAATGATACTGACATGTTCTGTGTTAATATTGTTTGATAAAGTGATTGCAAAAATCTTGTTTGGAAAAGGATTTTATTTAGCATGGCAGTATGCTCCATTTTTAATGATTTCTGTAGTTTTTGGAGCATTGGTACAGTTATTAGGTGGGATATTTGCAGCTACAAAAGAATCTGTGGTTTTTGGAAAAACTATTATGATAGGTGCAGTTATTAATACAATTTTAAATATTGTTTTAGTATATTGCATGGGAGCAATAGGAGCGGCTGTAGCGACATCTGTATCATATATGATTATATGGGCAATTCGATTAAGGGAAATATATAAAAGAATGGAATTGAATATAAATTTAAAAAAAGATATATTCGCTTATATAATATTATATGTGCAAGCTATAGGATTAATTATAAGTAATAATTTTTTGAAAGAAAGTATAATAATTCAGATTGTAAGTCTGTTAATTTTGATTTTAATTTATTTTAGAACAATAAAGAAATATTTAATGAGAATATTAAAAAGATAAAAAATTATAAAATCTAGGAAAAGTAAATAGAGGAACTAAAAATGCTAAAAGAAGTTACAAAAAGAATAGTTACCAATGTATTAATAGCGTTTTATCAGCCGTTATTATTTGCTATTTTGCTTTCGATGTTATTTATGTTTATGTATTTATATGTCCACTATCCAGAAGAGTCGCAAAAAAATTGGCTTTCAGCGGTTAAAGTATGGGGAAAACATTTAAAAAGAGATTCAAAATTCAGAAAAATGTTTTATTTATCATTTTGTTGTGCGATGATTTTATTTCGGACATTATTAAACAGGTCAATTAGTACTAATCCATTAGAAGATGTATGGGGAGTTTGGGGAATATATAAATTTGATGTTAATCTTGGACAAATGGTGTTAACAACAGAATGTATAGAAAATGTGATATTATTTGTGCCATATATGATATTGATATTATATAATTTTTCAGATAGGTTATTGAAAGATAATTTGAAATTAAGTCAGATATTAAAGAAAAGTTTTTTGATTTCTTTTTTGAGTTCATTTGTGATAGAGACGTTGCAATTAATTTTTCATGTTGGAACGTTTCAGATATCAGATTTGTTTTTTAATACATTGGGTGGAATAGCAGGAGGTATAATATATTTTCTTGTACAAACTTAAGTTCTCAGGGACCTTAAGAAATCAGTCTACAAAGTGAATAGTTATATTGAATAAAAATACGAAAAAATTTGAAAAATAGGTTCACTTTTTATAAAAAAGGAACTTTTATATTGTAAAGGGGAGAAAATACGAATGAATACAACATTAATTATCATGGCAGCAGGAATTGGCTCTAGATTTGGAGAAGGAATCAAACAGTTAGCCCAGATGGGACCAAACGGAGAGATCATCATGGATTATTCCATTCATGATGCAAAAGAAGCAGGATTTAATAAAGTAGTCTTTATTATCCGCAAAGACATTTTCAAGGAGTTCGAAGAGATTATCGGAAACAGGATCAAAGAACAGATCGATGTCGAATATGTATTTCAGGAGCTTGATGATCTGCCAGAAGGTTTTGAAGTACCAGAAGGAAGAACAAAACCATGGGGAACAGGACAGGCAGTCTTATGCTGCAAAGATGTAGTGAAAGAACCATTTGTGATCATCAATGCAGATGATTATTATGGAAAAGAAGCATTTGTGAAACTGCATGATTTCTTAGTATCTGGAGAAGACCTTGGAAGAGAATTTACCATGGGAATGGGCGGATTCATTTTAAAGAACACATTAAGCGACAATGGAACAGTGACCAGAGGAGTCAGTGGTGTCGATGAGAATGGTTTATTAAGTCAGGTACATGAGACAACAGGAATCGAAATGGGAGAAGACGGACAGATCAAATGCGACAGCGAAGAAGTACAGAAATGGATCAGTCCAGAAGATAAAGTATCCATGAACATGTGGGCAGGATATCCAGAATTTTTGGATTTCTTAGCAGAAGATTTCAAAGATTTCCTTGCGAATGTGGAAGAAGGAGATTTAAAGAGCGAATATCTGTTACCGAATATCGTGGACAAGCTTTTGAAAGAAGAAAGAGCGAATGTGAAGGTGTTGGAGACACAGGATCGTTGGTTTGGAGTTACATATAAGGAAGATAAAGAAACTGTACAGGAGGCTTTTAGAGAGTTGATTGCTGATGGGGTTTATGCGGAGATGCTTTGGGAGTAGATGAATAGGTGGTAGCCAATAGAATGTGGTTTTTGATGGAATCATGTTTTATTGGCTATGTTTAGTTATAGATACAAGGAATGGTAGGGAGTAGCGTATGGAGTTATTATATTTATATATAAAAAGATATGATGATGTATTTGAAAATCAGCAAATTAATTTTTCTTCAAATTATAATATTGAATATAAAGATGGATGTTTGAATATTGAATATAAAAATAATAATATGAAAGGTTATTATGGAGATAATATAAAAAATATCACTCTACTTCATGGAAAAAATGGTGCTGGAAAATCTACATTATTAGATCTTTTAGGTATGAGACTAGATGATAGAAGAAGAAATTCACATAGAAAAGAAAATAGGAGATCCTATTTTTTGATGTATCATTTATATGATAATTATTATGGTTTTGAGTTTTCTGATTCAAGTTACATTGAAGGTGATCAGAAAATAACAAATATAAATATGCACGGAATAGAAGTAAGACAATCGTTATATAAACCATGGGTTAGTCTAATTTTTTCATTAGAAGATAATAAATTAGTATACAAAAATAACTTTTTTAAAAGATGGATGGAAGAAAACGGAGAGAGAGCAGAAACTAGATATGCTTATATTACAGAAGATAAATATAATAGTAGGATTAACAGCAATTTTGTAAGTGAAGATGATGGTGAGTACATATTTGCTAGAAAATATTATATAAATGGAATTTGTTATGAGTATTTGTATAAATATTTAATATATATGAAAAATAAAGATGAATTTTGGCGTTTAAATAAAAATATTGATATAATAAATATTATCAAAGATGAACTTAGTGTGTTTAGAAATGAGATAGACGATGAAACAGAGGAATATTTAGATGAAAAAATAGATGAGTTGGATAAGATATTAAAAGATTCTTTAAATTTAGATGAAGAAAATATTAAAGCAGAATTTATTAGCAGATTTTATATTGAGTTAATAGAATATTATTTTCTTAATAGATTTTCTGGATGGATATGGAATCGAGAACCAGAATCAAGAGGAATTGATATTTTACAAGAGAAATACGAAAAATTAGTTTCGCGTATTGAAACTATGAGTGAGGATGAAGAGTGTTTTGATGAAATATTAAATTATGTATTAAACAAAGTTGATACAGAGGCACGACGTACAGTACAAACTAATGAACAGATGGCTATTTCAGAAATGTTAAATGTTATAAAAGAATTACCAGAGAAGTATTTTAAGACTAACAGAAAAATCAGAATTGATTGTAATGAACCAATAGAAGAAAAAGTATCAAATTTATTAAGAGTATATGATTTTATTTATAGAGGAAAAGATAATGAAGGTAGCATAAATACGATTGATAATGTTTTAGGGATTATAGTTCCTGAGATGTCAGAAGGGCAAAGAGTTTTTCTAGACATTATATCTAAAGTAACTTTGGCTGTTGATGAAATTGAAAATGGTGATAATATTGTATTGTTAATAGATGAACCCGACAGAGCAATTCATCCAGAGTTAGCTAGAAATTTCATAGATATTTTATTAAGGAATTTGAATGAGTGTCAAGAAAGAACAATACAAGTTGTACTATCAAGTCATTCGCCTTTTATTGTAACAGATATATTACCAGAAAATGTTTATGCAATAACAAAAGAAGAGAGTAATAATAAAAGCATTATAAAACAGAAGCAGGATACATTTGCAACAAATATATATTATCTGTTGATGGATACGTTTATGCTTGAAAATACATTTGGAAAATATTCATATGATAAAATAAAAGATGTGATAAAGAGATTAAAATATGATGAAATTGAAGAGCAAGAATTAAATTCAATAAAAGATTTTATTGATAGGATAGGTGAAAAAACAGTAAGAAAAAAATTATTAGAATTATATTATGCGAAAGACAGGCGATATGTGGAGAAACAAAAAATTTCACAAGAAATATTACATATAGATGACGAAGAGAAGTTAAGAAAAATAAAGAGGATTTTGGATGAATAAAATACCAATGACTGAGAAGCAAAAGAATCAGATTGAAGAAATATACTGGAAATGGTTTTCGAAAAGACATTTAAAAACTTTTATGGAAATAATAGAACAAGATACGACCTTAAAAAAGATAATAGATGAAAATCTAAATATTACAAAAGATAGCATAAAAGCTTTTTTGTTGGCAGATACAAAAAAGTTAGCAGATATAAAAAAGAATATTGATGATTATGCAGATGATATTAACGATGAATCGAAAAAATTTATATTAAAGAGATATGGTAATTTTAGAAAATCACAAGCAGCCAAGATTGTAGATGTACTTGGAATTCTAACTTGTCCATATTGTAATCAGAATTATATTAATATAGTTTATGATAAAGAAGGAAAGTTACAATTCAGAGGTGATTTGGATCATTATTACAATAAATCTCAATATACAGCGATGGCGATTTGCTTATATAATTTGATACCTGCCTGTAAAGTTTGTAATCAAATAAAATCTAAGACGGATAAAAAGATTCAAAATCCATATGATTCATCTTATAGTAGTAAGATTAGATTTAAAACAGAATTTGATGATCAAGGGGATATAGATTATCTGCAAGGTAAGTCTCAAAATTTTAATATTGTAATAGATAAGACAAATATATTAGAGACGGACAATAATGAGATGGATCTTTTTGAATTGGAAGAGCGATATAATAATTTAAAGAGGAATGCACAAGAAATTATCATAAAAGCAAAAGCTTATGATATTCAATATAAGAAATTTTTAGAAGATAAATTTGATATAGATGGAGAAGAACTAGAAAAATATATTTTTGGGTATACGGATAAGCATATAGATAGGGAATTATCTAGGTTTAATAGGGATATTATGAAGGAATTTAGAGAAAGTTAAGGAATAATTAAAATGGATGATAGAAGCTTTAAAATAACGCTAATTAGAGCACTTGAACATAAAGCGGATGCAGATACGGAATTTGGAACAGATAAAATGAGGGAAGTAATTATGACTCTTCCGCGCTGTAATGTCTATATTGAAGAAACGGGTTTATTTACAGGACGTGAGTGGAATACATATTGTTCAATCCTTCATATACAAGCACCAATAGATAAACAGGATTCTTTTATTGCTGAACGAGAAAATATTTTAGATATAGCAGAGAGAATCTATGGGAAACAAGGTGACAATTATTTAACCAATGTGGATATTGGTATTTTAATTGAACATTATGAGGTTGTAGATTTTTCTTCAATTTCATTAACAGAAGTAATTGGTAAAGCTATTGCTGATGCTGAATTACTAATGGAGCAGGGGCAGTATGATTCCGCATTTGATAGAATACATACTGCGTTTCATGGATATTTGAGAAAAATTTTGGATAATAAACGAGTTACTTATGAGGAATCTGATACATTAAGCCAGTTATATACTAAATTGCATACAGAAGTTAGTGAAAATATTGGTTCTAATGAAATTGCTGAATTAGTAAAAAAGTCGTTACGTAGTGCTTCTGGTGTGATTGCAGCAATCAATGAGATGAGGAATAGGCATTCTTTGTCGCATCCGAATGATGATTTGTTGAAAAAAAGAGAAGCTGAATTTGCAATAAAACTAATAAAAGATATGTCAGATTATATTAACGATATTATTTAGTAAAACGAGCATTCTTAAGTCCCCGGGACATAAGAAATCAGTCTACAAAATAAATTATTATGTTTAATGGGAAAATATAAAAAAATTGAAAAATTAAGTTCAGTTTTTGCAAAAAGAGCTTCCATATTACAAGGGAGAAAATAATGAAAGAATATATTAATAATGCAGTAAAAAAATATGGCATATGGTATTGTATATTACTGCTTTTATCGACAATATGTGTATTTAAAATAGGTGTTTTTAATATTAAAATTAATATAGTAAGTGTTGAAAGTGTAATATTTGCTGTTTGGATATTGTTATTATTGTTTCCGCTAGTTTCTGAGTTGGAATTTCTTGGAATGAAAGTAAAGCGAGAGGTACAGAAAGAAACTACTGAGATAAAAGATGAAATGAGACAACAAATAACCATTTTGCAAAACCAAATCTTACAAGTAAGTTCAAATAGTTATGTAAGTAACAATATAAAAATACAAAATAATTCATTACCGAGTGAAGAACAGATACAAGAGACAATGGATAGTGTGAAACAATTAAAAGAAAAAAATACAAGTGGTATAAATAGACATAGGACCAATTATTATGACCCAAATGATATAAAAGTAAAAATAGAAGAAGATTATATCGAAATGTTGAAGGTAAGATACTCCTTAGAAAATAAATTAAGATTAAAAGCGGAAGAAATGAATTATAGTTTACCAAAAACTAAAAGTGCAATAGATATAATCGAGATATTGAAAAAAGATGAAAAAATAGAAGAGTTATTATATGATTTAATAGTGCAAGTTGTGCAGATTACTAACAGAGTTGTACATGGGCAGGATGTGGATGATCAATATATAGGATTTGTAAAAAAAATTTATCCAGATATGGTTAATATGATTAACAAAATCGGGAGAAATTTAAAAAGTGAGGGGAATAAAAATAAAATATTAAGGTCCCAGGGACATTAAGAATTCAGTCTACAAAGTAAATTGCAACATTAAACACAATTATTAAAAATATTCCGAACAAAATACACATTTAACGTATAGAATGGAAATAGCATATATTAAAATTTGGTGGAAAATAAATTAATGAATAATTGGCAATAATGTTGACAAAATAAAAATATGCGAATATAATAGTAGCATAAGATTAGGTCAGGAAGCGTACGGCGCCCTGGCCATTTTGTTTAGGAGATACAAAAGAATGAAAGAGGTAAGCGCTTTATCTAAGGGTGGATTTTCAATCTACACAAATCCTGTCATAATGATTGCTAGATGCTAGTGTTTTACTTCCATCGTTTGCTAGATGAATGAAAATGCTAGTACTTTACTACAATTATGGAGGAGTACAATGAGAGCAAAAAGACGTACCGAACAGGAACAGTATGAGATCATCAGTAAACGCACAATAGCACGTACCTAGACAAACAAAAGATCATTTTTTCATGACCTCTTGTTTGTCTTTTTGATCTCTTTTGGTAACTTTTCTGACCATGGAAGTAAGTCATCTAAAAATGAACGATCGCTATCTTCCATATGTTTTGGAATCTCTGTCAGCAAATGTTCAAAATATTCATATGGTTTCAGATCATTTGCTTTGGCTGTTTCTGCAATGCTGTAGATGATCGCTGAATTCTCAGCTCCACGGATCGTATCGATCAATTGCCAGTGCGATCTGTTTTACAATGATTGAGATGGCAAAAGCATATGATCTGAACGTGTATAAGTATTTAAATTTCTTATTGGAAAAACGTCCAAATGCGAGAACTGCCCAGAAAGAATTAGAAAAACTAGCACCGTGGAATGAAGAAGTGCAAAAGATGTTTGCTAGGAAAATGAAGTAAAGTACTAGCATTCTATTATTCTAGCAACACCCTAAGATAAAGCGCTTACTGTGAGAAAATATATCAACATATAAAAAATGGAGGCGAGAGAGTTATGTTCGATACCATTCATCATATTGCAATCATTGGAAGTGATTATGAAAAATCAAAACATTTTTATGTGGATCTGCTTGGATTTAAGGTGATCAGAGAAAATTATCGGAAAGAACGTGATGATTACAAGATTGATCTGGCATGTGGGCCGCAGGAAATAGAACTTTTTATCATAAAAAATGCTCCAGCTCGTGTAAATTATCCAGAAGCATTGGGATTACGTCACCTGGCATTTAAAGTTGAGAGTGTAGATGAAACAGTAAAAGAATTGAATGGGAAAGGAATTGAAACAGAGCCGGTACGCCTGGATGATTATACCGGAAAGAAAATGACATTTTTCCATGATCCGGATGGGCTGCCATTGGAAATTCATGAGTAGAAAATAGCATAGGATAGAAAGAGACAGATGCAGGTAATGAAATATTCCCACATCTGTCTTTTTTGCTTTATAGGAAAGTTCGCCTTTGGCTCCTTTCCAAAAGAAAAATAGCCCACATAA